>Ga0306923_10005609_pt1 | contig 12252 bp, 9 predicted proteins | sample sta12Can44000108_FD_203841 | JGI IMG/M metagenome (GOLD analysis project Ga0306923, IMG submission 203841) | Lab enrichment of tropical soil microbial communities from Luquillo Experimental Forest, Puerto Rico - statanox.12C.anox.44.000.108 (v2)... | ecosystem: Environmental > Terrestrial > Soil...
TTTTTTGCCGAGCGAATCAGTGCCACACGCGGCGCGCTGTGTTCACTACTAGCTTCAGTTTCGCCCACTGCTCCTCTTCGGTGAGCAGATTTCCTTCTGCGGTCGAAGCGAAGCCGCACTGCGGGCTGACCGCCATATTCTCGAGCGGAAAATACTTTGCCGCTTCGTTGACGCGCCTCACCACATCGTCGGATTTTTCGAGCTGTGGCTTTTTCGTGGTGATCAGGCCCAGCACGACTACCTTATCTTTGGGCACCAACCGCAAGGGCTCGAACGTCCCCGCCCGCTCATCGTCATACTCCAGCAAGAAACGGTTAACTCTCAAAGAATTGAAGAGTTTTTCCGCGATCGCGTCATAACCGCCTTCCGCGTACCAGTGGCTGCGATTGTTTCCGCGGCACAGGTGAATCGCAACTGCCACTCCCTCTCTTCGCGCAGCGTCAAAGCACGCGTTGTCCGCTGCAATCGCCTCATCAAGCGCCTCTTCGGGATCTTGATTCATCTCTTTCTTGATCCAGTCGCGCCACTTCGGATCAAGGTAATAGCTGTAACGTGGTGCATCTATTTGGATGTACTTCACCCCCTCGGCTGCAAGCTGCGCCATATCCTGCTTCATGATTTCTACGATGTCCCAAAGCAGCGCTGAATGGTCCCTATAAACCTTGTCGGTCACCCCGCGTTTGAACGCGATCGCGGGAAACTGTGTCGGACTCGGCAGCAGGATCTTGATGTCGCCGGGACTGTGCAGCTTCAAAAAAGGCAGCTCGCGTTCTGTCAGCGGGTGCATCCGCTTGAGTTTTCTGTTTACGATTCCTGTCACCGACGCGACCTTAGGCTTTTCCTGTGAGGCGTCCCAATCGCGTGCGATCGAATCTTCTAGATCGAAGCCATCAACTGCGTCTGTAAGCTCACTCATGAAATTGCGGCGCCGCAGCTCGCCATCGGTAAAAATCTGGAATCCCAATTCTTTTTGCTTGGCCAGCATCTTCAAAATGTAGTGGTCTTCCATGGACCTCAGGTGGCCTCCGTCGGGCACGCCAGTCCGCGCCGCCAGCAAGTCAGCTGGGCGCAACAAACTCCCCACTTGGTCGGCTCGATACTTAACTTGCATGATTGTGGTCTCCTTCTTCGCTCAGTCGGTGTGGTCCTGCAGCGTCGGTCGACGGTGAAACTGGGACTTGCTCTCGGAAGCAAAACCTCGTTAGAAGCTCTATAAGTATAACCTCGATTCCTTCGTAGCCCACGGAACGGATAGTCAGGTTTTTGAGAGCACTACCACGGCAACTGCTGACAGCCGGCATCAGCACACTCAGCACATCTCTCGCCAGACCGCGCGACTTTGCTCTATGGCGGTTGTCTTGCTTCCCAGTTGATCCGCAGCTGCGGCACTCAGTTGGGATACCGGGGTTGATGGATAGAGACCCGATTTCACTGTGCCTGCTGTGTCGACCAACGAAAACGGCGCACAGGGGCGAGCCGCAGGCAGGTCCCAGGTACCGGTTCTAAAGTAGCAAGGGAATTGCGGCGGCAGTATCTTGTGCGGTGGGCCGTTCGCCGCTCGTACCTTGACGTAGCGGCGTATGCGCGCTGGGTTTCTTCTCACTCGCGCGCGGGCCGCCCTACTTGATGGCAGCTTTGCGCCAGGTCCCTTCGTACGTCTCGCGCACAACCTTCGAGTACGGTACGGGGCTAACCGTCGCGCGCACTTCCAGCTGCTTGTGGCGTTCTACCGTAGGCTTTTTCGTGCCGCCGCCCTCTTCGCCCCACACCAACGTGAGTTCGCTGCCGATCTCCACGTCGTGATCCACAACACCGAGCGAGAGGACTGAGCGCTCGTTGTAGCTGTAGCCCGCGAACATCGAGAGGCCAACAACCTTCCCGCCCTTCGCAACAACCTTGTCGTACGACGATGAAGCATAGTTCGAAATGGGAAGGTCGAGGAACTTGTAGGGGTCGCCCGGCTCGAGCAGCGATTTGTACACTTTCAAGACATCCTCGGCGTTCCACGCGAAGGTCACCTTCTTGCGCTGAGTCTTCTGGTCGATCTTCTCCAGAGCCTCACGGCCGACGAAGTCGTGATCGAACTTAACGAAGATTCCGTACCCAAGTTCAAACGGGGTGGTGTAGTAGTCCTCGATGTTACTGGAGACGAAGCTGCCGGCAAGCGAGCCGGTTGCCTCGTAGCCGTTCGCCGGGAGCCATTGGCGATACGACTTCATCTTCTCGCCCGTGTATACACCTGGAAGCGGCGAAGGAATCCAACCCGATTCGAGCGTGTTCGACGCGTATGCTCGCGAGCCGACTTCCTTCAACCCGAAATCCTTGCCGGCCGCGACAACCAGAGCGCGTATTTCGTCCCGCTCTTCGTAGGGGCCCCAAATCTCCAATCCGGGCGCACCTGCCATTCCGTGACGAAGTGCGCGGACCTGCCGCCCATGGATCTTGATGTGGCCCATGTTGAAGAACTTGATCTCCGGAATCGGCCCGCCGTTCAGCTTCTCGAGGACCTTCCAGGCGTTGGGTCCTTGAATTTGGTAGCGGTACACGGTGCGGATCACTGCCCTGCCGCCCGGGTTCGACGGCGACCGATCGTCCCGCTTGACCTGGACGTTGTATCCGCCCGTCGTGGCGTGATATTCAAGCCAGTTCGCCGTCGGCGCGCGCCCTACGAAAACCAAACTATTCGGTTCGAGATGGAACAAAATTCCATCCCCGATCACGTATCCATCGTAACTGCAAGGCGCAAACTGCTTTGCGCGATTGACCGGGAAATTTGCAAAGCTATTCGTCCCGAGATATGAAAGCAGTTTAAGGGCATCTGGTCCCTCTACGTACAGGTTGGCCATGTGATGGCTTTGGTCGAAAAGAACCGCAGTCTCGCGCCAGGCGCGCTGCTCGTCACGCCAGTTTGAATATTCCGACGGGACTACCGGGTAGACGTACGCTCCAATCTCCGAATTGCGGAGCATGGTCACCACATTCCCTGCAGCTTTTACGACATCCTCAAAGCTCTGCTTGCTCATAACCCTCTTCTCCCATCCAGTAGAGCGTTTTGGTTTACCGGCCTATTTCGTCCGGCTTTTCTATCCCACGCGAACTGCGGGGCGAAATTGTACACTGTTTGTTCGAACAAAGCTGCTTTTTACGACCTAGCGAGCGTGACCATGGGCTCAAGCTGGGGCTCTAATGGCGCCGCGGCGGGTCTTCACTTTCGCCCAAGGTTGGCTCGCTCGTGCTTTTCAGCTGAGTGAGCTCGCTCTGCACCCGCACCCATTCCTTTGGCTTCCGTTCGGTCGCATAATGAGCATCGGGATGCTCATAGAAACTCATAATGTCCGCCCGAAGCTCGGGTGAAATCCCCTGAAAATTCTGTTTCGCGAGAGTATCGAGCAAGCGGGCTCGCGTATCATCGTTGCGCCAGTACTGGCCCGGTCCGGTTTCATTGCCGGTATCGAAGTTATCGTTTGGCACCTCCGGATGTCCTGAATCGACGCTCTTGAGCAAACGTCGGTAGCGGTCCATGGTCGAATTGAAACTTGCTTCGAACATTCGTTCGGCCTCCGGCGTCGGCATGCGCAACTCTAACACCCTCAATGGACCGATCTTCGGAATGATCTTGATCAGGAACGCGTCAAACTCATCGCCGAAAGTTAAATGCGCGTAATCTTTGCCCCACTCGCGTTCGTAGCTGGCTCGCGATAGGTGGTAGAGGAACTTCTGTCTGGTCATGCTCGGCTGGTCTTTCTGAATCTGATCTTTCTTGAGCGCCCATGCAACGCGCGTCGCTTTGGGGATCACGCGGCTCACATCGCGCCGGTAGGAACCAATCACTTTATCCTCATTGTCAAAGACATCTTTCAGATTGAGTCCGTACGTCTCCACAAAAGCGTCTGACGCGTAGCGGCCCTGCGCAACTTGCAAGACGTCGAATCCAAACTCGGTCTTGACGTGCGCCAGCGGATCCTGCTCGTAGGTGATCCAATCGCCGTATTTCTCTTCGAGCCGCGGGTAGAGCAGGGGCTCTGCCCGATTGACGGCCAGGCGGTGGCCTTCGTTGTCCGCTGCATAATGAGAAAGTGCTCCGAGCGCGAAGGCATAGCCATCAATGTCCTGGGCGTCGCGCAGCAAGGCTATGATGAAATCTCCGCTCCGCACGTAATGCGTGAGATCGCTGAAGAAATGGCTGCCGTGTGGGTAATAACCAATGTCCTGAATGATCGCGCCGCCGTACGCGTAACCGTGCGCTTCTTTAAGCTGCTCAGGGGTGGCATTTGGGAACCGCTTCAAAATCAGCGGCCGAAGATCGCTTTCCCAGGCGCTGTCAATGATCGCCTCGTGCGCCAGCACGGCATAGCCGGGGGCCTGCTCAGGCCATCCGGTGCACAAAAATAACACCAGCAGCTGCGCACAAGTTTTGACCAAAACCGCTTTTCGCTTGCTCCTGGCCATCAGGTTATTTTACGACGGGTGAGTGATTTAGCCACTGGCGCGGCGCGACAAAGTCAGAAATAACTCTTCAGCTTCGACAATCCGTGCGCTTCCAGGGTCTTCAAAATTTCGCGATGGCCGAAAGCCTCGGCTGGCGAAGCATATCCCAACTTTTTCGGGGCCGTGTGGACCAGATGGTGTGCCGCAAATGCCTGCATCAGTCCGGTCTGCTTGTAGCAGCAGGTCCCAAAGAGCACTACTTGCGCCGATTCGAGAGAACCGCGTCCTAGAATGACGTCAATGGTTCGCTGCTCGTGCGAGTTTTCGCGCGGCGGAGTTCCCGTTTGTACCGCGTTGGCCATCTCGGCGAGCTTCCTTTCCCGCTCAGCTTTCGGCAGCGGTCGAATCCTTTCCTCGAAGAGCCTTTCGGTCGCCAGAACATTCTCCATGATCTGCCGGTTGAGCAGCCCGCCGAATGACTTCACATTCGCCGCCTGGGGATGATCCTTGAACCAGACCGGATGGGGAAATCCTCCCCAGCTCAGCGCCAGTTGTGTGCGAAGGTATCCAGGCACTACGGCCTCGTAGCCAACCGCGCGCTGCCACGGCTTGTACTTGTTCTGATCGAGATAATAGCCGTCGGTCTGAATCACCGCGAAAATCGTCTGGGTCGAGCCGAAGGTTGGCATACCGTCGAACATCGTCAAAATTTCCAGGCTGTCGATTCCGCCCGACTCCAATACAAACCGGGCCGCCGCATCGCTCGGCGCCGACATGAACGCCATTCCGGCCACCATTGCCAAACCTTTCGTCGCAAACTTTCCACTCCATTTCTCTTCGAGTTGCCGATGCCAAGCCTGCTCACCGGCGATGTCCAGATAGTGGCACCCGGCCTTCAAGCACGCCTCGACCACAGTCGGTCCGTGATAAATGAACGGCCCGACTGTGTTGCACACCACTGTCGCGCCGGCGAACAGCTTGGCCAGCTCGGCGGTTGATCCGCCCGTTTCCACCGTCTCGTAATCTGCCGTCTCGATTCCGGGGACGTGTTCCATCACATCCCGGATCTTCCTCTTGTTTCGCCCTGCGGCAATGAACGGCACTCCATACTCGCGCAGATATTCCGCAATGAGGCGTCCCGAGTATCCGCTCGCGCCATACAACACAACAGGTCTCTTCGTCGTCATTCTTTCCTCCCATAGGGAACACCGGATGCGAGACGCGCCAGTACGGGGAGCTCGATCACCCCCCAGACCTTCGCTTCTACTTGGCAACCCTCTAGCCAAGGCGCCGATTTTAGGCTAGAGTCTCGCCTGATCTAGTAGGCACCTCTTTGTCACTTGGTATGCTGGGAGGATCCATGTCCTTGGATAGCGAGAATTGCCCCGTGAAGCTCACCGCGGAAGTCATCGGCGGAAAATGGAAGCCACTGATTCTTTTTTACCTCGAAGATGGAACCCGCCGTTTCAGCGAGCTGCAGCGCCTCATTCCCGCTTCGACGAAAAAGATGCTTACCAAGCATCTCCGTGAGCTTGAGCGCGACGAGGTTATACACCGAAAGGTCTTTGCTCAAGTGCCACCGCGAGTGCAATATTCACTGACCAGGCACGGACAAAGTTTGCGTCCCATCCTGAGACTGATGTCGGCCTGGGGCAAGCGGCATCGGGCGCGCTACGGAACCAGGCGCAAATAACCACTCGCCCCTGAAATTTCCCAATCGCACCACCGAGCAGCCGTGGTGTAAACTCGCGCCTGGGCGGAGGGAACTCAATCGGGAGGTTTCCATGGCAGAGGTTTCGACACAGGCGGTCGCGGTTCGCGAAGAAAAGATCTTCATAAACGGCGAATGGACGAGCGCGCTCGACGGCACGACATATCCAAAGCGCAACCCGTACACGGGTGGTGTGGCTTCTCTGGTTCCCGCAGGCAAACGCGAGGACGCGCGGCGGGCCATCGACGCCGCTGCGGCTGCATTTCCCTCCTGGAGCGCCACCGGACCCGCTGTGCGCCGCAATTTGCTTCTGAAAGCCGCCGATATCCTCGAGAAGCGCATGCCCGATGTCGCGAAAATCACAGCCGTCGAAACCGGCCAGACGTTCGGCTGGGGCATGTTCAATTGCATCTACACGGTGGGCATTCTGCGCGAGGCCGCGGCGCAGGCCTACGCGATGGTCGGCGAAGTGATTCCCACGGATCTGCCGGACACAACCGCGATGGCTGTGCGCCAGCCGGTCGGAGTCGTGGTGGGCATTGCCCCCTGGAACGCGCCGATGATCCTCGGCATGCGCGCCGTCGCCGCGCCGGTCGCCTATGGCAACACCGTGGTCCTCAAGGCCTCGGAGGAATCTCCTGGCACGCATCTCTCGATTGCTCGCGTTTTCGAAGAAGCGGGTTTTCCCAAGGGTGTTATTAACGTCATCACCAATGCGCCTCCTGATGCGGCAGAAGTTGTCGATGAATTGATCTCCAATCCGAAAACGCGTCGCATCAGCTTCACCGGCTCGACCAAAATCGGCCGGCTGATCGCCGAAAGCGCGGGCCGCCACCTCAAGCGCGCCGTGCTCGAGCTTGGCGGCAAAGCGCCAATGGTCGTGCTGAGAGATGCCGATCTCGACGCCGCTGTTTCAGCCGCGAATTTCGGAGCTTTCATGAACCAGGGCCAAATCTGTATGTCCACTGAGCGCATTGTCGTCGAAAAACCCGTCGCTGAGGAATTCGCAAAGAAACTTGCGGCCAAGGGCCAAGCCCTCAAGATAGGTGACCCGCTCGATCCCCAATCGCAGCTGGGCTGTCTGATCAATCAGGCCGCTGTCGAGCGCGTGCAGTCGATGGTTGATGACGCTGTCGCCAAGGGCGCGAAAGTTCTCTGCGGAGGTAAGGCGCACGGGCCGTGCTATCCGCCAACCGTGGTTTACGGCGTTACACCTGCGATGCGGATGTACCACGAAGAATCCTTCGGCCCGGCAAAGCCGATCGTGATCGCGAGTGACGCCGAAGATGCTCTGCGCATCGCAAATGACACCCCTTACGGCCTGTCGAGCGCCCTTTTCACGCGCGATGTGAACAAGGCGCTGCGCATGGCCGAGAAACTCGAATTCGGCATTTGCCACATCAACGGCGCAACGGTTCATGACGAGCCGCAGGTGCCGTTCGGCGGGGAAAAGGACAGCGGCTACGGCAAATTCGGCGGTCGCGCTGGCCTCGACGAATTCACCGAGCTGCGCTGGATCACCATCCGCCGTTCACCGACGCCATATCCCCTGTGACCCCTCCCGTGGGCACGGGTAGATACCCTATCAGCCGCGCTGCTTTTCGCGCGAACTAAAAGAGCCCGCGTCCGTGCAACACGGCGGCACAGTCTGTTCCGATCGCCCCGATCTTGGTCAGCGAGTGAGTCATATTGTCAAAACCCGAGGCTGTGGACTATGATTCGCCAGCCCAGCAGCGACTTGCAGCATGTGCGGATAGCTCCCTCCGCGCGGCCCGCCAAGCGAAATTGTTGTAGGTTCCCGCGCTGAGAAAAAACGGTGCGATGCAAGCCCGTTCGTTCGGAACTCGATGTGAACTCGTTTACGAAATTCAAGGAAGGAGAGAACAAATGGCTACTGCGGCACAAGCGGTTCCTGTCGATGAGAGTGTGAGCCAATTCGTGGCCAAAACGCGGCAGATGCTGATCAATGGGAAATGGGTGAACGCAGCTTCCGGCAAAACGTTCCCAACCTACAATCCGGCGACTGGAGAGGTGCTTGCACTGGTCGCTGAGGGCGATAAGGAAGATATCGAGCGCGCCGTCGCTGCTGCACGGAGCGCATTCGATAAGGGCCCTTGGAGAAAATTTTCACCCTCCGAGCGCGGGCGTCTGCTATGGAAATTGGCCGATCTGCTCGAAAAACACGCAGAGGAGTTCGCCCAGCTCGAATGTCTCGATCAGGGGAAGCCTCTGTTTCTTACTCGCGCCGCCGACATACCGGTTTCGATCGATCAACTTCGCTATTATGCCGGATGGGCAACGAAGATCGAGGGCAACACGATTCCGCTTTCCGCGCGTCCTGGCGGATCGTTCCTGGCATACACTTTGCGCGAACCGATCGGAGTGGTCGGGCAAATCATTCCCTGGAATTTCCCGATGATCATGGCCACCTTGAAACTGGCTCCGGCGCTTGCAGTTGGTTGCACTGCGGTTTTGAAACCGGCCGAACAAACGCCGCTGACTGCTTTGATGCTCGGCGAGCTGATCGAGGAAGTGGGCTTCCCCGAGGGCGTCGTGAATATCGTTACGGGCTACGGCGAGACGGCTGGGGCAGCATTGGCAGCTCATCCCCAAGTAGACAAGATCGCGTTCACGGGATCGACAGAGGTCGGGAAGCTGATCGTGCACGCCGCGGCCGGCAACTTGAAGAAGGTTTCGCTCGAACTCGGCGGGAAATCCCCGAACATCGTTTTCAAGGATGCTGAAATCGATAGCGCCATCCCTGGCGCGGCCAACGCGATTTTCTTCAACCAGGGCCAGGTGTGCTGCGCAGGATCACGCCTTTACGTCGAAGACAAACAGTTCGACAAGGTGGTGGACGGCGTTTCCGAGATTGCGTCGAAGATCCAATTGGGCCCCGGAATGGAACCTACCAGCCAGATGGGGCCTCTCGTTTCCCAAGAGCAGCTCGATCGCGTTTGCAACTATCTCGAGTCAGGGTTGTCGGAAGGCGCAAAGGCTGTCACGGGCGGGAGCCGCGAGGGCCACAAGGGCTATTTCGTGAAACCGACCGTTCTCGTCAACACAAACGAAAAGATGAAAGTCGTACGCGAAGAAATTTTCGGCCCAGTTGTCACGGTGATGCCTTTTAGCGACGTCGATGATCTGCTCGGCAAGGCGAACGACACGCAATACGGCCTTGCGGCGGCCGTCTGGACGCGCGACATCAAGAAGGCCCATCGGATTGCCTCTGAACTTCGTGCGGGAACGGTCTGGATCAACTGCTACGGCGTTCTCGATTCGGCTATGCCGTTTGGCGGATATAAGCAATCGGGCTGGGGCCGGGAAATGGGCCACCAAATGCTCGACTTGTATACCGAGACAAAGTCGGTGTGCACGCCGATCGCCTAGCGGACACACGACTACACGGATTGCCAAGGGGCTGGCGCGGGACTATGATGTGCCCAGTGCAGCTGCGATTAGGGTGCGCCCGTCGCTTTCGGATGCTGGGCCGGAAACAGCAGGGAAGCTGTGTCGCCCGTAGCAACTGCGATGGTTCCCTCGCAACGAGATCCGCCAGCAAGCTGTTATGCCGAGGGAGCAGGATGTTGCCAAGCGTGGAACTGCTTGCCTCGAGGCTACCGCCCAATGGGAATTCGGGGCTGCTCAGGGTCGGAGCTAGATGCTCGGACCGGCAAAAGCGAGCCCTCGAGTTTTCGGTGAGCGCAATCAAAAGCCTCCGCTGCCCAACTGCGGCCACGGGGTGACAGTGAGAAACGCCAATGGAACTGAAATTTTCTGAATGTACGGAAGGAGAGAAGAGATGGCCACAGCAACACAAGCAGTAACGCTGGATCAGAATGTATCGCGCTATGTTGCCAAGCCCCGCCGGATGCTCATCGGCGGGAAATGGGTCGAGGCCGCATCAGGCAAGACATTTCCCACCTACAACCCGGCAACGGGCGACGTACTAGCGCAGGTCGCCGAAGGCGATAAGGAAGATATCAACCGCGCCGTCGGTGCCGCGCGCGCCGCATTTGACAACGGCCCGTGGCGGAAACTGAGCCCGTCCGAACGCGCGCGCATGATCTGGAAACTCGCTGATCTAGTTGAAAAGCACGCGGAGGAATTCGCGCAACTTGAATCGCTCGACAACGGCAAGCCGTTGACGATCGCACGGGTGGCGGATGTACCTGGCACGGTGGATATGTTCCGTTACATGGCCGGCTGGGTGACAAAGATAGAAGGCAATACGATTCCGCTTTCCGCGCAAGGCAGAGGAAAGTTCTTGGCGTACACAGTGCGCGAACCCGTGGGTGTGGTCGGGCAGATCATCCCGTGGAATTTCCCGCTGCTCATGGCCGCCTGGAAACTCGCGCCTGCCCTCGCAACCGGATGTTGTGTCGTGCTAAAGCCGGCCGAGCAAACGCCGCTGACGGCATTGCTCCTTGGCGAGCTGATTCAGGAAGCCGGTATTCCTGATGGCGTGGTGAACATCGTCCCCGGCTACGGCGAAACGGCTGGCGCGGCGCTCGCGGCGCATCTGAAAGTGGACAAGATCGCCTTCACCGGCTCAACCGAAGTCGGCAAGCTGATCGTGCAGGCCGCGGCGGGCAATTTAAAGAAAGTCTCGCTCGAACTGGGGGGTAAGTCTCCGAACCTCGTCTTCGAGGACGCCGATATCGAGCAGACGATCCCGGGAGCAGCGATGGCGATCTTCTTCAACCACGGTCAGTGCTGCTGCGCGGGTTCTCGGCTCTACGTCGAGCAAAAGCAATTCGATAGGGTCGTCGACGGCGTTTCCCAGATCGCCTCGAAGATCAAAGTCGGTCCGGGACTGGAGCCGGCGACCGATATGGGGCCGCTCGTTTCCGAAGAGCAGCTCAATCGCGTCTGCGGCTATCTCGAATCGGGCTACTCCGAGGGAGCACAAGCAACAGTGGGCGGAAAGCGGCGCGGTGATCGCGGCTACTTCGTCGAACCAACCGTCCTCGTGAATACCAATGAGAAAATGAAGGTCGTGCGCGAGGAAATCTTTGGGCCCGTCGTTACGGCCACGCCGTTTAAGGATCTCGATGAGCTGGTGGCCAAGGCCAACGACACCGAATACGGGCTCGCGGCGGGCGTCTGGACGCGCGACATTGCTAAGGCGCACCGCGTGGCGTCGATGCTGCGCGCGGGCACCGTGTGGATCAACTGCTACAACGTGTTCGATGCAGCGCTGCCGTTCGGGGGCTACAAGCAGTCCGGATGGGGACGCGAAATGGGGCACGAAGTGCTGGAACTCTACACGGAAGTGAAGGCGGTCTGCACGCCCATCGCGTAGCCCCTTCCATTTCTAGGGCGGCCGCCCTTTCCGAGGGGAGGGCGGCTGCTTCCTTTCAACACGCGATCGCATCTAGAATTTTTAGGAGGCTCCGCAGGACAAGAGCACACCATGGCATCTCAGGTGGTAAGAAATTTCATGAAGCAGCAGGGCTTCGCTGAGGAGCCTGGGACGAGTTGCGACATGCATTTCAGCGGGTTGTATTTTCAACCGCGCATCGTGTTTCCAACGGTCATTGCGGGGATTATTCTTGACGCCGTCGGGCTGGCCCTTGTTTCGGCCGCGCTTTTCTTTGCTCTCTCGGCGGTGCTCTGGTGGAATGTGGCTTTCCCCGTGCTGAATCCCTTTGAACGCTTCTACAACGCAGTCATCGCTATGCCGCGCGGCAAGACAGTTCTGCCCCCTGCGCCCGGCCCACGCCGTTTTGCACAGGGGATGGCCGCGGCATTCATGCTCGTGGTTGGCATCTCGCTACTGCAGGGCTGGCAAGTGACTGCGTGGATCTTCGAGGCCGGTCTGGTCGTGGCGTTTTCGGCTTTGCTGTTTGGGAAATTCTGCCTCGGAGCCTACATCTACCATCTTCTGCGCGGTGAATTTTCCTTCGCCAACGCCACTCTTCCTTGGGCGCAGCCTTTCAACTGAACTGCGCAGCAAGACCTTCTTCCGATTTTGCGGCGGCCTCTTCGCGGATCAGGCGCAGCGGATAAATCCACTCGAGTAACGGCGCGGTGAGGAATGTCGTCACCAGCGCCATGAGGACCATCATGGCGAACAGACCCGACGATACGCGAGAACATGGCAGCAGTGG
>Ga0306923_10005610_pt1 | contig 12252 bp, 10 predicted proteins | sample sta12Can44000108_FD_203841 | JGI IMG/M metagenome (GOLD analysis project Ga0306923, IMG submission 203841) | Lab enrichment of tropical soil microbial communities from Luquillo Experimental Forest, Puerto Rico - statanox.12C.anox.44.000.108 (v2)... | ecosystem: Environmental > Terrestrial >...
GCGCGAAGTCCTGTTCGGAAATCCGGAGCGTACGAATCCCCAAATTTCACCCGATGGAACCCAGCTTGGCTATCTCGCCCCTGTGAACGGGGTGCTCAACGTCTGGATTCGGACGCTTGGCAAGGACGACGACCGACCCATAACGGCCGATACAAAGCGCGGCATTCGCAACTTCACCTGGCAGTATGACAACAAGCATGTGCTCTACACCCAGGATGTCGGCGGCGACGAGAACTGGCGGCTGTACCAGACCGAGATCGCGACCCAGCAGACGAAGGATCTAACCCCGTTTGAAAAAGTCCGGGTTGACTTGGTGGCGTATGACTGGAAGACCCCTGACACAGTACTGATTCAAGCCAACAAGCGCGATCCCAAGATCTTCGACGTATACGGGGTGGACCTCAAAACCGGCAAGATCGATCTGGACACTGAGAACCCGGGTGACGTTCAGGATTGGCAAGCCGATAACGCGTTGCAGGTACGCGCCGCCAAGGTGGACCAACCCGATGGCGGCACGATCATTCGCGTGCGCAACGACCTTAAGTCGCCCTGGCATGAATTAATCAAGTGGGGACCAGACGAGACTTTTGGCGCCATCGCCGGCTTCTCGCCTGATAACAAGAAGATCTGGATCACCTCCAGCCTGGATGTGAATTCCGCGCGCCTGCTGGAGTTTGACATCGCCACAGGAGAACGCAAAGTCCTCGCGGCCGATCCACAGTTCGATGTGGAAAGCGTGATTACGAATCCTAAGACTAACGCGCTGGAAGTTGTTACTTTCATCAAGCAGCGCACCGCGTACGACTTCATCGATCCAAAGATCAAAGCAGACTATGAGGTACTGCAGAAGGTTAACCACGGTGACATTGCGGGCCTGTCCCGCACTGTTGACGACAACAAGTGGATCGTCACCTTCGTCAGTGATGACGCTCCTGTGACCCATTATGTGTATGACCGCTCCTCCAAGAAAGCGACCTTTTTGTTCGCGGATCGGCCCGCCTTGGAGAAATACAAACTGTCTTCCATGAGACCCATCGAGTTCACGGCGCGTGACGGTATGAAGATCTACGGCTATCTCACCACGCCTGCTGGTGTGGACCCGAAAAATCTGCCGATGGTGCTGTTCGTCCATGGCGGACCGTGGGGACGCGACGTGTGGGGCTACAACCGATACGCCCAGTGGCTGGCCAATCGCGGGTACGCGGTGTTGCAGGTCAATTTCCGCGGCTCCACCGGGTATGGCAAGCAGTACGTGAATGCAGGCGACCGCCAGTGGGCGGGAGCAATGCATACCGACCTGCTCGACAGCAAGGACTGGGCGGTGAAACAGGGGGTTGCCGACCCGGCCAAAGTTTGCATTATGGGCGGCAGCTATGGGGGTTACGCCACTCTCGCCGGTGTAGCCTTCTCGCCCGATGCGTTCGCATGTGGGGTGGACATCGTAGGCCCATCCAATCTGAATACCCTGCTCAAGACGATTCCCCCATATTGGTCAACTATTCTGTCGACCTTCCACAAGCGGATGGGCGACTCCGAAGAGATGCTCAACGCGCAGTCGCCCCTCTTCAAAGCTGATCAGATCAAGGCTCCGCTACTGATTGGTCAGGGCGCCAACGATCCACGCGTCAACAAGGCAGAAAGCGACCAGATCGTTGCAGCCATGCGCAAGAACGACAAGGCGGTGGAGTACTACGTCTTCCCCGACGAGGGGCACGGTTTCGCCCGGCCGACGAACAATATGGCCTTCAATGCGGCCTCGGAAAACTTCCTGGCAAAGTACCTCGGCGGCCGTGCCGAGCCACCTTCTCCCGCCGAAGCCAAGTTGCTGGAGAGCGTGAAGCACTGAGGGGTCGATGCGGGGAGTCTTTCAGGCATTGTGCGTGGCAGCGCCGTTCCTCACCAGCTTGAGAAACTCTGCGTGCACCCGTGTGTCACTCGACAGCTCAGGATGAAAAGTCGCCGCCATCACTCTTCCTTTTCGCACCAGCACCGGATCGCTGCCGCGCGTGGCCAGAACTTCGACTCCCTCGCCAACAGCTTCGATCCGCGGCGCCCGGATAAAAACCATTTCCAGCGGCTGGGTGCCGAGTTGGCTGGTGGCTTCCAAAATCGTCGAATCGATCTGACGGCCGTAGGCGTTGCGGCGAATGGTGATGTCGATGGCGTCCAATCCAGGCTGGTGGGGATTCTCGACTTGCCGGGCCAGCAGGATTGCGCCGGCACAGGTTCCAAAGGTCGGCTTATTGTGCACGAACTCGTTGAGCTTCTGGAAACTGGCTGCGCCCAGAAGCCTCAGGAAGGTGCTTGACTCGCCGCCCGGAATGACCAATCCATCGATTTCATCGAATTGTTCGGGCTTGCGCACCAGTACGACTTCTGCGCCAAGCTGTTCGATCCGGCGGCGGTGCGCGTCGAAGTCACCCTGTAAAGCAAGTACGCCAATTCTCATAAGAACGTGGTTCGCTATTCGCCATAGGTACCGGCGACAGCTGTCTGTGCCCACTCTCCTACCAGCGTCCGTACGATGCGCTCAGAGTTGCCCGAGAGCGGGTGAGATCGGTCCCTCTAACTCCGAGAAGGCGAAACGAGAGCCAAAGGGCGAACGGCGGCGGTCCTACCATCCTCGCGTTTGCAGCAGGTCCTTCTCCTCGATGGCCGATACTGCCAGGCCCTTCATCGCGCCGGGAACTTGTTCACTGACCTCAGCCAGGACCTTGGGATCGTCGTAGTGGGTAGTTGCGATCACGATAGCCTTGGCGCGGGCTTCAGCTTCGACACGCTCCAGTTTGTCAGTCAGGTCGAGCGCCGTCGCCCCACCCCTCATAAAGATGCCCGAGCCCACGAAGACTGCCTGAGCGCCAAGCTGCATCATCAGGGATGCATCGGCCGGCGTGGCAATGCCGCCCGCCGAGAAGTTCGGGACTGGCAGCTTCCCTGACTTGGCGACCAACTTGACGAGTTCGTATGGCGCCTGATGATTTTTGGCCGCCGCAAACAGCTCTTCTTCGCTCATCACTGTGAGCTGGCGCATTTCTTTCACGATCTGGCGCATGTGCTTTACGGCGTGGATCACGTCGCCGGTACCGGCCTCGCCCTTCGTGCGGATCATGGCCGCGCCCTCGGCGATGCGGCGCAAGGCCTCGCCCAGATTGCGCGCGCCGCATACGAAGGGCGTCTTGAAGGCATGCTTGTCGACGTGATGCTCTTCGTCGGCAGGCGTCAGCACTTCCGACTCGTCGATATAGTCGACACCGATTTCCTGCAGAATTTGCGCTTCGGCGAAATGGCCGATGCGGCACTTTGCCATCACCGGGATCGACACTGTGCTCATGATCTGCTTGATCAGCTTGGGATTGGCCATGCGCGACACGCCACCCTCGGCGCGAATAATGGCAGGCACTCGCTCCAGGGCCATGACCGCGACGGCGCCGGACTTCTCGGCGACTTCCGCCTGCTCCACGCTCATGACGTCCATGATGACGCCGCCTTTGAGCATTTCGGCCAGGCCGACCTTCAAACGCAAACTCGTGCTGCTGCCGTTGTCTTCTGACATGATGTTCTCCCCGATCGCGGGCGTTGCTTCGCATGGCAGAGGCTGTGCATCCCTGCTATCTGCTACCACTCCGGCGCCTGAATCGTCGATCGCTGCGCAACCAGAAACGCCGGCTATGCGCGGTCAACTTCGGTCGTTACTGCTCTATTCTACCTTGTAGGAAGTCGTATCGTAACCCCGGGCCGCTGCGTTTTCCTTGCGCGAAACAGGGGAAAACCAGCGTCTCGAGGGGGTCTGGCGCTAGGTAGCGTCCCTGCGCTCCTCCTTGAGGAATTTGGCAAACATACGGTTCGGATCGACCTCGATGAAGGTTCCCGTGCCGGTCGCCAGCACTTCGCCTCTGGCGTTGCGGATCTCGGCGGCGCGGAAATGCTCGCGGCCATTGACGCCAACTTCCCAACCCTCCGTGGTCAAGGGCTCTGAAAGGGGAACGGGCCTGATGTAGTTGACCTGCATCGTGCCGGTGACGGCAATGATGCTGCGCAACTTGCTGACCTTGCCCATCGCTTCATCGAGGATGGCGGCGATGACGCCGCCGTGCGCATGGGATGGAGGACCTTCGAAGCGCAGGGGCAATTCGAAGTGGCACACGAATCGCTCGTGCTGGTCGTCGAGGTGAAACTCCAGCTTCAGCCCACTCTCGTTTTCGGGGCCGCAACCGAAGCAGTTGTTGCCGTAAACGCGCTGTTTGACCTCGTGTCCTGGGACTGGCTTGGGGCGGGTCATGCTACCAAGATGAACTACAGGCGGGCGTAGGCGCAAGTGCAAGAGAAGTTGTTATCGGGGCAGCCTGCCAATTCAAAACAGCTTGGGATTGTGCGGGTCACCAGAATCGATGTCGATCTGCATGTCCTTTTTACGCACGGCATACCAGCAGGGCTTTTCCCAATATTGCGGCAGGAGACTGTGCGGACACTCGAAAGACTGCTGACCTCCGTAGCTGTATTCGGTTTTGCCATTCTTGAGTCTGACCGAGTAGTACACATTGACGGTTACGTTGCCAAACGGATTTCGCTTCGTCGCCATACGGTAGCGCAGCCACAGATAATCGCCCCCGTAAATCACGAGAACGACCAGCACGAGCACGATTACGCCACGCTTCACTGCTCCGCAGCTTATCTCCCGCCAATCGCGCGCGCAACTCGGACGAGTCGTCAGTTCGGCTCCTAAGCCCCAAATCGGCCGCCCGGTGACGCAGCCACCCACCCTCCTGCCAGCACATTCGCTACACAAGAATCTCTTCGCCCAACGGGTTGAAAACTGGCCGAGGCACGCGCATGATAAGTCACAGTCTTAGGTGAGATGGGGTTAATGGAACCCGGATACCGCCACTCGGGAAATCCAGTGTGTGGGACTGCAGTGTGTGGGACTGCTGGCAACTCCAGTGCTCGGTAAGCGCAGCGGCCAAACGGATGACGTTCTTACATTCCAGAACCGGGAGTCGAACTCCGAAGCCCGTGGATGGCGGAGGAGGCCGCGGTCCGACCGACGACTGGCCGGGCGGGTGGGGCGATGGAGGAGGCCGCGGAGGCGACGACCACCTGCCCAGCTACCGGGAGCGCCTGCGCCGATATCGCATGCTCATCGCTTTCGGCCTGACTTCCGTCGTCATGATCTTCGTCTCGTTCACCACGGCCTACGTGGTTCGCAAGGCGGGGGCGATTTGGGACCCTGCGCGCAACGAGTACATCAGTAATTGGGTGCCGACTACGCTTCCCGTGACTACCCTGCTGGTGAACACGTTCGTTCTCCTGTTGAGCAGCCTGACCCTTGAAGTGGCGCGCCGGCGCGCTGCTGAGGATGTGGTCCTGGCACCGATTGCAAATATCCCGGGAATTCGTGTGAGCGAGAATCGTTCCCTTCCCTGGCTATGGGCAACGATTTTGCTGGGACTGGCATTCCTGGGCGGCCAGTATCTGGCGTGGCAGCAACTTCGACTCAGCCATATCGACATCGAAACCAACGTCAGCAGTTCGTTCTTCTTCATCCTTACCGGAGTGCACGCCGTCCACCTCGTGGGCGGAATTCTCGCCTTGCTGTATGCCGGGTTGACCTCATGGCTGCATCGCCCCCCCGAGACGCGCCGCATTATCGTTGACGTTACCGCGTGGTACTGGCACTTCATGGGACTGCTGTGGATTTACGTTTTCGCACTTTTGTATTTCGCGCGCTAACCACGACGTTTCCGCGACTCTTTCTCGTCAACTTTTTGATTCCAGTTTTATGGTTTTTTCGAACGCGCCACGCGCCCTAAGGATTGCGGCTATAATGAGAGGTTTCTGCGGCCGTTTTTGGCAGGATCTGTGGAGGTAACCGCCCGACTGGGGCGTCCGCTTTCCTGCCAGAATCGGCCTAAGAACCTGGGGCAAATGTCGAACGACAACATTGTTGTAAGGGGCGCCCGCGTCCACAACCTGAAGAACATCGACCTGGAGATCCCGCATAACTCCCTCACGGTGGTTACGGGTGTTTCGGGATCGGGCAAGTCTTCGCTGGCGTTCGATACGATTTACGCCGAGGGGCAGCGACGCTACGTGGAGTCGCTGTCGGCCTATGCCCGCCAGTTCCTCGAGCGCATGGAAAAGCCCGACGCCGACTTGATCGAGGGCATTGCTCCCGCCGTCGCCATCAAGCAGAAGAACACCACCCGCAATCCACGATCGACAGTCGCCACCGCTACGGAAATTTACGACTACCTCCGTTTGCTGTATGCGCGCATAGGTCGGACGTATTGTGCAGTCTGCGGGCAGCAGGTCAAGAAAGACACGCTAGATGAGGTCGCCGACCGGATGCTCACGCTTCCCGAGGGCACGCGGCTGCAGGTGCTCTTTCCCTTGCAGCAACCCCCGGCGCCAGCCGAGCCAGAGAAAATCAAGGGCCGTCGCTCGGCGCAGAAGAGGAAGGTCGAACCAAGCGACGATTCTCTGCTGAAGGAGCGCTTGTCCGAACTGCGCAAGCGCGGATTCATGCGGCTCTACCAGAACGGCCAGATCATCGATTTCTCGACTCCAGAATCTCTGCTGGAGCTGAACTTCTCGGAGACGGTGTATGTCGTCGTCGATCGGATCTCGGTCGCTCCTGACGTCCGGTCGCGGTTGGTCGATGCTGTGGAGCAGGGCTACCGGGAGGCGGGCGAAGTGGTGTTTGAAACCGCTCCGAGCGAGGAGACACCCGTTCAACGTTTCCGCTTCGCGCAGCGCTTCGAGTGCAAGAACGACGGTACCCGCTACGAAGAGCCCGAGCCACGCCTTTTCTCCTTCAACAACCCTTACGGCGCATGCCCCAAATGCCAGGGCTTCGGCAATACCATCGACTTCGACTTGAACCTGGTAATCCCGGACAAGTCTCTGTCGCTGGCCGACGGCGCTATTGAACCCTGGACGAAACCGAAGTACAGGCCGCTGGCGACGGAGATGAAGCGTTACGCGCGGGCGGCGGGTATCCCACTTGACGTGCCATGGCAGGACCTCACTCTCGATCAGCGGAATTACATCATTAAGGGCGATCAGAAATGGTGGGGGGTACGTGGCTTCTTCGAGTACCTGGAGCGCAAGAAGTACAAGCTGCATGTCCGCGTATTCCTCAGTCGGTATCGCGGCTACTCAGTCTGCCCGGACTGTGGGGGTCTGCGTTTGCGGCGCGAGGCCCGCCAGGTAAAGGTCGGAGGCCGAGATATCTGCCAGGTTTCGGCCATGACCGTAGAAGAGGCGACGCGGTTCTTTGATGAACTTCAACTGTCGCGGGAAGAGGCTGACATCGCCGATCGGTTGCTCATTGAACTGCGCGACCGCCTCCGCTTTCTGAACGATGTCGGTCTGGAATACCTCACCCTCGACCGCCTGGCCTCCACGCTATCGGGCGGGGAGGCCCAACGGATTCAGCTCGCGACGTCTTTAGGTTCGCGGCTGGTTGGCACGCTGTACGTTCTGGACGAACCATCCATCGGGTTGCACAGTCGCGATACAGCCCGACTGATCAAGATATTGCACAGCCTGCGCGACTTGGGGAATACGGTCCTTGTTGTGGAACACGATGCGGAAATCATGCGGAACTCTGATCGAATCGTCGACCTGGGCCCCGGGGCCGGTGAAAATGGCGGCCGGGTTATCGCGACAGGTTCATACCACGAGGTTGCACACAATCCTAATTCGCTCACCGGACGTTATCTCAATCAGGAGTTGCGCATTCAGATGCCCGCCACTCGTCGAGCCGGCAACGGAAAAACGATCAAGCTGTTTGGCGCCCGCGCTCACAATCTGAAAAAGGTTGACGTCGGGATTCCGCTCGGCATGTTGGTCGCGATTACGGGAGTGTCCGGCTCGGGAAAGTCCACTCTCGTCCACGACGTGCTGTTCAACGCTTTGGCGGCAGAAAAAGGACAGGTCACCGGCAGCGCTCGCGCCGAGGTTGATCGTGTTGAGGGAGAAGATTGGATCGATGAAGTCGTTCTGGTCGACCAATCTCCTATCGGACGCACTCCTCGATCGAATCCTGTGACCTACATCAAAACCTTCGATGCCATTCGTGAGCTATTCGCCGCGCTGCCCGAGAGCCAGAAACGCGGCTACACCTCGGGGCACTTCTCCTTCAACATTCCCGGCGGACGCTGCGACGCATGCCAAGGCGACGGAACCGTGACCGTCGAGATGCAGTTTCTTGCCGATGTCGAACTGATCTGCGAGGAATGCAAGGGCATGCGCTACAAGCCCGAAGTCCTGGAAGTGCGGTATCACGGCAAGAACATTCACGAAGTGCTCGACCTTACTGTGAAGGGTGCCCTCCACTTCTTTTCCGGAGTCCCCAAGATCGTCGAAAAGCTGCGGGTGCTGGAGGAGGTCGGGTTGGGATACCTGCGGCTGGGGCAGTCGGCCACCACGCTGTCTGGAGGAGAGGCGCAGCGCATGAAGTTGGCAGCCCACCTGCAACCGAAACAGCGCGATCTCGGGAAGACGCAAGTCGAACGTAATCGGCGTCATCCCCGGCTGCTCTACATCTTCGACGAGCCTACGACCGGACTGCACTTCGATGATGTCAGCAAACTGCTAGCGGCGTTTCGCCGGCTCATCGAGGCGGGCGGCTCGATCGTCGTCATCGAGCACAACCTTGACGTGATCAAAACCGCTGACTGGGTGATCGATCTGGGTCCTGAAGGCGGTTGGCACGGCGGACGCGTGGTTGCCATAGGTACTCCGGAGGAAATCGTTAAAGCTGCAGATTCTTACACCGGCCAATGGCTGTCTCGCATCTTATCCTCCAACGGGAATGCGCAATCGAATGAACGCTGATTCTCGGCCGCTCATACGGCTCTTGGTGGTGGCGCTGGCAGCGGCCGCTTTGCCGTTACGCGCCGAACAGCAAAGCGCGCCGACGGTCCGGCATCACCGCGTCGAAGAGCAGTCGGATGATTCGGCTTCGCCGGAGACTGATCAAGCCGAAGTGGCCTTGCACAAGCAGGACTTCGGGAATGCCGAAACGCTTCTCAAGAAGGCCGTCGCGCGCAACCCGAACGACTATCGCGCCTGGTTCGATCTGGGGTACGTCTACAACGCCACCAAACGCACTTCAGAAGCCATTGCTGCCTATCGCAAATCGGTGGCAGCCAAGTCGGATGTATTCGAATCGAACTTGAACCTGGGCATCCTGCTGGCGCGCCAAGGCGACATCGCAGAAGCGGTCGAATACCTCAAAGCGGCGACGCAACTGAAACCCACGGCGAACACCGACCAGGGATTGGCGCGTGCCTGGTTGTCGCTAGGATTGGCAGAGCAAACGGACGATCCACAGCGGTCGCTGGCCGCGTTTGCGGAGGCGGCAAAGCTCACGCCAAACGACCCGGAACCTCATCTCAGCGCCGGTCTCTTACTGGAGAAACAAGGCAAATTTGACGAGGCCCTCGTCGAATATCAAGCCGCTGCCAAGCTCGATCCCAAGGCCACAGAGCCTATCGCCGGGATCGCCAACATCTATTCCAAGCAGAAGAACTACGCCGGGGCAGAGAGCCAACTGCGGAAGTTGCTGGCGGTTGATCCCGGCAACAGCAATGCGCGCGTTCAACTAGGTCGTGTGCTTGCTGCTGAAGGAAAGAGCGAGGAAGCGGCCGAGTTTCTGACCGCCGGCAAGGCAGGCTCCAACGATCCGCGGGCCGCACTGGAGCTGGGAACCATGCTGGTAAAGGCTGGCAAGTACGCCGAAGCGGAACAACAATTTCGCGTCGCAGTCGAGGAGATGCCGCAAGATGCGGAGGCCCATTTCGCGCTGGGCTCGGTGCTCATGGAGCAAAAGAAGTATCCGGAATCGCAGCACGAATTGTTGTTGGCCGCCAAAATCAAGCCCGATCTGGCAGACATCTATGGCAATCTCGCGGTGGTCGCCGCCGGGAACAAGAACTACGAACTGTCGATTCGCTCTCTGGATGAACGGGCCAAATATCTTCCGGAAAGCCCTGCGACCTACTTTCTGCGTGCCACCTCCTACGACAACTTGAAAGTGACCAAGAAAGCAGTGGAAAATTATCAGCGATTCCTGGCAACAGACGGGGGAAAGATGGCTGACCAGGAGTGGCAGGCCCGGCACCGGCTGATCGCCATCGACCCCGGGAACGCGAGCAAATACGCTGAGAAGAAATAGCATGCTCAACATCTGGCGAGTTACGGTGCTGGTATTCCCGCTCATCGTGTTTTTGCAGGCCGGTAGCGAGACCGCGGACGCGCTCAAAGCCCGCGCCGATGCCGCGCAAGGGAGCGAGCGCGCCATCCTGTCTCTCGCATACGCCCACCAGGAACTTGAGGATGCGAACAATCTCTACACCCAGGGCGACGTGGAGAAGGCCGAAGCAGCCATCCGCGAGGTCGTGGACTATTCACATAAAGCTGCTGACGCGGCCAGTTCCTCCGGCAAGCGGTTGAAGCAAACTGAAATCGATCTGCGGAAGTTGGAGCATCGCATGCGCGACATCGGTCAGTCCCTCAATATCGATGACCGTCCCCCGGTGGAGAAGGCCGTTCAGGAACTCGAACAGGTCCGCGCGAACCTATTGGCGAGAATGTTCGGAGAAAAAGCCGAGCCTAAGGACAAGTCCTGATGAAGCAAATATTGTGGAGAATTGGCATGCTGTTGTTTACGTGCATTGTCGCATTCCCGGCCCTCGCGCAGATCCGAGATCGCGATCCTCTGACGGAGGCGGAAGTTGATCAGATGCGCGAAGCCGCTGACTACCCGAACAAGCGGCTGGAGCTGATGGTTCGCTTCGCGAAAGAACGCATCGCTACCATCGACCAATTGCGCGCCGATCCCAGCGGAGCAGCCACTCGGCCAAGGCAAATCCACGACCTTCTGCAGGACTTCATTACGCTCCTCGACGAAACCGATGACAACATCGACATGTATGCCTCCCACAAGTCAGACTTGCGTAAGGGACTCAAGCTTTTGATCGAAGCCAACAGCGAGTGGCAACTCAAGCTCCGCCAGTTGAAAGAGCAATCGCCGTCGCAAGAGTTGGCGCAGTATTCCATGGTACTCGCCAACGCCATCGATACCGTTGCCGATAGCGGTCAGAGCGCGCGTGAAACCCTGCAGGAGCAGAACAAGCTGGCCCAGGAGAAGAAGCTGAACAAGGATTACTCCGAGCGGAAAGACTAATACTGCGCTGGTGCTGCGCGTGATAGCTTAAGAAAATCTTGCGGGCAAACGTCCAGGAAATATTCCATCGCAGTTACCGGCAACTCCGGCCCAAGCTCCCCTTGCCGGACTTTCATATCGAGTTCTATCCCTTCGCCAACGTGAACAACACCATCCGCATACGCGAAGGCCGGTTGCGCATTCGCCTCTCGGACCTGTTGGAGGGAGCCCCGGAAAGCGTGCTCGAGTCGATTGCGCATATTCTGCTGGCCAAGATTTATCGCAAGCCAATCGAACCCGTGCACAGCGCCCGCTACCGGCGCTACGTGTCGAGCCACGACATGAGCGCAAAGGCGCACCTGGTGCGGCAGATGCGCGGGCGCAAGCGCCTCGCCTCTGCAAAGGGCTGCGTCTACCATCTGGAGGAAATCTTCGATGCGCTGAACCAGCGCTTCTTCCACGGCTTGCTCGGCCGACCGCAGATGACATGGAGCCAAGTAAGATCGCGGCGCAGCCTGGCCCACTATGATCCTGCCCACAATGCGATCGTGGTAAGCAGCATCTTCGATCATCCTCTCGTGCCGCGCTGCGCGGTTGAATACATCGTCTATCACGAAATGCTGCACCTCAAGCATCCTGTGAAATTGCGCGGCAGCCGGCGCTGCGTTCATGGCAAGGAATTCCAGGCGGAAGAAAGGCTCTTCCCGCAACTCCATCAGGCGAAAGCATTTCTTAAGTCACTGTGAAGTTCAGCTTGCGCGCCGTCGCACAGCGGTTATGAGCCTTGTTCATGACGTTTGGTGGTGGCAAATTTCCACGCAGTGCCGGTATATCCGCTAGAATCGCAACATCACATTACGAAGTTGGTCGCATTTCGCAATGGAACAGTGGTTGCCAAAATATCGGTCCGAATATCGAGGCTGCCCTGCAGCGAGGTGCCGAATGCATGCGGGAAATGCAGGTGGGGGCAACTAGCCTAACTCCCACGCTCCGCTGAGCAAACTGCTTTATTCGCCTGGAGTTAACATTTCATTCCGTCACTATGGGGCTCTCGTGCCAGGTTCGAACTGGCTTCATCACCT
>Ga0306923_10005615_pt1 | contig 12249 bp, 5 predicted proteins | sample sta12Can44000108_FD_203841 | JGI IMG/M metagenome (GOLD analysis project Ga0306923, IMG submission 203841) | Lab enrichment of tropical soil microbial communities from Luquillo Experimental Forest, Puerto Rico - statanox.12C.anox.44.000.108 (v2)... | ecosystem: Environmental > Terrestrial > Soil...
CCACCGCGATGATGAAGCGCGCCAGGTCGTGGCGGCGCTCCTCGGGCAGGCCGGCAAGGCGGGACTGCAATTGGGCAATCGAAGGCGGCACCGCCAGGAGCCAGCGGGCATGCGCCTCAAGCCGCAGCCGGTCGAGCGGAGGAAGGTGCAGATTGGTCTCCACCAGCGCCAGCAGATGGCGCTCCTCCTCGGGGGTCACGATGCTGTCGGCGTGGGCGATTACGGCGCACAGGCCAAGCGTGAGGGTGGCAGCCTGATAAGCGGGGCCGGGCTCGGACTGGTTCCGCAGGCCCTCCGGCAGGCGGAACAGCACCACATGCTCGCCGGCCTTTGGCGTCCGCCCGCCCAGCCGTACATCGGGCTCGATGCCGTAGCCCAGGCCCTCCAATGCCTCGGCCGCCGCCCGGGCATGGGCCTTGCCGATCTTGTCGCCGTCAAGGGTGATGCCGAGCCTAGCGAGCAGTTCCTCGACGGGAATCGCGCCATTCGCGCCGCCCAGCCACGCTAGCACCTGGGCCACCTCGCCGCCCGCATTGACCCGCAACTCGGGGGGCAGCAGGAGCTTGGCCTGCAGGCTGTCCTTGGCGTCGGGAGAACGGCCGATGAAGCGGCTGTAAGCCTCCAGTTCCTCCATGCACCCTTCGGCCACTTCCTTGGCCTGGTTCACCGGCTTGGTCAGGCTAACGACGCTGGGCCAGTCGCTGAATTCGCCGGTGACATTGGCGGTGAAGTCGCCGCTGGCGACCCGATAGGCCACCTCGCCGATCTTCTTCTTGGGCGGGTTGACCTTCAGGCCATTGGGATATTTCTGGGCGAAGCGCGCGCGGAACAGCGCGCAGAACTCCTCGAACCCCCGCCGTGCAGGGGTGCGTAGCCGGGTTTCCGGATGGGCCAGCATCCACGCGAGCATCCAGTCGGCGCCGAGGGGTTTGCCCTCAGACACCATGTGCCCAAGGCTCAACAACAAGCGAATCGGCAGGCCATAGGACGGCTGCGAGCTCACCGGCGGCGGTTCGGCCTCGATCCGCGGATTCGTGACCATGTCCACCGCATCGAGGAAATCCGCGCTATAGCTGGCAAACGAATTGTTCGTGCCATAGATGGAGCGCAGGCGTTTGACTTCGGCGACGATGGCATCGGCTTCGCCAAACGTTCGGTCCTTCAGCAGCCGACGTTCAAGGCCGTAGAAATAGAGGAACACGTAGCCGACATATGCGCCTGGATCCTTGCGACCGCCGGCCAGCCATTGCAGGTAGGCCAGGCGGCAGTTCGGATCCATGCATGAATAGGACGGCCAATAATGCATGCGCTGCCCGCCCAGATCGGGATTGGAGCGAGCGACGTTCGCAGAGGGATTGATGACGCATTTGGGGGCGCTCCACGGGTCACCGGGATCGCCGAGATAGTACATGCCGTCGGGGATGGTCAGGCCGGCGATGATCAACGTCTCGCCATGAGGGATCCAGTTCACCTCCCCACGGCGTTTGATCGGGGCAGACTTCGCGGCAAGGGAAGCCCCCAAAGTTGACGCCAACGGGCGGCTGAGTATCTCACTCACCTTTTGCCGGTTGGCCTCACCGGGAGAAATAGAATTTGGCATTGCCCTTGGAGCGGCGCTTTTTACAGCTGCAGGCATACCAAGCTGTGAAACGAGCACGCGAGTTTCAACCACGGGAACGGGTACTGAATGGAGCATAGCGTCGCTTAATGTATCGACGACAAACAGATCGCAGTCTTCGGTGTATCGCGATCCAACGCGATGGCCACAGCCTTGGAGAAACGTTGTCAGATCATGTTTATTAGCTACTGAACCAAGAGCGATGAATAATGATTTGTGGGGCAGCTCCTGCAAAGCTTCCCCCAAGGTGAACCTACGTCTCTCCGGCCTGTTTACAGTGGCGTGAGCGTCAGCTGCTTGAAACGCGTGCTCCAATTCCTCAAGGCTCACCTCATCTGGCGCTAATTTCCGCCCAAGGGCAGGCTCGTACCTTTGATTGCCACTCTCCGCCCCCCTCTCCACATCGACTTTGGAGGATGCACTTTGGAACGCGCGCTCCAAGTCATCCAAGGTGCATTCATCGGGACGCAGTTTGCGCCCAAGTCTTGGCTCATAGCGCTCGACGATCGCCTCGCCTCGTGGTGCCGACTTGGGCGGCGCGCTCGGCTGAACGGCGGCCGGGGCAAGAGGAGGCTGCGCGGGTCGAGAGGATGAGGCCGACGTTGCCTTCTCCTTGCTGCCCTTGAAGCCCTTGTAGGCGAGATAAGCTCCGCCCATCAGCAGCAGCCAACCGAAACCGTCCGCCATCCCGCTTCTCCGTGGCTTAATTGCTGATCCGGCTCTTCGTCGCCACCAGGAACCCAGGCAAACTGTCGAAGGATGGTGCGAAGATGTTGCCGCCCCGGAACAGCGGCAGCGGCTGACCGAGGTTGCTGGCGACCCTTAGCGAACCGCCCTTTCGCAGCCAATTGTCCACGGTATTGCGGGTGATCGCGGCCTCGGACGGCGCCATGCCGGCCCGGACCAACTCCCTCTCGTCGAAAGCCGACGCGACTTCCGCCGCCCCTTCGGACGGCATGTCGTGGTCGGTGATTTCGTTGGCGCGCTTGAAAAGGCCGCTGTTGTCGATGGCGACATCGGCCTCGGCGAGGCTTAGCCGGGTCAGGGCTTCACCGGCCTGCCCCATCACGCCCAGCAAGGCCAGTCCGCCCAATTGAGCAGCATTGTTGGACTGCGCGTACAAGGTGTTGATGGTTGCCGCATCAAGGTTCGTCACGCGCAGCTTGGCCCTCCATGTCCCGAGGTCACGGATGTCGCCGGACGTTTCGAAAGCGATGGCGGCCTTTTGCTCGTCGTAGCGGAGTGAGGCGTCGACAGAACCGGTCAGGGAGGTGTAGCCCAGGCCGATGGCCTCGCGCAGCACCTTGTCCGGATTACGCTGCTGGCGGGCCATGGCGAGCAGCGGCACTTCCGCCTTCTCGGCCGAGATGCGGACGGCGCGCAATTGGTCGCCCTTCATCTCGACATCGGAGATTTCCAGCGACCCTATGCTCACCGCGCTTCCCGAAGACGAGGCGAGCTTGACGCCGGACAGCGTCGCCGACCCGAACGGCGATGCAGACAGGTCCTGGTAGCTGACCTGGGCGGTGAGATTGTTGCGGATCAGGAAACCGTCGATCCTATCCTTGGCAATAGCGGTCGCTTGATGCTTGGCGAACATCCAGCCTGCGCCAATGACAATTAGCGCCACACCAGCGGTGATCAGTGCCTTGTTCTTCTGCGCGGCCATGTCAGCGTCCCCCGGCCAGCTTGCGGTCAATGATAACGGCCGGATCGGCGACGTCGGCGCATTTGGGTTGGGCGCATATATGTATAGCCTGGGCTGTCAGCTGCGCAGGAGGCAGACCCTCCGCCTCCGGCACCGACAACAAGCCTCGGACCAGGTACCATTGCGACGCGGCCAGTTCCGGCAGCGGATCGGCCACGGTGAGTTCGAGTTTCCCTGGCCATTTGGACGCCACCTTGCTGCGGCCAGCACCGTCGGACTGAACCAGCATGGCGACCGGCACCGGCTTTCCGCTCATCAGGGCTGCCGCACGGGCGCTGCGCAAATCGCTCAGCCGCGTGTACAGGCTGAGGTCGCCGTCCGAGATGTAGTTGGCCAAACGGACACTGGACGGCGCACCCGACAAGGCCCGGATATTCTGCTCACGCTGGGCGAGCCAGCGTTGGCGGTGCTGCTCGGCCTCACGCTGCTCGGCCAAGCGGGCGGCCTCGGCCAACTCGGCCGCCCTGTTGGCCCGCCACCGCGCAAACTCTTCCGCCCCGATCGTCAGAATGGGCTCCAGCAGGCGGTCGTCGGGGTAGAAGGTCACCCCCTCGACGGTGCCGAGAATGGTCGAACTGCCCCAGCCATCGCCCTTGAACCCACCGGCTTCAAGCCGCACGGTGAGCGCCAGGTAGATCGTCCGGTTGATCGATCCATAGCGGGTGCGGCGTTCCGCGAGAGCCTGGGCCTCCGCCGGATCCATGGGAAGCCCCGTGACGGCGTCGAGATCCTGCAGCTTCACGACGAAGTTGGTCGGGACCTTGACGCTGACGCAGCAGGGCTTCTGGTACGACACCTGCGTGCCGAGGTCATCGATAGGGAAACGTCGCGCGTTGAAATCGTAAGTCCGGAAATAGGCACGGGTAGCGATCGTGACCACATTGCCGCGCGGGCGGGCGAGGTAATCCGCAAAGTCGGCCCGCGCCCTCTGGAGTACCGGCTGGAGCTTGAATTCCTGGTGCTGCAGCTGGGAGTATTCACGCTCGTAGCGGTGAGAGGCCCACAGCCGGATGGTGCTGTCGTCCTGGGCCAACGCGGGATTGTCGCGCAGCACGCGCGCCAGGGCCTCGAAATAGTCCAGCTCAGCCGCCTGCGGGGCTGCGGGCATGGCCGGCTGAGGCGCTTGCACGACAGGCGGCGGCGAGGCCGGACCCTGCGGGGCGCTTGGCGTCGGCGCCTGAGTGACAACCGGTTGCGGGACGGAAGCCGCCGGAGCGGCGGCGAAGACCCAGCCGGCCGCGGCAGCTGCCTTGTAAATGCCAGTTGAGCGGCCCTGCTCGATGACGGTCAGTTCGGCAGCCGAGGCCGCCTTGCAATCGCTGGTGATCGGCGTCTTCAGCCGGTTCATCAGTTCGAGTTGGGCGCCCGGATTGCCCGCATCCGGGCTGTCGGCTTCCAGCACCATGCGCAGGCGTAGGGTGGGAGCGCACCAGGTGGCGCCGCCATCGGCAAAGACCTGAAGCTTGTGGCTCTTCGACGTCGCCAGCACGGTGTCGTTGGCATATGCCGGCACGGTCGCGAGCGCGAGCACGCCCGCGAAAACGATCCGCTGGATCATGGCTTCCCCCGCCGATTAATTTAGTTCCCACGAGCCGTCGGGCGAGCGGCACGCCGTCTGGGTTGTGGAAGCGGTTTCGCCCTTAGAGCTAGCAGTGGTTCGGATGTCGCGGCACGCGACACTGGCAACCACGACGTCGGCCTTCTCATTGGGGCCGAGCGCATCGAGATCGGCAGGTGTCCGCACCGGCGCGGCGGCATCCAGATCGAACGGGGCGGCCTCGGCTGGCTTGGCCGAGGCCGCTGCCTTGGCCGGCGTCGCCGCAGCCGTCTGGACGGGCTTCGGCGCCGGCGCGAGCGTCGAAGCACTGACATAGCCGATGGACTTGCCGCCCTTGGCAACCATGATCCACGGCTGATTACGCACCTTACCCACCGCCCAGATGGTCGAGCCGCTGGCAAGGGTGGTAGCGACGTCCGCTTGGTCGGCCGGCGCCAGGCGAACCGGCGTCGCGCCCTTGGCGACATACTTGGCGCCGATGAGATCGAGTTGGGGCGCCGGGGCCACGTCGGCGGCGCGGACAACCTTCACTTCACGTGTCTCGACACGGCTGTTCTCAGGGACGACGGTGGCAGTGGCATCGGAACGCTCTGATGACCAGGATGTCGCAGCATTGTCCGGCTGAGTAAGTAGTGCCTGCTTCGCTTGTGCCTGCAGCGCCTTCTGGTCTTCCTCGTCAAGCATGGCGCCGATCTGGTTGCCGATGAATCCGCCAATGGCTGCACCGGCCAGCACACCAACGATCTTGCCACTGCCCTTGCCGAAAAGGGATCCCGCAAGGCCGCCGATCACCACCCCGGCACCCGTGCCAATGTCCTGCTTGCTGGTCTTGCCGTCGGTGGCACATCCCGTCAGTAGGCCGGCACAGATGCCGACGGTCATTACGCGCTTCATTCTGTCGCCATTCCCCCGCTCGAAAGCTGATTGCCATCCGGTCAGCACACCTTCAACTCACATAATGGTGTCTTACACTACCGAAACGGTCAACCCGCAACCCCTGATGAACGCCCCTTGCCGGCAATTACTCAGTGGATGCCCGCGCTTGCACGGCAAGCCATTGGTTTGGTGACGACGGAGGGCGTCGCTAGGCTCGTCCTCGGTAGTGATCTATAGTTTTATTCCATGGGGATTGGGCATCTGAACTCTGCTGGATGAACGGCGGCCCGATCCCGCCTCTCCGGCCCTCAAGGGATCATAATGAAAACATTCATTCGGAATGGTCCTGCGCTGCCCTCCGCCCTGCTTAGGGCACATGAGGAAGGGCGGTTGGTTTTCTTCTGCGGCGCTGGGGTCTCGTATTATACCGGCCTGCCCACCTTCAACGAGCTGGTGGCGCAAGCTATGCAGCGTTGCGGCTTCCCTTACGACCCGGGCCGGAAGCATCACCCGCTGGATTTGGCTTTCAAGCAGGGCCGATTGGATCGTGCTCTCCACTTACTGGAGCAGGAATCCAGAAGCATGCGGGCGGAAGTTATCGGCATTCTGGATTGCCCGCCCGTACCAGGATCGGAGGGGCTTGAAATCCATAAAGCGCTGCTGGCACTGGCACGCACGGAGACCGGCCAAGTCCAACTGGTCACCACCAACTTCGATGATCGTTTCCATAAGGCCGATCCAAGTGCTGCGCCGCAGTGGCAGGCGGGCCCGCGGCTGAGCATGCCACGCCGCGCCCAGTGGCCGGGCCCCACCTGCCTGCATGGCCGTATTGATCGGGACAACGCGCCCGATGGACGGGAACTGGTTCTGACCAGCGGTGATTTCGGCCGGGCCTATCTCCGCGACGGCTGGGCTGCGCGCTTTGTCGTCGAATTGTTTCGCGAATTCACCGTACTGTTCGTGGGCTACAGCCTGAACGACCCTATCGTCGGCTATCTGGTTGACGCCTTGGCTGCCGACACAGGAACGGACGGGCAGTTCCGGAGAGCTTATGCCTTGGCCGACTTCGACGGGAGCGATCGAGATCGGCAGCGCCAAACTGATGCTTGGCGAGCCAAAGGGGTAGAGTCCATCCTCTTCCGCCGTAAGCGCGGCAAAGATCGGTTCGGTCTGCTGAATTCCACAATTGTCGAATGGGCACGGCAGTATACTGGTGGCCTTGGCTCGCGCATCGACGAGGCGCTGAAGCTGGGCGCAAAGCCGAGTGTGACCGCGGCGGTAACCCAGGAGACGCGGAACCTCGCCTGGGCGCTGTCCAAGGAGGATGGCAGCGTGGCGCGGGCCTTCGCCAACGCAGTGTCGCCACCTGATATCTCGTGGTTAGAGCCACTGACCCAGATCAAAGTCTCAGTGCCTACCGGCGGCCCAGAGATCGGCCTGTTCGACGGGCCATCACCTTCGTCTAAGGATAAGGGCTACCAACTGATCTCACTCGCGGGCCGGTCTGCCGGCCATCCCAATTTAACCCCAGTGACCTGGGAATTGGGCCGCTGGCTGGCCCGGCACATGGATAAGCCGGAACTGGTTAAATGGGTGATTGGTCGTGGATGCCAGCTGCATCCTTCGTGGCGATGGTTTCTGGAGCAAGAATTTTGCAAGTTGGCAGAACCGTGGGCCTCGTTCTGGCGGCTGCTACTCGACGGAGCCGCCGAGCCTGCTGACTTTCACCGGTGGGACATTCGGTTTGAGGTACGCAAAGGCGCCACACCCCCGGGGCTTGATGCGGCCTTGCTGGCGGCGGCCAAACCATATCTCAAGGGCAACAAGCCGTTCCGCTGGGGCGAGGCGGCATTGGCAGTGCCTCAGCGCCTCAGCGACCTCGCCCGGTTCGAACTGGCGCTGGTCAATGCCGACCTCTTGCACGACTTTCTGGAAGTGGCCGATCAGCCGCCATTCAGGGCAATGTTGCTAGGATTGGCGGATCCCTTGACCTCACGCCTGGTCGAGGCCATGAGGCTGATCCAGGCGGGCGGAAGTTACATCGGCGGCGTGTCTGACCGCTTCTCACTGGTTCGACAGGATGATCTCCATGCCAGGGAGTATCCCTCCCTGGCATGGCTATGCATCCGCGTACTGATTATCGCCCTCGAAGATCAGCCGGCGGCAGCCGTTTCCTTGGCTCGGCGCTGGATGGACCTGTGGCGCCTGGACCGGCTGTATCTGTTCCGCCGTATGGCGCTGCATGCCCTGGGGCTGGGCGCGCTTGACCACCCTGATGAAGAGGTGGAATTCCTGCTGGCCGAATACGGCCAGGTGCTGTGGGCCTATGATTGTGAGCCGGAGTTGGGCCGCTACCTTGTGGAACGAGCGCCCCGCCTTCCGCTGCTGGTTCTGAACCGCCTGCGCGAGGCGGTCATAGCTGGACCAACGGAGCAATCGATTCCCGGCTGCACGGCTGATTATTTGGCTGAGTACTCTGCCGAGAAGATCTCTCGACGCTTGGGCAAGCTGCGGGAGGGCGCAGTCACTGTGCCCCTGCCAACCGAAGAGCAGCCGGAGGACATGGGGGACGTCCAGACTGTGCGTGTCGTTCACCGGGGGCCCGACAACGACAGAGCCGATGATCTGCTCGAGCTTTCACCCGAGGCGGTCGCTGATGCCTTGCTGGCCGCAGATGGGCGTTTTTCCGCGTCGCGGCAATTGGCAGACCTATGTACGCGCAAACCCGAACTGGCTCTGGCCTGCGTTCCCTTGCTGGCCGAACAGCGCGACGGAGGCTGGGAGGGGTGGGGTGGTTTGAACGAACTGGCCCGTGTTCCCAATCCTACGCCGGCCTTGACCACGATCGCCCGAGTGACGGCTGACCATCCGCAACTCGCAACGGGCACCCTGCTTTGGGCTCTTGCGCAAATCATGCAGGGCTGGGGCGGCCAAGCAGGTTCCGATCCAGCTTTCCGAACGGACTACCTGAATGTGTGGCGATACCTGTGGCATGCCGCAACGTTGGAAGGCCCGGATGAAGTTCGCGATAACGATAAGCTGGACATCACCATCAACCACCCAGCAGGCATCTTGGCCGAGGCCATGGTTGACTTGATAATTAGCCTGCCCGATGACAAGGTGGGGGACCTGTTCGGTGACCTAGACGCCATGGCTACGGCTGGTGATCAGGCCGCCCACCACGCACGCGTTATCGTGGCATCACGCCTGCTGTGGATCCATCGTCTATTCCCGGATTGGACGGCGCGGACCATCGTGCCCTGCATGGACCACACATCGCCAGAGGCGGTGTCGCTCTGGCAAGGATATTTCTGGGGTGGGCGCTGGGATATACCGCTGATGGAAGCGCTGGCCCCCGCCTTCCTGTCCATGCGCGGCGGGTTCGACGAGCGGCAATCGAATGGCACGTGGAACGATATGCTTGCCGACATCCTGATGGAGGCACCGGGCCTGCTGTCGGCCCGCGACGTATCCCGAGTCATGCGCGATGCCGAAGAAGATGACCTTCAGGCCATGGCTCGCCATTTCTCCATCCGCTTGGACGCGGCCAAGGAAAAGGCTGGGGACCTTTGGCTTAAAGCTATCCGTCCGATCATGGACAGCATCTGGCCTGCGGCCACCGCCCGCCATACGTCTCCGGTGGTGGAGACACTGGTCCGTATGGCCCTAAGGTGCCGCGAGCAGTTTTCCAATGCCATCACCCTCCTGGAACGGAGAAGGCTGCTGCGTCCCTTGGATCGCGACCACGCCATACTGCTCCACCTAGATGGGGACAACGGAGAATTGCCAGACTACTGCGCCATAGCACCCGACGCAGTGTTGCTTCTGCTATCGCGGACCATTGGACGCGACCTTGATCCCTGGGAGGCGAAAGATTTGGGGGCTGTCCTCAAACGGCTTATCGAGGCACGGCCTGACTTCGCTGAACGCTTAGAATTCAGAGCCTTGGAAGCTACGGCGGCCAAGGCGGGCTGATAGAGCTCCGTCGATCTTACCGAGCAACCCGCCTCCTCTCACTTGGCATTACCCACGGGACGTGATCGAGCGTGCCTATATCGATGATTTCCCGCCCAGTTCCAATCGCCGTTTCCGCCGCAAGCGCCAGCAACTTACAAGTTTCACCAGTTAGCCCCTCCGACATGGCATGAATGCGTCCAACCAATTCCTTAGACCGGAAATCGCTTTCCTGCTTCAGCTCAAGGCTCTGGACATACCTGGCGACAAAAAGCGCGTACTCGCGTGACATTCCCCAGCGGGGAATACCGATCGGTTCGAACCGGTTGCCCAACTGCTGGTCCGTCTGGAACACGCGCACGGCATCCTGCGTGCCCATGGCCACCACGGGGATGCGCAGCTCGTTGCTGAGGCTCTTCAGGCTGTTCAGCACCATGCCGCGCTGATCGACCTTGCCGATCAGAAAGTTGTTCACCTCGTCCAGGATCAGCACCCTGGTACCGACGGCGGTCAGCAACTGGAGCAACTGGTCCCACTTGGCCTGGGCTCGTGCCGTTGACCGGTAGGGCGCGTTCAGCGACCGCAGAATGGCGTCATAGAACCCATTGAGGTCGGCGAACGGCGGCGCGTGGACGTAGACGACGGGGCGCTTGCCGTAGTCGGGGCTGTCCTCGAGTGGACTGTAGTCGCGGGCAAATTTATGAGCCAGCGCCGTCTTGCCGTTGTTGGTGTCGCTGTAGATCAGGCTGCAAGGTGGCCGCGTCACCTTCGGATGGTCGTAGAGCCACGCCAGGCGGCCGAGGATGGCGTTGCCGGCGTCGTAATCGACGTAGCGCGGACTGCGCAGGCGGCGGATGCGGCCTTCGAGTTCCACCTGCGGAAATTCCAGCGGCAGCATGGGCGCCGGGTCCGGCGTGAACAGGTCGCGCATCACCATTCTTCCACCCCCTTTTTGATCTCGCTCTCATCCAGATCGAAGTCGTCGGCCCATTTGGGCATCGCCGGCACGGTTGCCGTCCCGGTGTTGTTCACGACCAGCGCCAGGTGACCGTCACGCCCCCGGCTCGCCTTTGGCATGGGTTCAGGCTGGTTAGCAGGTGGCGGGTCCAGGGTGAGCGCGGAGCGGTGTTTTTCCTTCTCGCGCTTCTTGGCCTGCTCACGGCGGACACGCTTGGTCTGCCTGGCTGCCTCGGCGGTGATGCGGTGCATCTCCTCGTAGGCATCGAAGATGGCCTGCTCGTTCTCGGCCGCCTTGCCCTGGCGGCGCAGCCAGGCCTCGACGGCGCGGTAGTCCCACAGCGAGATCGACGGCCTGCCGAAGTCCCGGTAGGGGATCTCGACGTACTCATTGAGGCCTGGGTCGAGGAAGTAGAGCTTGGAGATGTCCGTGGGGTCGCGGCGGACCTTGAACTTCCGCCGGCGGCGTCCCTCGTCAATCTTGACCCACTGGGACAGCAGCGGATCCCGGTACCAGATTTTGTCCCAGACTATGCCCTCGGACTGCACCGTGCGGGTCTTGAACGGCAGGAAGTCGAGCCGCAGGCGCCGGGGATTGGGGATCGGGTCGGGCAGGCCGATGCCACGGTAACGGTCACTGCCGACAATGCCTTCGTTCCACCTGGCCAGAGGCGGGCAGCCGATGCCGTCGTGGACCTTGTTGTGGTAGACGCCGACGATCAGGTTCACCAGCCAGTGCTGCAGCTCGCGCAGCGTCATCTGGGCCTTGGCCTCGGACTTGTACTCGCCGCGCTGCTTGGGGTTGGAGAACGTGGCCCCCGGCAAGGCGTGAATTTTCTTCCCCAGCGTTCCGGCCAGGCGCTCGATGTGGCCGCCGTAATGGGGCGTCTTGGGCGGGCGGAACTCGTAGCGGATGTCGTATTCGTCCAGGGTGTCCTGGATCATGTAGCTGCGGAAGTCCTTGCCGTTATCGGCGTGAACCATGCGCGGCTTGCCCCAGACCGGCCATTCGCCCTTGATCCCCAGGCGCTCAAGCTCCTGCACCTTGTCGAACATGCCGTGGCAGAGGCAAAGGCCGACGGCGAAGGCGCTGGGGTGGTCCAGCGACAGGTGGTAGCCGAAGACCATGCGGCTGAACACGTCGATGGCCAGCGTCAGCCACGGTCGGCCGATCGGCAGCCGCATCTCCTCGTCGAGGACGATGATGTCCAGCAGGGTGTGGTCGATCTGGACCACCGCCAGGGGCACGTCCGCGCCGGGGAAGCTGCCTTTCACTGCACCGAACTTGTCGTGGGCGGCTTTCTTGCCCTCGCGCTTCAGGACCTTTTCCCTGGGGTGGATCGCACGCAGTCGAGCCCGGATGCTGCCGGCGCAGGGCTGGCTGTCGAGCTTGGCAATGCGGCAACGACGGTGCACCTCGGCGATGACTTCCTCACCGGTCATCTTCTGCTTGGTGAGGTAGCACTCGTTGATGACGCTGGTGATGATGGCCTCGATCTCGGGCGCCAGCCGCTTGGGCATCTTGCGGCCCTTGCGCCTGGGTGCCAGGTCACTCATCAGGCGGCGGCCCTCGTAAAG
>Ga0306923_10005616_pt1 | contig 12249 bp, 12 predicted proteins | sample sta12Can44000108_FD_203841 | JGI IMG/M metagenome (GOLD analysis project Ga0306923, IMG submission 203841) | Lab enrichment of tropical soil microbial communities from Luquillo Experimental Forest, Puerto Rico - statanox.12C.anox.44.000.108 (v2)... | ecosystem: Environmental > Terrestrial >...
GTGCAATGACGCGGCGCAGCATGACGGGATTGGTCTGAACGGGGCCTCTAGCGGGGCAGAACGGGCCGGGTAACGTGCCGTTTTTCGGCCCGTCGGGTCGTATGGCGCCCACAGGACCGGGGAGATAAATGCCGTGAAATATGGACGTTTCCCGATTGAATCCGGATAATTCGCCCCTTTTCCATTCCGGGATTCCCATGACTGCCCGACTGATCGATGGCAACGCCCTGGCTGCCCAAGTGCGCGGCGAACTGGCCGCCCGTGCCGAGGCCCTCAAACAACAAGGTGTCACCCCTTGCCTGGCGGTGATCCTGGTGGGCGAAGACCCCGCCTCCGCCGTGTATGTGCGCAACAAGGTGGCCGCCTGCGAAAAAGCGGGCGTGCGTTCCCTCAAGGACACCTATGCTGCCGACGTGGCCCCCAAGGTGGTGTTCGACCGTATCGCTGCCCTGAATGCCGACCCGGCTGTACACGGCATCCTGGTGCAACTGCCCCTGCCCAAACATTTCGACGCTGATGCCATTCTCGAAGCCATTGCGCCCGAGAAGGATGTGGACGGTTTCCACGCCGAGAACGTGGGTGCCCTGATGCAGGGCAATGCCCGCTTTATTCCCTGCACGCCCTACGGTGTAATGAAGATGCTGGAGTCCGCCGACGTGCCCCTCAAGGGCGCCGAAGCCGTGATCGTCGGTCGTAGCAATATCGTCGGCAAGCCCATGGCGATGCTGCTGCTGCAGGCCGGTTGCACCGTCACCGTGACCCATTCCCAGACCAAGGACCTGGCCTTCCACACCAAGCGCGCCGACATCCTGGTAGCCGCCGTGGGCCGTCCTAAGATGATTACCGGTGACATGGTCAAGCCCGGTGCCGCCGTCATCGACGTGGGCATCAACCGCCTGCCCGATGGCAAACTCTGTGGCGATGTGGATTTCGATTCCTGCAAGGAAGTGGCCGGTTGCATCACCCCCGTGCCCGGTGGCGTGGGCCCCATGACCATCACCATGTTGTTGACCAACACCCTGGAGTCCGCCGAGCGGGCCGCCGAGGAGATGAAGTAATGAGCAAGAAGGACATGCAGCCCCTGGTGGGCATCGTCATGGGTTCCGATTCCGACTGGCCCACCATGCAGGCCGCCGCCAAGGTATTGGAGGATTTCGGTGTGCCCTACGAAGCCAAGGTGGTTTCTGCCCACCGCACCCCGGACCTGCTGTTCGACTATGCCGCCATGGCCCAGGAGCGCGGCCTGCGCGCCATCATCGCCGGTGCCGGCGGTGCCGCCCACCTGCCCGGCATGTTGGCCGCCAAGACCATTGTTCCCGTGCTGGGCGTGCCGGTGCAGTCCAAGGCGCTGAACGGCATGGACTCCCTGTTGTCCATCGTGCAGATGCCCAAGGGCATTCCCGTCGCCACCTTCGCCATTGGTGAAGCGGGCGCCGCCAATGCCGGTCTCTTTGCCGTGGCCACCGTGGCAGCCGGCAATAGTGAACTGGGCAAGGCGCTCCGTGGCAAACTGGAAACCTTCCGTCAGACCCAGTCCGAAAAGGTACTGTCCATGAAACTGGAGTTGCCCAAGTGATTCTGCCGCCCGCAACCCTCGGCATGCTCGGAGGCGGCCAGTTGGGCCGCTTCTTCGTTATGGCCGCCCACGAGATGGGTTATCAAGTGGTCGTGCTGGACCCGGACACCAACAGCCCCGCCGGCAAAATCGCCGATCGTCACCTGTGCGCCGCCTACGACGACCAGGACGCCCTCAATGTATTGGCCGAAACCTGCGCCGCCGTCACCACTGAATTCGAGAACGTCCCTGCCGACACCCTGGCCTACCTGGCCAAGTTCGTGCCGGTGCGCCCTGGTGCAGAAGCCGTGGCCATCTGCCAGAACCGCATGAAGGAAAAGGGCTTCCTCAAGGCCAACGGCTTGCCCCACGGCCCCTACGCCGAGATTCATAAGGAAGAAGACCTCAAGACCTGCGATGGCGCCCTGTTCCCCGCCATCCTTAAAGTGGCTCGCTTCGGCTACGACGGCAAGGGTCAGGCCCGGGTTGTCAATCGGGAAGAGGCCATTGTCGCCTTCCAGGGCTTCAAGCACGAGGCTTGCGTTCTGGAAGCCATGCTGCCCCTGGACTATGAAGTCTCCGTGGTCCTGGCTCGCAGCGCCTCCGGCGAGATCAAGTATTTCCCCGTGGCCGAGAACCAGCACACCCGGGGCATCCTCGACGTGTCCATCGTCCCCGCCCGCGCCAGCGGCTGCATGATGGGCGACGCTCAGGAAGTGGCCGCCACCGTGGCCGCCAAGATGAATTACATCGGTACCTTGGGCGTGGAGTTCTTCGTCACTCGCGGTCAGTTGGTGGTGAACGAGATGGCCCCCCGGCCCCATAACTCCGGTCACTACACCCTCGACGCCTGCGTCACCGACCAATACGAACAGCAGGTCCGCGCGCTCTGCGATCTTCCCTTGGGGGACGCCAGCGCCCACAGCGCCGCGGTGATGGTGAATATTCTCGGCGACATCTGGTTCCTCGACGACTCTCACCACGCCAAGGAACCGGACTGGGCCAAGCTCTACGCTGTGCCCAATCTCAAGCTACACCTCTACGGTAAGCATCACGCCCGGCCCGGTCGCAAGATGGGGCACTTCACCGTGATCGGGAACGACGCTGCCGAGGTGCAAGCCACTGCCCTGGCCGCCCGTAGCGCCATCGGCATCCGCGACTGATCTTTAACCGTGTTGCTGCTGCCCGAGAACCTGACCCTGCGCGGCACCACGGTGTGCCTGCGGCCCCTGCGGGAAGCGGATGCCGCCGCCCTGTTCGCCGCCGCCAGCGAGGCCCGGGACAGTTACGGTTTCACCCCGACACCGGACAGCCTGGCTGCCGCCGAGGCCTACATCGCCCGGGCTCACCGTATGCAGGCTGCGGGCCAGCGCTTTGCCTTCGCTATTGAATGGCAGGGGCGTGTGGTGGGTAGCACCAGCTACGCCAACTTTCAGCCCTGGGACTGGGCCGGTCACGCAGCGCAGCAGCGCAGCGATCGGCCCGACGCCGTCGAGATCGGCTACACCTGGCTCGCCGCATCCACTCAGCGCACCCGCTGTAACAGCGAAGCCAAGTACCTGCTGCTGCAGCAGGCATTTGATGTCTGGCAGGTCCATCGGGTCTTCCTTAAGACCGATGCCCGCAACCAGCGCTCCCGCGCCGCCATCGAGCGTCTCGGCGCTCACTTTGACGGCATCCTGCGCAACGACATGCCGGCGGTGGATGGCACGGTGCGCAACTCTGCTTATTATTCGCTCCTGCCGGCAGAGTGGTCCGCCGTGAAGGCCAAGTTGGAAACTGCACTGGAGACTGAGCAGGCATGAGTATCCTGCCCGCCACTGACGCCGCCCTGGTCCAAGCCGTGGCTCTGCTGTCCGCCGGCGAGTTGGTGGGCATTCCCACCGAGACAGTGTACGGTTTGGCGGCCGATGCAGCCCAGCCCAATGCCGTCGCCAAGATTTTTTCTGCCAAGGGACGACCCGCCGACCACCCCTTGATTGTGCACCTGGCCGGCGCTGACCAATTGTCCCGCTGGGCCCGGGAGATTCCCGAAGCCGCCCAACGCCTGGCCGCCGCTTTCTGGCCCGGCCCTCTGACCCTGATTCTCAAGCGCCAGCCCGGCGTGCCCGATGCCGTTACCGGTGGTCAGGACACCGTGGGCCTGCGGGTGCCCAACCATCCCGTCACTCTGGCCCTATTGCAGCGCTTTGCCGAAGCCGGCGGCAGCGGCGGTTTGGCGGCGCCCTCGGCCAACCGCTTCGGCCGCATCAGCCCCACTACTGCTGTCCATGTGCAGGAAGAGTTGGGTGAGCGCGTGGCATTGGTGTTGGACGGTGGTCCCTGTACCGTGGGTATCGAATCCACCATCGTGGACTTGTCTCGCGGCGAGCCGGTGATCCTGCGTCCCGGTGCCATTACGGCGGCGGACATTGAAGCCGTGTTGTCGGCGAGCGTCGGTAGCGGCAAGCGTGAAACGAAGGGCGCAGCCCCTCGGGTGTCCGGCTCCCTCGACGCCCACTACGCTCCCGTCACGCCCTTGCGTTTGGTGCCTTCTGTGGAATTGGCCGATGCGGTGGCAGCGGAAATCAACGCCGGGCGAGTTTGTGCCGCGTTGTCCTTCCAGTCTCTGGCGCCCCACGCCCATCTGCGCCACTACCCGGCCAGCCATGAGGCCGCCGGTTACGCCCACGATCTCTACGCCGCTTTGCGCATCCTGGACCAGTCCGGGGCGGTCGTCATTCTGGTGGAGCAATTGCCGGAAGGGGCGACTTGGTTGGCGGTGAAAGACCGGCTGACCCGGGCAGCCTGCGGTTCCGGCCAGTAGGCTGGTTTCGCAAGGCTTGGTGTTACAGACACCGCTTCCGCCAGGTGAGGGGCTAGCCCCCAATTTCATCAACTCAGTCTCAACGCAAATGGATAACGGCACACGACGCTGAGTCGCACCGTGCGATTGCCATCGTGCGTGAAGAAAACTCAAGCCGCCCGGGGCGGGGCGATCACTTGCATGAGTTTGAGGGTCTGAGGCTGACGCGCCAGATCTGCCAGCGTTACTTCATTGAGCGTCGCAAGAAAAGCCCGCAGGGCCTTGTTGAGCACGCCCTTGAGGGAACAGGCCGGGCCGAGAATGCAGCCGTGCTCGGCCTCGAAACATTCCACCAGCACCATGTTCGGTTCCATGCGGCTCACCACGTCGCCGATGCGAATCTGCTCTGCGGCCTGCTTCAGCCGCAGGCCGCCGCCCTTGCCGCGCACCCCTTCGAGAAAGCCTTCGCGCACCAGTTTGGTCACCACCTTCATCAGGTGGCTGCGGGAAATGGCGAAGAGTTCCGAAATGCCGGCAATGGTGATGCGCGTATCCGGACGGTCCTGATTGGCCGCCACATGGATCAGTACGCGCAGGGCGTAGTCGGTGTGCTGGGTGATGTACATGGCGGCATTATAAGAGTCATTTCAGTTGACTCTTTAAAAGAGTCATTATAAATTCATCTTATCGACGATCTTCTCCAGATGAACCCCGCCATGTCCCTGCTGACCATCCAAGAACCTTCCGCCACAGCCCGTCCCAGCTGGAAGGCTTTTCTTTCCATGGGCTTCCGTCCTTTCTACTTGCTGGGCGCCATCCAGGCTGCGCTGTTCGTGCTGGCCTGGGCCTTCGGCTACGCGGGCACCGAGTCTCTGCCGGGCATGTACTGGCACGGTCACGAAATGATCTGGGGTTTTGCCGGCGCCATCATCGTCGGCTTCCTGCACACCGCCGTAGCCAACTGGACCGGCCAACCGCCGCTGCATGGCCGCGAACTCGCAACTTTGGTCGTTCTCTGGCTGGCGTCCCGCATCACCGGTGCCTGGCCCGGCTTGCCTGGCGCGGTGGAAGCCCTGCTCAACAGCGCTTTCCTACTGCTGGCAGCCGTTTATCTGGCCCGTTCCCTCCTACGGGTGCGGCAGAAGCAAAACTACTTCGTTCCCCTGTTGCTGGTGGGTTTTGCCGCCAGCCACCTGACCTTCCACCTTTCCCTGGAAGGCCACATCGCCGCCGATCCCCGCACGGTGCTACACACCGGCGTGCTGGTGGTGGCCGCGGTGATCTTCTTCATGGGCATGCGCATCATGTCCTTCTTCACCAGCCGGGCTGTGATGGGTGAGCAGGTGATGAACCCGGGCTGGCTCATGGCCGCGGTGATCGTGCTGCCTTTGTTGCTGGCTCTGGGCCTGCCCCTCGGGCTGCCGACCCCGTTGCTGGCCCTGCTCGGGCTGACCGCGGCTGGTCTCAATGCCTGGTCGCTGGCTCGCTGGTGGGACAAGCGGGCCCTGCAACACCCCATGCTGTGGGTGCTCTACGCCGGTTATGCCTGCACCACCTTGGGTGTGGGCCTCTACGGCGTGGCTCTGTGGATCTGGCCGGCTGGCCTTTCCGCCGCCCTCCATTGCGTGACTGTGGGCGGCATCGGTTTGCTGACCCTCGGCATGATGACTCGCACCGCCCTGGGCCACACCGGCCGTATGCTGGTTTTGCCCAAGACCATGGTGGTGGCCTACTGTTTCCTCTTGGCGGCCACGGCCCTGCGCCTGGCGGCAGCCCTGATACCTGGCTTCTACACCGGCGGCATCCATACCTCGTCCCTGTGCTTTGCTATCGGTTTCGGCCTTTTCGCCTGGCAATATGGCCCCTGGCTGATCCGGCCCCGGGCTGACGGCAAACCCTGGTAGGCGAAAACACCGCAAAAGGGGTTGGAAAGGGGCAGGAAAGGCGCGATTCCTCGCGTAAAATCGCCCCTTTCCCCATTCCAGCCCCTGTCCTCCATGAAAAGCGCTGAAATCCGCCAGAAGTTCCTCGACTTTTTCGCCTCCAAGGGCCACCAGATCGTCAGCTCCAGTTCCCTGGTGCCCCACGACGACCCGACCCTGCTGTTCACCAACGCGGGGATGAACCAGTTCAAGGACGTCTTCCTCGGTTTCGACAAGCGCAATTACACCCGCGCCACCACTTCGCAAAAGTGCGTGCGCGCCGGCGGCAAGCACAACGACCTGGAGAACGTGGGCTACACCGCCCGTCACCACACCTTCTTCGAAATGCTGGGCAACTTCAGCTTCGGGGATTACTTCAAGCGGGATGCCATCACCTACGCTTGGGAACTGCTGACCGTCGTCTTCAAGATTCCCAAAGAAAAGCTGATGGTCACGGTGTACGCCGAGGACGACGAGGCCTACGACATTTGGCACAAAGAGGTGGGCGTGCCCGCCGAGAAGATTGTGCGCATCGGTGACAACAAGGGTGCCCGCTACGCCAGCGACAACTTCTGGATGATGGGCGACACCGGCCCCTGCGGCCCCTGCACAGAAATCTTCTACGACCACGGTGAAAAGCACTGGGGTGGCCCTCCGGGATCTCCCGAGGAAGACGGCGACCGCTTTATCGAAATCTGGAACAACGTCTTCATGCAGTTCAACCGGGACGAGCAGGGCGTCATGCACAAGCTGCCCAAGCCCAGCGTGGATACCGGCATGGGCCTGGAGCGTATCTCCGCCGTGTTGCAGGGCGTACATGCCAACTACGAGATCGACCTGTTCCAGAACCTGATCAAGGCCGCTGCCCGCGAAACCAGTGATGCGGACATGAACAGCCCGTCCCTCAAGGTGCTGGCCGACCACATTCGCGCCTGTTCTTTCCTGATTGCCGACGGTGTGATCCCCGGTAACGAAGGTCGCGGCTACGTGCTGCGCCGGATCATCCGCCGTGCCATCCGCCACGGTTACAAGCTGGGCGCCCGCGCCGCCTTCTTCCACAAGATGGTGGCCGATCTGGTGGCCGAGATGGGCGACGCCTATCCTGAGCTTAAGGCTGGTCAGCAGCGCGTGACCGATGTGCTGAAGCAGGAAGAGGATCGTTTCTTTGCCACCATCGAGCATGGCATGGCGATTCTGGAAGCCGATCTGGCCGAGATGGCCAAGGGCGGCAACAAGGAATTCAACGGTGACACCGCCTTCAAGCTCCACGACACCTACGGCTTCCCCCTCGACCTGACTGCCGACGTTTGCCGCGAACACGGCATGACCGTGGACACCGCCGCCTTCGACGCCGCCATGGCCAAGCAAAAGGAACAGGCCCGCGCCGCCGGCAAGTTCAAGATGGCCGCCAACCTGGAATACGAGGGCAAGGCCACTACCTTCCACGGTTACGACCAACTGGAAACCAAGGCCACCGTGCTCGCCCTGTACAAGGATGGCGCCGCCGTTCAGGAATTGCATGAAGGCGACCTGGGCGTCGTGGTATTGGACGACACCCCCTTCTATGCCGAGTCCGGCGGCCAGGTGGGCGACCAGGGCGAGCTGAAGGGCAACGGCCTGTTTGGCGTGGAAGACACACTGAAGATTCAGGCCACCGTCTTTGGTCACCACGGCGTGATGAAGACCGGCGTCCTCAAGGTGGGCGATAGCGTCGCCGCCAAGGTGGATGCCCAGTCTCGCGACCGCACTATGCGCAATCACTCCGCCACCCACCTGTTGCACAAGGCCCTGCGCGAAGTACTGGGCGACCACGTGCAGCAAAAGGGTTCCCAAGTGGATGCGGACAAGACCCGCTTCGACTTTGCCCACACCCAGGCCATGAGCGACGAGGAAATCCGCCGCGTCGAAAAGATCGTCAATGAAGAAATCCTGGCCAATGCCGCCACCGTGGCCGCCGTGATGGATATCGACAGCGCCCAGAAAACCGGCGCCATGATGCTCTTCGGCGAGAAGTACGGCGACGAAGTGCGCGTGCTGACCATCGGCTCTTCCAAGGAACTCTGCGGCGGTACCCACGTGGCCCGCACCGGTGACATCGGCCTGCTGAAGGTCGTGGCTGAAAGCGGTGTGGCTGCCGGCGTACGCCGTATCGAGGCAGTTACCGGCGACAACGCCCTGCGCTATGTGCAGGCCCTGTCCATGGAACTGGACGAAGTGGCTTTTGAACTGGGCTTCCAGTCCGCTTCCGGTGACGTGATGGTGCAGAAGGTACGCTCGCTGCAGGATCACGCCCGCAGTCTGGAAAAGGAACTGGCCCGCTTGAAGAGCAAGCTGGCCGCTGCCCAGGGCGACGATCTGGTGAGCCAGGTGGTCGAGGTCAAGGGCACTAAGGTGCTGTCTGCCATGCTGGAAGGCGCCGACGCTACCGCCCTGCGGGAAACCATGGACAAGCTGAAGAACACCCTCAAGTCCGTTGTGGTGCTGCTGGCCACGGTGAACGAAGGCAAGGTCAGCCTGATTGCCGGCGTGACCAGCGATCTCACCGGTAAGGTGAAGGCTGGAGAACTGGTGAACTTCGTTGCCCAGCAGGTGGGTGGCAAGGGCGGCGGTCGCCCCGACATGGCCCAGGCCGGCGGTACCGATGGCGCTGCGTTGCCCGCCGCTATGGCCTCGGTGCAGGGCTGGGTGGAAGCCAAGCTCTGATCGTTGGCTGAACAATAAAGGCCCGCGAGGTAACAACCTTGGCGGGCCTTTGTTTTTTGCGGAGAACCTGATGCGCTATTGCCCCCACTGTGCCAACCCGCTCGTGGAGCGAACTTTCGAGGAACGGCCCTACCTGGCCTGCCCCGATATGGTTTGCGGTTTCGTCCATTGGGACAACCCGGTGCCGGTGGTGATGGCCATTGTCGAATACCTGGAGCCGGGCCAGACGCAAGGCCGCATTCTGCTGGCTCGCAACCGGGCCTGGGAGGCTGGCGTGCTGGGCTTGATTGCCGGCTACCTAGAAAAGGGCGAATGGCCCGAGGCGGCTGCCGCGCGGGAAGTGCAGGAAGAAACCGGTCTGGTGGCCGAGTCGGTAAGTCTGATCGGCAACTATTTCTTCGACCGCAAGAACCAGGTGCTGTTGGCCTACCACGTGAAAGCTGGCGGCGAGATCCGGCTCAATGAGGAACTGGCCGAGTACCGGTTGTTCGCCCCGGCAGAGGTACCGGAATTGCCAACCGCCATCGGCCGCATCATGAACGACTGGCTGTCGCGACGATTCCCCTGACTGGTGTGGTGTGCGGCCCTTGCTGATCGAAAGGGCCCGCTCGCCGGTTGTTGTCGTATCGGCCGACGGCCAGCCTTATGCCACCCGGTCCGGCGGATTGCCGCCTGCCAGGCATACGGCGATATTGTCCAGGCAGCGGAAGCCCATGGCGTTCCGGGTTTTCTTTGTGGCGCTGCCCATGTGGGGTGTCAGGAAAACATTGGGCAGGGCGCTGAAGCGCTCATCGTATTCCGGCTCGTTGCGGAAAACGTCCAGGCCGGCGGCAGCTAGCCGGCCCGTGGTCAGCGCCTGATAAAGGGCCTCCTCATCCACTAACTGCCCTCGCGAGGTATTGACCAGCACGGCATCCGGCGGCAGCAGGGCGAGGGTTTCCTGGTTGATGATGCCGTTCGCACCGGCACCACCCGGTGCGTGAAGGGAAAGAAACTGGCAGTGGGGCAACATGGCGGGGAGGTCGCCGTAGTACGTCGCGCCTCTTTCCTGCTCGGGCGCCAGTCGTTTGCGGTTGTGATAAACCACTTTCATGCCGAAACCTTCGGCTCGCCTGGCGACCGCCTGGCCGATTCTCCCCATGCCCAGAATGCCGAGGGTGGCGCCGCTGACGTCGATGCCTAACATGTCGCCCAGGCCAAAACGCTCGCGCCAGCCGCGATCCATGATCTGGGCGTACTGACGGGCCCGGCGGGCGGCACACAAGAGCAGCATGAACGCCATGTCGGCGGTGGCGTCGGTCAACACATCCGGCGTGTTGGTAATAGCCAGGCCGCGGGCCTGCGCTGCGGCCAGGTCGACATGCTCCGTGCCGACGCTGCAACTGGCGACGATCTTGATCTGGGTGGGCAGGGCCTCAATGGCCGCGCTGCCAAGCTTGACTCGCGACGATATAAGCACCGCCTCAAGGTGCGGATGCGCTTGTACGGTCTTTACGATCTCCTCGATGCCCATTTCCTTGTCTTGGGACAGGAGCGCGCCGAACTCTGTCATCGCACGTTCGGCAACTGCCGGGGGCAGGGGTACGGCACATAGGAGGCGGGATAGCATGGCAGGCACCGGAATATGGTTGGGGTTTGTCCGGGCACACGAGCGCAATCCCGGCGAGCGCAGTATGGACAAGAAAGACGGGGGCAACTATCCGTATATATACGGAAGCTCGGAAGCCCGTATCTTTGCCGATGATTCGCTAAGGAAAACCAAGAGTGGGCATGGCTTTACAAGCGAACTTGATGCGATGGCCGAGTGAGAAAATGAACACGCCGGCCTAGAGGAGGCCGGCGTGTTTGATGACGCGAGTAGGCTTACTTGCAGCTGGCCGAGAGCCACTGGCCCTTAAACTTTTGCTGCATGGACATGGGACCGCTGCCATTGGGGCCAGCCGCCATCTGCATGGTGGCTTCGCCCGAGTAATGCTCGGGGCTGTCGTAGGTGATGGAACCACTGCCGGTCATCTTCTGGGGGCTGCTACAGGCGATTTTCCAACTGGTGGTCTTGCCGCTGGTCTTGACGTCGGTCTGTTCGCACTTCTGCTTGGGGTCGTCCGGCGGCAAGCCCTTCTTGGCCTGTTCCGGGGTGATGCAGACCTTGCTGCTGAAGCCCATGCCCTGGCCTCCCGCGGCGGGCATCTTGACCCCGGCCGCTTCCATCTGTTTGCGCTGGGCGTCGCTCAGCTTGGGCATGGCGGGCATGTTGCTGCCGCTCATTTCGGAGGAAAGCTCCCACAGGCCGGGCTTCATGGTGTCGGCAGCCTGGGCGAGGGAACAGCTAAAAGTGGCCGCGAGAAGAGCGGCCGTCAGGACATGCTTCATGGCAAAGACTCCTGGTGAGGGTGGAAAGGCGAATGCCTTATTTTCCACCCTTGGCCCAGGAATCCTTGAGGGTTACCGCACGGTTGAACACCGGCACACCGCTCTTGGAGTCCTTGCGGTCGGCAACGAAGTAGCCGTGGCGCTCGAACTGGAAGCGATCTTCGGCAGTGGCTTCCTTGAGGGACGGTTCCAACTGGGCGGTGATGATCTGCTTGGCGTTGGGATTGAGGTCGTCGAGGAAGTCCCGTTCCAGGCCTTCGGCATCGCCCTCGCGGCGGGCACCGGGGGCGGGCACGGCGAAGAGGCGGTCGTAGAGGCGCACTTCGCTTTGGTAGGCGTGTTTGGCACTGACCCAGTGAATGTTGCCCTTCACCTTGTAGTTGTCGGCACCGGGGGTACCGGACTTGGAGTCTGGTTGCAGTTCGGCATGGACGGCGGTGATGTTGCCGTTGGCGTCCTTGTCGCAGCCGATGCACTTGATGACGAAGCCGTAACGCAGGCGCACCAGGTTGCCGGGGAAGAGGCGGAAGAAGCCCTTGGGCGGGGTTTCGACGAAGTCTTCCCGTTCGATCCAGAGCTCCCGACCGAAGGGAATGGGACGCTTGCCAAGTTCAGGCTTTTGCGGATGGTTGGGCGCTTCGCAGAGTTCCTCGTGATCTTCGGCCACGTTGTCGAGGATCAGCTTGACCGGATCGAGTACGGCGATGCGGCGCGGGGCGGACTCGTTGAGGGTTTCGCGCATGCAGTCTTCCAACACGCTCATGTCGATCAGGGAGTCGGACTTGGTGACGCCGATGCGTTCAGCGAAGAGCTGGAAGCCTTCGGCGGTGAAACCGCGACGACGGGCGCCAACCAGGGTAGGCATACGGGGATCGTCCCAGCCTTCGACGTGCTTTTCTTCCACCAGCTGGATC
>Ga0306923_10005619_pt1 | contig 12247 bp, 10 predicted proteins | sample sta12Can44000108_FD_203841 | JGI IMG/M metagenome (GOLD analysis project Ga0306923, IMG submission 203841) | Lab enrichment of tropical soil microbial communities from Luquillo Experimental Forest, Puerto Rico - statanox.12C.anox.44.000.108 (v2)... | ecosystem: Environmental > Terrestrial >...
CATGGTCGAGGTCGACCTGCTCAAAGTCCCCGAGGGCAGCGTCAGCGTCCCTGCGGAGCGCCCGCGCATCCATGCGAACTTTGTTCGATGAGCCGCCAAGCGATCAGGCAGACGGCGACGATCTAATTTCTGACTAGGGCGCAAATTCCCCAATCTGATCAACATCTGCCCGAGACATTACAGCAGGGAAATACGACCGACGAAATAGGGCTCGACGGCCTATTTGGCGGGAGCAGCAATTCCGCGCGGCGCATGTCTTTTGCGGGTCATAGGGCGGTCTGGCGCGGTCCGGTCCCATCCGCCCTTGCGGCAGCCCTCCCACGGCATACGAGATAGGCGTGGAGTATTGGTTGACCATCGGCCGTAAAACGGGGACCATCCACCCGTTCTCAGTGGTTGTGTCGACGCGATTCTTCCTGACAACCGGGACATGGCATGACAAATCGATGCACGACAGCCCAATCCACTGGGGCAATCCCGCGATCGTCCCTTCCCGCGATTGCGACGCTCGCGGCCACGGCTGCGCTGACGGTGCTGACTGCGGCTGCGCCCGCCGACGCCGCGCCCCGCCAAGCGCGTCCCGAGCCGACCACTGAGGCGGCGGCCCCGCGCGGCGCGGGCGAGCCGATCATGGCGATCGTATCGATCAAGAGCCAGAAGGTGACTATCTATGATGCCGAGGGCTGGATCCTGCGCGCACCGGTGTCGACCGGAACGACGGGACGCGAAACGCCAGCCGGCGTCTTCAGCGTTGTGGAGAAGCAGAAGGATCATCACTCGAGCCTCTATGACGATGCCTGGATGCCGCACATGCTGCGCATCACCTGGAACGGCCTCGCGCTGCACGGCGGGCCGTTGCCCGGATATGCTGCCTCGCCGGCTGCGTGCGGATGCCTTTTGGCTTTGCGGGGAAGCTGTTCGACAAGGTCCGCATCGGCACGCGTGTGATCATCTCGCCGATTGACGCGGAGCCGATCGAGCTTTCCCATCCGGCGCTGTTCGTCCCGAAATCCGCGGCCATCGCGGCGGCGCCAGCGCGCGCCGAAACGCTTGCGCGCGAAGCGGACGAGGCCACCAGGCTGGCTCAACAGACGAAGAACGCTGCCACCCTGGCAGTGAAGGAGGCGGCCCCGCTCACGGCGGCGCTGCGCAAGCTTGAGCTCGCCAAAACTCGCGCCGATGCCGCACTCGCGGTCGCCGAGAAGGCGCTCGCGTCCGCCAAGACCGACCAGGCCAAGGCACGAGCCGAGGACCAGAAGCAGAAGGCCGTTGCGAAAGTCGAAGAATCGCAGACGCAGCTCGAGGCCGCCAAGGCCAATGCGAAGTCGAAGCTCGACGCTACCGCGGCGGCGCAGGACGCCGCCAAGGCGGCCGAGACCAGGAGGGCCGATGCCGTCAAGGCCGCAGGCGAGGCAAAGCTCGAGCTCGAGCCGGTCTCGATCTTCATCAGCCGCGCGACGCAGAAGCTTTACGTGCGGCGCAACACGCATAAGCGGCTGCCGGACGCGGGCGAACTGTTCGATGCGACCATTGAGGTTCCGGTCACGATCCGCGATCCGGACAAGCCGATCGGCACGCATGTGTTGACGGCCATGGCGCGCACCGAGGAGGGCCTGCGCTGGACCGCGGTCACGATCGACAGCGGGGAAGACGCCAACTCCGCGCTTGACCGCATCACCCTGCCGCACGATGTGCTCGATCGCATCGCGGCAACCGCATTGCCGCGGTCCTCGATCGTCATTTCGGATGAGCCTTTGCACCGCGAGACCAACTATCGAACGGAGTTCGTCGTTGCGCTGAGCAACCAGCCGCAGGGCGGCATCATGAACCGCCCGCGCTCGCCCGATATGCGCGTCGGCTTTGGCTGGGGTTGGGGTGGCTGGGGTACGCCCGGGCAGAGCTATTATCGACCACAGCGCTGGTGGTGAAGTGAGGGGCGTCGCGTCGCGAGCAGGCCGCATGACACGCAGGGAATGCGCAATGGCGGTCGGCCCTGTTCCCTGCTGAGCGCATCGGTGGTCTAGCATCGCTATAAGTTGCAACGCTTAGCCTTGCGGCCGATGTCCCCTACGGCTCTTGGTCCGATTGTCTTGCGCGAGCGCACGGCGGGCAGACCCCGGTCAACCCGCCTGGTTTCGAACCCACCGGCATGCATCGGTGCACGGCGGATGTTTCGCTTACACCCGCGCCTCGGCCAGGCTCGGTGCGCGCATCACCAGGAGCGTCCTGCGCAGGTAATACCACCACGTCAGCCAGATGCAGGTGACATAAAATGCGAGGAACACTTCGAGCGCGAGATGCGGGCCGCCTGTCGCGGCAATGGAGGCGCCGAAGCCGCGCGGGATCAGATAGCCGCCGCAGGCGCCGACCGCACCGATGAACCCCAAGGCGGCGGCGGCCTCGATGCTCGCTGCCTTGATGGCAGCAAGGCGGCCGCACTCGCCCGATCCCTTCGCCTCCCGCAGCTTCTCCTCACGGAAAATCGAAGGAATCATTCGGTAAGTGGAGCCGTTGCCGGTTCCGGTGGTGACGAAGAGGACAAGAAACATCGCAAGGAATCCGGCAAACTCTTTGACCTCGACGAAATACATCACGCCGATCGTCGCCACGCCCATGGCGATGAAGTTCCAGAACGTCACGGTCGCGCCCCCTATTTTGTCTGCGAGCAAACCGCCCAGCGGACGCGAGAGCGAGCCGACCAGTGGGCCCAAGAACGCGATGCCCACCGTGATCGCCGGGAATTGCGTCTTGATCAGCAGCGGGAACGCAGCCGAATAGCCGATGAACGAGCCGAAGGTACCGATATAGATGTAAGACATCACCCAGGTATGCTTGCGCTTGACGATGGCGAGCTGATCTTTGAAGCTCGATCGCGCTGAGGTCAGATTGTTCATGAAGAAGAAGGCGCCGGCCACCGCAATCGCCAACGGCAGGATCCAAATCAGCCCGGCGTTCTGGAGATAGAGACCGTCCGGGGTTGGGGTTGCGAGGTAAAGACTCACCAAGCCGGTCCCCAGGAGAAGCGGTGTTACGAGTTGCACGCCGCTCACTCCGATATTTCCGCCGGCGGCATTGAGTCCGAGCGCCCAGCCCTTCATGCGGTCCGGATAGAAGAAGGAGATATTGGCCATGCTCGAGGCAAAGTTGCCGCCGCCGAGCCCGGCCGTGGCCGCCACGCACAGCATCAGCCAGAACGGAGTGTCAGGCTGGGTGACAAAGTAAGCAAGTGCGAGCGTCGGAATGAACAGAACCGCGGCGCTGAAAACGGTCCAGTTGCGGCCGCCGAACGTGGTAACCGCAAACGTGTAGGGAAAGCGCATCAGCGAACCGATCAGTCCGGGCAGCGCGACGAGCTGAAAGAGTTGGTCCGTCGTGTAGTGAAAGCCCGCTTGCGGCAACTTGGTGGCGACAATGCTCCAAATGAGCCAAATGGAAAAACCGAGATGCTCGGCAATAATCGACCAGATGAGGTTGCGCCGGGCTATCCATTTGCCCTTTGATTCCCAGAATTTTTGATTTTCCGGATCCCATTCCGAAATCCAGTTTCCCGTGCTCATTCATGTATCCCTTTCTGGTGAGATCAACGGCCGCGGTAAGCGCAGCGTCGCAAGCCTTGTGCCAAGCCGATGTCACTGCAAAGCCGGAGATTTTGCCTGGTGCAAGATGAAAAATTACGCGCTTTGCGCGCGTCGCGGATTGAAATCTGTGCAATGCAAAATCGCTGGGCGGGGCGCGATCAATTTGTAGGCGCGCTGCGCCCTTACGCGTCACAAGCATGTTTCAGTTCGCTCGCGAGGCAATGCGGCTTGTGCCGGTAAATCGCGATTTTTTGTAGATCGGCGGCCATCTTTCACAGATTGGCACGCAGCTTGAACGCGGCAACACCAGATTTGCAGCGTTTTACCGGTAGCTGGAAGAGTAGAAATCCGGGGACCGGAGCGCCAGGAGAGGCAACAGCCGTTCGATGAACGTGCCCGTGCAAAAGCATCAGGCGGTGCGCACGACATGCCCTTATTGCGGCGTTGGCTGTGGGCTTATCGTTGAACCGGACGGTCACGGCGGCGCTGCCGTTGCAGGCGATCCCGCGCATCCGGCGAACTTTGCGCGCATCTGTTCGAAGGGCGCGGCGCTGGGCGAGACGATCGCGCTGGACGGCCGGTTGTTGCATCCCATGCTGCGGCAGGGCAACGGCAAGCTCACGCGCCTCCGCTGGGACGATGCGCTTGATCGCGTCGCATCAGGCTTCAACGAGATCATCGGCCGGCACGGGCCGCACGCGGTCGCGTTTTATCTCTCGGGCCAGCTGCTCACCGAGGACTATTACGTCGCCAACAAGCTGATGAAGGGGTTCATCGGCTCGGCCAATGTCGACACCAATTCGCGGCTGTGCATGGCGTCCTCGGTCGCCGGCCACCGGCGCGCCTTCGGCGCCGATACTGTGCCGGGCACCTATACCGACCTCGATGAGGCGGACCTCATCGTGCTCGTCGGCTCGAATGCCGCCTGGTGTCACCCGGTGCTGTTCCAGCGCATGATGCTCAACAAGGATCTGCGCGGCGCGCGCCTTATTGTGATCGATCCGCGCCGGACCGCAACCGCGGAAGAGGCGGATCTGTTTCTTCCAATCGCGCCCGGCACCGACTCAACGCTGTTCTGCGGGTTGCTCGTACATATGGCGCAGACGCACACGCTCGACTATGCCTTTATCGATGAGCACACGAGCGGCTTCGAAGATGCGCTCGCGCGTGCGCGGACGATCGCGCCCGGTCTCACTGCAACGGCCCGTGCGACCGGCCTGCCCGTTGCGGATGTGGCGCGATTCTTTGAGCTTTATTGTGCCACCGAGCGTGTGGTCACCTGCTTCTCACAGGGCGTGAATCAGTCGGCGCAGGGAACCGACAAGGTCAATGCCATCATCAACTGCCATCTCGCCTGCGGCCGCATCGGCCGGCCCGGCATGGGGCCGTTCTCGCTGACAGGCCAGCCCAATGCCATGGGCGGGCGTGAAGTCGGCGGACTCGCAAATCAGCTCGCCGCGCATATGGGATTTTCCGCCCCGGACGTTGATCGCGTGCGCCGCTTCTGGGATGCGCCCCACGTCGCCACGCGCGAAGGTCTCAAAGCCGTGCAGATGTTCGAGGCGATCGCGCGTGGCGAGATCAAGGCCTTGTGGGTAATGGCGACCAACCCTGCGGTATCGCTGCCACGCGCAGAGGCCGTGCGCAATGCGCTCAGGGAGCTCGAGTTGTTCGTGGTCTCCGAGAACGTGCTCTCGAATGACACGGTGAACGCCGGCGCCCATCTTCTCCTGCCGGCCGCCGCCTGGGGTGAGAAGGAAGGCACCGTCACCAATTCCGAGCGGCGCATCTCGCGTCAACGCGCATTCCAGCCCCCGCCGAACGAAGTGAGGCCGGACTGGTGGATCGTTACGCAAGTCGCGCGCCGGATGGGTTTCGCCGAAGCTTTTCCCTATACGCGATCGGCCGATGTTTTTCGCGAGCATGCCGCGCTTTCGGCATTCGAGAACGGCGGCACCCGCGACTTCGACCTGGGCGCCGTCGCGACCATTTCGGATGCCGACTATGACGCTCTCGAGCCGGCGCAATGGCCGTTGCGCGCGGGCGATGATGGCAAGGAGCAGCGTTTTTTTTCGGCGGGCAAATTTTTCACGCCGAGCCGCAAAGCGCAGTTCATCGCGCCTGAGCCGCCCGCACTGCGAGAGGAAACAGCCCCCGGCTATCCCTTCCGTCTCAACAGCGGGCGCATCCGCGATCAATGGCACACCATGACGCGCACGGGCCGGAGCCCGCGGCTTGCCATGCACCTGCCGGAGCCGTTCGTCGAGGTGCATCCGACAGATGCGCGCGCGGCCGGGCTTGGCGATGGGGATTTTGCGCGCGTTGCCACCGCGCAAGGGTCCTGCATCATGAAAGTCATGATCAGCGAAGGCCAACAACCGGGCTCGCTGTTCGTGCCGATCCACTGGAGCGATGAGACCGCCTCGTGCGCGCGGGTTGGCGATCTCGTCGCTGCCCATACCGATCCTCATTCCGGACAGCCGGAAGCGAAGGCGATGCCGGCTGCAATCTCACCAGTTGTTTTCTCTATGCGCGGTTTTGCACGCACGCGCGACTTGCTCGCCTTCCCGCCGGGAACTTGGTGGACGCGCACGGCTATGACGGATGGGATCGAGTACCGGTTGGCAGCAAGGCTTGGCCCATTGCACTGGCATGATTTTGCCTTTAACGCCTTCTCCGATCGCGCCCGAGTGGTGGACGAACTCATCGGCAGGACATACAGCGCCAGCGCTTTCGTTGCTGACGAGCTTTATGGCTGCCTTTGCGTCGGGCCCATCAACGAGCCGCTGCAATTCGCTGCCTTATCTCCGGCGGACGCGCCGGATCAGAGCGCACGCGCTTTCGCACCTGGATCAAAGGAGTTGATCCAACCGGCCGAACCGATCATCTGCGCCTGCTTCCAGGTGGACCTTGCCGCCGTGCGTGCGGCCATCGCGTGCGGGGAAGCGCACAGCGTGGCGCAGATTGGCTGCAAATTGCGCGCCGGTACGAATTGCGGCTCCTGCATCACCGAGCTGAAACGCCTGATCAAGGAGCACCGTCGGTTAATCTGAAGACGCACACTTCCTGCCAAAAAGCCGAAATATGCGGTGGCAACACACTATTCGATCACCTCGTCGGCGAGCGCGAGCAGCTTGGGGGGCACTTCGATACCGAGTACTTTCGCTGTCTTGAGGTTGATGACGAACTCGACCTTGGTCGGCTGCAGAACCGGCAAGTCTGAGGGCTTCATACCTTGAAGAATTCTTCCGACGTAAATGCCAGTTTGGCGAAAGGCATCGCGCAGATTCGCGCCATAGCTCATCAGTCCACCCCCCGCTACATACTGGCTCAAGGGATACATTGTGGGTATTCGATAGCGAGCCGCCAAGGCAACGATCTGATCCTGGCGGCTGATCAGATAACCATCAGCAGTTATCACCAGTGCTCCAACCTGGCGCTTGGCCATTTCGGCAAAACTGCTGTCAATCTCCCGCTCGTTGCTTCCGGGAAGCACAACAAGGTGCTGACGAAGGATATCCGCCGCCTGCTGAAGGTCTCTCAACTGGTGCTCTGCATTAGGGTTGGTCAGATTTGCAAGCGCCCCCGTGGTTCTGACCGCGGGCACAAAGTCGTGCAGCAATTCCAGATTCTTCGTACCCAGCAGTGTGAACATGGGCGCAATGCCGGTGACGTTGCCCGTTGGCCGATTGATGCTGGTGACGAGACCAGACTTAATCGGATCGCTGCCGCTCAGGAAAACGATAGGAATGGTCTGAGTTGCAGCTTTTGCCGCAAGCGCCGCAGGAAGAAAGTTTGCGGCGATAACTGAGACTTGATCCCCGACAAGCTCCGCTGCAAGCATTGGAAGGCGGTCGTAATGACCATCGGCGGCGCGTTCTTCGATCGTGACGGTTTGGCTATCTACGCCGCCTTGGCTCAAGCCCTTCCGGAAGGCGTTCCGATTCACCACTGGCTCCGCAGAACCTTGATGAAGGAGTCCGATCACACGGGATCCCAGCTGCGCGTGCACCGGGAATGATGTGGTCATCGGCGCGGTCGCTGCCCCGCCGAGCATGGACAAGAATTGGCGCCGTCTCATAAGCCTGCTCTCCACGCGCCCAAAAGGGGCCCTCCTTACCAACGTTCCCGAAAGCAAAATGTGCCGGCTAAGCGGCGGGCTCTCAGATCGTGCACGAGCATGGGCAGCACTGCGACACTATGACCGTTGCGGGCCGCCCCGCACGGGGCCTAACCCAGCATGCAGCCATTGATCTCAGGCTTGGCTTTCATGTTGTTGTGGCGGCAGCGATCTCGCAACGCCCGAACGGAAGACCGCGCAGGCCAGCAAGTCATCGCTTTGCGGATGGCGCGCGTGCGGCGGGAAGAAGACGCTGCGCGCCAACGGCGTATGTACAATGATGGGGAGGCCGTGAAGTGGTTTCGCCTCGCCGCGAAGCAGGGTGATGCGGGCGCCGAGTTCAACCTTGGAGTCCTGTATGCCGAGGGCCGCGGGGTTCCCAGGACACTGCCGAGTCCCAAAAATGGGATCGTCTAGCCGCCGATCAGGGCAACGCCCCGGCTGAGTACAATCTTGGTCTGCTGTACGCCAAGAACCTGGGTGGCTCGCCAGATTATGTGCATGCGCATGTGTGGTTCTATCTTGCCGCGTCGCACTTCCCGGAGTCGGACGTCAGCGATCGTACTCTGGCCATCAACAATCGCAATGCAGTGGCAAGCAAGATGACGAGTGGGCAAATCGCTGAAGCACAGTGGCTGGCGCTGGAATGGAAGCAGAAATGAGATGATCCCACCCCGGTTCGGCGCGCCTCGGCGGGGCAACCGGGATCGGTGATCGGGCGCGCGCCTAAATCCATCCCATCCTGCTCGCTCGTCGCCCTCTCTATATCGCCGGCAGATAGATCGTCCGGGAATAGAACGGAACCGATGTGATGGCGATCAGCTGTTGCGAGCCGTCGAAGAGCGGCGCGAGTTTCGACCCGGAGGCCTTGAAGGAGAATTTGCTGACGCGGTGAATCCCGATCGCCGTGCTGCGCACGACGTCCGTGGCCTGCTCGAATTTATAGATGCGGTAGAAGTCAGGCTTCGCGCCGGAATAAAGCTTTGCTTCACCCATACCGCGGGCCAGCACGCCGCGAGTAAACTGCAGCTCGACCTGGAGGGTGTTACTGTCGTCGCCCCTTATATCCCAGGTCTCGTCGATCATCGATTCGCGGCGTGACTTGCCACTCACGTTCGGTACGACGCATCGATGCGGTCGAGCCTGCGCAGCAGTCCCGCCCATTCCGTGCCGAACGGTGCCTCGGGTGCGACCGCAAGCTTTGCCGTGTGCTTGGAGACGGCCGCAGTCGGCAGGTTGAGGGCGGCATTTCCCGCCATGGCCAGCACCTGTGCCTCGCAGGCGAATTGCAGGTTGAAGAGATTGGAGAACGCGAGCGGGATCGACGGGCCGACCGCAAGCAGGCCGTGGTTGCGCAGGATCATGACCGGATTGTCGCCGAGGTCGCGCACGAGGCGCGCCCTCTCGTCGATGTCGACGGCGAGCCCTTCGTAGTCGTGATAGCCGATTCGCCCGTAGAACAGCTGCGCATGCTGGGAGAGCGGCAGAAGGCCTTCCTTCATGGCGGCGACCGCGACGCCCGCCTTCGAATGGGTGTGGATGACGCAGTCCACGTCCTCGCGACCGCCATGGATCGCGCTGTGAATGACGAAGCCCGCCTTGTGCATGGGAGCATCGGGCTCGTCGACGAGATCGCCGTCGAGATCGACCTTGATCAGGTTCGAGGCGGTCACCTCCTCGAACAGCAGCCCGAAGCGGTTGAGCAGGAAGTGACCGGGCTTGCCGGGAACGCGCGCGGAAATGTGGGTGTAGATGAGATCGGTCCAGCCGAAATGATCCACCAGCCGGTAGCAGGCGGCAAGGTTGATGCGCTGCTCCCATTCCGCGGGGTTCATGCCTGGCTTGTGCATTGTCTTCTCCGCAAACTTCCGCTTCTCGTCCTCAGCCGTTATATTTTCCGTGTGGTAGCTGCATCGGCGCAACCATATCATTGCAGGCGGAGAAATCGCGAGCCGTCGTTGAGACCTGGCGCCCCTGTCTTCATTCAGCAGTCCTGCATGGCTTACAGACAAACGGACAGAGTGGTGCGCAAGCTTGCTGCCCGGCGCGAGGCCATTCTGGCGGCCGCCTGCGCGACGCTTGCGGAGAACGGCATCGCGGCCGTCCAGATCGCTGCCATTGCAGATCGTGCCGGCATCGCTTCTGGCACCGTGTATCGCTATTTCCCGTCGAAGACCGAGCTCGTTGCCGCCGTGGTCGAGGCGCTTTGCGAGGAGGAGGTGGCAGCTCTGGCGCAGGCGGCAAGCGCAGCACCCGGGCCGCTGTCCGCGCTGGCTGCCGCGCTCGCCACTTTCACCAGGCGCGCCATCGCCAGGCGCCCGCTGGTGCTCGCGCTGATGGCAAGCCCGCTCGAGCCCGAGCTTGAGGGCGCGCTGCTCTCGTTTCGTCGTGCGCTCGCAGGCGAGCTTGAGAAGCTCATTGGCCGGGCGCTCGCCGCCGGCAGCCTGCAGCATCAGGAGGCACCGTTTGCGGGCCCGGCCTTGCTCGGCGGCCTGATCGAGGGCGCCATCGGGCCGCTGGCGCCGAGAGCCGGCATGGCCCCCGAGCAGACGAGTGCGCACGTGCAGCGGCTGACGCTCTTGGCGCTGCGCGCACTCGGGGTCCGTGATGCGCGCGCGCGCGGTCTCGTGCTGCAGCTGACAGAATCTGCGTAGGGTGGGCAAAATCGTCTGCTGCGCTCCAGATGGTGGGGGTACGGCGCGCGATTTTGTCCACGCGGATTAGGCCGGGGACCCGCGCCTTTTGCCCACCCTGCCGCAGAAACTCACTGCAGTGTCGCCGACGCAAGCCAGTCCGTGACCGCGCGCAGCGCTGCCTCCTCGCGCTCACCCGCACCATTGGCCTCGAACACAGCGAGCTGGACATCGGCGGAGGTGCCGCCCGCGGCAATGGCGCGGCAGCGCTCGAGCTCTTCACTGCACCCAAGCGCGTCGGCATCCGGCGCCGTCTGCTCGATCACCTGCCCGAGCATGTCGGCAACCGGCAGCGCCCCTTCCTGCGTGGCAAAGGTGCCCTGCACGCCATAGCGCTGCGCCCGCCATTTGTTCTCGATAATGAGCGCACGCTGCACCGCGTCGAGGTCGGCATTGCGCCAGGGGTTGAGACAGAGATGGCGCGCCAGTGTGCGGTAGAGAGCGGCGATTGCAATTCCATCCTCGATCAGGGTGCAGCAGTCCGGCGCGCGCAGCTCCAGCGTAGGATTGCAGAGCGATGGCCTGATCGACCACCAGATGTAGCTCGAATCCTGGATTACGCCGGCGCGCACCAGCGCCGCGACATAGCCGTCGAATTCCTCGCGGGTGCGGAACAGCTCCGGCACGCCGGTGCGCGGCAGCTCGTCGTAGGCCGCAAGCCGATAGCCCTTCAGCCCGGTGCGGTGCGCCTGCCAGAACGGCGACGAGGTGGACAGCGCCAACAACAACGGCAGATACGGCAGCATCCGGTACATGACGTCGATGCGCTCGTCGGGATCGGGCAGCTCGACATGCACGTGCAGCCCGCACAGGAGATCGCGCTGTCCGATCATCTGCAGGTCCTGCATGACCGCGTCGTAACGCTGCTTCGGGGTCTGCCGGGCGCTGCGCCACAGCGCGGTGGGGTGGGTGCCGGCGGCCAGGATGGCAAGGCCGTGCTCGGCGGCGACCGCGGCCACGGTGCGGCGCAGGTCGCGCATCTCGCTGCGCGCTTCCGCCATGCGCACATGCGGCGAAGACTTCACCTCGACCTGGGCCTGCAGGAACTCGGGCGAGACGTGGCCTGCCGCTGCCGCGCCGGCGGCTTCGAAGAACGCGTGAGAAACGTCATGGGCGACGCGCTTGGTCTGCGCGTCAACAAGGAAGTACTCCTCCTCAATGCCGACCGGAAACGGCGCCTGGATGCGTGAACGCGCGGCGGCGAGTTGGGATGGATCGTGCCTGGTCATGCCGACGGCGCCTCTTTGTTGGAAAGCGGTCAACGCAGCACAAGAGATCGGTACGGTCAGGAAAAGTCGGCTTGACAACGCTTCCTGCCGGATTGGGTTCCCTGGCAAAAGTCTCAATGTTTTCAACCTGTTGAGCTTTGACAGCGGCCCTGTGATATGCTGAGGACGAGCGTGGTGATGCGATTCTCCGCAAGAGACGCCGCTCGCTGTAACGCAAGAAGGCCCGCGCAAATGCGTCGCTTCTCGCCCTTCCTGGTATCACTCGCGCTTGCGGGATGTGCGTCCGCTGAGAAGATCATCCCCACCCATGTCGAAGTCGCGAAGCCCCTCACCCTTAATGCCCGGCAGGTTGCCGGCGTGCGCGTCGGCGTCGGGAAAGGTCTCAAGAACCACGATCTCGAACTGGTGAATGTCGGACGAATGCTCGCCGGCCGAATCTCGACCGGCGTGGTCGTCTGTGGATACGTGAGCAGCAAACGAGCATCCGGCGAGCCGATGGCCGAGGCGCCGTTTCATGGGGTCTTCATGGGGCTGGACAATGCTTCCGGCTTCGTGGTGACCGGCCTCGGGGGGAGTGCCGAGGACAATGCGGCGACGCTTGAGGATTGCCGGCGTTCCGGATTGGAC
>Ga0306923_10005623_pt1 | contig 12242 bp, 7 predicted proteins | sample sta12Can44000108_FD_203841 | JGI IMG/M metagenome (GOLD analysis project Ga0306923, IMG submission 203841) | Lab enrichment of tropical soil microbial communities from Luquillo Experimental Forest, Puerto Rico - statanox.12C.anox.44.000.108 (v2)... | ecosystem: Environmental > Terrestrial > Soil...
CTGCACCATGAGATGGGCGCGCGAGGGCATCAAGTACTTCTTTGTACCCTTCTTCTCACTGCGGATGACCAGTTGGGGCTGAAGTTTCTCGTCCGGCGAGTCTGTGACTACCCAGCGCGACAGGCCGGTGACTTCGTCCACTTCTTCGCGCAGTGTTACCCCTTGCTCCAGGTCCTTGAACTGAACCGTACCGCCGACTTCTGTCAGGATCGAGAAAGTGTAAGGGTCCCACTCCACGATGATGTCGCCTACCTTCGTAGGCGAGCCATCCGCTACCTTGACCTTAGCGCCGTAAACCACCGCATGGCGCTCGCGCTCCCGACCTCTCTCGTCAACCACCACCACCGATCCGTTGCGGTTCATGGCTACGAAGTGTCCGTCGCGGTTCTTGACCGTCTGCAGGTTGTGATACCGCAGGACGCCGTTGTTCCTGGCTTCCAGTGCGGACTGCTCGCTGACCCGGCTGGCGGTACCACCGATGTGGAAGGTCCGCATGGTGAGCTGCGTGCCGGGCTCGCCGATGGACTGAGCGGCTATGACGCCCACCGCCTCGCCCATCTCTACCATGCGGCCGGTGGCGAGGTTCCGTCCGTAGCAGCGCACGCAGACACCGCGTCGAGACTCGCAGGTCAACACCGAGCGAATCTTCACCCGTTCGATACCCGCCGCCTGGATGGCCGCCGCCAAGTCTTCGTTAATTTCCTGGTTTACGTCCACGATGACGTTGCCCTCGTAGTCTTTGATCTGCTCAAGGGAAACACGACCAACGATACGGTCACGCAGGGGCTCTACGACCTCACCCGCCTCGACGATGGGCTCCACATAAATGCCATCCACCGTGCCACAATCGAACTCGGAGATGATCACGTCCTGAGCAACGTCCACCAACCGCCGGGTCAGGTAACCGGAGTCGGCGGTCTTGAGCGCCGTATCCGCCAGGCCCTTGCGCGCGCCATGAGTGGAGATAAAGTACTGCAAAACGTTCAGCCCTTCGCGGAAGTTCGCGGTGATCGGAGTCTCGATAATCTCACCCGAAGGCTTGGCCATCAGACCCCGCATCCCTGAGAGCTGGCGGATCTGCTGCTTGGATCCCCGCGCCCCGGAGTCCGCCATAATGTAAATCGGATTGATCTCGCCCGACTTGTCCTGCCTCTCCATGTCCTGAAACATCTCGTCGGCCACCTTGTCGGTCACATTCGACCAGATGGCGATTACTTTGTTGTAGCGCTCGCCGTGGGTAATGGCGCCGTCCTGGTATTGCTTCTCGACTTCGATAACTTCCTTCTCGGCCTCGGTAACCAGCTTGACCTTGTCGGAAGGAACCACTAGGTCGTCAATCCCGATGGAAATTCCAGCCTTGGTGGCGTGGAGGAAACCCAGGGCTTTGATTTCGTCCAGAAGCTTAACGGTGGTGTCAAGCCCGAAGCGTAGGTAGCAGTAGTTGACGAGCGCGGCCAAGCCCTTTTTCCTGAGCAAGCCGTTAACGAAGGGCATCTCTTTGGGCAGATGATCGTTAAAGATCACGCGGCCCACGGTAGTATCGATGAATTGATTCTGCACCGTGATGGGCTCAGTATGCAATACGTCCTGGTCGTCGTAGGCTGTGGTGAGGTCGATCACGCGCCCCGTATAGCGCAGGCGGATGGGAGTGAGGGTCTCGACCTCCTCCGCTTCCAGGGCTAAAAGGACATCTTCGGGGCTCGCAAACGATCGGCCTTCGCCCCTCGCGCCTTTCCTTTGTTTCGTGAGGTAGTAGACACCCAGCACGATGTCTTGGGTGGGCACCGCCAGTGGCTGGCCGTGCGCCGGCGAGAGGATGTTGCGTGAAGAGAGCATCAACACTGAAGCTTCGATCTGAGCTTCCGGCGAAAGCGGGATGTGAACGGCCATCTGGTCGCCGTCGAAGTCGGCGTTGAAAGCCGTGCACACCAGCGGGTGAATCTTGATGGCCTTGCCCTCCACGAGCACGGGCTCGAAGGCCTGGATGCCTAACCGGTGAAGCGTCGGGGCGCGGTTAAGCAGAACGGGGTGGTCGTGAATAACCTCTTCCAGAATGTCCCATACTACGGATTCCTGCCTTTCCACCATTTCCTTGGCGGCTTTGATGGTTGTGCACTGGCCGGACTGCTCCAGCCGGTGGTAGATAAAAGGCTTAAAGAGTTCGAGCGCCATCTTCTTAGGCAGTCCACATTGGTGGAGCTTCAGATCGGGTCCGACGACGATCACGGAACGTCCAGAGTAGTCGACGCGCTTGCCCAGCAGGTTCTGGCGAAACCGCCCCTGCTTACCCTTCAGCGTGTCGGACAGTGACTTGAGTGGCCGGTTGTTGGTACCGCGCAGGACGCGGCCGCGCCGGCCGTTATCGAACAGCGCATCGCAAGCCTCCTGCAGCATGCGCTTTTCGTTGCGTACGATAACGTCCGGCGCATGGAGTTCCATCAACTTTTTCAACCGGTTGTTACGGTTGATCACCCGCCGGTAGAGGTCGTTCAGGTCCGAAGTCGCGAAGCGGCCTCCGTCCAGAGGCACGAGCGGGCGCAGTTCAGGAGGGATGACCGGCAACACGTCGAGAATCATCCACTCGGCTTTGTTGCCGGATTTGCGAAACGCTTCGACTACTTTCAGTCGCTTGGCGTACTTGACCCGTTTCTGCATGGACGGATCGGTACGCATCTTTGCGCGCAGTTCGTCAGCCAGCGTCTCCACGTCTACGCGCTTCAGCAACTCCTTGATGGCCTCGGCCCCCATCCCCGCTCGGAACTTTCCCGGGTACTGTTGCTGAAGTTCGCGATAGCGTTCCTCCGTTAACAGTTCCTTTTCCTTCAGCGGCGTCTCACCCGGATCCACGACGATGTAATTCTCGAAGTAGAGCGCCCGCTCCAGGTCACGCAGTGAGATGTCGAGGAGATGACCGATGCGGCTGGGCAGTCCTTTGAAGAACCACACGTGCGAGCATGGCGAGGCCAACTCGATGTGGCCCAAGCGTTCCCGCCGTACTTTCGACAGGGTCACCTCGACGCCGCACTTGTCGCAGATCACCCCGCGGTGCTTCATGCGCTTGTACTTGCCGCACAAGCACTCCCAGTCGGTTACCGGGCCGAAGATGCGGGCACAGAAGAGCCCGTCCCGCTCTGGCTTGAACGTTCGGTAGTTGATGGTTTCCGGCTTGGTGACCTCGCCGTGCGACCAGGACCGGATTCTTTCCGGCGAAGCCAAGCTAATGCGGATGCTGTCAAACTCCCCAATTAAGCTGACACGGTCGTAAGGGCTGCTGCGAAACAATTGTGGCCTCCTCTTTCAAGCTCGAAATTCGAGACTTCTAGTGGGGACTGAAGCGCGAGGAGCCGGTGAGCTCCCGGTCCCGGCACCTGGTCCCTCTATTCGGCACCCACTGGCACGCGCTGCTCCTTCGGCTTCTTCAGCAGCTCGACATCGAGACAGAGGCTCTGGAGTTCTCGGACGAGGACGTTGAAGGATTCGGGAACACCAGGTTCTATAGCCGCCTCACCTTTCACAATGGCTTCGTAGATTTTGGCGCGGCCATAAACGTCGTCGGATTTCGCGGTAAGGAGCTCCTGGAGGATGTACGCCGCACCATAGGCCTCCAACGCCCACACCTCCATCTCCCCAAAACGCTGGCCGCCGAACTGGGCCTTGCCACCCAAGGGCTGCTGAGTAATTAACGAGTAGGGGCCAATGGAACGCGCGTGGATCTTGTCATCGACTAGGTGTGATAGCTTGAGCATGTAAATGTAGCCGACGGTTACGGGCTGATCGAACTTCTCTCCAGTCATGCCATCGTGAAGCTCAATCTTTCCGGATTTGGGCAGTTCCGCCTTTTCCAGGTATTCCTTGATCTCTTGCTCCTGGGCGCCGTCGAAAACGGGGGTGGCGAAGGCAATTCCTTCCCGGAGGGAACGAGCTTGGTCGAGGAGTTCCTCATCGCTCAATTCGTCGAAGGAGCGTGCCAGCGCGCTGTCGCGGAAAACCGTCTTGAGCTCGCTGCGAACCATTTCAGCCCGGTTTGCCCCCGACAGCAGCTCACCGATCTTACCCCCCAAGGCCTTCGCAGCCCAACCCAAGTGAGTCTCCAGGATTTGGCCCACGTTCATGCGCGAGGGCACACCGAGGGGGTTCAGTACCACCTCCACTGGAGTGCCATCCGGCAGGTAGGGCATGTCCTCTTCAGGCAAGATGCGCGCGATCACGCCTTTGTTACCGTGGCGCCCGGCCATCTTGTCGCCCACCGACAGCTTGCGCTTCATGGCGATGTAAGTCTTCACCAGCTTGATGACTCCCGGAGGCAGCTCATCGCCCTTCTTGAGCTTTTCAATCTTCTCCTCCGCGATTTTGCGTAGAATGTCGATCTGCCGCGAGGTCATCTCTTCGATCTCGTCAATCTTCTCGAAAAGCTCGGGGTCTTTCTTGGCAACTTTGATGCGCTTCAGGTTTCGGGTCGAAATCCGCGCCAGGACTTCAGAGGTTAGGTCCGTCCCTTTGGGGAGCAGGCGCTTGTTCGTCTTCTCGTCGTGGAGATCGACAAGGAGTTTCTCGCCTTCCAGAAGCGCGGTCAGCCGCTTCAGCCGCTCGTCGTTGAGGATGCGGATTTCATCCTGGAGGTTCTTCCTCAAGCGATTTTCTTGGGCGAGTTCAATCGACTTCGCCCGCTCGTCTTTCTCAGCGCCTTTGCGCGAGAAAATCTTCACATCGACCACGATACCCTCAATACCCGGAGGGCAGGTAAGCGAGGCGTCACGCACATCTCCCGCCTTTTCCCCGAAGATGGCCCGCAGTAACTTCTCTTCCGGAGTCAACTGGGTCTCGCCCTTAGGGGTAACCTTGCCCACCAGCACGTCGCCCGGTTTGACGTAGGCTCCGATGCGGATGACACCGCTTTCGTCCAAATCCTTGAGGAGTGACTCGGAGACGTTGGGAATATCGCGGGTGATTTCCTCCGGTCCGAGCTTGGTGTCGCGCGCTTCGATTTCGAATTCCTCGATGTGAATGGAGGTGTACGAGTCTTCCTTTACGAGCTTCTCGCTCACCAGGATGGCGTCTTCAAAGTTGTAGCCCCGCCATGGCATGAAGGCCACGAGCACGTTGCGACCGAGCGCCAGTTCGCCACGATCGGTGCAGGGACCGTCAGCGAGGACGCCTCCTGCCCTCACCCTTTGCCCTTTGCGCACCACCGGCTTTTGGTTGATACAGGTGTTCTGATTAGAACGGCGGAACTTAATCAATTGATAGATGTCCGCCCCTACCTCACGCGAGAGCTGGCCGCTTTGGCCGTCGCCCTCGACACGCACGATGATGCGCTCGCTGTCCACGCTGTCCACAATGCCGTTCCGTCTGCAAACCACCACCGCGCCGGAGTCACGGGCGGTGACTTCCTCCATGCCGGTTCCCACCAGCGGAGCCTGGGCGCGGAGCAGCGGCACTGACTGGCGCTGCATGTTGGAGCCCATCAGCGCCCTATTGGCGTCGTCGTTTTCAAGGAATGGAATCAGCGAGGCGGCGACGCTGACCAGTTGCTTGGGGCTGACGTCGATGTAGTCCACCTGGTCGCGCCGGATGAGCACGAAATTCCCCGACTGGCGAGCGTTCACAAGTTCGTGCTCGATACGGCCTTTCTCATCCACCTCCACGTTAGCCTGGGCGATGATGTGCTGGTCTTCCTCCCAGGCGGAGAGGTAGAACGAGTACGGTTCGTGTTCCACGAGCTTGCGCTTCTTCTCGCGCAGTTCCAGGTTGAGCTTTTCCACCTCTTTCCGGTCCACGTGCTCGCCGACCTTCCAATGGCTGTCACCGCCGTCAGTGATGGTCACGTAGTCGAGGATCGCACCGTTGCGGACCTTGCGGTAGGGACTCTCAATAAACCCGTGCTCGTTGATTCGGGCGTAGCAAGAAAGCGAGGAGATCAGCCCGATGTTAGGCCCTTCCGGGGTCTCAATGGGGCAGATACGGCCATAGTGGGTGGGATGGACGTCACGCACTTCGAAACCCGCTCGCTCGCGCGACAGACCTCCCGGTCCGAGCGCCGAAAGCCGCCGCTTGTGGGTGATTTCGGAGAGCGGGTTGGTCTGGTCCATGAACTGAGACAACTGGGAGGAGCCGAAGAACTCCCTGATGGCCGCCATCACCGGCTTAGCATTGATCAGGTCATGAGGCATGGCCGTGGCCATTTCCTGATATACGGACATCTTTTCTTTGATCGCGCGCTCCATGCGCACGAGGCCGATGCGAAATTGGTTTTCCAGCAATTCGCCCACGGCCCGCACGCGACGGTTACCGAGATGATCGATGTCGTCGACGCTATAAATTCCACCGGGGTTCTTCCGCAGCTTCAACAGGTAGCGGATGGCGGCGTAGAAGTCCTCCGGCTCCAGGATTCTCTTTTCCAGAGGTAGCTGCACGACGGCGCCCTCGGAGTGGTCTGTGGCCAGCGTGCCTTCACAGCCCCGCACCACTTCGGAGCAGATGTTGCCCTCCCGCTTTCCAACATGCACTTTCTCCTCGTCCACCACCACGTAAAAGTTGGAGGAGGGAAGATTCCCGGCGCTCTCCAACTCAAACGAGGTCGCCTTCTCTTCCATCCGCGCTTTCAACTTGCTCTGGTAACCCAGCTTGATGTTGAATTTCAGGCGGCCCACGCGTGAAAAGTCATACTTGCGCGAATCGAAGAACATCCCGTTGAAGAGCGCCGTAGCCGTCTCGAGAGTGGGCGGGTCACCAGGACGCATCTTCCGGTACATCTCGATCAGCGCCTCCTGCGGCGTCTTCAGGGGATCGCGTTTCAGCGTCTGGCTAATGACCACACCTACGTCGTCACGCTCAGGGAAGAAGAGCCGGATTTCCGGGATATCGGAATCCAGAATGGAGTTTAGAATGCTGTCGGTGAGCTCGTGATTGGCCTCCAGCAGCACCTCGCCGGTTGCGGTATCGACGTGGTCTATGGCTGAGTATGCCCCCTCCAAATCGTGCTTGGCAATCTCCACTTGGGTGATAAGCGCCTTCTGGATCTCTTTCAGAACTGACGCCGTGATCTTTCTGCCGGCGTGCGCGATGGTCTCGTGGCTGCGGGGATGTTCAATGCTCTTGGAGATCTTGCACCCCATCAGACCGTCCGAAACCTCCCAGTAGAGCCTTCGGTCCTTCAGGCTAATCCGTTCGACGGAATAGAACGACTTAATGACTTCGGCGTCGTCCTTCAATCCCAGAGCGCGCAGGAAGATCGTGGCCAGGAACTTCCGTTTACGATCGATACGGACATAGAGGATGTTCTTGATGTCGTACTCGAACTCCACCCAGGAGCCGCGATAGGGGATGATCTTGCCAAGGAAGTAGGTCTTCTGCGGTGTCGACTCGAAAAACACACCGGGAGAACGGTGCAATTGGCTGACAATTACCCGCTCGGTCCCGTTGATGACAAACGTCCCATTCTCGGTCATCAGGGGAATTTCGCCAAAGTAGACCTCCTGCTCTTTGATGTCGCGGATGGTCTTCTGCCCGGTGTCGCTGTCCTTATCGTAAAGGGTCAACCGGATGGTAACCTTCAAAGGCGCGGCGAAGGTCATCCCGCGCTCCTGGCACTCTGTAACGTCATATTTCAACTGCAAGGCCACGGGGTCACCGCATTTATTGCAGAACGTCACCACGTTCTTGTTGAACGTGCCACACTTGGAGCACAACACATCTCCAACTTTGAAGGGGTCGGTAATGACCGTGTGCCCGCAGTTCTTGCAAGTGCTCCGCAGGTGGTGGAGACCCCGCAGGCTGCCGCATTTGCATTCCCAGTTGCCGATGGAGTAGTCCACAAAATCCAGCTGTGAGATGCCGCGAAAGTCGGTTATGGGGAAGACAGAGTTGAACACTGCTTGTAGTCCAACGTCTTCCCGCTCCGATGGAAGCAGGTCCATCTGCAGAAAGCGCTCATAGGAACGCCGCTGCACTTCAATCAGGTTGGGAATCTTGATGACCGTGGGAATTTTAGAGAAGTTCACGCGATGACGTGAAACACCGTTCCCGCCGTTTGGCATTCTTCTACTCCTTTGCCTGGAATCTCCAGAGACTACAGATGGAACGCTTGGTCTCTTCCGATAAGGATGCGACACGCCCGCGAGGGGATGTACCCTCAGATCGAGTCCGCCTCGCCGGATTCTACCCGGAGTCGGGGCGTTTGCGCCCGCAGCGCAGCACCTTACTTCACTTCCACTGTGGCGCCAGCTTCAGTGAACTTCTTTTTGATGGCCTCAGCCTCTTCTTTGTTCACACCTTCTTTGATCGGCTTGGGCGCACCGTCTACCAAGTCCTTAGCCTCTTTTAGGCCCAGGCTGGTCACTTCCCGGACGGCCTTGATGACGTTGATCTTGTTCGAGCCTACAGCGGTGAGAATGACCGAGAATTCAGTCTGCTCTTCAGCCGGCGCAGCGCCCGCCGCCGCCCCGCCTGCCGCCCCGGCAACCACTACCGGGGCCGCCGCCGCGGCCGTAACTCCGAGAGCCTCTTCCAGCCTTTTCACCAAGTTCGCCGCCTCCAGCAGAGTGAGCCCCTTGATTTCCTCTACGATCTTATCGAGCTTTTCCGACATCGTTTTTGTTATCCTCCTGAAAATTCCCAGTCGACATCGCGTAATCGGTTGCCGGCTGCTTTCTGAGCGAAGAGCTCAGGTAACTCAGTCCGCGTCTTGTTGCGCCGGTCCCTGGTCCGCGGTCCCCTGAAACCTGTTTTCCTTCACGCCCTGCTGGATGACATAAACCAGACTGCGTGCCACGCCGGCAAGAGCTGAAGCCGCGCTTTGAGCCGGCGACTTGATCAGGTACAAGACCTTCGAGAGCAAAGCCTCCCGTGACGGAAGGCTGGCCAGCGCGTTGAGGTCGGCCAACGAAACAACGCGACCCTCCACAACCCCCGTCTTGAAAACTAAGACCGGGTTTTCCTTGGCGTAGGCGGTAATGATTTTTGCGAGGCCAACAGGATCGCTGTGCGTATAGGCCAGCGATGTGGTGCCGCGCAGTTTACTGGTCACGGACTCGAGTGCGCTTCCCTGGGCGGCACGCTCAATCAGGCTGTTCTTCACTACCCGGTATTTCGCTCCCAGCTTGGCCACCCTGCCCCGCAGATCCGTGTCCTGAGCAACCGTAAGGCCCTCGAACCCTGACAGCAGCACACTCTTGGCTCTCGCCAGTTCGTCGTGCAGCTCCTCCGCCTGCTTCTGCTTTTCGTCTTTTTTCATGGCTCTAACCCGGAGATCCTGTAAATCCCGGCTTGCCGGGGCATCGAGGAAAAAATTGCCGGCTGCCCGTACTTACGGGGTTTCGGGAGAGGCCGGCGTTACAAAACTAAGCGGCCTCAACCGAAGCCAGATCGACACGTACGCCGGGGCCCATGGTGGAGGAAATCACGATGCTCTTGACGTACTTCCCCTTGGCCGTCGCAGGTTTGGCCTTGAGAACGCTGCCGATGAGGGCTTGCGCATTCTCGGAGAGCTTCACCGCATCGAAAGAGACCTTGCCCACCGGGCAATGGATGATACCGGTCTTGTCGACACGGAATTCCACCTTGCCGGCCTTTACTTCCTTGATGGCTCGCTCCACGTCCATGGTTACAGTGCCGGTCTTAGGGTTGGGCATGAATCCTCGTGGTCCCAGCACTTTACCCAGACGGCCAACCGACTTCATCATGTCGGGCGTGGCGATGACAGCGTCAAACTCCATCCATCCACCCTGGATTTTCTGCACCAGATCGTCACCACCTACATCGTCGGCCCCTGCCTCCTGCGCCTCCCGAACCTTATCTCCCGACGCGATGACAATAACGCGCTTGCTCTTGCCCAGTCCGTGAGGCAGGACCACGGTGCCGCGCACCATCTGGTCGGCATGCTTCGGGTCCACACCTAGGCGAATGGCAATTTCCACCGTTTCGTCGAATCTCGCAAAAGCAGCCTTCTTGATCACCGGCATTGCGTCCGCAAGAGCGTATGCCGGCTTCTCAACCAGTTTGACAGATTGGGTGTATTTCTTTCCCACTCCTGACTCCTCTCTTCCAGCCCAGAAGTCGAATCCGGCCTCCCTACGGCACAACCTCCAACCCCATACTGCGAGCCGTCCCCTTCACGGTAGCCACTGCTGCCTCCAAGTCCCGAGCGTTCAGGTCCGGTAGCTTGGTCTTGGCAATCTCCTCCACCTGCTTCTCAGTCACCTTTCCGACCTTATTCTTGTTGGGCTCCCCCGATCCCTTAGCGATCCCTGCGGCACGCTTCAAAAGCACGGCGGCAGGAGGCGTCTTGGTGACGAAGGTGAAACTCCGGTCGTGATATACCGTGATAACGACGGGAATAATCAGGCTCTCTTGGTCCTTGGAGGAAGTCTTGGCGTTAAACGCCTTGCAGAAATCCATGATGTTTACACCGTGCTGTCCAAGCGCTGGCCCTACGGGCGGAGCTGGCGTCGCTTTGCCAGCAGGAATTTGAAGCTTAACCAATGCCGTGACTTTTTTCGCCATAACTCTTAATCCTTCGGAATCAATTGGTCATCGAGTTTGCACTTTCGAGTTTGTACGCACTCAGCCTTTTTCCACCTGGTAGAAGTCCAGCTCCACGGGCGTGGCCCGCCCGAAAATGGTCACCATTACCCGCAACGTGGACCGATCGTCGTTGACTTCGTCAACGAGACCGGTGAAGTCTTTGAAGGGCCCTTCATTGATCTTCACGGACTCGCCCTTTTCAAATCTCAGGCGTGGCTTGGGGTGCTCGGCAGCCACCTCGACTTTGTGGACGATGCGGTCGACTTCGTCCAGGGTGAGGGGATTAGGCATCTGACCGGAGCCGACAAACCCAGTAACGCGAGGCGTGGAACGCACCAAGTGCCACGTGTCGTTGTTCATTTCCATTTCGACCAGCACGTACCCGGGATAGAAGAGCTTGGGTGTTACCACCTTCCTGCCCTGCCGCAGTTCGATGACGTCCTCACTCGGGACCATAATCTCCCCGAACCGCTCCTTAAGCCCGGCTGCCTCGACCCTGCTCCTAAGGGTCTCCGCCACCTTCTTTTCGAATCCGGAATAGGTGTGGATGATGTACCAGTTCTTGGTCATCGCTGACTTACTCACCAGAGAATCTTCAATAGTGCCCTCCTCCCCCGGTTTTCAGCGCCTTACCGGCGGTGCAAAAACATGTCGAGAACGCGCTGGACAAGACTCCGAAAAGCGTAGTCACAAAGGCCGAAATACGCGGCAAAAAGGAAGGTCGACAAAATGACCATTACGGTTGTGCCGTAGACCTCCTGCTTCCCAGGCCAAGTCACGCGCTTCATCTCGGTCCGCACATCGTCAAAATAATCCCGGGCTTCCTTCAGGTAATTCTTTTGCAGAGTTATTTCTTCAGCCATTCTTGGCCCGCGCTTTCCTGGGATAGCCGTTGCCCGCCCCGGACTCACACTCCGTTCGGTTCTTTGTCTCCTGCCTCCTGTTTGGCAGGGGCGGAGGGACTCGAACCCCCATGACCGGTTTTGGAGACCGGCAGATTAGCCATTGATCTGACGCCCCTTCGAAGGACCAGTGACGAGTGGATAGTGACAAGCAATACGCCACGGCCTGCCGTCGCTCACTCGTGACTCGAAGGCGCTCGTCGCTCGTCACTCGTCACTTGACTTCTTTATGCACCGTGTGATGCCGGCATGTCGGGCAGAATTTCTTCAGCTCTAGTCGGTCCTGGTTCTTCTTCTTGTTCTTTGTTGTCGAATAGTTCCGGTTCTTACAGTCAGAACATTGCAGCGTGATAATTTCTCGCATACTCCCATCCTGGCCGGCCGGTCCTACCGCAAACGAGAGCGACTTCCAGCGAAAGTAGGGCCGGGTCTAGCCCCGACCCAATTCCTACCCGTACAGAGAACCATGCCCTGACTCGGGCAACCCAGCTCTCGCCGAGCTTAACGCCTCACGACCGCCGCGATCCTCACTCACTGTATCCATCAGCGTCGAATCTCTACACCGGACGAGTGGCCGAAATTGGTTGCTTGCCCTTTCCTAGCGCGAGATTTCCGTAACCGTGCCAGCACCGACCGTGTGCCCCCCCTCCCGGATCGCGAAGCGCAGTCCCTTCTCCATGGCAATGGGGGTGATCAGTTCGATCTCCAGGTTTACGTTGTCCCCCGGCATCACCATCTCCGTGCCCGCCGGCAACTCCGCCACCCCCGTTACGTCCGTCGTGCGAAAGTAAAACTGTGGCCGGTACCCCTTGAAGAAGG
>Ga0306923_10005624_pt1 | contig 12240 bp, 9 predicted proteins | sample sta12Can44000108_FD_203841 | JGI IMG/M metagenome (GOLD analysis project Ga0306923, IMG submission 203841) | Lab enrichment of tropical soil microbial communities from Luquillo Experimental Forest, Puerto Rico - statanox.12C.anox.44.000.108 (v2)... | ecosystem: Environmental > Terrestrial > Soil...
CGCCGGTTTGTAACCCGACGTTGCAAAGCGTGCGCCGCGTTACGCCTGGCAATCCTGATGCAACGCTCGCCACGGGCGCGCGACGAGCGAAAGGCCCAGCGGTCCTTCAGGACTTGATGCCGGGACGGCGAAATGCGGTTCGCTCGCGCTCGACTTCGATGCGCAATCCGCATTCATCCACGTGATCGTTGACGAGCCCCATCGCCTGCATGAAGGCGTAGACCGTGGTCGGGCCTACGAAGGTGAAGCCGCGGCGCTTCAGGTCCTTTGACAGGGCCGATGCTTCCGGGCTGGCGGTCATCTTGCGCAGGACTGCGGCGGTGAGCCGCCGCGGCCGCGATTTCGCGGCAGGTTCGAATTGCCAGCAATACGCTGCGAGCGAGCCGAATTCCGAGATGACGTCGCGCGCGCGGCGCGCGTTGTTGATCGTGGATTCGATCTTTCCGCGATGACGGACGATTCCCGCATCCCGAAGGAGCCGCGTCACATCGCGTGCCGTAAAGTGCGCGACGCGCTCGAGGTCGAAATTCGCGAATGCCGCGCGAAACGCGGGTCGCTTGCCGAGGATCGTGCGCCAGGAGAGCCCCGCCTGGAAACCCTCGAGGCACAGCTTCTCGAACAATCGCCGGTCATCGGCGACCGGGCGCTCCCATTCCGCGTCGTGATACGCGATGTACAAAGGATCGTCGCCGACCCAAAAGCAGCGACGAATGACGGAAGTGGCTTTCGATTGCATGACGGCAAAATGTCGGTCGGGTGATGCGCCATTGTGCAGGGCGGCTGGCGCAACGGGCCTCGGCCTGCGATGATAGCCGACCTCGGCCGCCATTGAACCATCCGGCCCAAAGCCCCCACGGAGCTTCGCATGAACGCACCGCAGATTCCGCCCGGCGCGGAGCGCATCGAGCAGGTCATCGCGCTGGTCAAGGCGCGTGTGCCCGCGCCTCAGCAGGCGACGCTCGAGACCCTCGTTCGCCGCTATTTCGAGCGCGTCGATCCGGAGGACCTCGCGGAACGCGATCCCGCGGACCTGTACGGCGCCGCCCTGTCGCACTGGCAGTTCGCGCAGCGCCGCGAGCCGGGTGTCGCGAAAGTGCGCGTCTTCAACCCCGCGCTCGACGAGCACGGCTGGCAGTCGACGCATTCCATCGTCGAGATCGTGGCCGATGACATGCCGTTCCTCGTCGATTCCGTGACGATGGAAGTCAACCGCCACGGGCAGACGCTGCATCTGTTCATCCATCCGATCGTGTCGGTTGCGCGAGCAGCGGACGGCACGCTGACCGCGCTCGCCAAGGACGGCGCGCGCGAATCGTTCATGCATGTCGAGGTCGATCGCATCGTCGACGCGGCGGAGCGCGAAACGCTCGCCAGGGATGTCGCGCGCGTGCTGAACGACGTCCGTGCCGCCGTCACCGACTGGAGCACGATGAAGGACCGGGTCCCCGCGGTCATCGCGGAGATCGAGCGCGTCAAGCCGCCGCTGCCGGCCGAGGAGCTCAACGAGGGCCTCGCGTTCCTGCACTGGCTCGCCGAGAACCATTTCACGTTTCTCGGCTATCGCGCGCACGAGCTCGACCAGGTGGACGGCAAGGACGTGCTGCGCGTGGTCCCGCACTCGGGACTGGGCATCCTGCGCGAAAGCGTCGCGAAGGAAGTCGCAAGCTTCTCCGCGCTGCCGCCGGAAGTGCGGGCGTACGCGAGGCGCCCCGAGCTTCTCGTCGTCACGAAATCCACGTCCCGCTCGACCGTGCACCGGCCCGGCTATCTCGATTACATCGGCGTCAAGCGCTTCGACCAGAAAGGCGACGTGGTGGGCGAGCACCGCATCTTCGGCTTGTTCACGCACACCGCGTACAGCGCGAACCCCGCGGAAATCCCACTGCTTCGGCGCAAGGTCGCGAATATCGTCGCGCGCGCCGGCTTGACGGAGGGGACGCACGCGGGCAAGCGCCTGCTCAATATCCTGGAGACGTATCCGCGCGACGAATTGTTTCAGACGGATGAGGACGAGCTGTTCTCGATCGTCATGGGGATCCTGCACCTGGGCGAGCGGCAGCGCTTCCGGCTCTTTATTCGCCGCGATCGCTTCGAGCGCTTCGTCACCTGCCTGATTTACGCGCCGCGCGAAACGTACAACACCGAGCTGCGCCGCAAGTGGCAGAACATCCTGCAGGATGCCTTTCACGGCTCGAGCAGCGAATTCAACGTCTACCTCACCGAATCCGTCCTCGCACGGATTCTCGTCACCGTCCGCACGACGCCGGGCCAGGTGCCGCCGTTCGACGCGCGCGAGGTTGAAGCGCGCCTCGCGGCCGCGGCTCGACGTTGGGAGGACGATCTTCGCGACGCGCTGATTGCGTCCGCCGGCGAAGCACGTGGCACAGTTCTGTATCGCGAGTTCGGCACGGCGTTTCCCGCCGGCTATCGCGAAACGATCGCAGCACGCGCTGCCGTACCCGACATCGAGCTGATGGCGAAGATCACGCCGGAAGCGCCGCAAGGCATGATGCTCTATCGTCCGCCGGAGGCTGGGCCCGGCATGCTGCACTTCAAGCTCTTCCGGCGCGGTGCCCCGGTGACGCTCTCCAACGCGCTGCCGATGCTCGAGCACATGGGGCTGTCGGTGATCGACGAGCAGCCGTTCAGGATTACGCCGGCCGGCGGCGAGTCGGTGTGGCTGCACGACTATGGCTTGCAGGCCCCGGCCGGAACCGAGGTTGAGATCGATGCGCTCAACGCGGTATTCGAGGACGCGTTCGCGCGCGTGTCGTCGGGCGATGTCGAGAACGATGAATTCAACAAGCTCGTGCTGCTCGCCCGCCTGCCGGCCGAGAACGTCGTCGTGCTGCGCGCGTACGCGAAGTACATGCGGCAGATCGGCTTTCCGCTGTCACAGACTTTCATCGAAGCGACGCTCGCAGCGCACCCCGACATCGCGAAAATGCTCGTCGAGCTGTTCCTGCTGCGCTTCGATCCGAAGCTTCCCGACTCGGCGCAGTCACAGGCGATCGCCAAGATTCAGCAAATCGATCACGCGCTCGACGACGTCGAGAACCTGTCCGAAGACCGCGTGCTGCGGCAGTACCTGGCGCTCATCCTCGCGACGCTCCGCACAAACTTCTGGCGGCGCAACGCCCAGAGCGCTCGCCGTCCGTTCGTGTCGTTCAAGCTCGATCCGGCGAAGGTCCCCGGCATGCCGGATCCCAAGCCGCTGTTCGAGATCTTTGTCTACTCGCCGCGCTTCGAGGGCGTGCATTTGCGCGGCGGCAAGGTCGCGCGCGGTGGACTTCGCTGGTCCGACCGTCCCGAGGATTTTCGAACCGAGGTTCTCGGGCTCGTCAAAGCACAGATGGTAAAGAACACTGTCATCGTACCGGTGGGCTCGAAGGGCGGCTTCGTGCTGAAGCGCGCGCCTTCGCCCGCGGATCGCGAGGCGTACATGAAAGAAGGCGTGGCCTGTTATCAGAATTACCTGCGTGGGCTCCTCGACGTCACGGACAACCGCGCCGGCGACGCGATCGTGCCGCCCCCGGACGTGCGCCGGCACGATCCGGACGATCCTTATCTCGTCGTCGCGGCCGACAAGGGCACCGCGACGTTTTCCGACTACGCGAATGCAATCAGCAAGGAGTACGGCTTCTGGCTGGGCGATGCTTTCGCCTCAGGCGGCTCGGCGGGCTACGATCACAAGGCGATGGGCATCACCGCCCGCGGTGCCTGGGAGTCGGTGCAGCGTCATTTCCGCGAGATGGGCGTCGACATCCAGACCACCGATTTCACGGTGGTCGGCATCGGCGACATGTCCGGCGACGTGTTCGGCAACGGCATGCTGCTCTCGCGCCACATCAAACTCGTCGCGGCATTCGATCACCGGCACATCTTCATCGATCCGGCACCTGAATCCGAGCCCTCCTTCGTCGAGCGCGAGCGCATGTTCAAGCTCCCGCGCTCGTCGTGGGCCGACTACAACGCGAAGCTCATCTCCCGCGGGGGCGGCGTCTATCCGCGGAGCGCGAAGTCAATCGCGATCACGCCCGAGATGAAGCAGACGTTCCACATCGCGGCCGACACGCTCACGCCGACCGAGCTGATTCACGCGCTGTTGATGGCGCCGGTCGATCTGCTCTACAACGGCGGCATCGGCACTTATGTGAAGGCGCGAAGCGAGACGCACGCGCAGGTCGGCGATCGCGCGAACGACCAGATCCGCGTGAACGGCGCGGACCTGCACTGCAAGGTCGTCGGCGAAGGCGGCAACCTGGGTTGCACGCAGCTCGGCCGCATCGAGTACGCCCAGGCAGGCGGTCGGATCTACACCGACGCGATCGACAATTCCGCCGGCGTCGATACGTCGGATCACGAGGTCAACATCAAGATCCTGCTCGGACTGCCGATCTCCGACGGCGATATGACGTTGAAGCAGCGCAATGCGCTGCTCTCCGAGATGACCGACGACGTCGCGGCGCTCGTGCTGCGCGACAACTACTTCCAGACGCAGTGCATTTCGGTCACCGGACGGATCACGGCGCAGCTTCTCGATGCGCAGCAGCGCTTCATGCAGCTCCTCGAACGCGGCGGAAAGCTCAATCGAAGCCTCGAGTTCCTGCCCTCCGACGATGAGATCGCAGAACGGCGTTCGGCCGGGCGCGGATTGACGGCGCCGGAGCGCGCGGTGGTGCTGGCCTACAGCAAGATCTGGCTCTACGACGAGCTGCTGGCCTCCGCCCTCCCCGACGATGCGTGGGTGTCGACGGCGCTCACGCGTTACTTCCCCAATCCGTTGCACGAGCGGTACGCGCAGTACATGCCGCGCCATCCGCTGAAGCGCGAGATCATCGCGACGCACGTGACCAACAGCATGCTGAACCGCGTCGGCAGCACCTACGTGCACCGGCTGGCGGAGAGCGTTGGCGTGCGGCCCGACGAGGTCGTTCGGGCGTACCTGCTCGCGCGCGAGGTGTTCGGCTTCGTCGACCTGTGGCCCAGGATCGAAGCGCTCGACAACGAGGCCGACGACGCGATTCAGGCGCGGATGCTGATCGATACCAGCGAGCTCCTCGAGCGCGGCACGACGTGGTTTCTCCGTTCGCGGCGCCTTGCCGACGACATGGGCGCGACGATCGCGCATTTCACGCCGCGGATCGCGGCGGTGGCGGCGCGGCTGCCGGAATTGATCGATGCGGACGATCGCGCGCGGCTCGAGGCCCGGGCGGCCGAATACACGGCGCAGCGCGTGCCCGGCGACCTCGCGATACGGGTCGCCGCGCTGCCCACGCTGTATGCGGCGCTCGACATCGTCGAAGTCGCGGGCACGACCAAGCATCCGGTGGAAAACGTCGCCGCAGTGCATTTCGAGGTCGCGGCCAAGCTCGACTTGCCATGGCTTGCCGCACGCATCGCCGCGTTGCCGGCGACCGCGCATTGGCAGACGCTTGCGCGAGCGGCGATGCAGGACGACTTGTCGACGCTCCAGCGGACGGTCACTGCGGCGGTGCTCGCGGTCGACGCGCCCGACTCCTCGGCCGCGACGCTGTTCGAGGCGTGGTCGACGCGGAACGCCCGGGCCCTGTCGCGCGTGAGCCAGCTGATCGGCGAGCTCAAGGCGGGAACGGCGACCGACGCCGCGATGCTCTCGGTCGCGCTGCGCGAGCTGCGCAATCTCGTCTAGCGCCTTGCCGCGTTCGCCTGCAATCCGGCATCGATCGCCGGCGACGCGTTCCCCTGCTCGACGAGATCGCGGTCCGTCAGCGTCTTGAGAAACGCAACGATGTCCGCGCGCTCGGCCGTCGAGAGCGCGGGCCGATCGCCGCGCTTGCGATCGAACGGCGGCTCGACATTGACGTTGCTGGCGTACGCCGGCGGCAGGTCGTCGAACTTGGCGATGTGGCCATCGCGAGCGCGCGGATACCAGCGCTCCGGCCTGAGATCGCGCAGCGCGTAGAAATCGAGCACGCGCTCGAGCGTATGGAACAATCCGTTGTGAAAGAAGCTCTTCCGAATCGCGACGTTGCGAAGCGATGGCGTGCGAAAGAGCCCGCAGTATTCGGAATGATCCGACAGGTCCTTGCGCAGGGGACCGCACAGGCCCAGGTCGTAGAAGCCCGCATCGCGGTTGGCTGGGAGCGCACGATTGCGCGGCACTCCGAGCGCGATGTAACCGTAATCAGTGAACGCCGGCAACGCGCCTTCTTTCACGGCGCTCGGATGGCAGACCGCACAGTTGCCCCGCGCCGGATCGTTGAATGCTTCGAGTCCTCGCGCTTCCCGGGGTGAGAGCTGCACGCGGCCGCGCAGATACTCGTCGTACTTGCTGGTGTACGGGTAGAACGCGGCCGGATCCTGCTGGAACACCTCGAGGGCGAGCAGCACGGCGTTGAACCCCTTCTGCGGATCGTCGAGCACATCGTCGCCGAACGCGGCCTGCAGGCGCTTTGCGTGAGGCGTCGTACGGAGTCGGGCGACGATGTCTGCCGGCGCCGCGTTTGCCATTTCACTCGGCGAGAGCAGCGGCAGTCGCGCCTGATCGTGCGCGCTTGCCGCCCGTCCGTCCCACGTGCGACCGCCGGCGGGTCCCTGATCGATGCTGTCGTCGCCCTCGACCTCGTGCATGTGCTCGGTGAACGCCGGCACGCTCTGCAGGTAGCGCAGCGAAGGTGCCGCACGCAATCCCCTCTCCGTTCCGTTGGCGCCGCCCAGCGGCGTCGAGGCGCCGTCGGCGGGACCGTAGGCATGTGCCGAATCGTGGCAGCTCGAGCAAGAGAGCTTCCCCGACGCCGACAACACCGGGTCGAAGAACAGCTCGCGGCCGAGCGCCGTCAATTGCGGGACCGGCGGAGTTCGCGTGAACGGCGTCGTATAGAACGCCGATTGCGCGGCGGGCTTCGTTGCCGCCGCCGCTGTCGGAGTTGCATTGACATCGCGCTCTTCGCAACCTGCGAGCACGACCGTCAGGCATGTCGCGGCGAGTGTGGTCGTAACGCGTAGCGGTTCGATGCGAAAAACAGGCGTCACGAAATGTTCATACGCAAGCCCGTGAGGAAGCTCATGCGTATAGCGCTCCGACGTAACACTTTTGTGACGCCCCGTTAGCGTATCGACGCAACGCGTCTGTCACATCGCAACGCGAGAATCGCTCGAATTCCCCGCACGCATGGAGATAGACGCATGAATCGCGTTTCCCGCCGCTTTTTTGTCTTCGCTGCGCTGGGTCCGGCTGTGTGGCTGCTCGCATCGTGCAACGACGACTCGGTCAGCAACGACACGCTCCTCATCAACGGGCTCAAGACCAAGGTGCAGACGGTTGTCTTTGTCTACGCGGAGAATCGCAGCTTCGACAACATCTACGGGACGTTTCCCGGCGCGAACGGGATTCCCGGAGTGAACCCCACCGGAACCGGCACGATCGCGGCGCAGAAGGATCGCGACGCGTCGAGCAGCGTTCTGTCGGCGCTTCCGCAAACGTGGGGCGGCGTCACCGCCGCGGGACAGGTGCCGGTGGTCACCCAGGCGCAGAGCGCGGGTCTTGCGAACAAGCCGTTCGCGGCCGACGCCACGTTCGGCATCACGGCGACGACGATCACCCGCGACCTCTATCACCGCTTTTTCGAGAATCAGATGCAGATCAACGGCGGCGCGAACGACAAGTTCGCCGCGTACGCCGACTCGGGTGGGCTGGTGATGGGTTATTGGGACGGCAGCAAGATGGCGCTGTGGAACGTCGCCAAGCAGTACGTGCTCGCCGACAACTTCTTCGAGGCGGCGTTCGGCGGGTCGTTCCTGAATCACCAGTACCTGATCTGCGCCTGCGCGCCCGAATATCCGAACGCGGATACGGCAGCGGCGAAGCCGACGATCGCGGTTCTCGACACGGATGCCTCAGGCAAGGTCCTGCCGCGACTGACGCTCGCCGGGTCCGCGCCGGCATCAGCCATGGACGGGCCGCCGACATACGCGAACAGCGGCAACATCGTGCCGAAGAACTACTTCGGCGACGCCGCGTTTCGCGCGGTGAACACGATGCAGCCGCCGTATCAGCCGAGCGGCAATGCCCCTGCGGCGGGTGGCGACCCGGCGTTCGCGGATCCCGGCCGGCCGACGACGCTGCCGCCGCAGACGGCGAAGACCATCGGCGACCAGCTGACGGCCAAGGGCATCACCTGGGCGTGGTACGCGGGCGCGTGGACGCAGGCCTCGACCGACCGGTCGGTCATCTACAACAACACGGTGCCGAACTTCCAGGCGCACCACCATCCGTTCAACTACTACTCCGCCTACGCGCCGGCGACGGCGGCACGCAGCCAGCATCTCAAGGACTATAACGATCTCGTCTCGGCGGCTGCCGCGGGCACGCTACCGCAGGTGGTCTTCTACAAGCCCACAGGTAACGTCAACCAGCATCCCGGCTATACGAACATCAGCGACGGCGACGCGCACATCGCGGATCTCGTCTCCAAGCTGCAGAAGAGTCCGCAGTGGGGCAACATGGTGATCATCATCACCTACGATGAGTTCGGCGGGCAGTGGGATCACGTCGCGCCGCCCAAGGGCGATTTGCTGGGCCCGGGGACGCGCATTCCGGCGATCATCGTCTCGCCGTTCGCAAGGATGGGGATGGTCGACCACACGCAGTACGACACGGCGTCGATCCAGCGGTTGCTCAACCGCCGCTTCGATCTCGATCCGCTGCCCGGGCTGACCGCGCGCGATGCGGCGCTCAAGACGGCGGGCAGTCAGCCGATGGGCGACTTCACCAACGCATTGACGCTCTTCTGAAGCGACGACGATGTCACGCACGGCCGCGGGCTCGCGGCCGGGCCGGACATCACACAGTCGTCAACGTTGCGTCCCGCGGCGTTTCTGCCGCGCGGATTAACGCGACCGGCGCTGGTTCCTGAGAATGCGGTCGCGGGTGAAGCGTTCGGCGAACAACGGGACAAAATCCTGCAGGTGCGCGGTGTCGCAAAGCCGCGCATGTTCGCTCCAGTAGACCTCGGCGACGTACTCCGAATCGCAGTGAAGGGCCTTGGCCAGCGCGTCGATCGTCGGCTGCATGTCTTCGCGCGACGCGCCTGGGATTGGCGCCGCGTGCGTGGGAGTGATGATCGTGGCCATCAGAATCCTTTGGTCGATGATTTTGGGGGTCGCTTGAGGTCATGCCTGCCGCAATACCGGCCGGCCAAACGTGCCGGCGGCAAGGTCGCGCGCGCATTGGGTCACCCATTCGAAGCTTGGCCCGCCGCGGTAGGCACGCTGCTGCTGATTCGCAACGTTGGCGACGGTGACGAGGTAATCCTGGACCGACGTGCTGCGCGATCGTGCCTTCCGCTCGAAGGCCACGTGCAGCTTGAAGTCCTCGTGCCGAAAGCCGCGACGAGACAGCTCGGTCTCGAAGTCCTGCTTCTCGCCCAGTTGCTCGACGATGCGAAAATCACCTTCGCAGTGAACGGTCATTGCGGGGAAACCGACCCGACTGGGCGGCGAATAGGTATTTTCGTCCAGGTATTGTGACGTTCTTGTGACATAAAACTGTCGAGCCGCTGACAATCCCGATGGAAGCCTCCACTATTCCCCTGATCGAGGGTGAGTGCGCGCCAACCACGGCATCGCTAGTGGTCGGGTCGGTCCAGGAAGTCGCACACCAGGCGATGAAAGTGATGGACCCCGCGCTCGCGCGTCGGCGAATAGCGCCCGCGCCGATAGAAGCGCGATCGCACGCCGCGCTGCACCTGCTGGACGATCGCCTCGTCCTCCATCTCGACCCGGTCGAGCGCGTCGCCCGCGCTCCCCTCGGTGGCCATTCCTTCCGCCACATAGCGTCGGAACGCGATGCGCGTGCGATCGAGCCCCCGCGGCTCGACCAGATTGAGGGAGAGCCCCCACGGATAGAAATTCAGCATGAGGTTCGGAAATACCCACCAGTAGTACGCAGCGACCGGCGTCGAGGGCGACGATGAGATCGGCGCACGAAACGCGGCGGTCCCGGGCCTCGCAAGCGCGACCTGCAGATTCGCGTACCGGTACAGCTCGGTTTCGTAGCTCGCGTACTCGATCGCCTGCGCGAGCGAACCGTGCACGAAGGGAACGTGGAAGCCCTCGAGGTAATTCTCGACATAGAGCGCCCAGTGCGCGGCGATCGTAAAGTCGCGGTCCGCCGAAGGATCGTGTCGAAGCGGCCCGACCGGCAGGCCGCCATGACGTTCGTCGATCGCACCAAAGAAGTCGCCGTGAGGGGCCGCAGGATCGAGACTCGCGAACGCATGTCCTGCCCACGCGGCGAACGGCACCGCCGGCAGATGGTCGCTTGCCGCGGGGAAGTTCCGAGCGGCCTGGAATTCGGGCATGAAGCGCATCCGGCCCGCGAGATCGAAGCGCCGCGAGTGATACCCGCAGCGGATCTCGCTGCCGCGTCCGGGGCTTGTTGCGAGCAGATTGCCGCGATGCGTGCAGACGTTCGAGAGGCATCGGAGCTCGCCCCTCTCATCGCGCGTAAGGAGCAGCGGTTCGTCGAGCAGCCCAGGGAGAAGCTCGCGCGGCGCGAACGACGAGGGCTCCGAAACATCGGCCAGCGCGCCAATCCATTGCCAGGTGCGAGCGAAGATGCGGTCACGCGCGAGCGTATATGCCTCGGGATCGCGGTAAAAGGCGCTGTCGATCGTGGAGGCGACCGTGATGTCGGTGTCGACGCGGTAGTTCATCGAGGGTGGTTTTCGGACGTTTCGCCGTATCTTATACAGCGCGCACACGGCGTCTGCGCTGGTTTGGCCATCGCGATGTCGAAAGACCGCCACCGATCCGCCTGAGGAGCCCGAACATCAGCGGAGGATCACACGGGGGCGAGTCCATTTGTGCCGATCGCGATTCGGGCGTAGGGTCGCGCGGATGAGAAAGCGGCCCCACCCGACCCCACAAGCATCCGCCGATCGGCCGAGTGACCCCGCGGCGGCGTCACGTTACGCTCGCGCGATGGACGCGAACGAACCTCGTCCCTGCCCGTTCTGTGCGCATGCGCACATCGAGATACGCGAGGTTACGGTTCAGGGCACGCGCGTCTTTGTCGTCGTCTGTCCGGAATGCAACGCAATGGGACCCGTCTCCCTCGCCGGCGAAACGGCCGACGACGCGCTGTATCGCTGGAACCTCCGCTTTGGCAATCACTAGCACGCTTTGTCAGCCACGTGCGAAGCTCCCGCCTGGAACCGAGCCGCGTTCAGCGTTGACGTGCGCGCCAATCATCAGGCAAACGTCAGGATTCGAAGACTTGGTGCCAAGCGCAACGGGCGAACCGGGACGCAAACGTAATCGTTCTTCTCTTCGACCAACACGAATCCGGTCGCGGATCCGTGTCCCGCGTCCACGCCGTACACCGTTCGTCGACGCATTGCGCAATCTTGTCGTTTAACCGCGTTGCATCGCGCTCGCGTTACTACAATGCGTGCAAGGCCCCGCTTGCTTCGAACAGGGTCGGTTGCATGCGCGCTTGCCTCGCGCCCTTCTCGATCGATGGGGGATTGACCGATGGAATGGCATCGTTTGCGACTTCCGGTGAGCGTCGGCGGCGACCAGGTGCTCCTGCGTGAATTCGTCTCCGGCTGGTCGCGCGCCGGCGCGCCTCGTGCAGCGGCGATCTACCACGCCCAGTTCGACCACTCGGACGTCTACTACTTCAACCCCGACGCTTCCGCCGTCGCGCAGCACGTTCTATACCGGCGCGGCGCCGAACGCTGCGTCGGCTCCCCCGACCTCACCGGCTTCCGCCGCATCGCCTGGTAGAAGACGCCGCGGCCCTGGCGGGCTCGCTTTGGGGCGCTGTTTCCCTGGACCCTGCCGCGCGAGCCTGGCGCTACCGCGCACGCCGGACGTACGTCACTTGGACGGCGCCCGAGTCGTCGCTACACTGTCGCGCTTTCAGGTGAGGGAGCGCTCCGACATGGCCTTGCGCACCGTGGTGTGCGTCGTTCTTTGCAGCTATCTGGCAGTGCCGACGGCGCTCGCGCAGACCGGGGCCGGCAAGCCCGCGCTCAAGCGCGGCGAGATGCTGTCCGTCTTCGGCGGTTGCAACGACTGCCATACCCCCAAGATCATGACGGCGCAGGGGCCCGCACCCGATCAGTCTCGGCTGTTGTCAGGCCATCCCGCGAATGCGCCCCTGACGCCGATCCCGCAGGGTGTGATCGGAACGAATCCGAATCAATGGGCGGCGTTGACCAACGGCGATCTCACCGCGTGGGCCGGCCCGTG
>Ga0306923_10005630_pt1 | contig 12233 bp, 16 predicted proteins | sample sta12Can44000108_FD_203841 | JGI IMG/M metagenome (GOLD analysis project Ga0306923, IMG submission 203841) | Lab enrichment of tropical soil microbial communities from Luquillo Experimental Forest, Puerto Rico - statanox.12C.anox.44.000.108 (v2)... | ecosystem: Environmental > Terrestrial >...
ACCCAAAGGCCCAGATCTTTTCTGGCGCCCAACCACAACCCAAAACGGAGTCAGAGCGGGATATCAAGGGCGAAGCCCTTGCCTAGTTAGAAGGATTCGGCTTTCCAACCGTAGAAGCCATGGCTGCGGGAACACCGGTTGTCGCAAGCAACGCTACCGCTATGCCCGAGATCAATGGCGATGCTGCCTTATATTTTGAGCCAACAGACACAACCAGAGCTGCAGAGCTTCTGGTTCGGGTCTTGCATGATCCACAACTAGCCGAAGAGCTTCGCAGAAAAGGGAAGAAACAAGCGTTGCAGTTCGATTGGAAATGCCACTTCGAACAGCTCTGTGATTATTACCGCGCCGTCGCGGTAAGCTAGCTCGAAAATCTCACCAGCCAAGGCGCTCGTGAGATTTTCGGGCTGTAAAGCCGCTTGGGAAGCGGCTCGGGGGAAAGTAAAACTTAAAAGACTGAAAACAGGCTGAAACGCAACGCGTTCAGTTTGTATTAGTTTGCAGTGCGAAGCATCGGATCCTCGTGCCTGCACCTAACTTTGGAGACCCTGCATCCCGATAGTTGCGTGCGTAGCCGCGTTAGCCGGCTGCGCTGCACTGGTTTTGTTGGTGAGGGAAAATAACCTGAGTTTCCTCACAAGACCGGAACTTCGATAGAATTAAACCTAAACGCTGCGTCACTACTGTCTTTGCTGCCATCGCGAAGAGCCCCGGTGGATTGTCACCCGCGAAGGCCAAGATGAGGAAGTTCAGTGTTGGCACTGCGGAACCGCACTGCATCACTGGCCGCGCGAAAATATAGAACGGTTCAGCCCCTCCTTGCAGCTGACGCTCCGCCTAGAGTCGACGCTCCTACGCAGTCTGAGTGGGCAGGCTAGTTGCAAAAATGACGATTGGTCTACGATTTAATTGCAAAAATCTGGCCCGAAAGTGATTCAGTCTACGATTTAACTGCAATCGACAGTTGTTTAAGAGCTTTCTAGCCCCGAAAGCCCTCGGGGCTAGCCCGCAATGAGCTCGCCGTCTCTCCCAAGTTGTGATTTTTGCGGGTTAGCTGGCGACCATTTGGTCAGCGATCTGCTCAATGATGTCGACCAACTGATTAATCGTGACTAACTCGTTGTTGCCCAGATTAATCGGGTCAGTCACCTCGCTCTGGAGAATCATTTCGGTCCCTTTAATGCAATCGTCGATGTACATGAAGCTGCGTGTCTGGTTGCCGTCACCCCAGATCTCAATTTCGCGCTGACCCGAAAGCTTGGCCGAGATGACCTTGCGACAATTCGCGGCAGGCGCTTTCTCGCGTCCGCCGTCGTAGGTTCGATGCGGGCCATAGACGTTGTGATAACGAGCTATGCGTGTTTCCAGGCCAAAATCCTCCCGAAAATGCCTGCACATCCGCTCACTGAACAATTTTTCCCAGCCATACCCGTCCTCAGGCAACGCCGGATACGCATCTTCCTCCTTAAGTGCCGTCACGTTCGGGTCTTTCTGCTTGTCGGCATTATAAACGCATGCCGAGGATGCGAAAAAAAACCGTTCCGAACCCACCTCATTCGCTGCAAGCAGAACTGCGCAACGGTGACAAAAGCCTGGTCGGCAACAAAGGCTACCGCCGCTATCTCAAAGTTGAAGGAAGCGGCCACTTCGTTATCGATGAAAAACAAGTCAAAGCCGAAGAGCGCTACGACGGCATCTGGGTGTTACGGACTAACACCGTCTATAATGCCGAGACGGTGGCTCACGTCTACAAGCGCTGTGGACGGTCGAGGACATTATTCGTACGAGCAAATCGATCCTTGAGACTCGTCCCATCTACCACAAGCGCGATGCGACTATTCGAGGCAGCCGCGCAAGTCCCGGGTGCCCAGGTGACAGGCCAATGGCTACCGCTGCCCTACCTCATGCCGATCAATCCGATCCGGCGTACCTCGACAATATCATTGTTCTTGAACACATTTTTCCCTTCCCTGAATCCTCCCGTGACTCGAATCTGATCTCCTATGCTCACCTGGATCGTCGAGGGAACAAGCACATCCCACTTACCATTAGTAACAGACGGTTTAAACTGCCGGACCTTTCCATTGCACTCGAGCATCACGCTTTCGCAATTCATTTCCCGGACCGTCCACTTCTCGCCAGGCTTGAATCCCCCCGCCGTGCGCGTATGGAATCCGACCACTCGGCCTGGCGCGTAGTGTAAGATGTCCTGGCGCGCTTCGGACCCGAGATCGATGCGGCGAAGAACGGTGACTGCGTGATCCTCCGCGCTTATCACGCCTTCAGCCTTGAGTTGCTGGCGAACAACCGCAGCAACTTTGCGCGCTTCCTCATGTCTGGGCGATATCATTAGCGACGTTCTGCCGACCCGTATTGCCTTAAGATGCTGCTCCATCGCTCTTTGTCGGAGTTCTACACCATCTGTGACTTCCTTGATGACTCCGTGGTGCTCCAGCTTCTCCCAGCCGGCCTGGAGCCGCCCAGCTTTCAAATCCTCGATTGCGGCTTTCAGTGCGAGCACCTTTTGCCTCTGCGTCTTGAGTAATTCCACATACCGGACGCTGCCGGACTGTTCCAGAATGCGCAGCGCATCCCCGCGCTCGACTGACCTGTGCTGAGCGCTGTCGCCGACCAGGAGCACCCTGGAATCATTTTCTCGTGCATACTTCACGAGCCACAGCATTTGCGGTACGCTCAGCACCGATGCCTCGTCAATCACAAGCACGTCCGCGCGTTGCGGCGTGAGTTGGAATCCTTGAAACGTTCGCGCTTGGAATCCGGTTTTGCGTAAATCCTTTACGCTGGCGTCCGTCGGAGAAAGGATGGCGACACTCTTACCCGCAGAACGCGCAGCTCCCTCGACCTGTTTGAGCAGATGCGATTTCCCGGCTCCAGCAATCCCGGAAACATCCATGACTAAGTCCCGTGACGCCAGGATATGCTCGAGCGCCATGCGCTGCTCGTCGGTGAGTTTCGCTGGCTCTAATGCCAAGGCTCGTCCTATCGGTTTGCAGGCATCCCAGCCAGCCCGCACGAGATCTAGGAGTTGTTCCTCCTCAAGTTTCGCCTGATCGGTGGTGACATGTGAACCGTCGAGCTGGATGAACCGATGGCTTTTGACGTACTGCTCCACTTCTTCAAGAGACAACTTACCGCAGGCAAGTTTCAAAATCTCCGCCGTTAATATCCGATCTCGCGCGACAGAATGCTTGGCAAAGTAGGCTTCGACCGCGAGCTCGCGCGGATCGATGGGCAGCTCGAGTTGAGGCCCCCTTTTTGCTAGTTGTGGCGTTATTGAGTCCCAGCGATCCGGTCCCATTTGCTGGCGCCAATTCTCGATCTCCGCCTTACCGTGGAAACGCTTGGTTGACTTGCTCTCACGCTCCTGGTGCGCAATCCGCTTTTCTTCTTCTGGCGTCAATTCCCTCGCTTCTGACAGAGTATCAATCAGCTCATTTCTCTTAGAAAATAATTCAACCTCTCTATCAGTGATGCACGCCATCTCCCACTGGTGCCAGCCCCTGTCGGTTCGCCTGAGCTTGTACCCGGACTCCATCAATTTCTGTGCGAGCAGGGTATGAAAGTATTCCTGGAAGTAGCATTTATCAGCAATCAGCGCCCTGAATTGGCCGGCTTTCCATCGCTTCTCCAAAGGATCGAATGTTGCATTGTGAACGAAACAGTGGACGTGCCAGTGTGGATCGCTTAGCCCGTTAATCGGCCGTGAATCTCGATGGAAGAACTTGGAATACAGCATCTCTCCCGTTCTGCGATCCTCGTCCAGCCCTCCTTTCCGGACCTTGCACTGCATCTCGGCTTCCATTGCGCGCATCGTTTCATTCACAGCCGATCTTGCGATATTCTCCACCACCTGATCGCCTGTGACTGCCAGGTATACGCTGAGCGACTTGGGAACTCCGAACACGAGGCCATAACCAACCTGCCGGTTGCTCACCATTTCGCCGTTTTCCTGACGGTTCGTATTCATCCGTGCTGTCAGTCGCTTGCCGCTCGTCGGATCTTCATTTCGCAACAATGCGACAAACTGTGTTCGCTGGACCGAGCCACGAAGTGCTAACCGATCGGCTCCGCGTCCGGCCCATACGCCAGGCTCTTTTATCAAGTAATCCGTCACCGCAAGTTCGCGGTCGAAGTACCGCTCAACACCTTCAGCGCTCCGATTAACTTCGATGTTTAACATACCACGAAGAAAACGACGTTTATGCCAAGGGTCGGGACAAGATCAGTTTTTCGCTGCGCCAACGGCTTTCGATCTCTTGTAACGATCGTGCCCAGCGACTGCTAATTTTTCCACCACTGGACGAGGATATTGGGAGTAAGATCATTCTCCTCCGCTGCTCAGCTTTCGACTTTCCCATGCCCTTGGAGTCACCAGGTGAAAAAAGGGCATTCTGGGGACAGATCGAAAAAGAATTGCCAGGGTTTTTGTACTTTCTACTCTACGATTACCGGATCCCGGAAAAATTGCGGGATCGTCGCTTTGGCGTAGCAACCTTCCACCATCCCGAATTGGCTCAGCATCTGCAGGAGCTTTCACCGCAGGCCGAGCTTCTGGAGTTGATCGACTTGCTTAAGCCGTGGGGAACTCTCGACCCGTGGGAGGGCAGCTCGAAAGAACTTCGTTTGCAACTTCTTAACCACGACTCAACCTGTGATGATGCAAGACGTTTACTCAAATACCCAAACGCTTGCGGCGAATACCTTGGCGACCTGGCAAAGTCCCATCCTGACCGAGTCAAAGATGGTCGAACTAAGCATGCCAGACGTTGGATTGTCTTTCGTGCGTACGACAATCAGTAGTCGTGGTTAGTAGAGTCGAGATCCGCCGCGGTAATTTTCCTGATTCCGCGCATTAAACTAGGTGGCCAGATCTTTCCCGGAGGAGTAGGTCTCTATCCGACGTCGTATCTTTTATTTAATACGCATTTTCGTCTTAAAGGGAGAACAAAGACTGTCATTTCCGTCATTCTGATTCGGAACCAGCTCCCAGACTTAATTTCTGGTGACGGACCCGTGTGTCATTGCGTGTCATCCTGCGTCACCAGAGCTGCGCTGCAATCGGGTAAGGTCTCTTTTTTTTGTGAATTACGCCTTTTGGGCGTTGCGCTGTGTTCCTCGGGACTCGAACTTTTACGGGAGGCCCGACCGGTCGACCAGAGTACATTTGCAGGCGAAACAAATATAACCGTCTTCGCCTAGGAACGCGATGAGTGGCTATTAGTTATACGATCATAGAGAGAGAGATGAAGCGCTTTTATATCACGGCGATACAGAATGCTGGAAAAGTAGGAAGAGTTGGCTGGATGGTGGACTATGCAGTGAGGGATCCCGAACGGAAAGGGAGATGGAAGCGGCGCCAAAATATGTTTTTGGATCGGGAAAGAGCGGAAGACTTTTTGGAAGAGGCAAGGCGGGAATTTTTGAACACTGGGCGAATCGATCTGGCAAAAGACCGGCTGTTTCACTGTGATGTGTTGCGAGCGGCAAAGATAATGAGTGACATCCCCGGAGCGACCATGGAGGCCGCGGCGGCGCTGCTAAAGGAATGCCGGTCGAGTCGGGAGCGACGTGGAGGGAAATTTGAGGAGCCGAAAAGTCGGCAGGTTGAGCTGAGTCCGAGAGCGTACTTAGGGCTGGTCCATGAGGCGCGGCAGAGTGGGATGAGCCTTACGGATCTTTTGAGTGGGATTGTATGGTGCCACATCGAGGAGAGAAGCAAGCGACGGAAAGAAGAGTGGGAACAGAAGTGGAGGAGGTGAGATAGTCAGGCATCCGAGGTCGGGTTATCTTCACGATGGTCTTCAGAGCGGTCGTCTTTGCGAGAGGGCGGAAGTGCTTTGGCCCGAGGTAGGGCGTCGAACATGGCTTGGAGTTCTTCCCGAGTGACGACTCTCTTATGTTCGATTCGAGAAGTGGCGGCCCCGCCGAGCAACTCAGATTTTTCGACTGTTACTGCAAGAGCGAACGGGACGCGATCGATAGGCATTTTATCGGCGCGCTCGAGCAGGACTTCGCTCATACGCAGTGAGGACTGAGAAAGGTTGCGAGCGGTAGCCTCCCGAACAATGAGGCGATAGTCCGAAATGAAATGAGTCATGGCGCGGGTCGTTTGCAGGGGGATGCCGGTAGCAAGGGAAACGGCCTTAGGGCTGTAGCCTTGAGAAAGCAGCTCGGCGGCGGAGCGGTAGAGGTCAGGATTTTGTTCGATAAGCTGGGCCAGCGGGATCGGATTGTCAGGAAAATCTGGGGGCGAAGAGAGCGCTTTTTGCGTGAAATCGCACAGGGCAAGGAGGTCGCTGGCAGACAAGCGAGGAACTTTTTGGGGTTTGGATTGCCCGTTGCTATTTGGTTTGGGCATAGGAGCAGTGTGTAGCGCGCCCGGAGAAAAAGTGGTAGGAAAAGCCAGTGACTGTAGAAAGTTTAAGTCGGTATTTGCGTAGAGACCGGGATCGGCAAAGCATTTCAGTAACGGTTTTGTGCCGGCGCGAGGTGGCGCAGGCAGAATTGCGAAACTTTATATTTGTTAATGATACGCGGGCGTATTTAGAGAGCTCGGTCCGGGGTCGACTGGTGAGCGCTTACATCAAAGAACACTGGGCTGAAATCATGGCTGAGCTGCCGGGGGCAACCGCAGCTGACACACCGCGAAAAGAGAACGCATGAATACGAACCTAACAGCAGGTAGCCAATGACGGAAACAGCTTCAAGATGATGATTGTTTCAGATCTCCAGAGACGTGAGACGCGGTTACCCTCCGAAGGCGGTGCGTTAGGACCACTCTAAGATCATCGGGAAGCAGCCTGGTTGGCGATGAAATTGTTTGGCTGCCTCGCAACTTGGGCTGATCATGGAAATGGAATGAATCCAAAATCAAGCGACCGTGATCTCACTCGACGCCGGTTTCTCCGGCGATTGGCTCTGTTCGCTTCTCTGGCATCAGGCTCTCGTTACGGCGCATATCTCTGGGCGGATGAACCGTCCAGCGACCCCTTTGGTCAGACATTGCCGCGACGCTTGCTCGGACGGACCGGAGAGAAGGTGACCATGCTCGGGTTGGGAGGTTTTCACATTGGAAGTCTCAGCGATCGCGACGCTCAAGCAATGATCGAAGCTGCTATCGATGGTGGCATTAGGTTCTTTGATACTGCGCAACAATACCAGAATGGCGGAAGTGAAGCGAAATATGGACGATTTCTCACTCCCAAATATCGAGACCACATTTTTCTCATGACCAAGACGCTTGCAAGGGACTCCCGTGCCGCACAGCGCGATTTGGAAGAATCGTTGCGCCGGTTAAGGACCGATTATCTCGATCTTTGGCAAATGCATAGCGTTGTGTCACCGGGAGATGTGGAGGAACGCCAGCGTAACGGCGTTATGGAAGTCATGGAAGAAGCGAAGAGCAGCGGCAAAGTGCGGTACATCGGATTTACCGGACACCGCACGCCAAACGCTCACCGGCGCGTCCTGGAAGTAACCGATCAATTTGATACCTGCCAAATGCCGATCAATGCCGCTGACCCGAGTTACCAGAGCTTTGTCAAGAATATCCTGCCGATGCTCGCGGCGAAGAACCTCGGCGTTCTCGCAATGAAAACTCTTGCTGATCAAGGATTCTTCGGTACACACCGCTGGGATAGCCGGTCTACTGGCGTTTCAGCTTTGATCCCAAACCGGATTAGCGTTCAGGAAGCAATCCACTTTGTCTGGTCGCTGCCGGTCTCGGTGTTGATTACCGGCGCCGAATCTCTCGATCAACTGAGCGAAAAGATCGGGCTTGCGCATTCCTTCAGAGGAATGTCAGCGGAGGAACGCCAGCGAATCATACAGAGAGTCGCCGACCTAGCAGGTAACGCAGTCGAATACTATAAGGCTTAGGAACTTTTTTCTATTCGGGAGTGCACAACACGGACGCGTGCCAGGTGATCCCGGACGCCACGCAAGCGCTCCAGATTCGGCCAGGGCGCGGACTGGAGACCTACTAAAGCCGGCCCGATACTCTTGGATCGAACCGGATTGCCGGCTCGTTTTCTGCGCCGACGCCATTCCATGCATGAAGCCCCTGGCGGTAACATTCAAGTAATTGCGTTCAGAGCGCCGTGCCTTCGCAGATGAAATTAAGTTCGTGGCAGCAAAGGTGGCAACCTGGAACATCCTTTGCGCGCCGCCCGAATCCTGTGCTGCCGGCCTGGCGAACCCGATGGATGGCAGGCTGATCAGAACGATGGAGCTTGGGTTGGTTAGGCGGCTTCTGCTTAGCTGGTTGTTTCAGCACAATTCAAATTTGCTCAAGCGCTGTTTTACGAGAAAAGAAATCGTAAACGTGAGTGACTGTAGGAAACGTGATTCGCCGATCAAAGCGTGGCTGCCGCGACGGAACAAAGAACTGTTCGATGGCCGGCAATTTGGTTGGATCAGAAGAGCGGTCCGTGTTCCAACCCAGCATCAGCATACCATCGGGCTTCAGAATGCGAGCAAGTCCCTCGATTGCCTCGTTCTGTCCGTGCAGGGTATCGAGTCCCCAGCCGAACACGCCGTTGACCAGTGCCACATGGAAGTAGTCGGGGGGATAGAGTGCACCAACGTTCCGGAGGTCGCCCACGGTGTGTCGTTTGGGATGGCCCCAGCGTCGTTCAGCAGGGTCAATTTCCAGAGTCCAGCATTCCGCACCCTGTCGCTCAATTATGACCGAATACCGCCGGGTGTAGGCCTGGCAACCAACCCAGAGGATGGTCGTGCCTGGCTTTGATAGGGCGGGTAGAATTTGGCCAATTAGTACTGCGCGATCTGGAAATTGCAAGACATACCAACCTTCCCGAAGCTCCCGCAGAACGCGTAGACTCTCTGTGACATCTAACCCAAGGCGTAGACTCATGATATTGAAATGGTATTCAACGGTTGTCACGTGCCTAACCTTCTCTCTGCTTCATAAGCAGCTTACAAGTCGGCCCTTTAAAATAACGACGGTTCTTGGAACAAGATTATGTGAGGCCCGCAAGAAAGTTCACCCAGGAGATTGTTGTTGAAGTTCCGAGGCGGTTGCTCAACCAGAAACAGTCGGATCTAGCAGGAGAAGGCTTTACAGAGAAGGCCATCGCTCTCGATCTAGCGCCGGATGTTGCTCTTAAAACGGCAAGCCCATTCCCAGGAGAACGCGCAGCAGGCAGCCTTTACGAGGAAGATCCACCAATCTGGTACGAGCAGGGGCATCGCGTCATGAACCGTAGGCCGTGTGACTACGAAGAGCGCGGCATTCGGGCGCGGAAAATACCTTGAAAAACACCTCGTCGTCGCGGCAGCCTTTCAACTAAATGCGAACTGTTAGAGTAAAACATGAGCGAAATGCACAAAACTTTTAGCCACCCAAAGCCAGCGCCCTCTTCTCCTCTGGGACCAGATCTCCCAGACCCCCTGGCGCCGGACTATGGTATCGGTAATTGAAATCATCGCTGGTGTGATGTTGGAGACAAAATCAGCCCGTGTTCTCGGCGGTTCCGAAAGCCTGGTACTGAAACTGATTTCGTGGTCGCTCATTTTCCCGCTAAAAAGCCGTCAGGCTCAATATGTCGTTGAGCGTTTTTATTGCGACTGTGGCACATGTGCAACGACCCCTAGCTGCTAAAGCATCCCCAGAGGTCCCACACATCCTTTTACAAAGGGACGTGCGCAAACCGTAGTTGATCGTGGGATCAACGTGCATTCGGTAAATCGGCTCAAGCGGTTGGGTTGCAGGTGGTCAAATCTGGCAAAGCATTTTACCGATAACATGTACCGCAAGTTCGTGTGCAAGATTATTCGTAGCAACATTCTGTTTGGATACATTAGATGCGTGAGGCTGAATCGCCTATTGCGTTCAGCCGCCTCCCGGCGGGTGAAAGTTGCTGAGCGTACAAACTTGGCGCTGACGTGCGTAGAAAAACGGAGCTTTCAGCGTCATGGCCACGTCGAAAAATTGCGGGACGACTTCTCCATTTGATAGCTTTTGGCTTTGGTAACTGAATTCGAGCGAATCCACAGTTGCAATGAGCGCCACTCTTATTGGTTCGTCGATCTTTCCGTCGCATCGGAGAATGGCAAATGTCTGTTTATCAATCCAGAGTTGGCCTCGGAGTGCGTTAATGACTTTATCTTCGCGGGTGTTTGCAGAGGTTCCCGCCTTCGGCCGGTATCCCACAAGCCAACAGTCGCGGCCTTCCACTTCGGCTGTGCCTCGAATGGAGTAAACGAAACGGGGCGCCAGGGCTCCGAGGTCTAGTTGCGCCCGAAGGGATTCGTTGTCTTTCAATCCCGGCGAAGCTTTATCGTAATTCTTTGTGGTCTCGCTCGCCCCGGGCGTCAAATCGGTCGTAAATTGAGGATTTGCCTGTGCTCTGGCAATTGCTCGAACTGTTTGCGCATTTGTTCTCCGACCGTTCGCATCGTAATGCTCTGTTGTTAGAGTGAAACCATATTCGAGTCCAGCCTGATGGTGGCGGTCCGCTTTCTCTTGGACGATTACCCTCTGAACCAATTCATCGACCGGAGGAATGGCCTGGTCGGCTTTGGCAAGCTCAGTCCGATGGATGAAAAGGGCGGCAAAAACAATAAGCCACCGATCCAATGACATCCCAGATTTTAGACGAGACTTGGGCCCGATCTATTCGGCCCGGGCAACGGCGAAAGCGCCGCGGCTTCACGCCGAACACTACGGGAAATTCATCCTTACGGCGGTTGTTTGGGGCTTGAAAACTCTTTCTTGGTCTTGTCGCGCACGTCGTCGTGATCGTCCACAACTCCCTTTGATTTCTCTTCGATCGGGTCCTCGCCTTTAGCAAGCTTCTCAACTTGCTCTCTGGCTTTGACTTCTTCCGAAACGGCTGGCTGTTTTTCCCGCGGGTTCTTCGGATCAAGTTCTTTTTGATGCGCCATCCTTAAGCTATTTCGAATCTGGCGTAACCGCTGGGTGTACGAGCCAAGCCCGTAATTCATCTGGACTCGAGCAGTTTGTTCTTGGCTTGTCGTTCGTCAGTTTCCTCCAGAGCGAAAACCGCCGCCGTTTTGCTGTCCCAATGAACTCCGTGCCAGAATCCTTTCCCGTCCCTGCACATGATCTTGAACGAGATGATTGAGCCTTGGTGCCAGTACTCGATCTTGCGCAAGACGGCTTCAATATCGTCAGCGACTGCGCGTTTGCCTAAAGCGGTATCAGTAATCGAAATCATGTTGGGCGTGATTTTGTAGGTAAAATCAGCCTGAGTCCTCGGCGCTTCCGAGATCTTGGCATTGAAAGTGATTTCGTTGCTCATTTGTGGACTGAAGCAGGTATAGCCCGGTTCCGAATGATCGTTGCATCAAGCGTGATGCCCGGGATCGGGCCTTTGAACATCCTAATGGTCAGAGTGGGCAGAGGCCAGTAACTGATGCTAAGGCTCTGCGGTGGATTGTGAGCCGTGTAGGCGTTATAAAAGCCGTGACCCGTGCCGTTTTCAGCAGGGTCAAAGTTCGTCGCTGAGCTGTAGTTATTGATCGCCACAACACCAAAATAGGGGTAGCCATTTTCAATGTCAGGTCGGCGCAGCGAAGCAATGCCTCCCTATAGGCGAGATCCCATGAAATGTATCCAGTGGGAGAAAACAGCCCGCGGTAGCTATCTGGAGCCAGTTGCGTCTCCGAAGATTCGCCGATTGTTGCGTAAGGAGTAGCGCAACCTGAGAAGAGAACGATCACGCAAACTATACTGAAAAGAGCCTGTCGTAACTGGAGGAAGCACATTTTGCTATTGCTCCTACAGTATAAGACGATATACCTCAATCGCCGTTCCGCCAAAGATCCGCGCCCGATCTTGCGGTGAGTAAATAAAAGGCTTTTGGGCGCTAAACAACTACCCGATCGGATGAGAATCCAGGTTTGGACCGGCGAATAGGAGAGGCGCTGGCTTAGTCGAGTTCAAGATGTTCAAGATACCGCTGCAAGAATTGCTCGGCCTGCTCCTCCTGGCTGACCATCTGTCGCTTATGGACCAGGAATTCGGCTCGCCGGTCTCCCTGACAGAAGCAGAAACTAGCGCGACAGTGCGAGCCGCAAATCGCGCTGTAACGCCACCAGATCACAGTAGCCGGCGGCGACAAGCTCGCCTTCCCGAGGCAAGAGTTTTCACATCGACGCCCTCCTCCCTTTGCCTTCTGCCACTCAAGGGGAAGCAGTTCGGCTTCCAATTGAGGCCTTGCGCCGGA
>Ga0306923_10005631_pt1 | contig 12232 bp, 11 predicted proteins | sample sta12Can44000108_FD_203841 | JGI IMG/M metagenome (GOLD analysis project Ga0306923, IMG submission 203841) | Lab enrichment of tropical soil microbial communities from Luquillo Experimental Forest, Puerto Rico - statanox.12C.anox.44.000.108 (v2)... | ecosystem: Environmental > Terrestrial >...
AACCTCGTCGAATCGGTTCCGGATGCGAGAACGCTGCGACTAGTTGCACGATACGCGAAGGGACTGCAGGGGCGAGATTATCCATGCTTTGACCTCCTACCGTATATAATACGGCAGGATAAGGGAGGAATCACCCGGTCTTTTCGAAAGCGCCCCTCTGCTGACGTGCGCCCCACGTTGCTGGGCGCGTTGCGGCTTCTGGCGGCCCGCTGTTACAATTCTCCCTTTGCTGGGTTTTATTTCGCTCCACTGGGTTTTCTACCCGCCCGCTACTGATTGGCATCTAATAGCGTTTGCCTGGGTCATTCGAACGGTGATGATATGACCGGGACCCGATCGGGCCTATGTGCGAGGGCGTCGGTCGTTTCGGAAGGGAGATTGGGCGTGGCGAAATACGATGTTGCGATCATTGGCAGCGGGCCGGGTGGCTATGTGGCGGCGATCCGTGCCGGCGAACTGGGCCTGAAGACAATTGTCGTTGAAAAGGACCCTTATCTCGGCGGCACCTGTCTCCATATCGGCTGCATTCCGACGAAGGTTCTGCTTCATCACGCCGACGTCTACGACCACTTCAAAAACGCCAGCGAACTCGGCTTCGAAGTCTCCGGCCTGAAAATCAACTGGGCCAATATCCTGGCCCGCAAAAGCAAAATCGTCACGAAGCACGCCAAAGGCATCGAGTTCCTCTTCAAGAAAAACAAGGTCGAATGGGTTCAGGGCTGGGGCAGATACGATGGCCCCGGCAAAGTGAGCGTCGAGAAAGACGGAAAGATGTCTGCGATGGAGGCCGGTGGCATCCTTCTCGTCAGCGGCTCCGAAGCCAAAGCACTTCCCGGAATCGAGCCTGACCACAAGCAGATTCTCACCAACCGCTCCATCCTGCAGTTGCCGGAAATCCCCAAAACGCTCATCGTGGTCGGCGCTGGCGCGGTTGGCGTCGAGTTTGCTTCCATCTTCAATTCCTTCGGCACCGAAGTCACCATTCTCGAAGCCCTGCCCCGCGTTGTACCCGTCGAAGACGAGGAGATCTCCGCCGAACTCGACAAAGCCTTCCGCAAGCGGGGCATCAGCATTCACACCAACTGCGCCGTCGAAGCGGTAAAGAAAGACGCCAAGTGCGTCACCGTCTCCTTCAAAGATAAGGACGGCAAGCCGCAAACCTTGCAGGGCGAAAAGCTTCTCCTTGCCGTCGGCCGCAAGGCTATGACCGAAAATTGCGGTCTCGAAAAATCAAAAGCCAAGCTCGACCGCGGATTTGTCCTGGTGAACCAATTCATGGAGACCGATGAGCCGGGCCTCTACGCCGTCGGCGACATTGTTGCTGGTTTTCCCCAACTCGCTCACGCGGCCATGATGGAAGGCATCGTTGCCGTCACGCACATCGCCGGGAAACCGACGCACCCGGTGGTGAAGACGCGCATTCCCAATGCAACCTACTGCGAGCCGCAAATCGGTTCCATCGGCCTCACCGAAAAACAGGCCAAAGAGGCGGGCTACACCGTCAAAACCGGAAAGTTCCCCTTCGTTGGTAACAGCAAAGCGACCATCCTCGGTGCTCACGGCGGCTTCATCAAGGTCGTCTCCGATGAAAAATATGGTGAAGTCCTTGGCATTCACATCATCGGGCCGCTCGCCACCGAAATTCTCTCGGAGGCTGCCGCCGTCCTCCAGCTCGAAGGTACCGTCGACGACATGATGAACATGATCCACGCGCATCCAACGGTTTGGGAGGCCATGGGGGACGCCTTCGCCTCGGTCCGCGGCCTGCAGATCAACGTTTAGTGAGCGAATGGTGATTAGCGCAAATGACCGCTTGCCTCATCACCGACCTTGGCCTCATTTCCTACACCGATGCTTTGGCTCTGCAACGGCGTATCGCCGCAGCCCGCAAAGCGGGCGTGATCGACGACGTCTTCCTCCTCTGTGAACATCCTCACGTCATCACCCTCGGCCGCAATGCCAACCGTGCGAATCTCCTCGCCTCTGCACACGTCCTCGAGCAAAAGGCAGTCGAACTCCACGCCACCAACCGTGGCGGAGACATCACCTACCACGGCCCCGGCCAGATCGTCGGCTACCCCATCCTCAACCTCAGCAACATCAAGCGCGATGTCGGCTGGTACGTGCGGACACTCGAAGAAGTCATGATCCGCAGCAGTGCCGATTTCGGCGTCGCCGCTTATCGTGTGCCCGGCAAAACCGGCATCTGGGTCGCCGCAGGCGGCAGCGAGGAGAAACTTGCGGCAATCGGTGTGCACCTCAGCCGCTGGGTCACCTCTCACGGTTTTGCCTACAACGTTTCGACCGACCTGCGCTATTTCGACCTCATCATTCCCTGCGGGATTGCCGACCGCAAAGCCACTTCGCTCGAGAAGCTTCTCTCCGCCAACGTGTCTCTCGACGAAGTCAAATCTCGGCTCACCCACCACCTTGCCGATCTGTTCCGGCTCACCCCTGTCGCGACCTCCCGTGAAAACCTGTTCGCCACTGTTTCCCACAGCGAACAAACGCTTCGTGCAGACACGTTAGGTACGCCTTCCTAAATTTTGCTCCGCGAATCACTCTCTTCTTGGCTTTTGTGCCGGCGCCGCCCGTCTGTCCTCAGTTCCCCTTGACATCGCCGCGTCATTCGTAAACACTGAACCATATGGTTAAGTATTCCATCTCCCTCGACTCTACCTTTGGCGCGCTTGCGGATCCCACCCGACGCGCCATTCTCTCTAGCCTCATGCTCGGGGAGAGCTCCATCAGCGAACTCGCCAAACCCCACCGCATGTCCCTCCCTGCGGTCATGAAACACGTCCGTGTGCTCGAACAGGCCGGCCTCGTCTCGCAATCGAAGAACGGTCGCAGGCGTTTCTGCCAACTTGTGGCCGAGCCGCTGAAGCACGCTGAAAACTGGATTTCCCAATACCGCGCATTCTGGGAAGGGGCCTTGAACTCTCTCGAACGCTATCTCGCTGAGCAGAAACGTAAGGAGGATCAGAAATGGCAACGCCGCAATCACAACCGGAAAACTCGCTCGAACTGAGACGCACTTTCGCGGCCCCCCGCGACAGGGTGTTTCGGGCTTGGACCGATGCCAAGGAATTTGCGCTCTGGTTTCATCCCACGACCGACCACATCACCATCATCTCGGAACTCAATCTGAAGGTGGGCGGCAAATACCAGCTCGAAATGCGCCACAAAAATGGCATCGTGCACAAGCTCAGCGGTACCTACCAGCAGATCAAGGCACCGGAAAAACTGGTGTTCACCTGGCGCTGGGCTACCGATCCTCCGGGTCAGGAGTCCACCGTCTCAATTGAGTTTCACGATTTGGGCGCCTCGACGGAGGTGGCCCTCACTCATGGGACCTTCCCCAATGCCGAAGAGCGCGACAAGCACGCTCACGGCTGGAACGGCTGCTTCGAACAATTCCAGAACTATCTCGCCTAGGGCGCGGCTCGACTGAGGGTGTGTCCATCCGCAGGTATGGGGGCCGGCACTGCTGGCCCCCTACCGGCAAGATTCCATCAGTGACCCTGCCGCTTCATTTCCTCTACTTTCGCAGCCATTCCGTTGAATAAGTCAAACACGTCGACCTTTTCTCCGCGCTCGACGCGCTTCGAAATCATCGTCCGCGGAAACAGGATGATACTCGTCCCAGGCAAATCGCACCGCGGGGTCGCGCCCGCTGTCATCCTCCACCATCACCCACTCCATCTCTAATTCCTCGACAAAGGCGTCTCCCAAAACCATTCCAAGGCACTGCAATTCGTGAGTCTGATGCGGCTTGAAAACGCTCACGTCAGGAAGCGCGCGAATCCGTCCGAGTTTACCCGCCGCCTTCTGGTATTTCTCCTTTGCACTTTCGTCTCCGAGGTATCTTTCTATCACGCTGCGTTGATCTTCTAACCGCTCCTGATCCTCTCGGCTCAAAGGTGTAATCTTCTGGCTCGATTGCCTCGTCATCTGAGTCTTGGCATCCCGCGTGCGGTTCTCAAATGACCACAAAAGAATCCCCGTTTCAAGCAACAGCGCGCTGCGAGTTTGTGCACTTTCGACCCCGGAACCCCATTGTGTCACGCGTCGCCGGTACTCCAGTGGGGCGGCCATACTTGTACTTGGTCATTAGGTCCCGCGGCTCATTCGCCGTAAGATAGAAGCCCGAATGCCCATTCGGAGAACGTTGACTATGGCTCGCTCTGATGCCCGCGGGAACACGCCGAAGCTTAACCGTGAGCAATATCTCGACCTCTACTACTACATGCGCCTCAACCGCGAAGTTGAAGAAACCATGACCCGCCTGTTCCGACAGAACAAAATCGTCGGTGGCCTTTACGCTTCCCTCGGCCAGGAGGCCATCTCGGTTGGCACCGCTTACGCCCTTGAAAAGCGCGACTGGCTCGCCCCCATGATCCGCAACATCGGTGCTCTCCTCGTCAAAGGTGTCCCGCCACGTGACATTTTTACTCAGCATATGGCCAAGTACACCTCACCGACCAAGGGCAAGGACGGCACCAGCCACTTTGGCGATCTCGAAAACCTGCACATCATCTCGCCCATCTCCATGCTCGGCGATCTCATCCCAGTTCTCACCGGCGTGGCTATGGCCGGCCGCTATCTGGGTCAGAAAATTGTCGCCATGACCTGGATCGGAGACGGCGGCAGTTCTACCGGCGTCTTTCACGAAGGCCTGAACCTCGCCGCTTCGCAGAAAGCCGCGCTCGTTTTGGTTCTAGAAAATAATCTCTGGGCCTACTCGACCCCCGTGCGTCGCCAGGTGCCGCTCGAAAATCTTGCTGACCGTGCCAAAGCCTATGGCATAGCGAGCTATATCGTCGATGGCAACGATGTCGTTGCCGTTTACACCACCGCGAAAGAAGCCGTCGAGCGCGCCCGTTCGGGCAACGGCCCGATTCTGATCGAAGCGAAGACCTTCCGCCGCCGCGGCCATGCGCAGCACGATCCCGCGGAATATGTTCCGCCGGCCCAACGCGAATATTGGGAAAAACGCGATCCCATCGCGCTTTACGAAAAGTTCCTCGTGGAAGAAAAACTCCTCGCCGCCAAAGGCAAGAGGGAAATCGACGACAAACTCACCGCGCTACTCGAAAAAGAACGCGAATTCGCCGAAAACTCGCCCATGCCTCCGCCGGAATTCGCTTCCGAGGGCGTCTACTGCAGCGGGCCCGAATGCCACGACCTTCAACCCCAGTGGGAGCGGCCCATCGACGAACTGCTGCCCCCAAAATCGTGTGTCGAGCCGGTCTGGAACATCGAAGGCTTCGGCTATGGCAAGGGTTCCACTGGCGGCAACGCGCCAATTCACTTTGGCGACACCCAGCCTGTCGTCGCCGATAAACCCCTCGAGGCCGCCAAAACCGTGGCAGCCACGCACGCAAATCCCGGAAAGAAAGCGCTCGCCAAGAAATCATCTCGCGTAAAACCCGCTGCGCGCGGAAAGGCTCGGCGCTAACCGTGGCCCCCATCACCTTCCTCGAAGCCATCCGCCAGGCCATGTTCGAAGAAATGGCCGCAGACCCCCGCGTCGTTCTTATTGGCGAAGACGTCGGCGTTTACGGCGGCGCCTTCAAGACCAGCGAAGGTCTGCTCGAGAAATTCGGTTGGGAGCGCGTCATCGATACCCCCATCAGCGAAAGCGCCATCATCGGTGCCGCATGCGGCATGAGCTACCTCGGCCTGCGTCCGATCGCCGAAATGCAGTTCATCGACTTTATTGCTTGTTGCTTCAACCAGCTCACCAACTTCGTTGCTAAGGGCCACTACCTCTGGAACGCTCCCGCGCCGATGGTGGTTCGTGGCCCTGCAGGGGCCGGCGTCCATGGCGGCCCGTTCCACTCCCTGAGCCCGGAAATGTATTTCCTCCACACGCCCGGTTTCAAGATCGTCTATCCATCTACCCCCTATGACGCCAAAGGTTTGCTGAAGGCCAGTATCCGTGACAACAATCCGGTCCTCTTCTTCGAACACAAATTCCTCTACCGCCGCATCAAAGAAGAAATTCCTCCCGGGGATTACACCGTTCCTCTCGGAAAGGCCATCGTCCGACGCGAAGGCAAACATCTGACCATCCTTTCCTACGCGGCTATGATGCATACCTCGCTCGAAGCCGCCGAGGCGCTCGCCAAGGACGGCATCGAAGCCGAAGTCATTGACCTGCGCACGCTGATGCCACTCGACGAGGAAACCATCCTCGACTCCGTCCGCAAAACCAACAAATGCCTCGTGGTCCACGAAGACACGAAAACCGGCGGCATCGCCGGTGAGATCGCCGCGATCCTCTTCGAACAGGCTTTCCACGATCTGGACGGACCCCTTGTGCGCGTCACTTCCCTCGACACGCCCGTTCCCTACGCCCCTACCCTCGAGGAAGCTTTCCTGCCTAGCGCCCAAAAAGTCTTCGCCGCCGCCAAAGGCTTGGCCCGCTTCTAACTCCTCACGATGCCTTGAGATACATTGATTTTTTGGATGCACCTCACAAAGTCTTTATATCGGCCTTTCGCGCGAAACTCCTAGGATAAAAAAAAACGGAGTTTCAGGCGCAGTACGGATGACAGGGTCCCTACTCTCCTCCTGCGCAGTAACCGATACCGGGCCGCGTCCAGGGTATTCGATTCCTTCGAAAGGGAAGCGGGAGGATTTGTGATGAATCTCGGAAAAGCGGGCCTGACAGCCCTCGCCATCTTAATGCTTGCATCTCAAGGAACGTCAGCGCCAGCTGGCGGCGCGGTCAGCGGCAAGGTCACACTCTCAGGCACGGCCCCAAAGGCGAAGCCCCTCGATCTCTCAAAAGAGCCCGAGTGCGTCAAAATGCACGCCGCTGAACCACTTCAGCCAGAGAACGTGGTGGTCGGACCCGGAAATATGCTGCGCAATGTAGTTGTGTACATTTCGGGCGGCTTAGCGGACGAGACGCCGGTGCCCCCAAACGCCGTGATGTATGACCAGCAGGGTTGCCACTACACCACCCATGTGCTCGCTTTTCGGGTCGGCCAGGAAGTGAAAATCTCGAACAGCGACCCCTTTTCTCACAACATTCACCCGATTGCTAAAATCAACCGCGAGTGGAACAAAATCCAGCTCCCTGGTACGCCTCCCTTTTCTTATGCCTACGACCGCGAGGAATTCATTCCCGTCAAATGCAATATCCACTCCTGGATGCAGGGTTACTTTGTCGTGCTTCGCACCAGCCATTTTGCGGTTACGGGTGAGGACGGGCGCTTCATGCTTCCCGATCTGCCACCCGGACGCTACACCATTACCGCCTGGCACGAAAGCTACGGCACGCAGACCCAGGAGATCACCATCACCGGGACTGAATCCCAAACGCTCAACTTTGTCTTTACCGCCAAGCCCTGAAGGACTTGCGATCGTCGCGTCAGGCTCGCTCTCTTGTCGAAGTGCAAGGGGGAAGAGCCTCCGTCTCTTGAGTTGCGACCGGCGATTCCTTGCGCACATCCGCTCCGCTTTCATTGATGCGGCCCCCGGCCTCTAGAGGAACGCGCTAGGCAAACGTTAACCGTTTGTTTATAATAGATTTTTCGCTTAGAACTGCTGGCCCCGCCTGAGTGGGTCTAGAGGGAACACAGAAAATGAATCCGCTGATTCGTAAGTTGCATGAAGCACAATTGCGCAAAGACCTCCCGGAGTTTCGCCCAGGCGATACGGTTAAGGTGAACGTCCGCCTGCTCGAAGGCGAAGGCGAGAAGGTGAAGGAACGCATTCAGACCTTTGAAGGTGTAGTGATTTCGAAGAAGGGCCGCGCCAGCAGTGCCACGTTCACGGTGCGCCGCGTGAGCTTTGGCACGGGAGTTGAACGCATTTTCCCGCTGCACTCACCTTCGATCGCTTCGATTGACGTGGTCAGCAAGGGCAATGTGCGCCGCTCGCGCCTCTATTATCTGCGTAATTTGAAGGGCAAGGCCGCCCGCATTAAGCGCGCCGGTCGGGAAGAAGCCGAAGTCACCGCAGCAAACGCCAGCGCCTAAGCTCGGCGCTCAATTCCTTTCGAAGGGGCAGGCAGGGGCGCCTGCCCTTTTCCTTTTGGGTGTGGCTCTCGCCGCTTCTTCGATAGACAGCCCGGCGATTGCCACGCTCCCGGCGTGCTAGAATCGGTTCGGGGCCAATTCACTTTCGCTTCATGAGCCGACTCTGCTCTTCCCGTTACGAGCGAGCGGCGCGCAAGCTCGGCTGGACTCGCATCGCGGGTATCGATGAAGCCGGGCGAGGCGCGCTGTTTGGACCCGTTGTCGCCGCCGCCGTTATCCTGAATCCCCGGCGTCGTATCGTGGGACTCGACGATTCCAAAAAACTGACGCCGGAACGACGAAACGAGTTGGCGCCCCGGATCCGGGAATACGCCCTGGCCTGGGCAGTGGCCGAAATCGACGCGCAACGCATCGACGCCTGGAATATTTATCAAGCCAGCCGTCAGGCTATGGCGGCCGCCTTGCAGCAACTTGCGATTCAGCCGGATTATCTCCTGATTGACGCGATGGAGCTCGATGTCCTCATCGAGCAGAAGTCGCTCGTAAAGGGTGATGCGCGCAGCGTCTCAATCGCCGCCGCCTCGATCCTGGCAAAGACGTCCCGCGACAAAAGGATGGAGGAATGGGATGCGGTATATCCCCATTACGGATTAGCGAGGCACAAGGGGTATGCGACGTCGGACCATTTGGAAGCGTTGCGCGTCCACGGACCGACCCCCTTGCATCGCTATTCCTTTGCGCCCGTGCGCGATGCGCGTTGCTGGGCCGCAGGCGCCGTGCAGGAGGCTTTGCCCCTCGAAATCTGGCCGCCGAGCCGTTAGACCGCGAAAGAGCCTGCGAAAGCGAGTTGGCGGGAACGAATCCGAGCCATCCTTCAGTTCGCTATTTCTTCGCCTCTAGTAACGTATCTGGCACGGGGATAACTGCCTGCTCACAGTCTCGCGCGGTTTGATTGACGCCCCTCCGAGTGGGGCGTAGCGTGAAAAAGTAGGGTGTCAGAGTGCCAATACCTGCCGCCCAACCAGGAGAAAGTCACGGCGGCTTTCGAGGGGAAGCTGTCGCCTTTAGCGCATGGCTTATAACAAGAGCAAATTCGTCGAAACGGCGCAGAAACTGCTGAACCAGGGGAAGGTCGCTCAGGCCATCGCTGAGTACCAGCACATCCTGAAATACGAGCCGCGCGATCAAGTCACCCTGATGACGATCGGCGAGTTGTACATCCGCCAGGGCGAAACCATCCAGGCCATCGACTACTTTGAGCGCTTGGCCCAGCTGTTTGTGAGCGACGGATTCCTGACCAAGGCCATCGCGGTTTACAAGAGAATTGCCAAGTTGGCTCCCGAGGAGATTCGGCCGCTCGAGAAACTGGCGGACCTGTATGTGCAACAGGGCGTGATGAGCGAAGCCCGCCCGCTTTTCCTCCAGCTTGCCGAACTGCACCTCAAAAACCACAGGCAGCCGGAAGCCATTGCGCTGCTCAAAAAACTGCTGCAGGCCGAGCCCGATAATTTGCGCATCCAGATCCGACTAGCGGATCTATACCAGGCCATGGGGCAGTCCGGAGAGGCGCTCGAGACCTACATCTCCGCGGCACAACGTGCCTTGGCCCGCGGAGAGCAGGCCGAATGCGAGAAGCTGGCCGACAAAGCGCTGCACCTTAGTCCAAAGCACCTGGATGCGCTCATTGTGAAAGCGCGGTCCTACATGACGCAGGGCCATGTCTCGAAGGCCACAGAAATTCTCGAGCGCGTCCCCGACCTCGAAAAGGGCGGCGAGTCTGCCGAGCTCTTGATGGACTTGTACCTGAAGAACGGCAAGTGGGACGAGGCCACTGGCCTGGCCTTGCGCATCTTCTCGACAGACGAAAAGAACTTTAGCGCCACGCAAAAGGTCACAGAAGCGCTGCTCGCATCCGGACAGGGCGAGCGCGCCATGTCGGTCCTCTCGCGCATTCGCATCCCGATGATTGATGCCGGGGAGCACGAGGGCGTGGTGCACCTGTTGAACGAGCTGGTATCGCGGCTGCCTGGGAGGCTCGAGCCGCTCGAATGGCTGGTCGACACCTTCGGACGGACAAGCGATTCGTTCCGGTTGCCGGACGCGCTCGCGCAACTGGGAGATGCGTTGGTGGCTGGCGGAAAGCTTCAGCGGGCCAAGGAAGTCTTTGAGCAACTGGTTGATCGCGCGCCGGAGAACGATGGCGCCAAGCGTAAGCTGAACGACGTATTGCGCAAGTTGGGCGTGGCGACGACGGAACCCCCGCCACCACCTGTGATCGAAACCCGGGTAGCGTTTGAGGATTTGCAAGCAGAATTGCCGCAAGCTCCCGCCCCGAAGCTGCGCGGTGTAGAAGAGCCGCCGGCCCTGGTGTCCTCGCAGGATACGCCGGCCCCCGCGCCCGTCGAGCCCCAACTCGACGAGGAAACAGAAAAGTTCATCGCGCAATCTTTAACCGATGTGGACCTGTTTGCCAGCTACGGGCTCACACAGAAGGCCATCGGCCTGCTCGAAGCGATTTTGCGGCGCGCTCCGACGCACACGGCAACGCTCGAAAAGCTGCTCGATTTCGTGCTTGGTGCGGGAGACGACCGGCGAACCGCCGAACTGGCTGCCCACCTCGAGCATATCCACGGCAGCCGGGGAGACGCCCGGAGCAGCGAGAGGTTTGGGGAATTGCGGCGGCGGTTCCAACGCGCGGCCGGTCTGACGGACGAAGAGATCCAAGCGGCGGTTCGAGCGGCCATGCCTCAACCGGTCGAGACCGTACCCGTCGAGGACGGTGTTGCCGACGTCGTGGCGGAGGCACCGGAACCGGTTGCCGAAGTGGCGGAAGCGGGCACAGCCAAGATTGCCCCGTCAACATCGCCCGCAGCCGGCTCAAAATCAGCGGAGGCCGAGGAGCCTCCTGAAATCGAAATGGAAGAGGCATCTGAACCGGCCCCCCAGTCAACCGCCGAGGCTCAGCCGGAAGAGGTGGACCTGTCGTCGGAGTGGGCGTCGCTGCTCGAAGAAACAAGGGAGCAAACGGCAAAGCCTGAGGCAGCGGCTCCGGCAAATGTTGTGGAAGAGAAAGCGCGGGCCTCTGCTCGACCAGAATCAGCAAAAGCGCAACCTCCTGTGCCAGCCGAAGATTCCGGTCACTCGGAGTTTCCTGTCCCGGCCGAAGAAGTAGACCAGGAAGCTCGACCGAGCCCACTTCCGGAGGAATCCGTCGAGCTGCCCGCCAGTACGGACGGAAGCAGGCCAACCGAGGAAGCGCCGCACGCCGAAGAGCAGTTGCTGCCCGACGAAGAGTTGACGGCCCTTCCCACACCGCGACATGCGGAGCTTGCGGCGGAAGGGAAAGAGCCCGCGCTCGAAGAGGGGCAGCCGCCCCTGCACGAGACGCCGGCTTCCGAGCCGGAATTTGAACTCGATCAGGAATTTGAATTGGTGCTGGGGCCCGAGGATCTCGTGCCCCCGCACGAGATGCTTCCCCCGGTCCCCCCGCCAAGCCAGAAAGACGCACAGCCCGCGCCCGCGGACAAATCGCCCGTAAACGGCAGTGGTTTCTCCTCGGACGAGTTTCTCGCCGATCTGGCTAAGGAGATCGACGAACTGGGTCTGGACAAAATCATCCCGCAAACAGCGGCTTCAGACCAGCTGGTTCCTCCTGATGCCGAGCCGCAGCATGCGGCCGAAACCGCGAAGGCGCCAGTCGGCCCAAGCGGAGAATCCGGCCCGTTGAAGGAAGTCTTTGAGGAGTTCCGTGCCGAACTCGGCGAGATGGGCTCGGAAGACGAAGATCTCGAGACGCACTACAATCTGGGCATCGCCTTCCGCGAGATGGGCCTGCTCGAAGAGGCCATTGGCGAATTTCAGAAAGTGGCGAAAGCGAATGACCGTGGCCGGGCGTTCCGCTACGCGATGCAGTGCTGCACGCTGCTGGGATTGGCCTTCATGGAAAAGGGCCAGCCCAACATCGCCGCCATTTGGTACGAGCGGGCGCTCACCACCCAGGGCATCGACGGAGAAAGTAAGTTGGCGTTGCGGTATGATTTAGGAGTGGCCCAGGAGTCAGCCGGCGATCTGGAAGCGGCGCTCAAGAGTTTCTCGCAGGTCTATGCAGTCAACATTGATTACCGCGACGTGGCAGAACGGATTGCCGCGTTACAAAAACCAGCGCGCTGACGGCCAGCCCACACTCAATCAGGGATAGCTCCGCAGGATAATGAACCGGATTTTACGCGCATTAACGG
>Ga0306923_10005633_pt1 | contig 12230 bp, 16 predicted proteins | sample sta12Can44000108_FD_203841 | JGI IMG/M metagenome (GOLD analysis project Ga0306923, IMG submission 203841) | Lab enrichment of tropical soil microbial communities from Luquillo Experimental Forest, Puerto Rico - statanox.12C.anox.44.000.108 (v2)... | ecosystem: Environmental > Terrestrial >...
GACGCGGTGAACTGGTAAGCAACCGAACCGAAGATCACGAACTAAGCATGCTGGCGCTGCATCTTCTGCAGAACTGCATGGTTTATATTAACACTTTGATGATGCAGCAGGTGCTCGCTAGGCTGCACTGGGCTGGGCGGTTGACGCCGACGGACCTGCGCGCCGTCACGACGCTTATCTGGGAGCACGTCAACCCATATGGCCGTTTCGAGCTCGATATGGAAACCCGGCTCGACCTGAGGCCGAATGGCCCCTGGTGACACGACTGTTGGGAGAACCCCCATTGGTCAAGAGCTGGATCTCGCGCTGATTTTCTTCGTCCCACACTGTCACGAGACGCAAATCTTCTGGGCAGGGTGCCGCAGCCATCAAAGGGTTAAGCCGAATGAGTTGATCTTTCCTGACATTGCTACCTCTGGGTACTGGACGATCTTCCCAAGCGACATAGTCGGCCTTTTCTTTGAGTCGAGTCACGAATCGGATCCCCTCCTTGGTCCAGCGGCTAAAGAGCTTGTAGTCAATGTAGCCGCGGTCCATCACCACGATGCTGCCCTTTGGCAGACTCAAGGCGCGGGCGATTTCGATTTCCGGCACGTTGCCTTCGGTTACGTGCGCGTAGACCGGCAGATAACCATCATGATCCAGCAGCACATGCAACTTGATGGCTCCCTTGGTCTGGCGATACTTTGCCAAGTCGAACATCTCCAGGCGAAGCTCGACGACGGTGGCGTCTAAGCTGAAAAGCTTGTTTCTTAAAGCGCAGGCGCTTACCGGGTGCCGATGCCCGGGCCACTTCCAGGATTGAATAGAAAAGCGCTTCAAACAGTTGCCAGGGCCGCCGGCCGTTAGCGTAGGACAGCGTGGAACGTTTTGGTGAAGCCTCCAAGCCAAGATGGCGAAGTTTGCCCTCACAACAGGCTAACCCATCGATGATTTCCCGCAGTGACTTGGCTTGTGCCAGTTGGCAAAACATCATCGATACAAACTGGCTCCAGCAGCTGAAGCCCTTGGCTCCTCGCTCGGCCTTGTGCTCTCGAACCAAGCGTTCAAACCGATGCCGGTCCACTAAAGAAAGCATCTGGCTAAAGAGACTGGCGTGCCCTACCATGTTCCCGACCTCCGTTGATGGTTGTTTAGGTTTTTCATAGTCACCAACCATTCAACCGGAGACGGAGGTCACCACCCAATCATTTTTTTCGAAACCCTATCTTGGACAGGTCTGGTGAAATTCAGGGGATTTGCTCGTAAGAGTTGGTATTGGGTCGCTACCACTTCGCCGTTCCAGAAGAAGTCCTGAGGGGCGAGTTACGGCCGCTCCGCGACTCCGAGATGCTCGCATAAAACTACCTGAACGGCCATGAATCGGTCTCACCCAATGCTAGTCTCCTCACTTGATTTCAAGCGTGAGCTCCTCGGTAGAAGACTGCGGGGGTGTCGCCCTATCTTTCACCGTGAATTTGTAGGTATTCTTCGCCGAAACTGCCGTTGGCACCCCACTGATGGCTCCGGTCGTGGTATCCAGGGTAAGGGCGGACGGCAGCGCTGGAGTTACCGACCAGGTAAAAGGAGCGGTCCCACCGGTGACCTCCAATTTAGCTGAGTAAGCCTGGTTGGCGAAGCCGTCTGGCAGCTCAGTCGTCTTAATCTTTGGCGCCATGCCAAGCTTGCCACCGCGATCGTCCTTCGGCTGGAAGAGGCCCTGAAACACCTCGCGTAGCTTCATTAAAGCTGTGTCGGAGAACGCGCCGACTAGTCCCGCAATGGCGCACACGACGAACAGATTTACCGTTTTTACATCGGCAGTGGTTCCAACGAGGAACCCTCCACGGATCAACAAATAAAAAAGGAACGCGACACCCGCTCCTTCGAATGGCTGGATTATATAATATGCAAACCAGCTCGTGTAGAGTTTATCGTCTCCCCGATAATCGGCTAGTGATTTGAGAGCGTAAACGCACGAGCCGAATGCACCGGTAAAGAGTACCAGGAGCAGAAGCTGCACTTCCAGGCTGATCCTCGAACCGCCGACAAAAAAACCCGCCATTCAACTTCCGATGGAACAATGGTCAACACCGCAGATCCCAAATCGGAACCGCCATCCGAGAGAGTGACCACCACGGGGGTCTGAGTAGCAATTGGACTGTTATGGAACGCGTTCCATAATTGTCCATTTGCTAGCGCGACCCCAACAAAAGAGCGATGGCCCGCTCTCGTAACCCATAGGCCGAGTTTGGATTACAGGCCGCAATGATGCGTTCGATCTCATCGGCTGGGGTTTGGGCTTACAACCCCGTATTGTTATCCTGTCTACGCTTTCGTGCGCCGTCGTGGCTACCGGCGGCAGGACGGCTTCACCTCACGAAACGGAAAAATGCCGGGCTCGGCATTTTTTCCGTTTCGTGAGTGACCCCTATCAGGCCTGTCGGAAAAAGCCGCTGCGCAAGAGCGCCGGGGCGTCTCGGGGATCAACGGTCTGTAACGGCTCGGTAGCCGAGAACCGATACTGCCGGCCAGTCTCCGGGCCGCGCACGAGGATGGGAGAGCGTTCCAGATAACGAAGTCTCACTGAAAGGTAAGCGGGCACGCCGGATGAAACCGCTTCTGGTGCCGATGCTGGCGTAGCTGGACGGTCGCCCGAGGCGGGCACATTACCCAGCTTGACTGGTTGTGCGGGGCTACTAGACGGGGTGGCGCTTGTTATCACCACCGGTGGCGGAGTGCTCCGGAGAGCTGCTCGTTTCTGGCCGCAGCATCCCATCGTTTGATCCTCCTTTCGGAATTTCAGCGAGTTTTTGGATTAATACCGGTTCCTGAATTGCCTTCTGCAATATGCAAGCTGCGCCTGAGATTCCCAGCGCAACGAGCAGCCGGTTTTTTTTCCATGCCAGGCAACTCATTGGCACGGCGACCCAGATGCTGAGACAGTCAAAACAGTCCATCAATTTGCCCATCATCCCATTTCCCAAGCGGGCACGAACCCGCGCCAGGATGTCGCCCGGGCCATCCTCTCTTGCCAGCAGGTGCGTGATTCGCCACGTGGCCAAGCTGGCTAGGATGAAACGCAGCCACGCGTTGCTCTCGCTCATGCTATGGTCGATCTGTCGGCGGCAAATCGTTGCAGACGCACACAGCCCAGGGCGCCGTCAGCTTGCGGTGGAATCCGCCTGCAAAGCTGTCGCTCCAGGTCTTATCCTGCACGTAGAGCTCAAATGCATAGCCGCAGCACTCTCCCCGTTGCAGTGCGAAGCCCGGTGGTGGCCGGAACACCGAGGGGAGACTCGGATCGAGAGCGCAGATGGCATCGAATACACGCAGGTCGAGCTGCGTCAGGAGGCCATGGAACTTCGGTGGGTGTGGTGGGACCGGGCAGCCAGGGAAGCTCTCCTCACAGCGTTTCCCAGGGTCGCCCACGCGTTGTATTCCCCTGAGCGGGTCGGGTCCGAAGGTTGGCGGACAGAGCGTCGAGGTGATGGGAACTGTGTAAGTGGGACCACCCTGGCGAGTCACCGAGATGGTATAGAAGTCGAAGTTGTCGCTGGGATAGGACATATCGGCACTATCGATGAACTCGTCATATGCGATTCCCACAACTTTCATGGGCCAACATGTACCGCACGGCACGCCTTGTGGGACGAACTTGCTCAGGTTCAGATCGGTGCAGTCCGGCAGACCTTCCAGGCCACCGAATTCGGCGGAGATGGGCTTGTTGTCGAACCATACGCACTGCGTATCATAGTAGTGGTTTCCTAGGGTATCGGTCACATCGAGCAACAATGTGTAGAGGCCGCTCGCGCAGTGATGCTGAAGATCGATGCAGGATGGTATGGTCGTGCTGTCGAAGCAAAAGTCCTGCAGTTTATAGGCAGGAATGGTTGTGTTCGGAGGGAACGGCGGGCTGGGCAGAGTGATCGTAACCGGCACCAGCCTGGTGGTCAGCGCCCGTTCGATGACCACATTCCAGGCAGCCCGCTTCAGGCTCTCATCGGGAGGGGTGTAGCACACCGGTCCGGTCGGCGCCAGCAGGGAACCGAAATAGGCCGCAGGGTTGAAGCCCGGCTCTCCAGGGCCGGGCAGGCAGAGAAGGCCGTAGCGCAGGTCAAAGCATTTGATTTGGCGGTTATCGCAGTCGCCGACGAAAGCACTCCCTTTGACGGTGACGCATCCGCCGACAGGCACGACAATACCTCCAGGGTTCGTGTTGACGATGGGAGCCGTTGAGACAAACGGGCCGGGAGGCGTTTGCACCGGCGCGCCCGGATTGATAGCCACGCGATCGATCCAAACCAGGCGCTTAAAGAGATTAAACTGGACGCAGCAGCAGACACGCGCCGCTGCCGAGGAGTAAACGCAGACGCGCACTTCATAGGACCCAGCCGAGAGGGCAGTGGTATTGATCGCACCCAGGACGCCACCGATAACCGGAGAAGATCCAACTGGGGTTCCTCCCGGATAGACAACACCTGTGCCTTTGAAGTTCGCATCGTCATCGCAGGTGCGTCCCTCGACCCTGCGCCACTCGATGGTGTAATGATCGAAAAAAGCTCCCGCAGCAGTGCCGAGAACCGTGACCGCCAGGCCACCGGCCGCCGGGTTGGCTTCCTCTTCAGTGCAGCCGGTCGGCGCCGTCAGCTCGCAGCGGGGCGGCTGGAAGCAATCACGCAGGCAACGGCGGTAAAATATCAAACAGCGCAGCACATCCAGGAAACTGCGTGCGCCCGCCAGGCAGCAACCGAACCGGATCGCGCAAAGACACCAGCACCGGCAGAACCAGAACGAGGGATGTTGCCGGTGCTCTTCAAAGGCCTTTTTTCCCAGCAGCGCCGGCGCAGTCTCGATCGTCAGTAACCGTTCGAAGATGGCCGCAGCCTGCTCTTCGCCCTCCAAGCAGTCGATTTTGCCGGCAATCACCTCATCGGGTATGCCCGCCGGGAACTCGACTGATGCCAATTGGTCGGTTAAGTACGGCTTGTAAGCCGTAGCCAGCGCCCTGACTAGCGTTTGAAAATCCTGCCGCTCTTCTTCGGTAGGCGGAGTGCTAACCGGTACGCCTAGAGCTTGGCGGACGCAGAGCCAGTACCTGTAGAGATAATAGGCGAAAGCGCGAAAAGTTCGCGGCCCGCGGCAAACCAGCCAACCGAAGATGATGCAGCAACGGATGTGCAACAGACACCAGCGCCACTGCTCGACTGGGCCGAGCTGCTGCCGGCCCTCGGGCGACAATAGCCGGATTGCGACTTCGTCGGTAAGAAAGTTTTCGAAGATCCGGTTGGCCAGAGCAATTTCCTCCTCACAGCTCGGCGGCCGCTCGAGCGCTTCGCGTTTGAGCTCTTCAGGCGCTCCAGCACGCCTGAGCTCTTCTTCCAACACCGGCCGGTAAGCTTCGAGCAGGCGCTTTAGGACAAACTGAAAATCCTCGTTATGGATCTCATCGTGTTCGCCGGGCTGAGTTGCTCCCACGGGCGGTGTTCTTTCTAGCTCTGGCATAAATTCTCCCTTGGATTAAACGGTTGCGACGCTGCTGTGGCCAACGGCCCCACTCTGGTTAGAAAACTTCTCCAAGAAACGCTCCGGAAGCTTCCTACCATAAAAATAATCGTAATAACCCAGGCCGGCAATACTACTTTCGGGTTAGTCCAAACGGCGGTTATGGTTGCTTGTCCAAAACGATCCCCGTCTTATGGCTTCCAGCCCCGGAGATAACTCCGGCAACCCGTTTGTCGTAGGCTTGGGCGCCTTGCTCTAAGACCCTGTTGGGGTTCCAGCAGCAACGGATGAAATACGGATCGACCGAAAATTCTGCTCCTGCCGGGCCGTATAAGGGGCTACACGGGGGTCCCGACCAGATTGGTGTAAAAATATCCTTTAAGGGTCGGTTTTAGCGAATGTCGTCCGGGTTGAGCACATACTGGCCGTAAAGAATGACGTTTTCCCATTCGATGGGGCTGACATGCTCCAGGAGACTGATGTTGATATCTTCGCCTTCCGGAATGCCCATTTTCAGAACGCGGGAGATTTCCTTGGCCTGCCAATAGACGACACAGGCCAGCAGTAGCGTCAGACAGCTACAGGAGTTCATCTGCTCATGCAATTCGCGGGCGTTGATTCGTCCTCGCCGCCCGTAATAGATATCCCTCGCCAGTGCATGGAGCTGCTCGACCTTGAGAAGCCCGCGCCGGATGCGTGCGCGGAGCCTCGGCTCGGACAGGTAGCTGAGCAGGAATTCGGTCTTGAAGATGCGGCCCAGGTCCCGGTTCGCGCGGTAGAAGTGATTCTTGGCGGTGCAAGAGACGAGGCGCTGCAAGGCTACCGACGCAGTTGTGTGCCCGCTTTCCAGTGACGCATAGAATTGCCCCATTCTGTCCCAGTGGTCTACAACCGTCTGTGGGTCGATAGTCCGGTCAGCCCGGCCCACAATGTGAGCAAGCTGCCCGTAATCCATTGTGGCGTCGATGCGATAGATGTGCTGGTGCTTTACGTCCTTGATGCGTGGGCAAAACCGCCTGCCCAGCATGGCGAATGCGGCGAAGTTCAGTTCCGTGTAGCCATGCGTATCGTATAATGTTCCTCGATCTCCATGTCGCATTCGTTATAGAGAAGGCCGTCAAGCACGAAAGCCGCATCGCGGTCGGTGCATTCGATGGGCATGCTGTGGAAGGGAGCGTAATTATCCGCGAGGAAGGTATAGAATTCGAGAGCGAAGTCGCTGAAGCATATGCTATTATATTCGGGCTCCGGGTTCGGCAGTAGGTGGGGGTGGTCAGCGTGTTTTTGTATTCGAAGCCAAAAGGAGCGGTAGTGTTCGCCTTTTATTAAAGCTATGGCGTGAGTGGGAAGGTGACAAATCTATCACGTCGCGTTTCGATGTCTCTATCCATGTAGCGAACTGACGCGTGCTTTCAAGGCTGTTTCGTCGTCTGTTCCTGGAATATTTGCTCAAAACCTTTGGTGCCTCCTCCGAAATCTAGCTTAGCGGAAATTTCGGCGGTTTGGGGTTAATTAATTAACTCAGGAATAGGTGCAAGCACCTTCCCAATGAACACGTCACCCCCCCTAATGCGGCGCCGGCTTCCTAAGTTTGGGTCTCGGGTCCGGTAATGGAACGAAAGACTCCTGAGAAACGCCCCATTGAGGCAACAACTTGACTAGTTCAGTGATTGCAGCATCAGGGGCTTCGATGAGAATCATTCGCCCTGAATCGTCCAGTATAGTGGCATTGGGCAACAACCGGATTCGCTGAACATCCTCGGCAGGCTTTTCGCCCACTCCGTTAAATCTCAAGATGAAACGCCCCATAAGTAAGCCTAACACCAGGCCAACCTCATCTCAAATTGGGATGAGCCCCTGACCTTCAAGAGTTGCCGGAAACCCGAGCGTATTCGCCGCTTGCAGCACGACTTTAGCCATCGTATCCGAACGAGTCTGATCCCTCGGGTTCGCGAGGAGGGCGGGTTGGGTCGACAACAACTTCGCTGCAGCGCCCGTGACCGCCGGGCAAGCCATCGATGTCCCATCTAACACGGCATACTTATCACCGGGAAACGTCGAAATGATGCCGACTCCGGGTCCAGTCAAAACAAGCTCGGGTCCCATATTGGAAAACGCTGCGATGAAGTTCTTCTTGTCTTTTCCAAACGGGGGCGCGACATCGCCGAGTTCAGTCGTACCGTCGGGAAAAGTTCCTTGACGTCCTAGCGCCGAAACTGCAAGTGAGAGCGAATCCGCAGCTGGAAAGCTGACCGGTTGCCTCCCGTCGTTACCTGCAGCGACAATGACGAGTGCCCCCTTGGCCCTCGCATCGGCGATGGCAGAATGAGTTGCCTCGTCGCGCGGGCCGCCGCCAAGGCTCATGTTGATCAGATCACATCCATCTGAAACGGCACGATCAATTGCTTTGGCGATAGAAAAATTCGATGCCCCTTCAGCTCCCTTCCCAAAAACGCGATAACTGCGTAAGGTAACACCGGGAGCAATCCCTCCAATTCCATTCGGCGGCGTACCATGCGCGGCAATAATCCCTGCCACATGCGTCCCGTGACCTTCGCCATTATCAGACCAGTCGGTCGGGTCTTCACCAACGACAGTATTTTGCCCATCGGTAACCGTAAGATCGCGGTGAGGACCAGCGCCTGTATCGATAACGCCGACGGTCACGCCCTGACCAGCGGTAGCAGCCGAACTGCCGTAGAAGTGACGGAGACAATCGGTAAATGATAGATCAATCGGAAGCATCTCGACCTTCATCCCGGATTTCAGTATGATATTTTCTTCGAGTACATTCCAGAATCCGCTCTCGCTATAGACGTAAAGCCGTTCCACCTTCTTGCTCGCGCTCCCCAGTGCTAGACTAACAATCCCCTTTTTGTTCGTAGTGCCCTGGGCTCCTGTCCGGTTCGCAAAATTAGTAAAAGCCACAACCTTCGCAGCGGCAACCGGTTTGCGATTCGCTTTGGAAACAACCGTCAGACTGATCTTGAGGGCGGCCGCAGCCGCTTTCGGAGTAGCCGAAGGCATCGGACGTGGGGCTTTGGCCGGATAGTAGTAGACAACCGGTACGATCCGCAGCCCGGGTTGCTCGGCCTGGAGGTCAGAGACTGATTCGGGCGACATTTCTACTAGTTTTGCTCCGTTCTCGTGAATAGAATCGATCACTGTCATCTTCGTCTTTATCTTCTCAGCGGAGAGCGCGCGAGCTGGTGCTGTGGCTCTGAGTACTGTTTCCAGCGATGTGAAGAACGAACTCACACCTGAGGTTGATGGCCCCGCGTCTCCCGCTGAGAGGCCTCTTGGGGGGAGCAGGATGTATTGATGAGCGCTTTTTTCCATCATAAGCGGGAATCAAGTAATCCAGGCTTTCTTCAGATTAGTCGAGTATAGAATGGCGCTACATTGGATGTGGCGGTCAAGATCAAACTGGAACACAGATATCCTGTGCTTAAAGAATCCCAGCCTGAACGTCATCGATTGCATTGTTCTGCTCACTTGCGACCAGAAACCAGGAGACCGCACCTCTTCTTCCCTTCCTCCAAACCCCGAAGGAGATAGCTCAGCGCTTGAACGGTCCCAGGACCATCGGCTGAGATTCGCCGAAGAACTCCCGCTACCCGCTGACCCGCTGAAACACATTTGATTTTTTGCTTGGCAGCCAAGCCCGACGCGTTCTAATTGCCCGATGCCGACCCCGAAGAAAGCCGCCGCCCCCAAAAACGCCCTTAGCAAACCTGTGCAACCCGACGCCGCACTGGCCACAGTGGTCGGCAAAGACCCGCTTCCCCGGACCGAACTGACCAAAAAGCTTTGGGAATACATCCGCAAACACGAGCTCCAGGATCCGAAGGAAAAGCGCAATATCCGCGCAGACGAAAACCTACTGGCGGTATTCGACGGCAAGAAGGTTGTCTCGATGGGTGAACAGGCACCTAGTCTGAAGCAGGCCGGGTTATGTGTTTTGGATGGCCTATGGGTCGAGCTTGGGCGGGGCTCGTCCGCCGGCTGCCTTTCCTGAAGAAGTGGAAAGCGGTAAGGATTCGATGGCGCGGACCAATTGGCGCAAAGATTGAAAGCCATTCCAGGTGGGTATAGGACTTTTCGGTTCGAGAGATAATCTTGCCCTCCAGATAACTCAGAGCTGCAAAAAGCGTGACTGGACTAAACCGCAGAAGCGGTATTCGGCGGGACTCCCTTTCGAGAGTAGCCGGCAACGAGTGCAGTGATTTCAATCCAACCCCAGTCGCTTGCCGCTGAGAGCCGTTACCAAGAGAAGGACATCTTCTCAGTGAAAAAAAAACCATCGAGATCAGATTCGTGGTAAAGCAACCCGTCTAAGACATAGGTGGCATCGCGAGCGTTCGCTGCGATCACCTTGCTGTAGAACGGGGTGTACCGGTCCGAAATGTGCGTATAGAAAAGGACGCCAGTTTCGTTGCCGTAGCGAAGATTAACTTGGCCTGTCGCTTCACCGCGGCCACCGGCACGAAAACGTTGCCCATCGGACGAAGCTGTTTTTCCTTCACCCCAGCCGCCCCCAAGGGGTCGGTTGCGTCGGCTGCTGGGTGAGGCCCTGGGATAACGCGAGGAGCGGCTGGTAAAGGAGACCGCCGCACAACTTTCGCCGGCCACGCGTAGGGCGCTGGATGCGCTGCTAAAAACCCAACCGTCAGAGACAAGGATAAAGTTTGGGTGTTAAAGCAAGATACAAGGTGCGAAACAGGTCATCAACTACAGATGGGCTGGCGTCACTGTCACATCGAAGTGCCGTTGGATGCTGATGGGTAAGGATGGAGTCGATCACTGCCCGTAGTCGGGTTCGATCTCAGCTCCGATGAGCAGCAGAACCGCGGTCAGTTGCTGCCCGGTCTTAAGCTTCTTTTTGGAAAACGCGGCCCGTTGTTCCTTCGTGACCGGAATCTCCATCACGAGAGATTCGCGGAGTTGGGCAAGCGCATTGGAGAATCGCCGGGGGAAACCTGCTATGGGCCGACCGTCCGAGGTGCGCGTCACGCCAACGGTCAGTTCGCCGGGATCGTTTCCGTCAATGCGCGTCGCGGCCACTCGCACGGCGAATCCGAGAGTCGGCAGCTTCCCCATTACGTATCGAGTCGCCCCCTTGGGCCCCGTCTGCCAGCGGGGCCCAGGCAGCGGCTGTGTAAGATGATCAGGAGCTGAGCGCGTCTTTTCCCCAAACGACGTGCCGGGTATAGTCTCGCGAAACACGTAACGCACCTCGCAACCGAAGGGCGGAGGGAGATAGTCCGGTGCTCCCTCCCCGAGAGCCGCGCGATAGCTCGCCGCAATAGCGAGGAGCAGGGGTAGGATGCGAATGACGCGAGATAAACGCATGAAGGGCAACCGAGTCAGCGGTGAGACCACTATCCGACAAGCTTTGCCAGCAACGAGCGCGCCTCCGAGTCCACCGTTACCGGAGTATGCTCGGTAAAGCCGGCGAGATCGTTCGACCTCAGATGCGTCTTCACCGCGCCCGAGCCGGGGAAGACGATGTGCACGATCCCGTTGTGCCGCGGCAGATTCAAATGACTGAGTGTGGAGATTATTTCCCCTGCGGTGGTGTTCGAGTTGATCAGCGAATCTGCGAGGTGTGCCAGACATCTTCGCCCACGAGAAACACTTCAAGGCGGCTAGCCTGGTGTGTGACGACGGTAAGGCGGTCTGCTTCCCTGATTTTGGGAGGCGGAGCGCCCATTTACGCGCAATGTTCACAAGCCAAGAGTCAAAGTTGAATCCGCTCGACCTCGCCGATCGTGATCTCGTCTTTGGTGCGGTCGTAAAGTTCGGTGGTTCGGGGCGACTCATGCGCAGCCATCTGCTGGGCATGCTCGAGCCGGCTCTGCATGAAGGGGTTCCCAGAGTGATGGATCGTCATTCCCCCGCGCTGTTAACCCGCGGAGAAATTTCCCACATTCGCATCTGGTCGGCAGGGTAGGGGACCAGCAACTCTTTTAAGTTTCCGTTCTCGGTTTCCTCTAACCAGGATTGCGTGATGTTGCTGGAGTAGGAATCACCGGCATACGGGGATCCTTTAGCAGCGTGATCCATGAATTGAACCTTTTTGCGGGGATACTCTGAAAGGATAAACCGATGTAAACTAAGGTATAATTGCAGGCTCCACAATAGCGATGTAAATTCTTTGTACTGGATATTCCCAGCAAGGGAGTGTTGACGTTTTTGAAGGAGGGACCTAACCATGGCAAGCTCTAGCGAGACAAATCACGGCGACGAACCTGTTGTACCCAAAGTAGTGAATGTGGCGAAGATTCGCACAAGAACGTACGAGCCAACAGTACTGCATTTCACCTCTGAACAGTGGAAGCACGCGGTCGAGGGGGTGAAAAGGGTTGACAAACTTTCAGAAGATCATGTGGCCTTGGAAGTTGCCCCTATGCCAGGCAAGCCTGGTATAATGCTGGCAGCACCTCTGTGTCCGCCTGACTGTACGCCAATATACGAAACCAGTGGCACTACCCCAAAGGACTTTGAGCAAATTTTGATAGATTGTGATTGCTCCCATCGATCACCCCCACCTAGTCGCTGCCGATTAGCGATTCAGTTTGGAAGTCGAGACTTGCGTCTACCTACCCTTATTTGCGTAGATAGAGTGAGTGGGAAAACATGCCGCGACGCCGAACCCGCGGTCGTAGCGCGTTCAGACGGCGTGTATATCCTTGGTTGTAGCCCTAGATAATAGCCAAAGACCCTCAAGCAAATGACGACGTTGC
>Ga0306923_10005636_pt1 | contig 12227 bp, 11 predicted proteins | sample sta12Can44000108_FD_203841 | JGI IMG/M metagenome (GOLD analysis project Ga0306923, IMG submission 203841) | Lab enrichment of tropical soil microbial communities from Luquillo Experimental Forest, Puerto Rico - statanox.12C.anox.44.000.108 (v2)... | ecosystem: Environmental > Terrestrial >...
CCTTCCATCTGGTCAATCTCTCTAAAAAGCTGAAACAGGCGCTGAGCGGCTTCCAGAAGATTGTAATTCTCGCTGAGGGATCGCACTTCGAAAAACCTTTCCGTACAATGAATCGGTCCCCAGCAAATAAGCGCCGAATCCTTCGAGTGATCGGCCGTGTCCCCGATGTCAAAGATATAGACACGTTTCTCAGGTGCGTAATGACTCGCTGCCTGACCTGGGACGGCGATCTCCCCGCAGGCCCGCAATTCGTCGGTCGGCGCCACTTCGCCCAAAGCTTCCGCAGTGATCGGGCCTGGGCGCAGAATTTCGATTCGATGTTCGATTGCGCGAACAATGGTTGATTCCAATCCAACGGTAGTTGGACCGGCGTCGAGTATGAGCGGAATTCTGCCTCCGAGCTCTTTCAATACATGCTCGGCTCGCGTTGGGCTTACCCTTCCAAACCGATTCGCGCTAGGTGCGGCCAAAGGTTTTCCCAGCCTCCTCAACACCTCGACAAAGACCGGATGACTTGGCATACGAATCGCTACACTCCGCGATCCTGCGGTAACAATGTCCGGCACCAGATCTGTTTTGGGAAACAAAATCGTCAGAGGACCGGGCCAAAAGCGCTCGATCATCTCCGCGACGAGCCGCGACTCAGCCGAATCGGGGCGGGCTAACCTGGTAAGCCATTCGGAGCTGGCGACGTGGACAATAAGCGGGTCGAAATAAGGCCTCTTTTTGGCTTCAAATATTTTGGCTGCCGCCTCCGACTCCAAGGCATTGCCTGCAAGCCCATAAACAGTTTCGCTTGGTAAGGCGACGAGCCCATTCAGCTGCAGGATTTCAACCGCAGCGCTAACCGATCCGGACAAATCTGTTCGAGCGTCAAGAATTGACGTTTGCATTCCATTTCGTGGACCTTACTCCAATTTCATTTTCAGGACCCGTTCGGTTTGATTCTTACGAAACTGGATGAGTTTTTCCCGCAGCTCGGCGTCTTGAAGAGCCAGAATACTGACTGCTGAAAGAGCCGCATTCTTGGCCCCTGCCTCACCAATAGCAAACGTCGGCACGGGGATGCCGGCAGGCATCTGGACAATGGAAAGCAAGGAGTCGACTCCTCTCAAAATCTTACTCTCCACCGGAACGCCTAGGACCGGAAGGTGCGTGTGGGCGGCGAGCATTCCAGGCAAATGCGCCGCACCGCCAGCCCCGGCGATCAGTACGCGGAATCCCTGTGCTTCTGCCTGCTTTGCGAAATCGGCGAGCAAATCGGGCGTTCTATGCGCGGAAACTATCCTGCATTCATGCTCGATTTTGAATTCCCGCAACAGCTCTGCGGCATGCCGCATGGTTGCCCAGTCGGTATTGCTTCCCATGACAATTGCTATCCGCATTCTATTTGGTGTCCTACTGCACCGTCTCGCATATAATCGTGAGCGCAAGCGTATCCTATTGGAAACAAATATGTTGCTATCTTCTTGACGTTTTTCCTGTGACCTCGTTATCCTACTAGCCTTTTCGAGGAAGCGCTCGCTTTGGGTCGAAGCTCAACTGTCGGAGATGGGCTTGGTACTCTTGCGCGCTGGCTCGGTCAGTTAGTGTATGGCTAAAGGCACAGTCAAGTGGTTTAACGAGAAAAAAGGCTTTGGGTTCATTGTTGACCCAGAAGTTTCTTCGGACATCTTCGTTCACTTTTCCGTCATTCAAGCGGATGGATTTAAGACCCTGAACGAAGGCGAGATAGTAGAATACGAATTGTATCAGGACGAAAAAGGAGCGAAGGCGCGAAACGTTGTCAGGGTTTAAGTACCAAATTTAATCATTGCCCGTTCCAGCTTGTAACAACGAAGCTGTAACGGCTATGCATCTCCCTGGGTCTGTCCGTAACCTGGTCCTTATTGGATTCATGGGGAGCGGAAAATCATCCGTCGGCAGGGAGATCGCTCGCCGTTGCCAGTTTCGTTTTCTCGATACCGATTCGGTGATTCGTCAAAGGTACGGAAAATCGATCGGTGAGATTTTTGCGATTCATGGCGAGCCGGCGTTCCGAGACGCGGAGCACCAGGTTTTGCTCAGGCTCCGTGACGCTCGACACTTCGTGATTGCCACCGGTGGAGGAATCGTCCTGCAGGCTCGAAACCGATCGATATTGCGTTCTATCGGACCGGTCATATGGCTGACGGCGGACGAAGATGTGATCTGGCAACGAGTATCACGAAACCGCAATCGGCCGCTGCTCCAGACAGCAGATCCCCGTTCGACGATTCATGACTTGATGAAAGTTCGGTATCCGCTTTATCGCGAAGCCGCCGACATTATTGTAGAAACGTCAATTCTTACGCATCAGGAAGTTGCAACGCGAATTCTTCTGGCGCTTCATTCCTGGGCGGCCAAACGTCATGAAGACCAGGATTAGAGGTTTTGCCAAGCAGTGCGGATTCGACATGTGCCAATTCGCGCGCGCGGGCCCCGCCCCGCACTCCGCGGAATACCATTCCTGGTTGCAATCTGGCTCGCATGGCGATATGACCTGGCTCGCACGGGACCCGGTTAGGCGTTCGGATCCCTCTCGTGTGCTCCCTGATGCGAAGACTCTTCTCCTCCTGGCCAAGAACTACTATCAAGGACCCTCTCCCCGCGTGTATCACGGCAGGATCGCACGATATGCGTGGGGTTCGGATTACCATGAATTGATGCTGGCTGCAATGAGACCAATCGATGCTTTCTTACGCGATCTGGGAGGGAAACAAAAGTGCTATGTGGATACCGGTCCGATCCTGGAACGTGACTTTGCAGTGGCAAGCGGCCTCGGCTGGCAGGGTAAGAGCACCATGTGCCTCAACGAACGTCTCGGGACCTGGTTTTTCCTTGGCGTCATTTTGACCACTTTAGAAATTGAGCCGGATGGTCCGGCAAAAAATCGATGCGGCAGGTGTACCCGTTGCATTGACGTCTGCCCGACGCGAGCGATCACCCAACCCCATAAATTGGATGCCAGACGCTGCATTTCTTATTTGACGATCGAGAACAAAGGGCCAATTCCACCCGAGTTCCGAAGAGCGATCGGCGATCGCATCTATGGTTGCGACGATTGCCTGGAAGTTTGTCCGTGGAATCGGTTTGCTGTGGAAAGCAACGAGACCAGATTCCACTTGCCAGACCGGGTCCGAAAACTCGCGCTGCGTGAGCTGGCATTACTGACCGAAGTCGAATTCCGCACGTTGTTTCAGGACTCTCCAGTCAAGCGAATAAAACGCGCCCGTTTTGTTCGGAACATCTGTGTCGCGCTCGGCAATGTAGGGACGGAGGAGGATTTGCCGGTTTTGCGCCGGTTAGCAGATGACCAGGATTCACTGATTGCCGAACATGCTTCCTGGGCGGCGCAGGAAATCTCGCTGCGCATCTCAAGGGAATTAAACAGGTAGCTTGCGTTTTTTTCGGGACGCGCTAGTTGTTTTCTCCTTCGATAGAGCCGACGTGGCGGAACTGGCAGACGCGCTGGACTCAAAATCCAGTACTGGCAACAGTGTGTGGGTTCGACCCCCTCCGTCGGCAGAGCACAAGCGGGAATGCCCTTCGTGCGAATATGGGTCCACCAGAAGGTCGCCCGAACCTATTTGAGGGCTGTTATAGAAAATACGGATAATATAGCCGCTTTCCCTTTTGCTCTAAGCCACCTCTCTTAAAATCCGAGTGCTAATTATAGCGGTTAAGAGTCAAGGTGAAAACCTCCACCGATTTATCGGAAATTCGTTTGATGGATCTCGCCTCCGTAGCGTCGCGGCCAGTTGTCATCACTAATCATATGTCGCGCAATCACCTTTCCAGGGAGGGAGCAACAGAACGAACCATTCAAAATCCCATCCACCAGAAAGCACACAATCATGAGCAACAATAAGCCGAAGATTACCTTAGCAGTATTGGCGACGGCCGCGCTCCTAAGGCTACCGGTAGTCCATGCCCAAGGTATCCCGCACGAATTGGCAGACCTGAAAGCGCGAGTCGCCTCCCTGGAAGCAACCGTCTCCGCCCTACAGGCCCAGGTTGCCGCGATTCAATCCAATCACTCGCTCCTGCTTGGTCCTTTTGTCAATGTCGATCCCAACCCGGAAGTGGGCGTAATAGGACCGCATATTATCTTCAGCGGCGCGAATATTCATATCGTCAGCGGTTCCGGCGCGACGAACGACCACGGGAACCCGACCGGCCTTGGCAATTTAATCATTGGCTATGATGAAGACCCCTCTGTAATCCCCGCGCTCCCGCTCAGTCCCGGCGACCGGGGTGGGTCACACAACCTGGTGATCGGGAGAGCAAACAGGTTTACCCGGGCCGCTTTCGGCGGCCTTGTCGCTGGAGAGGTTAACACGATCAGTAATAGCGAGGCCAGCGTCACCGGCGGTTTTGGCAATACAGCCAGCGGCTCCTTCGCCAGCGTCAGCGGCGGCCTTCTTAACACCGCCAGCGGCTTTGAGGCCGGCGTCAGTGGCGGACTGCGCAACATCGCCAGCGGCGGTCAGGCCAGCGTCAGCGGCGGCCTGCAAAACACCGCCAGCGGCGGTCAGGCCAGCGTCAGCGGTGGCCTGGGCAACACAGCCAGCGGCTTTCAGGCAAGCGTCAGCGGCGGTTCATCAAACACCGCCAATGGCGACGAGGCCAGCAGCGTCAGCGGCGGTCGGCTAAACATCGCCGGCGGCTTAGCAGACAGCAGCGTCAGCGGCGGCCTGCAAAACACCGCCACCGGCTCAGAGGCCAGCGTCATCGGCGGCACCGGCAACACCGCAGGTGGGCAAGGAACGGTCGTGATCGGCGGTCAATCGTCAACCGACAACAACAGCAACTCCATTGCGCCGCAGCCGCCTTTCCCGTGACAGTCCACCCAAGTTGACGTGTATAGACGAATGCCGTAGACGCTTTGAGCTGATTAACCGTTACCGAAAACTCCAGCTCGAAATATGGTAGGAAACATGCCGCAGCTACCGTAGAGTTCGGCAACATGAACCTGCCTGTTGCGTTTGATCATTGCGTTGTGCACGTCTCAAATTGGGAACGATCCAACCGGTTCTATCGCGAGGTCTTAGGGGCTGAGATTATTGATAGGGGCGAAAGATTCGCTTACCGCTTTGGCGAAACGCAATTGAATCTGCACGGCCCGGGGTTGAAGGCGGAACCGCTTGCCAGGGTACCCGTACCGCCCGGGGGGAGCGATCTCTGCTTTACCTGGAAAGGTCCAATCGAAGACGCAATACAACACTTGCGTGGCAATGGTATACCGATTGAACTTGGGCCGGTTAAACGCTTCGGAGCCGGCGGCGAGGGAACGTCCGTTTATTTCCGTGACCCTGACGGGTCGTTACTGGAATTCATTTCGTATACAAAGCTCTAGGCTGCCCGCTTCTTGCCCTTTTTTACGCTCCCGAGGCTTTCCTGCAGGGCTGCTACCAGATCGACCACCTTACCCGCCGCAGGAGCCCGAACCGGGGCCTTCGCTTTCTGGCCTTTAGCCTTGGCTTCAATCATTTTTCGCACATCCTGAGCGTAGGTGTCCCGGTACTGACTCGGATCAAACGTCGTCGTTAATCCTTCGATCAAGCGGGTCGCAAGAGTCACCTCATTCGCGCTGATTTTCTGATCCTTGGGAATCGTAAGCTCGGAATGATCGCGAATCTCCTCAGCGAATCGAAGCAGATTGAGAACAAGAATGTCCTCGTGCGGCTTCAGCGCGCAGAGATGTTCGCGGTTGCGCAAGACAAACTGAGCAATGCCCACCTTTCCGGATTTTGAGAGAGCATCTCGAAGCAACGTGTACGCCTTCCCAGCCCCTTTGTCCGGCTCAAGGTAGTACGGCTTGTCGAAATAAAGGCTATCGATTTCTTTCTCGGAAACAAACGCCTGGATATCAATGCCCGTCGATTTCTCGGGGCTCGCTTCCTTAAGCTCGTCGTCCGTCAGGGTCACGATCTTACCATCTTCCAGTTCGTATCCCTTGACGATCTGATCGGCGGGGACTTCTTCGTTGGTCGATTCAGCGACACGCTTGTACCGAATCGGTGAAAGGTCTTTGCGATAGAACATCTGAAAGCTCAATTTTTCGCTATCGACGGCTGAATAGAGCTTTATCGGGATATTAACCAACCCAAACGAAATTGCGCCTTTCCAAATGGATCTCATGAGCAGAGGGATCTTAGGCACCCGTATTTCGGCTGGATGCATTTTGTCAAGAGAAATCACGCTAACAGCGCCTGCGGCGGGCACTTGCAGAGCCAGCATGGTGAGTAATAGTCAGGTGGGAACGATGGAGATTTTTCTGGTGCATATAGGAGCGGATTCCACCGGGGCGTATTTTGAGGCGGTGTTCAATTAAACCCGTGACGACGATGAAACCCATTGCGCCGCTGATGATGCTTACAACCTTGCTGATCGGCCTGCCGATCATCGGCGCGACGTCGACAGGGCATCCGATGGCGCTTTATCTCGAGTTTCCGCCGCATACGCGATACGTTCAGCACGCTCCCTTTTCCTGGCCGGCATTCGCGTTCGTCGGCACGGGCGAGCTTCTCACGGCGGCCGTGTTTATCTTTCTATATTTGCCACGGCGGCGCGAAACCTATCCGATCGCTGCGCGGCAGAAGTTTCCCTGGTGGGGCTTGGTATCGGGACTGTTCGTACTTTGCTTCTGGACACTGGCGTGGAAGCGGTTTGGGTGGTTTAAGCCATTTCAAAATTTCACCTTTACGCCGCTATGGCTATCCTACGTGGTTTTCGTGAACGGGCTGACATACCGGCGCACCGGTAGTTGCCTTTTGACGCACAAAACCCGTTACCTGCTCTTTCTGTTTCCGGCCAGCGCTTTATTCTGGTGGTATTTCGAGTACTTGAACAGGTTTGCGCAAAACTGGTATTACGTCGGTGGGGAATTGTTTACGCCTGTAGGCTATGCGATTCACGGCACAGTTGCCTTTTCCACCGTTCTGCCGGCGGTGATCAGCACTTTGGAACTGTTAGAGTCGTATCCCGCACTCATGCACACGCGCTTTCAACGGCCGCTTATCCTGGGTAAGCCCAGGGCGCACGCGGGAACGATCCTGGCCCTTGCATCATGCGGACTTATCGGGATCGCAGCCTCGCCAGACACCTGGTACCCCCTGCTTTGGGTTTCGCCCCTGCTGATCCTGGTCTCGCTACAAGTGCTACTCAGCCAGGAGAACGTGTTACAGAAGCTCGAGCGAGGAGAATGGCACGTAATTACTCTCCCGGCGTTGGCGGCGTTGATATGCGGTTTCTTCTGGGAGATGTGGAATCACTACAGCTACCCAAAATGGGAGTACAGCATTCCTTATGTTCAACGATTTCAGATTTTTGAAATGCCCCTGCTGGGCTATCTTGGGTATTTGCCTTTCGGACTGCAATGCCGTGTGGTAGCAGATTTGATCGAACGACTTGCGGGCTCACCGGAGAAGTCAGGCGAACCGGAACAGTGCTAGCTTGTGCCGCCAGGGCGATGCGTCCTCGCTTATGGGGCATAGGCTTACGATAAGCGATGCAGAGCTCACAAACGAAATACGAACTAATTCAGAAAATAGGTCGCCAATCTGATGAATTCATGGCATTTATGGTATTGATAACGTTGAAGTTCGAACCTTCCAGTCTAGAAGAATCCTCTGCAATCTATGGACCAATTTTTAAGCACCATTCTCATCTGGCCCCCCAATTTCGCGCCTAACGGGTGGGCACTTTGCGCCGGGCAACTGTTGCCAATCAGCCAGTACACTGCGCTCTTTAGTTTACTGGGTACAACCTACGGTGGCGACGGGGTAACCAACTTTGGATTGCCGGATCTTCGGAGCCGCGTTCCCGTGGGAGCAGGGCAAGGACCGGGTCTCAGTCCCTATAATCTCGGCCAAATGGGCGGTTCCGAAAATGTCACTCTGACCACTAATACGATTGCATCCCACACGCATCAGGCCACAGGCTTATCGGCGAGCGTGCCGGCAGTAACGACGGTTGGGACGACAAACCAGCCAGGTCCATCCGTTGTCCTGGCGGCCCCGACAGATGCCGCTCGAAATCCAATTAATATCTACAGCAGTGCGGCAGCGACTCAGAACCTTGCCCCTGGAACGGTTACGGGCTCGGTAGCACCAGCAGGTGGCGGACAGCCGCACCCAAACCTTCAGCCGTATCTGGCACTCAATTACATCATTGCGCTGGTGGGAATCTACCCCTCGCGATCCTAGCCCGAAATCACTCGTTTGGCCGTGGCGGACAATCGACCCAGGCTCGGGCAGCGACCCCGAAGTCGCCTCGACTGAGCTCGCCGAAGTCTTTCGGGGTTGCTGTTTCCTAGCGGGAAGCGGTTGAAACAGTTTGTCTGGTTAATATTTAAACCAGCCTCTCAATAGACGCGGAGCACCCCATTTAAGAGCTTTCTCGCCCGCAATGAGTCAGGTTCTTACGCTCCGCCCAGCTCGAACGGATGATCAGGAATTTCTGCATCGCCTCTTCTATTCGGTTTACTCAGAGAAACTTCAGCTTGTCCCCCTGAGCGCGGAGGAGAAGAAGACGCTTGTCGAGTTGATGTATCAGGGCTTTACCCGCCACTACGATTCGCTCGCAGCTGCTTCGGACGATCGGCTCGTACTGCTGGATAATGAATCCATTGGTCGAATGATCCTGTTACAATCACGGGAGGAAATTCGGTTAGCTGACCTCGCAATCCTGCCACAATACCGAGGCAGAGGAATCGGAAGCGCTCTGATCAGCCAGCTCCAGACTGAATCCATGATGAGTAAACGTCCCGTCCGCCTCCAAGTTGGTCGATTTGATCGCGCCTTGACTCTTTATAAGAGACTCGGCTTCTACAAAATCGACGCAATAGGACCCTATCTCCATTTGGAATGGTCCAGCTAGTCAAAAATTGCTTCGTACAACATCCCAGGTTCGCCGGTGCTAACAATCGGTTCCAGGTAGATTGAAAATACCTTCCCATCAGCAACATGTAGCTGGTGGACTTGCCGTGGCAACGCTTCCGTGTGATGACGGACCACGGGGCCGCGAAACAGCAGCGCGAACGGCTTTTGCCTTAACCCTCGCACAAGCCGAGGTGGGAGTGCTCGGATATTGATGAGTTCCAGCTCCACCTTCGTTCCGGGCAGAGAGACTGTGAACGGCTTTCCAATGAAGGCCTGGAGATCATGTTCCTCCATAGGTTCGTACGATCAAAAGCTGATCCTTACTCCACCGGTCACCGCGTTTGAATCGTAGCGGTCCCGGCCAAGCTGGCCGTCGTAGTTCACATAGGTCGCGATCGCCGGTGTCCACTGCACCGAGACGCCCGCACTCACAATGGCGCTATCGTGGCCTTCGCTCGGACCAAAAAAGGTTGCAGATGGTCCGGGAATTCCGGCAAAACCGGCCGTGATCGGCAGGTCCGAATACTTATACTCATGTTCCCACGCCGCTCTCAAGGAGGGTTCAACTAACACCTTTCCGGCCTGCCAGAGGTAACTGGCTCTGAAACCCAAGTCGGTCCGCAGAGACTCGGCCGATTGGGAATGGATATCCAACGGCGCAAGGGAACCATGCTCACTAAAGCTATCGATGTTGACGTAGGTATATTGAAGCGCCGCGATCGGTCCGACGCTCAGATGGCCACAGTGAAAGTCATACCCGCCGCTGATAAACGTGCTGAACTCCGCTCCCCCGGTACCTCCGGACGCCATTCCTCCCAACGCGGACCGGCTGGAGCTATAGCTGTTGTGACCGCCATAGATTGCCCCGTTCAGATAAATCCCGTGGGTGAACCAGGTGACGTATACCCCGCCTCGGCCGCTGTCGACATCGATATCTCCGCTCGGCTTCAGGCTCGTCCACGTATGAGCGTACTCGCCCATTGCCCCGACTGCCAGCTGATCAGTAACGCGGTAGTCGGCGCCGACACTGAATCCACCGGTCGTAAAATCGTAGCCGTGCGCATTGGAATCCCCGTCGACGTTTACAAAGTCGCCAAAGCCCGTCACCCAGACGCCCCAGCGGTTTTCAGGTCCGGGCTGCAATGCCTGTTCCACGGTGCTCTTAGAGGATTTGCGGTCCAGATTCACCGCCGCTCCGTTGACTTTCATGTTGGAACTGAATCCGGTAGATCCGCTTCGCAGATCGTCCAGACGCCCTTCCAGGTTCAACCTCTGGATGTTGGCGTTCGAGAAGCTGATCTCATAGAACGCTGTCAGGCCATCGGGAGAGATTTTCTCCAGGTCGGCGGCCAGATTGGAGACAGGCTGCTTAGCCAGGAATGAAATCAGATTAGCAGCTTTCGGATCCAGCTCGTTTCGATCGACCAGGTTACCGGCTGCAAGCTCATTGGGCGTTAGTGCAAAAGAGGCGAAGTTTATGGTAACAATGACTGGAGATGGAGCCGGCCCCGGAATCGGTGATGGGACTGGAGTTGTGAGACTCAAGAACTCCAGCAGGACCGAATTGCGTCCATAGACCAGGTCAACGGTATTAAATCCCGGCCCGGTAGTAAACGGGTTCAGAAACTGTGCAAACCGGCCCGAGACCACACCGCCAGTAGTTACCAGGGTTAACTGGTTACCCGCCTTGGGCTGAAAACCCAGGGAGAGCAGTTGCAGCGTGCCCCCAAGTGCGGCATTGCCGCCCACATTCAATGTGTCGTATTGGCCGGGATTGGCGCCGGCAACCTGTAGTTGCAAGGTACCACCTGCGTTCTGTGTGTAATTGCCCTTCACGTTGATCGGCTGCGGATCGGCTCTGAGAATGCCCCCATTGACCTCTACATTGCCAAGGCCCAGGGCCTGGGCGCTGTTCACTGTCAGTGTGCCCGCGTTCACGATGGTACCACCAGAATAGGTATTGATTCCGCTTAAGATCGTCGTACCGCCGCCGTTCTGCTCTACGCTTCCGGTGCCGCTGATGACCCCGCCAATGCTGAGCGCGTTGGAGCGGTTGAAAATGAGCGTGCGGTTGTCCACAACATTCCCGATGATACTTCCGGTCGTGCCACCGTTACCGACTTGGAGTGTTCCTGCACTGATCGTTGTGCCGCCGGTGTAAGTATTGGTGCCGGTCAGGATTGTCGTCCCGGTCCCAATCTGAGTGACACTGCCCGTACCGCTGATCACCCCGGCAAACGTTGCTGAATCGCTTCGGTCAAAGGCTAGAACGCCAGTGTCGGTGACATTTCCGGTGATGCTTCCAGCCGTTCCGCCGCTCCCGACCTGGAGTGTCCCTGCACTGATCGTTGTGCCGCCGGTATAAGTATTGGTGCCGGTCAGGATCGTCGCGCCGGTCCCAATCTGACTGACACTGCCCGTACCGCTGATCTCTCCGCCAAACGTCACTGAGTCGCTCCGATCAAAGGCTAGAACGCCAGCGTCGGTGACATTTCCGGTGATGCTTCCAGCTGTTCCACCATTGCCGATTTGAAGCGTGCCAGAGCCAATGGTTGTGCCGCCGTTGTAAGTATTGGTGCCGGTCAGGATCGTCGTACCGGTCCCAATTTGAGTGACACTGCCCGTGCCGTTGATCGCTCCGGCAAACGTTACTGAGTCGCTCCGATCAAAGGCTAGAACGCCAGTGTCGGTGACATTTCCGGTGATGCTTCCGCTCGTGCCGCCGTTGCCGACTTGGAGTGTTCCTGCACTGATCGTTGTACCGCCGGAGTAAGTATTGGTGCCGGTCAGGATCGTCGTCCCGGTCCCAATCTGGGTGACACTGCCCGTGCCGCTGATCACCCCGGCAAACGTTACTGAATCGCTTCGATCAAAGGCTAGAACGCCAGCGTCGGTGACAATTCCGGTGATGCTTCCAGCCGTTCCACCGTTGCCGATTTGAAGCGTGCCAGAGCTAATGGTTGTGCCGCCGCTGTAAGTATTGGTGCCGGTCAGGATGGTCGTGCCGGTTCCAATCTGGGTGACACCGCCCGCACCGCTGATCGCTCCGGCAAACGTCACTGAGTCCCTCCGATCAAAGGCTAGAACGCCAGTGTCGGTGACATTTCCGATGATGCTTCCGGTCGTGCCACCGTTCCCAAGCTGAAGCGTTCCGGCACTGATGCTTGTGCCGCCGCTGTAGCTATTGGCACCGGTTAAGGTCAACGTTCCCGTTCCCGACTTGGTAAGCTGGAGCGCGCCGGTTCCGTTCTGCAGCACGCCGCTGAAGGTGGTGCTGGCATTATCGTTACCAACAGTTAACCCCGCAGGTGTCGCACCATTGTT
>Ga0306923_10005638_pt1 | contig 12226 bp, 8 predicted proteins | sample sta12Can44000108_FD_203841 | JGI IMG/M metagenome (GOLD analysis project Ga0306923, IMG submission 203841) | Lab enrichment of tropical soil microbial communities from Luquillo Experimental Forest, Puerto Rico - statanox.12C.anox.44.000.108 (v2)... | ecosystem: Environmental > Terrestrial > Soil...
ACGGAAGAAGTTACCGTCGGCCAGCAGATTCTGCAGTCGATGGGAATCCGCAGCTTTGCCCCGCAGGTGACGGCTTGCCCGGGATGCGGCCGCACCACGAGCACGTTTTTCCAGGAGATGGCCGAGCAAATCCAAAGCTATTTGCGCCAACAGATGCCGGTGTGGAAGACGCGATACGCGGGGGTGGAGGAGATGAAAGTTGCGGTCATGGGTTGTGTGGTCAATGGGCCGGGCGAGTCGAAACACTCGAACCTTGGCATTTCGCTCCCGGGTACGTTTGAGGAGCCGAAGGCCCCGGTGTACGTCGACGGGCGACTGATGACGACCCTCAAAGGCGACCACATGGTGGCGGAGTTCACCAAGATCCTGAATGACTACGTGGATTCGCACTACGCTGCCAAGGAACAGCTGGTGTCGATCCACTAGGCGTAACCTTCCGGGCCCTTCATCACGCGGAGAATACCGGGACAAAAAGAGAAGAAGCAATCCACTCCGCGTTCTCGTGTCTCCTTGCCGGACACGTCGCTTGTTCGCTGCCTAGATGCTTTTTCCTCGAGTTTTCCAACGGCAGCTGCTTTACAATTCCGCTCAACGTATGGTGTCCGGAGACCCGTGAAGCGCTCCAGCAAACTACAGCGGCAACTCATGAAATTCGCCGACGGCGATGTCACCCCCGCCACGGTGAAGCTTCGATTCCTGAAAAGCCTGAAGTGCACGCTGAAATACGAGAAACTGGCGTGGGCAGCCGGAGCCACGCTGGTCGCCGGTATAGATGAGGTGGGACGCGGTTGCCTATTCGGCCCGGTGGTCGCGGCGGCGGTGATACTGGATCCGAAGTATCGAATCCGTGGACTGCGGGATTCCAAGCTGCTGGACCGGGCAACCAGAGAGAAGCTGGCGCCAAGAATCCGGGAGAATTGCCTGGCATGGTCGGTTGCCGGGGTCGACGTCGCGATCATTGACCAGATCAACATCTATTGGGCGTCGAAGCTGGCCATGGAAGAGGCAGTGAGCAAGCTCGCGATGAAACCCGATCATCTGCTGGTGGATGCGCTACGCCTGAGCTTGGAATGTGCACAAACCTCTATCATCCACGGTGACGCGCTGTCGGCGTCGATTGCAGCGGCGTCCATCGTCGCCAAAGTCGAGCGAGACGCCATGATCCGCGAACTGGACGCAGTTTATCCGGGGTACGGGCTGGCATCGAATGTCGGCTACCGCTCTCCCATCCACTTGAAAGCCTTGCGCGAACGAGGGCCGACGCCAATGCATCGCATGTCGTTCGCCCCGGTCTGGATGTCGGCCGCGCCGCAAGAGCTGCTGGAGTTCATGGAGGAGGAAACCGTAACCGCCTCCGAGGGCACAGACTTAGAACCAAAGGCTCCCCTATAATCTCCGTCGAAAGCGCCCCCGAATCGCATGCGCAGTCTAAGCTCCATTCCGCGGCCGGTTACGGTCCCGCCGAGCATTACGGTCGTGCTGCCCGCGGTTGCCCTTGTCTTTGCTGCCAGTCTCATGGTCTACACCGGAGTGTGGCTGTACTACGTCTCGTGGGCACCTCCCGTCTACCTGGGTATCGAATGGAAGCCCGAGCTCACTCCCTATACCACGCTCAGAAAGGTCGTTCCCGGCTCTCCCGCCGAGCGTGCCGGCCTACGAATCGACGACCGGATCCTCAGTGTCGGCGGATCTCCCCAACACTCTTTGACCCTCGCACCGGCGGTTGCTCACGGCAGAGCCGGCGATGTGGTAACGGCGCGCGTTCAGCGACCGGGGGTGGCAAAGCCATTTGATGTGCAGCTGACACTTGCGCCGGCTCCGCCGCGCCAGCCGCTGACTCCGGCCAGGCGGCTGGCAGCTCTGGTGACCGACTGCTACCCCCTGCCTTTCCTGATTGTGGGATTGCTGGTGCTGTTTCTGCGGATCGATGACCGCAATGCATGGCTGCTGGCACTCATGTTCGCCGGCTTCATCGCGGCAGCTCCCGTGGCATTCCTTGAAGGAGTGCTGTCTCCGCCGCTGCGCCGGTTCGTGCTGAGCTACACGATCTTGCTGTACGGCCTGCTGCCGGCTGTTTTCTACGTGTTTTTTGGGACATTTCCAACGCCGTCTCCGCTCGATAGAAAGCTACCGTGGCTGAAATACAGCTTGCTTGCCATGGCGCTGGTGGTTTGCCTGCCGCTCGCGTTGTTGGCTCTGGTGACTGGCAGCTCGCTGACTGCGCTCAAGATAGTTCAAAGTTTGGGAGGGCTGCTCTCTCTCTCCTTGTTGACGCTGTACGTTTATGCCGGCTTTTCTCTGGGGCTTGTCTCATTGATTTGGAACGCGGTAAAGGCTCCAACCCGGAATGACCGCCGCAAAACCCAGGTTATGGTCTGGGGGACGTTGGCCGGGCTGGCGCCTATTCTGGTGATCTCAGGCATCGCGTTTATACAGCACAAGAATTTCTACGAATACTCCTTCTGGTGCGTGGCGCTGCCCATCATTGCTCTGGGGCTGATTCCGCTGTCATTTGCCTATGCGGTAGCCAAATATCGGGTGCTGGAGATACCGGTGCTGCTGCGACGCAGTGCCCGCTATTTCCTCGTCCAGCGCGGATTTCTGCTGCTGATTCTGCTGGCTGGAGTGGCGGTGACATTCTTGCTGGCCAGCGCTTTCAGTCGCTACTTTCCTGAGCGCGGGCGGGTTGGCGTATCTGCCGGAGCAGTGCTGGGTATCTTCCTGGTGTGGGGCGGCGCACAAATGCGAAGCCGCGTGACCCGGCGGCTGGACCGGGCGTTTTTCCGCAGCGCTTACGACGCGCGACAGATCCTGGTCGACCTTGCAGCCAAGACCCGTGACGCCTCCAACCGCGAGCAACTGGCGGAACTGCTGCGCCACGAAGTCGATGATGCACTGCATCCTTCCTCGCTTGCCATTTATTTCCGCGGAGGCAATGCGGAATACGTCACGGAATCCGGGGTGCCCGAGGGACTCCGTAGACTGCCCGGTGATCTGCCGGTGCTGAAACACATGAGAGAGCGCGGCCAGTCCTGGGAGATCGTTCCCAGTACCGGTGAGGCTCCGGCGCTGGCGATTTTGCAACCGCTGCAGCCGGAATGCCTGGTACCGATGCTGGGCCGCAGCGGGCAGCTCCTGGGGATGGCCGTATTGGGTCCGCGGCTGTCAGAGGAGTCGTACTCGGCAGAGGACAGACGCCTGCTGGATTCGGTGTCAAACCAGGCAGGCATTGCGCTGGAGAATATCGGCCTGGCCGAGTTCATGGCGGAACGCCTGGAAGCGGAGCGGCGCACCCGCCAGGAGATGGAGATCGCGCGCCAGGTGCAGAGCAAGCTGCTGCCACAAAAAGCTCCCCAGCTGGCGACCATTGAATACGCGGGCGCGTGTATCCAGGCACGAGCGGTTGGCGGCGACTATTACGACTTCCTCGATCTTGGTCAACGACGAGTTGGCCTGGTGCTGGCGGATGTGGCGGGCAAGGGCATTTCAGCGGCCCTGCTCATGGCGAACCTGCAAGCGCATCTGCGCAGCCAGTCTGCCGTCGTGAGCTACGATTTCACCCAGACACTGGAGAAGGTTAACCGGCTGTTCTTCGAGTCCACCGAACCTAACAACTACGCAACGCTGTTCATCGGCGTCTACCAGGATGCCACGCGGCGGCTGCGGTACGTAAACTGCGGACATAACCCGCCGCTGGTGCTGCACGGCGAATCGGTGCAGCGACTTTACCCCACGGCGACCGTGCTGGGACTTTTCGATGACTGGCGGTGCGAGGTAGACGAGACCTTTCTGTGGCCGGGCGACATTTTGGCGATCTGCACGGACGGTGTGTTCGAGGCCGCCAATCAAAGAGGCGACGAGTTCGGCGAGGAAGGTCTGGTGGCCGCATTGCGATCGGGACGAAGCTTCAGTGCTCCGGAATTGCTGGCATCGGTAATTCGGGCGGTGGAGGAGTTTGCTCCGGGCGAGCAGGCGGATGACCTGACATTATTGGTTGTAAAGGCGAAAGATACCTAGGTCGATTGCCAGAGTTGATGCGCTGGGAGCACAGCCGGGCCCCGGGGAGCCGAAAGGAAACGCGCTTCGGCCCCGCCCGGCCGGGGCGACGCCGGCGAGAAGAGGGTAATGGGTTCACCGGGCACACCGCAGCCGATGCCCCCGAGGGCCTCTGCAGCTTCATTAACCAGGAAGTGATTTATGGTAATTGCATCGGAATTACGGCCGGGAATGGTGATCCGCAGCGACGGACAGGTCTACAGGGTGCTCGAGGTGGAGGCGAAGTCGGGCGCCGCGAAAATGGGTGGCGTGGTGAAGGCATCGCTCAGCAATCTGCACAGCACGCGCATGCTGGAGCAGCATTTTCGTCCGCAGGAGCGGCTGGAAGACCTCGAACTGGAGCGGCATAACATGGAATTTCTTTACAGCGACGATGACGGCGTGACGTTCATGAATCCGCTGACCTTCGAGCAGGTAGAGATTGCCCGGGAAATGATTGGCCCGGCCGAGAAGTTCCTGCAGCCGCAGATGACACTGCCAGTGGAGTTTTTTGAGGGCAAGCCGGTGAGCGTGGTGCTGCCGCAAATCGTAGAAGCCAAGGTCGAGACCACCGCCCCGCCCATTCATGCCCAGCAGGACAACGCCTTCAAAGAAGCCACTCTCGAAAACGGAGTCCAGATTCGTGTCCCGTTGTTTATCGGTCCGGGGGAAACGGTGCGGGTGGAAGTGAGGACCGGCAAGTATGTGGATAGGGTGAGAGCGGACAAGAAGAAGGGGGCGTAGGAGATTATCGCTCTGTCCGATGAGCCCGTGTCGCGACCGACTGCGGGACGGCGGGCGGATTTAGCGCGGCCGTTGGGCACGCGAACCCGGCTGTGGGCGATTTGATGTGCAGTGCCAAGCGCTGATTGCCGGCGGGTTGGGTTGCCGCCATTGTCCGCTTCACTGCAACCGTGTACTATTCGCCAACATGTTCCGAAACCAGCTGTTCTCCTGGGTCGCCGCGCTACCGCTTGCACTGCCTGTCCCGGCTCTCGCCCAATCCCAGTACGATTTCGTCCTCCACGGCGGCCGCGTTCTTGACCCCGAGACCTCGCTCGATGCAGTTCGCGACGTGGGCATACGCGGCAACCAGATCGTCGCCATCAGCGAGCAGACGCTTGCGGGCGGGCGCGTCATCGACGCTTCGGGCCTGGTCGTAGCGCCGGGCTTCATCGATCTGCATCAACACGACCTGACCCCGGAAGGGCTGCGCCTGAAGGCGATGGACGGCGTGACCACGGCTCTGGAGCTGGAGATTGGCCCGCCGGATGTGCGCAAGTTTCTCGACGAGCACCGCAATACCTCGCTCCTCAACTACGGCACCGCAGCCAGCCACCCTTGGGCGCGAGCGGCTGCCTTCGGCCAGCCTGCCGTTGCCAGCATGCTGGTGCCTCCCAGCAGCCCAGCAATGACCGGCCCTGCCAACCCAGAGCAGATTCAACGCATGCAACAACGCCTGCGCGAAGAGCTGGAGGCGGGCGGCCTGGGCGTAGGCATGGGCATTCAATACACTCCCGGTGCGTCACGCTGGGAAGTGATCGAGATGTTTCGTGTGGCCGCGGAACGCGATGTACCGGTGTTCGTGCATAACCGGGGCGATCGGGTAGAGTCAGTGAGCGAAGTCATCGCTGCGGCGGCGGTCACCGGCGCAGCCTTGCATATTGTCCACATCAACAGCAGTTGTTTGGCCGACGCCCCGCAATGCCTGAGCATGGTGGCGGGCGCCCGCGGCCGCGGCCTTGACGTGACCACCGAGGCCTATCCCTATATTGCCGGCATGACCCAAATCAACTCCGCACTCTTCAACCCGGGATGGAGGGAGAAGAGCGGCATAGACTATTCCGATCTTATGATCCCCAGTACGGGCGAGCGCCTCACCAAGGAGCGTTTTGAGCAGTTGCACGCGGCTTCACAGCCACAGACCGTCATCATGTTCAACAACACGCAGGCAATGGTGGATCAAGTGATCGCCAATCCCCTGGTAATGATTGCGGCTGACGGCACGGCCGGGCATCCGCGTGACGCTGGTACCTTCGGTCGGGTTTATGCACAATATGTGCGCGAACGCCGCAGCATCAGCCTGATGGATGCCATGCGCAAGATGTCTTACATGCCGGCGCTTCGCCTGGAGCGCAGCACGCCCCAGGCCCGCAAGAAAGGGCGCCTGCAGGTGGGGGCTGACGCCGACGTGGTGGTCTTCGATCCCAAGACCTTTCGCGACCAGTCGACGTTCGACAAGCCGGACCTGCCCAGCACGGGCGTGCGCTATCTGCTGGTGAACGGGACGGTGGTGGTGGATGGCGGCGCGATTGTTTCCGGGGTGGCGCCCGGCCGGGCACTCACCAGCCAGCCGAGGCAGTGAGCAAGATTGGGCACGCGGCGGTTGAAGAAAAACCCTTCCTGTCAGCCTATACTGCGGGGAAATACCGGAAAAATCGGGCGGGACCGGCATCACGGCCAGACCAATCCCCCCGGTCCAAGCCGCTGGGTTCTCCAGGATCAACCAGCGCAATCACGCGGGCCAACCAGTGCGAACGAATCGCCAGAAGCGGTTGGCCCATTGCAATCGCCAGTTGGCTCTTCACATCCCCGGCATCTTCATGCCGGACAGCCGGCGGGCGAAACTGGGCTTGCCCATGGTCTTGAACATCTTGCGCATCTGGGCGTACTGGCGAAGCAGTTGGTTCACTTCCTGCACGCTGGTGCCGGAGCCGCGGGCGATGCGCTTGCGGCGGCTGCCGTTGATGACCTCGTGGTGCTCGCGCTCGTAGGCCGTCATGGAGTTGATGATGGCTTCGACGCGGGTGAGTTCGCGTTCATCCACGTTGTCGGCCGCCTTCTGCATGTTGGCGAAGGGGCCGATCTTGGGCATCATGCCCATGATGTTCTTGATGGAGCCGAGCTTCTTGACCTGGCGCAGCTGCTCGCGGAAATCCTCGAGCGAGAAGCCTTCGTGGCTGAGGGCCTTTTGGGCGAACTGCTCCGACTTTTTCTTGTCGAGCGTGGCCTCGGCTTTCTCGATCAGTGACATGATGTCACCCATGCCGAGAATGCGGCCCACGATGCGATCGGGGTGGAAGGGCTCCAGCGCCTCGTACTTTTCGCCCACGCCGATGAACTTGATGGGCTGACCCGTGACGTTACGGATGGAGAGTGCCGCGCCGCCGCGGGCGTCACCGTCCATTTTCGTAAGCACCACGCCGGTAAGCGTGAGCTTCTTGTGGAATTCGTCGGCAGAGCGCACGGCGTCCTGTCCGGTCATGGAGTCGGCAACGAAGAGGATCTCCTGCGGGTTGAGGATCTTCTTCAGCGATTGCATCTCGTCCATGAGCTGCTCGTCGATGTGCAGGCGGCCGGCGGTATCCACGATGAGGACGTCGCAGCCGTTGCTGACGGCGTCGCGACGGGCTTCTTTTGCCAGCCGCTCGACGGTAGCGGTGTTGGCTTCGTCCAGCGTTCCTTCGTAGAGGTGCGCCTTGATGGCATGGGCAACCACTTTGAGCTGCTCCCGCGCCGCGGGACGATAGACGTCAACGGAAACCAGCTGCGGGCGATGACCACCCTGCTTCAGCCAATGGGCGAGTTTTCCCGAGGTGGTGGTCTTGCCGGAGCCCTGCAGGCCGGCCATGAGGACCACCGTCGGCGGCTGCGAGGCGAACTTTAGCTTGGCGGTGTCTTTGCCCAGGATGGCGATGAGTTCATCGCGAACGATCTTAATGACCTGCTCGGAGGGTGAGAGCGCGGTCATCACTTCCTGACCAAGGGCCCTCTCGCGGATATGTTCGATGAGTCCCTTGACGACGTTGAGGTTCACGTCGGCTTCGAGCAACGCCAGGCGAATCTCTTTGAGAGCGTCGCCGATGTTCTCTTCCGTCAGCGTGCCCTGTCCGCGCAGGTTCTTAAAGGCGCGCTGTAACTTATCTGTGAGATTCTCAAACATTCAAGTCGGTAGGCGCGGCGGGATCGAAAGAGCCGCAACTATCAGAATAACACGCAAAACGGGCGGTCTCCGCCCGTGGCTGCCCGCCGTGGGTTGTAGAGGCGCAGGGTGAAAGGTAAACAGAGGGTTTCTAGCGATTTGGTCGGACCGCCGCAGGCAAAGCGCGGGCTGGAACTGCCCGCTGGTGGTGTCACTGCGGTTGTGCCGCGCGGTGTACAACCTCCGCGAACCCGGGCTCGGAACGCATGCTGTCGAACGCCGGATCGGTTTTGACGTCTCCGAACCTTCCAGAACAGGCGCCGTCGTCACAGGCCCTTTGCAACCATTGCAACGCCTGGTCCTGGTGTCCAAGGGTAGCCGCCAGAACCGCAACCTCGTAAGCAGGAACATAACTCCTCGCGGGTGACGTTGTTAATTGCTTGAGAAGCTTGCCAGCCACATCCGTTTGGCCCGACACCGCGTAGGCATATCCCAGCCATGCCACATAGAACGGCTGCTCGCGCGAGAGGGTCACCGCAGTACGAAACTCGTCGACGGATTCCCGGTGCATCTTCTTATCAAGGTAACGACGCCCCAGCCAGAAATGCGTGATGGGCACATTGCCGGCTACTCGTAGGGATTTTTGCAATTGGGCGATCGCTTCATCATCTCGCCCGGCATTGTGCAGCACTCCCGAGTACCACGTGTTAGCAGCAACCGACAACGGGTCGAGCTCCAGGGCACGCTTCATCTGGGCATCGGCTTCCGCATGGCGTCTCCATAAAGAGAGGCACTCTCCATACATCTGATGGGCGCTGGCATAGTTGGGATCGAGCTCAATGGCTCGTTTAAGCTCTTCCTCACCTCCACCCGGGTTTCCGTCGCCCTCCACATACACAACGGCCATCGCTAAGTGCGCCGCGGCCACACCGTCGTCAAGTTCTAATGCCTGGAGAGCCGCAGTCTTGGCGGGTGTGAAGGCCTGGTCTTTCGAGATGAGGTTGTAGCCCGACATCACCACGTAGGAAAGGCCCAATCCCGCATAAGCCCGCGCGTACTCTGGGTCTTTGTCGATGGCATCGCGAAAGAACGCAACGCTCTTGTTGAGGCCTTCCTCCGTTCTCATGTTCCAGTAGTAACGGCCTTGCAGGTATGACTCGTAGGCTTCGGGAGGCACGGTGGCAGAACTCGACAAGCGTGCTTGTTCCTCCGGAGTGAGCCTGAGCTTCACCTGGTTCGCGACATCGCGCGATACTTCATCCTGGAGCGACAGAATGTCTTCCAGATCGCGCTCATAGCTCTCCGCCCAGAGGTGAGTGTCGGTAGGCCCGTGGATGAGCTGCGCCGTAACTCTCACTTTGTTGCCTGAACGCTGCACCGATCCTTCGATGATTCCATCGACGTTCAGTTCGCGGGCAATCTGCGGCAGCGGCTTGTCCGCACTCTTGTAGTGCATCGCCGAGGATCGGGGAGATGACCCGGATTGCCCCGACGTCAATTCCTCGGTCATGCCATCGGCGAAGTACTCCTGTGCCGGGTCGCCTGAAAGATTCTGGAGCGGCAGGACGGCGAGTGACTGAATTTGCGGAGTCCGCGACCGTCCGAGGAGTCGCCGCCATGACGTGGAGGGCGCCAGAGTTGTGACGAGTAACGCTCCGGTTAACCACCCCAATGACCACTCCCGGTCGTCGCTTGCTCCTGGATCGGTCTGGAGTGTCGGGCCACGAAGCCGCCGGCAGAGCGTGAAGCGGCGGGTCACCATTTGGAGCTAGCGGCGCGATAAAGCGGTATCCCCGCCGCGGAATCGTCTCGATGTAGCGCGGGCTCTCGGCCGAGTCGCCCAGCACTTCGCGGATCCGGTTCACTCCTTCTTTAGCGCGAGGTCGTAGTCCACCACCACGTTGTCGGGCCACAGTTGCTTTTGAAGCTCCTCCCGACTAACGACTTCGCCCGGGTGCTCTAACAGGATTTGCAGCACCTGAAACGGCTCGCCGGGCAGCTTAAAACGCACACCTGACTTCCGTAGTTCGCCGGCCTCAAGGTCGGCTTCAAAAATTCCGAACTTAACAACGCGAAATTGGCAAGGCACCGTTTCCAATGGCTCAGCCGGGAAAAGTGCCCGCGAGTTTAGCACGGGGTGATGTTTCGGGCCGACGAACCAGGAACCTCATCTCCTTAACTGCTCGCCATCAACAGCTTGCTGGGGAACCTACAAACCACCGGCGAGGTTCTTGACAGCCGGGCCTAACGGGGTCAGAGTCGCCAACGCGTCGCGAAAACGTCTTTGCCCGGCGCAAGGCTCGCATTGACTGTCGTTCGTACACTTGAAAACGCGGCATAGAGAAGGAGGCACTATGAAAAACGGTCGACACTGGAAGTCCATACCGCCATTGCTTGGTCTGCTGGTTGCTACAACGATCCTGCTTCTTGCATGCCTTGCTACATCTGAAGCACAGGAAGGCGTTCCCGCTGCCAACGTGGTCTGGCAACACGTGGGAAGGATTTACTTGAACCCTAGCACGGGGAAGGCGGTGTGGGCCGACTACGCTGTTCACAGTGACAGAACAACAGTTCACTCTTCAGCGGCGCGGCAAGCGAGACCACAGTTTACTTCACTTTCAGCAGGGATGTCCTCTCGCTGACCCCATGCCGAACAATGGGCGATGTTGCTCTCAGTCTCGTATCGGCGGGAGCATTCAATGTGTACTACAACAGCATTCCAACTGGGGACTGGAGCAACCCGGCTACTTTCTCGAGCGGACAACTGATCGCCACCTTTAGCAGAAAAGAAAGCCTGTTTCCCGAGTTCGGACCTATCGGTTTTCACAGCCTCTCCGAAACACTCTTGTCTAGCCAGAGCTTCACATTTAATGGACAGACCTTCAATTTCAAATACATGACCCCGAACGGAATTACTTTCGTTCAGTACATCAGCACTACGCCGCTAGCTGGAGTCGCAGACTATCCGGTGGCGTTCGCCGGCTTCGGCACCACCATGGCCGTAGGCGAGAGCGACCACTAGGTAAGCTAGTCCAGGCGCGCACGCGAGATTCCGGGAGATCCCATGCCCGGGGAAGCACGCTACCTCGCAAACCCCACGCTGGAAGAGTCGCAGAGATTGGCTACGCCATGGTTGTCGTATGCAGGCAAACCCGGGAAGGTTAATAAGGTGGGGTGGAACAGTGGTCAGCGGTCAGCAAAGGGCAGAGTGCGAGCGAAACAGACTTGGGCAGCCGCAGGCAGGTCGCGCAGAATGTCGGTCTGTAATTTGAAAAACCCGACTCCCGGCAACGGATCTCTGTTCGCAATTTCGTTAAGTCCGGATCAACATGCAGTCGCCTGACGGAAGACTTCGGCAGCGGCGACGATGGTGTTGGTGTGAATGGTGACGGTGTCTTCGACGTGAGTGGCGTAGCCGCCGGCGTAGGTCACCATCACCGGAATGCCACGCGCGCGGGCGATGCGGAACACAAGTTCATCTCGCTGCCTGAGTCCGTCGATGCTGAGGTTCAGACCTCCAAGCTGGTCTTCGCGGAAGGGGTCGGCGCCGGCAACATAACAGATGAGGTCAGGCTCAAATTGACGCAGTCCGGAGCTGAGAGCATTGTCGAGCCAGGCCAGATACTCGGCATCACCACATCCGTCGGGCAGGTTCACGTCGATGGAAGACGGCGGCTTCACCAGCGGATAGTTGTGCTCCTGGTGAAGCGAGATCGTGAAAACGTCTTTATGACCTCCCTGTTGCCTGATGCTGCCGCCGGAGATCCCAAACCCGGAACGATGATGCACCGAGGGCAGGCTTGGCATCTGCGTTTGGGCGGCACTGAAGATGGCAGCGGTCCCGTTGCCCTGGTGAACGTCGCAGTCCACCGTCATGGCACGCCGGATAAGTTGGCGTCTTTGCAGACTGCGGATCGCGACCGCAAAGTCGTGAAGCATGCAGAACCCTTCGCCGTGATCGGGGAAGGCATGATGGAAGCCGCCGCCAATGTTGACGCATACGCCACCGGCGAGCGCAAGTTCGGCGGCGAGGATCGAGCCACCGGTGTGAAGCAGAAAGGCCTCGACGACCTCCGGGGAGTACGGGATCTCCAACTGCAGCTCTTCGCGCGCCGTGAGACCCCCCTCCATAAGCTTGTTGACGTAGAAGGGAGAATGCACCAGCATCACGTCGGAGTCGGTGGCCGGCTGGGGAGTGACGAAATCCGATTCGTCCACTATGCCCATTACTACCAGACGCTCGCGGATCATGCGGTACTTGTCAGCGCG
>Ga0306923_10005639_pt1 | contig 12224 bp, 10 predicted proteins | sample sta12Can44000108_FD_203841 | JGI IMG/M metagenome (GOLD analysis project Ga0306923, IMG submission 203841) | Lab enrichment of tropical soil microbial communities from Luquillo Experimental Forest, Puerto Rico - statanox.12C.anox.44.000.108 (v2)... | ecosystem: Environmental > Terrestrial >...
CACGGTGAGCCCGCCGTCGCGCCAGGCGGCATAAGCGAGGTTGCCGGCGATCAGCGCATGGTGCAGCGCGTAACGCCGGCCCTTGGGCCAACTCGGCGTCTCGCCGCCGCCCGTCCACATGCCGGGGATCCACCATTTGCCGACCACCTCGGGCCGGGTCGGCTCCGCCATGTCGACGATCGCCAGCACCTGGTCGGTGAACTCGGGGTAGTGGATCGAGACATAGGCGTAGCGCCCGCCGACATACCAGATGCGATGCGGCCCCACCCCCTCGGTCGCCATAAAGGCGATCTCGCGCGGCGCCTCGGGATGCGCGATGTCATAGATGCGGACGCCGGCCGTGTATTGGCGGCCCTTCAGCAGGTCGGCCGGCGATCCCGAGTAGTAGGCCTGCGCATCGACCTGCATCGTCCACATGCTCGGCCCGTTGACGGCGAGCAGCAGGTCGTCATGGGTCTGGAGATGGATGGCGCGGGTGTCGGGCGGGCAGGGCAGGAACGCAACGGGCTTCGGGTTCTTCAGATTGCGCACGTCGAGGACGGTGATGCCGTTCGAATAGCCGTGCCCGATATAGGCGTAGCCGCGATGCACCATGATCTGGACGCCGTCGCCGCGTCCGCCCTGGTCGGAGTGGCTGATGAACTCGATGTTGCGAGACGCGACCGCATTCATGGTTTACCTCCTGTTGAGCCGTCGCCGTAAATGGCGTTGCCATCGGCGATCACGTCGCCCAGATTGACGCCCCTCACCCCCTACCCTCTCCCTGCAAGCGATGCGAGGGGGTATCGCGCCATCGCTGGGCCGGGCTAGCCGTCGAAGAGATCGAACAGGCCTCAAATACACTACAACTCGCGCATCACGACACCGGAGGGACGATCGGTGAATCGGCTAGCGAAGCGGGCGGTGATTTCCTATTGTCTATAGCGGCGACAAACCTCTGGCAGGATCGTGGAGCATTAAATGGCGGACGGCACATCTCCTGTGGTTCCGGCGACCCCCGCGGAAGCGCTGACCCCCGCAGGCATCAACCACCTGGTGATCAACGTGCGGGATATCGAAGAATCGCACCGGTTCTGGACCGAGATCCTCGGCTTCAAGCAGGTCGGCGTATCGACCCGGCGCAACGGCAAGATGCGCTTCTACAGCGGCGATCATGGCGGCGGCCGGATGAACCATCACGACATCGCCCTCTGCGAGAACCCGGACCTACCGGCGCCGCCCGCGGATTGGGACATGTTCAAGACGCCGGTTGCGGTCAACCACATCGCGATTTCGATGCCAAACCGGGAGGCATGGCTGCAACAGCTCGCCTTTCTGCGCAGCAAGGGAGTCAAGTTTCATCGCCGTGTCAATCACGGCATGACCCACAGCCTCTATATCAGCGACCCCAATGGCTACGGCGTCGAAGTGCTGTACGAATTGCCGCGCGAGGTCTGGGGCAACGACATCCAGGGCGCCCTCGGCTATGCCGAGCAGCTGCCGACCGAAGGCGACGAAGCTTTTGTTGACGACACGGACTACCCGACCTTCGGCGAGGCCAAGGAGGCTGCGGCGACCTGAACCGAGTTCGTCGAGGAAGGCAATGGTATCCCCCATCCTCAGAGGTCAGATCCGGTAGCGGTCGTTGTAGCGCTTGAGGAAGGCGCGCACACGCTCGGTCTGCGGCGCGAACAGGAGCTGGTCGGGTTTGCCCTCCTCGACGATGACGCCATCATCCATGAAGACGATGCGGTCGGCGATGTCGCGAGCGAAACTCATCTCGTGGGTGACGACGACCATCGTCATGCCGTCGCTTGCGAGTTGCTGCATCGCCGCCAACACCTCACCGACCAGTTCGGGGTCGAGTGCGGAGGTGACCTCGTCGAACAGCATGATTTTGGGGTCCATGGCCAACGCCCGGGCGATTGCCACCCGTTGTTGCTGACCGCCCGAAAGCCGGATCGGGTGTTCGGCCGCCTTGTCCGACAGCCCGACCATCGCCAGCAGCTCGCGCGCTCGGACCTCGGCCTGCCGGCGCTCGACGCGTTTCACCCGCACTGGTGCGGCGACGATGTTTTCCAGCACATTCATGTGCGGGAAGAGATTGAAGCTCTGGAACACCATGCCGATCTGCTCGCGCGCTCTGGCGATCTCGCGCTCCGACATGCGCACGCGGCGGCCGCTGCGCCCGTCGATGCGGTAGCCGATCGGCTCGCCGTCGATCATGATCGTCCCGTGCTCGTATTCCTCCAGCAGGTTGGTGCAGCGCAACAAGGTGGTCTTGCCCGAACCGCTTGGACCGATCACGACGACGACCTCGCCGGGTCTGACCGCAAGCGACACGTCGCGTAATACCTCGACCGCACCAAAGCGTTTGCGTAAGCCCGTGATTTCGAGCATCGGGCGCTGCTGGCGGTCCCGCGAAACCTCAATGGCCAAGGAGGACGCGTCGTTCGAGGTGTCTTCCATAGAGAGCCAAGGTATAGCAGATACAGAAATAGATCGCCGCCGCGCCGATGAAGATCTGAAACGGTGCCAGCGTGCGCTCGACGACCTCTCGGCTCGCCATCGTCAGCTCCCATAGGCCGACGATCGACACCAGCGAGGTCGCCTTGACCAGGCTGACGCACAGGCTGACATAGGGCGGCGCGGCAAGACGCAATGCCTGCGGCAGGATCACGATCTGCAGCAACAATCCGCGGGTCATGCCGAGACTGCGCGCCGCGTCCCATTGCGCCTGCGGCAATGAGAGGATGCCGGCCCGAAAGACCTCGCTGATGAACGCGGCGTAATAAAGCGAGATGACCAGCACCACGCCCCAGAACGGCGGCAGATCGATCCCGGTCAGCGGCATCAGGTAATAAACAAAGGTCAACAACACCAATAGCGGGACGCCGCGCATCAGGAAGAGATAGCCGAGGATCGCCGACCGCAGCAGCCGGCCGCCGAACACCTGCAGTAGAGAAAGAGTGACGCCGAGGATCGTCGCGGGCACTACCGCGCTCGTCGCCATCAGCACGGTCATTCCGGCGCCGCGCAGCAGGTACCAGAAGCTATGGATCAGCGGGCCGAACTCTTTCATTGCGCAAACGCCAGCCGGCGCTCGGTCAATTTGCCGACCAAGCCGGCGATCGAGGTCAGCGCCAAATAGATCAGCGCGGCGCCGAGAAAGACATCGTAGGTGTTGGCCGAGGTCTCGACCCAGACCTCGGTGATCTTCATGATCTCCATCACCGCGATTGCCGCGACCTGCGAGGTGTCCTTGATGATCGCGATGCTCTGATTGGTCAGCGGCGGGATTACCCGTGCGACGACCTGCGGCAGAATGACTGTCGTGTAGAGGGTCCAGCGACGCATGCCGAGGGCGCGCCCGGCTTCGAATTGCCGGATGCTGACCGACTGCAGCCCGCCGCGATAGATTTCAGCGACATAGCCGCCATTCTGCACACACAGCGCCAACAAGCCCGAGGCAAAGCCCGACAACCCGAAGCCGGTCATCGAGAAGCCGAAATAAACAAGGTACAACTGGATCAGCAGCGGGGTGTTGCGCACGAGCTGGATATAGCCGCCCGCAACCCAGCCAAGCGGCCCGCGCACCCCATTGGCCAGCGCGACGAGCAAACCCCAGACGAGGCAGATTGCCATCGTCAGTAGTGCGAGCTCGACCGTGACCGCGGCGCCTTCGAGCAGCGCCGGGATCAACCGCGCAATAAAGTGGGGGTCGAACGGCACTGTTCCCGTCATACCCGCGAAAGCGGGTATCCAGGAGCCCGAGGTGATGGCGGTTGCCCTGGACCCCCGCCTTCGCGGGGGTGACGATAGTCTACTAGTAATGCTCGCTTTATTTAACTCCGGATGCTCAATACTTGTTGTAGTCGTAGAAGCGCTGCGGCGGCGGATCCTTCTTTAGCCACTTGCGGTACCACTCGACGTATTTTTCATACCGGATGCCGGAGCGCAATTCGCCGACCCAGGTGTCGAGGAACAGCCACCATTCGAAATCGCCGGGCTTCATGAAGATCGAGTCCTGCGAGACGTAGGCAAACGGGGTGCCGCTGGTGTCGAGCCTGACCAGATCCTGGTTTTCTGCCTCGTAATAATCAGCGATCGGCTTGTCGATGGCGAAGGCCTGGGCACGGCCGGTCTTGACCGCCAGGAACAATGCCGAGGGCGAATCGAGCAGCAGCAGCTTGGCCTCCGGCATTACCTGCTTGGCGCGCGCGATCGCCGGAGGCACGTTGAGAATGGCGTAGGTGTATTTGGGGTCGTTGAGCTCCTTGACCGTCTTGATGCCGGCGTCCTTGCGCGCGATCACGCTGCCGCCGGTGTCGAGATAAGGGCGGGTGAAGGCAATCCGCACGGCCCGGTCCGGCGTGATCGTCGTCGAGCACAGCCCGAAATCGATCTTGCCGCTGAGTGCTGCAGGGAAGCGTCCGTCCGATTGCACGACGACGAATTCGACCTTGCTGGGGTCGCCGAGGAGATCTTTGGCGATCTCGCGCGCCATATCGATCTCGAAACCGACGAGGGTGCCACCATCGTCGACAAAGGCGAGGGGCGGCGAGGTGCTGTAGGTTGCGACAATCAGCTTGTCGCGCTTCAAGACAACATCGAGCAACGATTCCTGCGCCGATGCGGGAACCGTAAGCAAAACCAGCGCAAAGCCGAACAAAAAACGACCGAACATCGCCCACCTCTCGTGCAACTGGCGTGCCGGCGATCCTAGCGGAAGCTCGTCCTTTTGGGTACCGCAACGCCCGGTTGCTGCGGCGGGAGGCGCCGTGGTATCCCCGATCCGCTCGGTGACGGACAATTGCTGGAGGAAAACAGATGCGCTTCGGCTTTTTCGACCAATTGCCGTGTGCAAGCGGGTTCACCGAGCGTCAGCGCTACAAGGACATCATGGCGCAAATCGAGCTCGGCGACGAGTTCGGCTTTGACACCGTATGGCTTGGGGAACTCCACTTCAGCCGCGCCTTCTCGATCCTCGCTGATCCGCTGATGGTGTTGGCGGCGGCGGCGCAGCGCACGACGCGCATTCGCCTGGGCACCGCGGTAACTTTGCTTCCATTGCACAACCCGGTGAAGATCGCCGAGGAAGCGGCAATCGCCGACATCCTCAGCGACGGGCGGCTCGAGCTCGGTTGCGGGCGCGGCACCGCGCCATTGCACTACGAAGGCTACGCCATCCCGCAGGAAGAGAGCCGCGAGCGCTTCGAAGAGGCGCTCGACTTCATCCTCAAGGCCTGGACCAACGACAGCTTCTCTTATGAGGGCAAGCATTTTCGTGTGCATAATCTGAGCGTCGTGCCGCGGCCAGTGCAATCGCCTCACCCCCCGGTACGGATCGCCGCCAACAGCCCGGACACCTTTCCGTTTTCCGGGCGGCGCAAATTGCCGATCTTCGCCACGCCGCTGATCAATCCGCCCGACAAGCTCAAGGAAGGCTTGGCGGTCTACCGCGAAACGTTGCCCGCCGGCACGCCGGGCGATACCGCGCTCGCTTTTCCGGTCCATGTCGCGGCGAGCCGAGCCCAGGCGCGACAAGACTGCGAGGCGGGGCTCCTGCGCTTCCTGCGGGAAGCCGCGGAGCGGTTGCGGCCGCTCGGACAGACGGACATCAAGAGCTTCGAGGCGTTTCGTCAAGTATTGGCCCGCATCGAGCGGATAAAATACGAGGATTTTGACCTTGAGATGGGAGTCTTTGGCGATCCCGACTACTGCGTGGATCGGGTGCGGGCCCTGCACCGCGAATATGGGATGGACGAATTCATCTGCTACTTCAACCAAGGCGGAATCATGGATCACCCTATGGTCAAACAGTCGATGACATCGTTTGCCATGAACGTGATGCCATATTGCCGCTAGCCGCAGCTCCTCAGCACCCGCAGATTGACAAAACCCGCCGGGGTCGCGACAAGCGCGGCGATCATTTGCACTTTTAGGGATCGCAGGATGGGAATGCTCGAAGGACGGATCGCGCTGTGCGCTGGAGCGGGTCGCGGGGTGGGAGCCGAAGTCGCCAAGCTGATGGCCGCCAACGGCGCCAAGGTCATCGTCAACGACCCCGGGACAAGCGGCAGCGGCGAGGGAGCGGACCGGACGCCGGCACAGGAGATCGTCGACCAGATCAAGGCCGCAGGCGGCGATGCCGCGGCGAATTACGGCTCAGTCGCCAAATTCGACGATTGCCTGGCCATGGTCCAACAGGCGCGCGAGACCTTTGGAGGGCTGCACATCGTGTTCAATGCCGCCGGCATCCTGCGCGACAAGATGTTTCACAACATGTTTCCCGAGGACTGGCAGGCGGTGATCGATGTTCACCTCACAGGCCACTTCAACATCAATCGGGCGGCGATCACCCTGTTTCGGGAGCAGAACTACGGGCGGATCATCATGGTGTCGTCGACCTCGGGCCTGCTCGGCAATATCGGCCAGTGCAATTACGGTGCGGCCAAGTTCGGGATCGTGGCGCTGGCACGCATCGTCGCCATGGAAAATGCCTCCAGGGGCATCACCGTCAACGTCATCTGTCCGTCGGCGGACACCCGCATGACCCGCTCCGTGCCGACACCGAAGGACCCGCAGGCGGCCGCACTCCGTGAGGAACGGCTGCGCCGCAGCCGGGCCGATGCCATCGCCCCGCTCTGCGTCTTTCTCGCTTCCGAACAGGCGAGCCACGTCAACGGCCAAGTGTTCCATCAGCGCGCCGGCGAGCTGTCGCTCTATGGGCATATGCGGCCGGTTCGCATGGTGCACCGCCAAGGCGGTTGGACACCCGAGACGCTCGCCGAGGTCGCGATTCCGGCGCTCGTCCCGCAGTTCACTCCGCTCGACAGCCGCGCCGTTCATCCGGGTCTGCCGATGGAGTGAGTTCGCCCGCGGTCGGTTTTATGGCGGTCGGTTTTATGGTAAACAGATACTGTGCAAGTGCGGGTATTCGGATCGCGCGGTCCGCCCCCGGATCATCGCGTCGGCATGGGATTTGCGACGATGCGCGTCATGACGCGCGTTTTCCTTGCGGCCGCCCTTCTGTTTTCCGCCACCGCCGGCGCGCAACCGCCGGCAGATGCTGACCCGGCGCTCGGGCCGTGGTTCCGCAGCCTGCTCGTGCCCGGTACGAGCATTTCCTGCTGCTCGGTAACCGATTGCCGGGCCACCGAATACCGCATCGAGGCCGACCATTACGAAGCGTTGATCGGCGGGAGCTGGCAAGTCGTTCCGCCCGACAAGATCCTGCAGCGCACCGATAACCCAACCGGCCACGCGGTGGTGTGCTGGACGCCGCAGCGGGGAATCCTCTGCTTCGTTCGAGCCACCGAATCGTAAAGGGCGATGCGCCGCAGCGACTATTGCGGGTTCGGCGGCGGGTACCCTGGTAGGCCTGGGGTGCCGCCGCGGCCTGGGGGTCTGAGCCCCGGCGTATTCGGCGGTCCGCCGCCAGGGAGCGGCACCGGCTCAGCGCCAAGGATCGGCACGCCCAGCATTTGACCGGTTTCGCCGGTTGGCGCTCCCGCCGGCCGGACGAGTGCCTCGAGCTGCCGATCGCTGAGCTTGATGCGATAGAATTTATCGTAGAAGTCGCGCACGGTCGCGCGCAGATCCGTCTGATAGACCTCTGGATAGAACAACGCGCTCAACCAGGGCAGTCCGATGATCCGGTTGACCCCGGTCGGGTCGTCGATCCACCCGAAGGGCTCGGCCGGGGCCAGGTAGACGCGTTTGCTGGTGACTGCGGCCAAACCACGCCAAGTTCGATCGCGCTGCAGCGCACTATAAAAGCTGCGCTGCTCAGCTATGATAAAAGCGGGATTCCATTGGAAAATCTGCTCGTGCGTGACTCTCGTCAGCTCACCCGTCCCTAGCCGGGCGGCGACGTTGATCACGCCGGCCTGGTCGATGGCCGCCATGACCTGCGAGCGCGCCAGCCCGGTTTCGAGCCCGTCGGCCCCGCGGCCGTAATAGACCAGCGGCCGCTCAGTCGACTCGGTGATCAACAGTTTGCCGCGCAGGTCGTCAATCTGGCCCCGCGCGGAATGAGCCAGGTCTTGGCCGCGCTCGGCGACGCCGAGCATCGCCCCGACCGTGGCCAGGGTATCGGGAATTTGCTGAATGCCGCCGTCGAGCAGAATATAAGGGACCCTGGTCTGCCGCTGGATCGCATCCGCCCGCGCCGCCGCCTCGGCCGACACAACGCCTGTTTCGATGATCAGATCGGGGCGCAGCCGCGCAACCGCGTCGGCCGCGACCGTCGGGGTCGGTCCGATCAGTTGGCCGGCGACCGGCAGCTGCGCGAATTTGGCGGGGAGATAGGCTCGCTGCTCGCGCGTCAATGGCCGGCTCCAGCCGACAAGCTTCTCGGGAGCCAAGACGAAGACGAGAACCGCAGCCGATTGGTCGGCCGCCATCACCCGGCCGATCCGGTCCGGTAATACGACGTAGCGCTCCGCGGAATCGACGAAGTCGGCCGCGTGACCAGGCACCGCGAAGACCGTGACAAAGAGGAACACAATCCAGACCGCAGGCGAGCGAAGCGACATTAACGCACTCGTCCAAATGGTTGCGGGCAACTATACCTGGGGCGACCCCGCTGACAAGCCCAGCGGATAGTTTGAAGCACGGAGCCCGCGGCAATGACGCGACCTTTCGAAGGCATTCGGATCATCGACATCACCCATGTTCTTGCCGGCCCGTTCGCGGCCTATCAACTGGCGGTGCTGGGCGCCGACGTGATCAAGGTCGAGCATCCGGACGAGCCCGACCAGAGCCGTGAAGGCGGCACCGACCGCGCGCTCAACCGGCGTAACATGGGGACTTCGTTCCTTACTCAGGGATCGAACAAGAAGTCGATCACCCTCGACCTCAAAACCGAGGTGGGCCGCGAAATCTTGAAGAAGCTGGTCGCTCGCGCGGACGTGCTGGTGGAGAACTATCGGCCAGGCGCGTTCGCGGCGCTCGGGCTCGGCTACGAGGCGCTGTCGCGGATCAACCCCCGACTCATTTACTGCTCAATCTCGGCATTCGGTCAGGATGGGGTACGGCGCGAGCAGACCGCCTACGACCACGTGATCCAGGCGACCTCGGGCATTATGGCGTCCACCGGGACCGAGGAGGTCAACCCGATCAAGATCGGCGCGCCGGCGGTCGATTACGCAACCGGCACGATGGGCGCCTTCGCGCTCGCCAGCGCCCTCTTCCAGCGCGAGCGCACCGGCAAGGGCCAGCACATCGACCTCGCGATGCTCGGCGTCGCGATGATGATGCAGGCCTCGCTGATGACCGGCTATTTCCGCAACGGCAGCGAGCCGAAACCGCACGGCAACAAGCAGCCCTTTGCCACCAACAGCGCCTACGACGCCAAGGAGGGCATGGTGATGATCGGCGCCAGCAACATCCGCCAACAGGCGCGGTTCTGGCGTGCGGTCGAGCGAACCGACATGATCAAGACCGACAACGAGGCGCGGGTCGATGACCGCGAACGCGAGGCGGAGATCATCGCCGACATCATCAAAACCAAGACCGCCGACGAGTGGGAGGTCTACTTCCAGGCACGCCACGTTCCGGCTGCGCGCGTGCGCACGATGGCGGAAGCCCTCGCCGACCCGCATTTCACCGGGTGTCGTGTATTCCACAAATTCGATTCGGTCGCCGGCATCGACGGCCCGGTCGGGGTGCCGCTCGCCGCGTTCAAATTCGCCCACGGCGGGCCGTCGATCGAGCACCCGCCGCACGAGATGGGCGAGGACACCGACGCGGTGCTTGCCGAACACGGTTATAGCGCGGAAGAGATCGCCAGCTTTCGCCGTGCCGAGGTGATCTGAAGGGAAAGGCTACCGAAAGTTCCGGCTGGTGATGACGATGTCGCGGGCATCATAGCCCGGCACCTTTTCGGGTAAGGCCAGAGGCGTTTTGCGAAGCGGCCGGGGCTCGGCCTCGCCGGTGCGGTCGCGCAGCGTGTTGAGCCGCGGGGTCAGGTCGTCGAGACGCTCGGCGACGACATGAATGACGCTCTCCTCGCGCTGCAATTTGCCGGTGCAGCACAGCAGAGTGGCACCGAGTGCCGCGCGGCGGAAGCGTTCGAGGATTTGCGGCCAGACAATCAGATTGGCGATCCCGGTCTCGTCCTCGATGGTGATGAAGACGACACCGTTGGCACTGCCCGGACGCTGGCGGATCAGCACGACCCCGGCGATCGCCAGCCGCCGGTCGACCGGCAGATGGGCGAGTTCGGCAGCGATGACGAGGCCCTCGCGGGCCAGCTCGGCGCGCAGAAAGGCGAGCGGATGGCGCTTCAGCGTCAGGCTCAGGCTGGCATAATCCTCGACGACGTGCTCACCCAGCGGCATCTCCGGCAACAGTGCCATCGCGCGCGCTTCGCGCGAAGATGTCGGAGCGTCTTCCGCGGCGGCGAAAAGCGGCAGCGGCGGCTCGCCGAGCGCCTTCAACGCCCACAGCGCGCGGCGGCGGTCGAGCCCGGTCGAGCGAAACGAGTCGGCTTCGGCGAGGCGCTCGAGCGCTCCGCGGCCGAGCCAGCTACGCCGCCACAGGGCGCACGGATCCGGGTATCCTCCCACTCCCCGGGCAGCAACTAGCCGTTCTGCGTCGGCTTCGGCGAAGCCCTTTATCTGGCGCAAGCCGAGGCGCAGCGCCCACCCCCACCCTGGCCCTCCCCCGCTCGCGGGGGAGGAAGGGGAGGGGGCGGGTTCGAGCGAGCAATCCCAGAGACTGTGGTTGACATCGACAGGACGTACCTCGACGCCGTGCTCGCGCGCGTCGCGGACGATCTGCGCCGGGGCGTAGAACCCCATCGGTTGGCTGTTGAGCAAGGCGCACGCAAAGACCTCGGGATAAAAGCATTTGATCCAGGACGACACGTAGACGAGCAATGCGAAGCTCGCCGCGTGGCTCTCCGGAAAACCGTAGGTCCCGAACCCTTCGATCTGGCTGAAGCAGCGGGTCGCGAAGTCGCGCTCGTAACCGTTCTCGACCATGCCGGCGATGAACTTGTCGCGAAACAGATGGATGTCGCCGTTGCGCTTGAAGGTTGCCATCGCCCGGCGCAGCCGGTCCGCCTCCTCCGGGGCAAAGCCGGCGCCGACGATCGCGATCTTCATTGCCTGCTCCTGAAAGAGCGGCACGCCCATGGTTTTGCCGAGCACCCGACGCAGAGCCTCGGAAGGATAATCGACCGGCTCGCGCCCGGAGCGCCGCCGCAGATAGGGATGGACCATGTCGCCTTGAATCGGGCCCGGCCGCACGATCGCAACCTCGATCACGAGATCGTAGAACTCGCGCGGCTTGAGCCGCGGCAGCATCGTCATCTGGGCGCGACTCTCGACTTGGAAGACGCCGAGCGAATCGGCGCGGCTCAGCATCTCGTAAACCGCGGGGTCCTCGGCCGGGATCGTGGCGAGTTCGAACCGATGACCGTAATGCTTCTCGATCAGCGCGAAGGCCTTGCGGATGCAGGTCAGTATGCCGAGCGCCAGGATGTCGATCTTGAGAATACCGAGCTGATCGAGGTCGTCCTTGTCCCATTCGATGACGGTGCGGTCCTCCATTGCCGCGTTCTCGATCGGCACCAGCTCGGACAACGGCCCGCGGGTGATGACAAACCCGCCGACATGCTGCGACAAATGGCGGGGAAAGCCGACCAGCTGCGCGGCGAGATCGAGTGCCATGCGCAAGGTACGGTCGGTCGGGTCGAGCCCGGCCTCGCGCACTCTGAGATCGGCGATCGGATCGTTGCTCCAGCCCCAGACGATACCGGCGAGTGCAGCGACGACATCGACGCTGAGACCAAGCACCTTGCCGACCTCGCGGATTGCCGAACGGGAACGGTAGCAGATCACCGTCGCGGCGAGACCGGCCCGGTCGCGGCCATACTTTTCGTAGACGTACTGGATCACCTCCTCGCGCCGCTCGTGCTCGAAATCGACATCGATGTCGGGTGGTTCATTGCGGGCAGCACTGATGAAGCGCTCGAACAGCACGTCGATCCGCGCCGGATCGACCGCGGTGATGCCGAGGCAATAGCAGACGACCGAATTAGCCGCCGAGCCACGCCCCTGACACAGAATGTCGCGCTGCCGCGCGAAACGCACGATGTCGTGGACGGTCAGAAAATAGCGGGCATAGTCGAGCCGCTCGATCAGTTGGAGTTCGTGCTCGATCAGACCGCGGACCTTGTCCGGAACGCCCTCTGGAAAGCGCTCATCGGCACCTTGCCGGGCGAGTTCGGCGAG
>Ga0306923_10005642_pt1 | contig 12220 bp, 11 predicted proteins | sample sta12Can44000108_FD_203841 | JGI IMG/M metagenome (GOLD analysis project Ga0306923, IMG submission 203841) | Lab enrichment of tropical soil microbial communities from Luquillo Experimental Forest, Puerto Rico - statanox.12C.anox.44.000.108 (v2)... | ecosystem: Environmental > Terrestrial >...
TCAGTCTCGGTCCAGAGAGCCGCCTTCGCCACCGGTGTTCTTCCCAATATCTACGAATTTCACCTCTACACTGGGAATTCCACGCTCCTCTCCCGAACTCCAGCAGACCAGTCTCGAGCGCAATTCCCAGGTTGAGCCCGGGGCTTTCACACTCGACTTGGACCGCCGCCTACGCGCCCTTTACGCCCAGTAAATCCGAACAACGCTCGCCCCCTTCGTATTACCGCGGCTGCTGGCACGAAGTTAGCCGGGGCTTCTTCTGCGGGTACCGTCATCATCGTCCCCGCCGAAAGAGCTTTACAACCCTAAGGCCTTCATCACTCACGCGGCATTGCTGGATCAGGCTTGCGCCCATTGTCCAATATTCCCCACTGCTGCCTCCCGTAGGAGTCTGGGCCGTGTCTCAGTCCCAGTGTGGCTGATCATCCTCTCAGACCAGCTACGGATCAACGGCTTGGTAGGCCGTTACCCCACCAACTACCTAATCCGACGCGGGCCCCTCCCTCTGCGATAAATCTTTCCCGGGATCGCTCCCGGCGTATGCGGTATTAGCCGAAGTTTCCCTCGGTTATCCCCCACAAAGGGGCAGGTTCCCACGCGCTACTCACCCGTCCGCCACTCCCCCAGAGGCCGAAACCCCCGGAAGCGTCCGACTTGCATGTGTTAGGCATGCCGCCAGCGTTCGTTCTGAGCCAGGATCAAACTCTCAAGTTCATCCCGGGTCGACACCCAGGGCTCAGCCCCGTCCGGTCGACCCCTTCCAAGGGCCTCCATAACGCACGCATTCCTGCGCGAGCCACAGACGGCACCACGCCGCCGCCCGCGCATCCCTTCCACCTTCTCCACAACCTCAATCAGCATCCCCCCATGACACACACGCCTCAGGGGGCCGCGCTTATAAGCCCTCCCCGTAGCTCCCGTCAATCAAAATCCCGCGCCCCGCTGCGTCGGCTCGGTCACACCACATCGGCACCGTAGTACAGGATCACGGTGTGCTTTGCTTCAGCGAAAAAAAGCCACCGCTCGACGACGAGGCCCAGCGCCGCACTCGCGACAGCAAGCCCAGACACGATCCCTCCAGCCACCCCCCCGAACAGCAACCCCAAGGCGCTCGCCAGCGCGGGAACCACAAAGCCGGTGAGCCGGGCGATGCGGCGCAGCTCTCTGCGGTGCTGGCGCGCGATACGGAACCCCATCTCCTTTAACAGGTAATTCTCTTCGGTATGCGGTGCCTCGAGCATGCGCACTCGACCTCGGCTGCCGAGCGAAGTCCCACTCGCAACGGTGCTCCGCGCCGAGGTCGTGTCGATCAACCGCCAATACCGTTCCTTCGTCCACCAAGCGGCAAGCACGATGATCAAAGTCAGCAGCGCGATACCGGCGTAGCGCGCCGACCACAGGCGGATCAAAAAGTCGAGGACAAGGCATCCGCTCATCAACGCGAGCACCAAATAATTCGGCACGACCCAGGGGTTGTGCCATTGATGGATCGGCTTCAGCGATGCATAGATCATGCCTGTGCAATAAACCGTCGCTGCGGCAAGCCCGGCACCGAGCACCCCGCACAGACCGATCAGACCCTCAGTCGCGCCGAAGAACACCCAGCCGAGGCTGAAGATAGCCGCTAACAGCAACGTCAGGACCGCGAAAATGCCTTCGCGTGACAACCAGGACGATCGCCATTGAGAGAAGGCGCGCCACGCCCGCTCCGGCCGCCCGAGATGAAAGGCCGAGGACACCAGCCCACCAATGGCGAACAGTGTGGCGATCGCAAGCGCAACACAGCCAAAGCTTTGGCTGGGGGGCAACAAGCCGAGCGGCGCGCCAAGCCCGAGCAAAGCCAAGAGCGCGAACCCTGCGCCCGACGAGGTAGTGAAGAAGACTATTGAAAGCGCCGGATGCACGCCAGCCCCGGAATGTGCTCTCTCTCAACGGGACAGGCGTAACTTAAGCCAGCACAGCGGCCGGATCCCGGGCGGTTCGCCCAATCAGCTCATCGCTATTGTACCTCACCGCCCGGTACTCGCTCGGTAGCGCAGAATTCTTGGTGGACGGCCAAACGACACCGTGTTCTCGATCGGCGGAAAGGTTGGCACCGCTGCATGATCCTCGCCTGACGCCACACGATCGATCTGCACGCGCAAATCATACCAGGCAGCCTGGCCGGTAATGGGGTCGGCATTGGCATGGTCATACCCCCGATCCGGCGGAAGAAGCTCCGGGATCAAATGGTTGAGCAGGAATGCTTTGCGAAACTCGGGCGCAGCAGGATCAAGGTCCCAGGCGCCAGCGCGCTTGCCAATCGCGTTCCAGGTCCACACTGTGTCCGGGTTAACGCCATCCATTAGCTTGCTGGGAACACGAATTCGACCCTGACGGCTCGATAGCCATACCCAGTCGTCTTCCGCGAGGCCAAGCGCCTGCCCGGTCGCCCGATTGATAAACAGCCGATTGTTGCCGAGGATTTGCCGCAGCCAGGCATTCTGCGAGTGCCAAGAATGGTACATATGCATCGGACGCTGAGTCAACGCGTGCAGAGGAAAGCTTTCACTCTCGCTTCGCGCTTCCTCGAACGGCACATACCAGAACGGCAGCGGATCGAAATAGGTCGCGATTCTTTCACGATGCGTTTCAGGCGGCACCACCTTCCCATGCCCGCGGGCAGCGAGGCGAAAGCGCTGAAGTGGTTCGACATAGAGCTGTAGTGTAATCGGGTCGGAATTATCGATGAGGCCCATGGCGACCGCTGTTTCGAGATAGGCCTTGTTGGCGTGCTTGAAATACCGCTGGTCCTCGGGCAACTCGTGCCTCCAAAAACAACCGTTCGCCACATAGCGTTCGAGCTGACGGGGGTTTGGCGCGCCTTGGCCCGCTTGCTCGCCTTCGGCACCGCGCCAGCCGCCGAGCGGCCCAACGCCCGGGCGGCGCTCGTGGTTGACGATGTAGTCCGGATAGCCTCCCGGATAGCGTGGAACGCCGTTTGGCATGACGAAACCGGGCAACCCTAGTCGGGCGCCAATTTCGATCAGCACGTCCTGAAACGGCCGGACATCGCGGTCGGGGGCCACAATCGGTTGGCGGATCGCATCGGCCGGTCCCTCGACCCCACCGATCGGGCGATCGAGGAGAGAGATGCAATCCCAGCGTTCGAGATAGGTGGTGTCCGGAAGAACAAGATCGGCATAGCCGACCATCTCGGAATAATAAGCATCTGAATAGATGATCCGCGGGATACGATAGCCGCCGTTCGCGGGATCCTTGTCGGTCAGCATTCGGATTGTTACGGCGGTGTTCATCGCCGAGTTCCAGGCCATGTTGGCCATGTACATGAAGAGGGTGTCGATTTGGTACGGATCGCCCTTCCATGCATTGGGGATGACCATCTGCATCATGCCGTGCGCGGCGATCGGGGCGTCCCAAGAGAAAGCCTTGTCGATGCGCACGGGGCGGCCTTCGCTGTCAATGATCAGATCCTCGGGCGAGACCGGGTAGCCGAGCGGCGCCCCGGCCAGCGGTCTTCCGGGCTTGATCTGCCCGGGTTTCCCTGCGGGTTGCGGTCCGGGCGGGCACGGCTTGGGATGTGGCGACTTATAGCGCCAGCCGCCCGGCACATCGATCGTGCCGAGCAGTAATTGCAGCAAATGCAGAGCGCGACAGGTCTGGAACCCATTCGAATGGGCGGAAATCCCCCGCATCGCATGGATCGAGACCGGGCGGCCGCGCATTGAATCATGGCGGCGGCCGGTCCAGTCGGTCCATGGCACGGGCAGCTCGATCTGCTCTTCGAAAGCAGCGTGGGCGAGATCGGCCGCCAGTCGCCGGATCGTCGCGGCCGAAATACCACAGGTCTCGGCGACTGCCTCGGGCGCGTAGCGGCTGTCGAGATAGCGCTCGGCCACGAGCTGAAAGACCGGAACGGCGCGCCGGCCGTCGGGCAACCCAGCTTCGCCGACAAGACGGGCCGAAACATCCGCCGCCATGACGTTCGCGAGGGCTCCCGAAGCCTCAAGAACCAGTGGCTCGCCGGCCTGGCCGCGGGCGAAGAGTCCGTCATCGGCGGCGCCCGGCGCTTGGATCACCAGCCAGGCCGCATTGGTGTAGCGAACCAGATAATCCAGATCGATCCGATCGTTTTTAAGCAGCTCGTGGACCAGCGCGAGCACAAAGAGGCCGTCGGTGCCCGGTCGGATCCCCACCCATTCGTCAGCGATCGCCGAGTAGCCGGTTCGCACAGGGTTTACAGAGACGAATTTGGCGCCGCGACGGCGCAAGCCGGACAGCGCGATCTTGATCGGGTTCGAATCATGATCCTCGGCGACGCCGAACATCATGAAGAACCGGGTGCGGGCCCAATCAGGTTCGCCGAACTCCCAAAAGCTGCTGCCGAGAGTGTACATGCCGGCTGCCGCCATATTCACCGAGCAGAACCCGCCATGCGCCGCGTAGTTCGGAGTCCCGAATTGGGCTGCCCAAAAGCCGGTCAACGACTGGCTCTGATCGCGGCCGGTGAAGAATGCGAGCTTTTTCGGGTCGCGTTCGCGGATCGGCGACAACCACTCGACAGCGGTAGCGATCGCCTCCTCCCATTCGATTTCGCGGAACTCCCCGGAGCCGCGTTCGCCGACCCGCCTGAGCGGCTTTCGCAGCTTTGCCGGGGAATGTTGCTGCATGATGCCGGAAGCACCCTTGCCGCAGATCACGCCGCGGTTGACCGGATGGTCGCGGTTGCCTTCGATGTACCGGATGCCGCCGTTCTTGAGATGAACTTTGATCCCGCAGCGGCAGGCGCACATATAGCAGGTCGTGCACTTGACCTCGTCGGACACCCGGGCGGTAGTCTCGATCCCTTGTTTCGGCGAGAAATAGTCGCGGATACGCTCGCCAAGGTTCATGCCGTCTCCATCGGTTCAATCAGGTTTGCCGAAGAGCCCGCCATTGTCGACCGGAAGACCCGCCTCGCGATAGAACCGCAAAGCGCCCGGGTGCAGCGGTAGGGGCAACCCGTCGAGAGCGTGTTCGAGCCGCACATCCCTTCCGATTGGATCGTGGGTATCCAGCAGCCGCCGGGTCGCCTCGTTCCACAAGGCCTTTGTGATAGCAAAGATCAGCTCATCGGACGCGTCGGCGGAGACTATCCAAAGGGCATGGAACCCAATGGTCGACGTTGCGGCGCCAACCCCTGGATAAGTATCGGCCGGGATCACCGATCGATCGTAAGGGCCGTATTTCTCGTGCATTTTCGATAGCACCTCATCAGGGATCCCGATCAGACGGATCGGCGTGGTCGCGGCGAGTGCGCGAACGGCCGGTATTGGGACGCCACCGATAAGAAAGAAACCATCGAGGGAACCATCTGATAGTTCGGCCGCGGCCGTGCCGGAGCGCAGGTATTCGGCCGACAAATCGTGTTCGGTGAGCCCGATCGCAGCGAGCACGGTGCGGGCGTCGGCGAGAGTTCCTGACCCGGTCTGGCCCAGTGAGATGCGCCTGCGCTTCAGATCGGCTAATGTCTGAAGCGGGCCGGCAGCGCGCACGACCACGTGAAGACTCTCTGGGAACAAGCTCGCGATAGCCCGCAACTTCTTGATCGGTCCTTCATCGGCGAAGACGCCGGTTCCAGCAAAAGCCCAGCTCACAACATCGGATTGGGCAATTCCGGATTCGATCTGGCCGGAACCAACCATCCGAAGATTTGCCACCGAGCCCTGGGTCGCCTCTGCCACCGCAACCAGTCCCGGGACGCCGCAACTGCCGCCCTCCACGCAGGGAAGCGAGTCAGCGGGCTTCGAAATGGCGCTTGCAAGCACCCCGCCGATCTCGAAGAAGCTGCCAGCAGTCGCAGCAGCGCCGATGCGGAAGAAACGCGGTTCCTGCCCGCTCGCTGGTGTCGTTCGCCACAACAGGAGAACAACAACGACAGCTCCTAGCGGGGTACGACAATGAAGACCGAACACAGAGAGCATCGTCTCACCGGGTGAGACCGCAGTTTTTGAAGACAACACGGATCACCTCGGATTGCAACACCAGGCCGCTCAATCCGGAAATTCTGACAATGGTAGAGTGAGATGGGTGTGCGCCACGGCCCGCGCGCCCGAAACCCGAAGATCTCGCGGAGTCCTCCGACTGGTGCCTATTCCCTGACCTCGCGACTATCACCTCGTGAGCGCGTTAGTCGCGAAGAGCCCGATGTTTGCGTTGGCCCCGATGAGATCTCCGGCTGAGAGCGAAGTCGTATCCATTCGCAACGTTTGACACATCAGGGATCGCACGCTGCCATCTTATCTTGTTTCGATCGCCACGACCTGTCTCTTGCAAAGGTGATTTCCACTGATCACCTTGAGGTTGGATGCTCCATGATGTCGCTCCCCCCGAGCATCACAACGCATCTCAAGCGAGGCAACGTGCCCGTTTTCCATAGAGTTTCTAGCCTTGCAAGGAGTTTAGGGTTCGCGAGCACAATGGCAGTGGGCCTTGGTGCTCTCGGCTTTGGTGGCTGGCCCTCGCGAGTGCTCGCGGTAGAGCCCGGAGGGGTTCCACCGATTGTTGGCCCCGCACTAAACGAACCCGGCGTCGGGATGCCAGATGTGGCCGTCTTCCTCGGCAATCCCGAACTCAAAGCGCGAATTGATCCGCCCGGGAAACTGACCGTGGCAGGCGAGCGGATGCATGACCGGCTGTTGCGGCGGTTCTATGCGGTTCACGGCTACCAAACGGTATGGGCCAGCCACCCGGCAGCAGCAAGGCGCTTGTGGGACATGATTCTGCACGCCGACGAACAGGGTCTTGACCCGAACCTGTTCCATAGCGCCACGCTCGCCGAGCGCAGCTCAGCGCGATCGCTGGTCGAGCGCGACCTGCTGTTGTCTGATGCGTTTCTTTCCTATGCAGACGCATTGTCACGGGGTGCGATGCCGATCGAGGACCGCGCAGATGACGAAGACCTGACGCCAGAACCGATCGACGTCGTCGCCGTGCTCGACGCGGCGATCGCTAGTCCCGACCCGCCGAAGCTAATCGACGCACTCGCCCCGTCCTCGACCGAATATTTGACGCTGCGCCGCGCCTATGTCGAATCCCGCGCGGTCGCCGAGGGCGGAAGCGTGCAAGCCTCGGATGGTGGGGTATCTGCCGAGCGCCATGCCGGCGCGGAACGCCGGGCGAGGCGATTGGCGGTCAATCTGGAGCGGTTACGCTGGCTGCCCCGGCTCGTTCCATCCGACCGCGTGGTTGTAAATTCCTCAATTGCGCGGCTTCAGCTATTTCGCAATGACCGGCCGGTGTTCACTACGCGCGTTGTCGTCGGTGAAACCGACAAGCAGACACCTGAGTTTCACTCAACGATAAATGACATCTTGTTTAATCCCCCCTGGAACATTCCCCGCTCGATCGCGGAGAAGGAGATATTGCCAAGGCTAGCGGCCGATCCTGACTATCTGAGCCGCCATCATATGAGGTGGCGCGCTGGCGGCTCTATTCAGCAGGAGGCCGGTCAGTACAGTGCACTGGGACGGCTCAAATTCGAGATGACCGATCGCTACGACGTCTATCTGCACGATACGCCGATAAAGTCTCTGTTCCAATCAGCCGATCGCATGATGAGCCACGGGTGCGTGCGCGTCGAGAACCCGCGAACGCTTGCGGAACTGCTGCTCGGCCAGAGCCCCGAGGCGATCGACAAAGGTATTTCCCGCGGTTACACCAATCGGCGGTCCTTGCCGAGTCCTCTCCCGATTTTCATCGTCTATCGGACGGCGTACACCGAATCGGATGGTTCGATCCAGTTCAGCTCCGACCCATACGAGCGGGATGACGAGATTTGGCAGCATTTGACGCGTGGGCGACGGTCCCCGGTTGCCCAGGATGGCGCTCTCGGCCAACGTAAAGGGTGATCTATTGTGAAATAATTTCAACCTCTGTTAAAAGTGCAATAAGAAATCCGGATTAGAGAGGTCAATTTTGGCTGATCGGGGTTGTATGCACGGTTAACAACTGTTATCCCGTCGGTGGGGGAATTGGGGGAGTTAGCCATTGCAGATGTCTTCTTTGCTCAGCCGTCGCCGGCTGCTCGGCGCGGCTGCGGCCGCAACCGCGGTCGGTTTCGTAGATCCGGTTCCGGCAGTTTCCTTCGCTCCGCGATCGGTATCGCTCTACAACGTCCATACTGGTGAGTGGCTGCGGACGGTCTATTGGGCTGACGGCCACTACATTCGGGAGGCGGTCAGAGACATCAACTGGATTCTGCGGGACCACCATTCCGACGAGATCCGGCCGATGGATGCCGGCGTTCTCGACCTGCTCGGAATGTTACGAGATCGCCTCGATACGCACGATCCTTTCCTGGTGGTTTGCGGATACCGCTCGCCGACCACCAATAGGAGGCTCTATCTGCAACACGAGGGCGTGGCGAAATACAGCTATCATATCAAAGGGATGGCAGTTGATCTCCGGTCGGAGCGCCGAGACCTGAGCCAAATTCGCGACGCAGCTCTGAGCCTCAGATGCGGCGGGGTCGGCTACTACCCGCGTTCAGACTTCGTCCATGTCGATTGTGGACCGATACGTCGCTGGTAGAGCCCAGTAGTTTGCGGGGCTACCAATCACCGAGGCCCTCGCCGCAATACATCGATCCGCAGCGGCAATGGCGTGCCGAGCCAAGCTGCACATCGGGTGTGGTCGGCGACGCTGTCGCCCGTAAGCGGGTGCACCAGGACGTCCAGCCGTCCGCGGTTGAGCATCAGCCAGGGCACAAGAGTGGGGAACTCCTCAGCCTTGAAGGCCACTTGATACATCGAGACCGGATGCGGTCCGACCGGCTCGTCGTGCCAGCTTCCGAGCCGAGCCTGGAAACGCTCGCCGATCGCTGCACGCAAATGCTCGGCGATCGCCCGCGTCTGCGGCGAATAATAGATGTGCGCGTGATATCCCTTGATCTGGCTGGGAACACCAGATGGGTCACTCATGATGCTCCTCCTTATTAAACGAGCTTATTTCCGCGGGCGACACCGTCTCGCCGGAACCGAGCGCCCGTTGCATAAGGACGATGTCCACCCAGCTGCCAAATTTGAAGCCGACCGCGGGCAGGAGCCCAACTCGGGTGAAACCTAGCGCCGCGTGCAGGCGAATTGACGGCCGCGTATCGCTGCCGCCGATGACTGCGACCATCTGCCGGTAGCCGAGCTCGGCGCAGCGGTCGAGCAGGGTCGCGAGGAGTGCTCGGCCGAGGCCGCGCCCGACCTCCGCCTCGTCGACGTAGATCGAGTCCTCGACTGTGAAGCGATAGGCCGATCGCGTCCGGTATGGTCCGGCATAGCAATAACCGATCACACGTCCCGACCGTTCGGCGACCAGATAGGGTAGGCCGCGGGCGAGAATATCGCGGCGGCGGGATGCGAGCTCGTCAATGTCTGGCGGAACCTCCTCAAAGGAGGCAAGGCCGTGGAGCACATGGTAGCCGTAGATCGCGGCGATTTGGGCGACGTCGCCCTCCTGCGAGGGACGAACCACTACGCCATCGGCGCTCATCTCGGCTCAGATGAGAGCCATCGGCTCAAATGACGCGAACCGGCTTGCCGTCGAGGAAGGCGACGACATTTTCGACGATTTGCGGATAGGAGCTGCGATAGTTCTCGTCGGTCACGTAACCGATATGAGGCGTCAGGATCACATTCGGTGCCGTGCGCAACGGGTGGTCGATCGGGAGCGGCTCCTTATCGTAGACATCGAACCCGGCATAGGCGAGGCGTCCCTCCTTCAGCGCGGTGACAATTGCTTCGGTGTCGCAGATCGGTCCACGCGAGGTGTTGACCAGGATCGCGGTCGGCTTCATCAGCCCGATCTCGCGGGCGCCGGCAATGCTGCGGGTGCGCGGGCTCAGCACGAGATGCACCGAGAGAATGTCAGAGCGGCCGAACAGCTCGTCTTTCTCGACCCGCTCGACACCCTGAACCACGGCTTTCTCCGCAGTCAGGTTCTGGCTCCAGGCGATCGCCTTCATGCCGAAAGCGAGCCCGACACGGGCGACCGAGCTGCCGAGGCGTCCGAGACCCAACAGACCCAATGTTTTGCCGGCGACGCGGTGGCCGACCCGCGTCTGCCATCCGCCTTGCCGCATAAATTGATGGTCCTCGGCGATGCGCCGGGCGGCGCCGAGAATCAAGCCCCAGGCGAGTTCGGCAGTGTCCTCGTTGCCGCCGCCGGGCCCGCCGGTACCGCACACGGTCACGCTGCGGTCCTTCAGCGCCGCCATGTCGAACGAAGCATTGCGCATGCCGGTCGTGATCAGCAGCTTCATCTTGGGAAGCCGATCGACGACCGATTTCGGAAACGCCGTACGCTCCCGCATCGCCGCGACGAGCTCGGAATCGGCGAGTGCCCGCACCACCGCATCCTCGTCGGCAAACGGATGTCGCTCGACGGCTATCTCGACCCCGCGGTTCCTCACCGGCGACCAATCCGCCATGCCGAGCGCCACGCCCTGATAATCATCGAGGATGCTCAGCCGCATCACCGCCTCCCTATTGCCGTGCCGTTACGATGCCATCGCCTTTTGTAGATTTGTGTCAAGCTTGTCGAGAAATTGGTTGGTCGTCAGCCACGGGTGATCGGCGCGGATCAGGATTGCCAAATCGCGCGTCATGTCGCCGCCTTCCACAGTGTCGATGCAGACTTTCTCCAAATTTTCCGCGAAACGGACGACTTCCAGAGTGCCGTCGAAGGTACCCCGATAGCGCAGCCCGCGGGTCCAGGCGAAGATCGAGGCGATCGGGTTGGTCGAGGTTTCCTTGCCCTGCTGATGCTGGCGATAGTGGCGGGTCACGGTGCCGTACGCGGCCTCCCCCCGACTGTCTTGCCGTCCGGCGCCAGCAATACTGAAGTCTTCATGCCGAGCGAGCCGTAACCCTGCGCCAAGGTATCGGACTGTACGTCGCAATCGTAATTCTTGCAGGCCCAGACAAATCCACCGTTCCACTTAAACACCAACGCCACCATGTCGTCGATCAGCCGATGCTCATAGGTCAAATTAAGTTTTTTGAATTCACCGGCAAATTCGTTGTCGCAGACCTCCCGAAACAAGTCGCGGAAGCGCCCGTCATATTGCTTGAGTATCGTGTCCTTGGTCGACAAATAGAGCGGCCAGCCGCGCTGCAGCGAAAAATTAAAATACGAGCGGGCAAAGCCGCGGATTGATTCATCGAGGTTCTACATCCCCAACGCTACGCCGCCGCCGGGGAAATCGTATACTTTGCGGGTGACCGGCTCGCCCGCCCCGGCCGGGGTGAAAGTCACCGAGAGGGTGCCCGCTCCCGGAACAACGAAATCGGTGGCGGCGTACTGGTCGGCGAAGGCATGACGGCCGATCACAATCGACTGCGTCCAATTTGGGACGACGCGCGGCACATTCTGGCAGACGATCGGCTCGCGAAAGATCGTGCCGCCGATCCGGTTGCGCAGTGTGCCGTTGGGCGAGGGGTACATGCGCTTCAGGTTGAATTCATCGACGCGTGCGCGGTCGCGGGTGATCCCGGCGCACTTGACCGCGACGCCGTATTGTTTGATCGCATCGGCGGCGTCGACAGTGATCTGATCGTCTCTGGGCTACCCTGGGCGGCTCCACCTGACGCCGCGTCAGAGAGCGGCGAGCGCAGCGTTCAGCGTCTCACTCGGCCGCATCGCCGCCGATGTCTTAGCCTGATCCGGCAGATAATAACCGCCTGTATCCACCGACTTACCCTGCACGGCGATCAGCTCAGCATTAATCTTGGCCTCGTTGGCCGCCAGCGCCTCCGCCAGCGGTTTGAAGCGGGCTGCCAGTGCCGAGCTGTTGTCCCGCCCGGCCAGCGCCTGTGCCCAATACAGCGCCAGGTAGAAATGGCTGCCACGATTATCCAGTTCGCCAACCTTCCGCGCGGGCGAACGGTTGTACTCAAGGATCTTGCCGTTGGCCTCATCGAGCGTCTCGGCCAGGAGCTGCACGTCCTTATTCCCGCTTGTCTGCGCCAGATGTTCCAGCGAAGCGCCAAGCGCCAGGAACTCGCCCAGCGAATCCCAGCGCAGATAGTCTTCGTGCTGGAACTGCTCCACATGCCTGGGCGCCGAACCCCCGGCCCCGGTCTCGAACAACCCGCCGCCCGCCAGCAGCGGAACGATCGACAGCATCTTGGCCGACGTGCCCAGCTCCATGATCGGGAAAAGATCGGTCAAGTAGTCGCGCAGCACATTG
>Ga0306923_10005657_pt1 | contig 12206 bp, 14 predicted proteins | sample sta12Can44000108_FD_203841 | JGI IMG/M metagenome (GOLD analysis project Ga0306923, IMG submission 203841) | Lab enrichment of tropical soil microbial communities from Luquillo Experimental Forest, Puerto Rico - statanox.12C.anox.44.000.108 (v2)... | ecosystem: Environmental > Terrestrial >...
AGTCGCACCTCGTGGCCAAGCGCGCGCAACTCCCGCGCCCAGTAGTGCGCCGTCGCGCACGCCTCCAGGCCAACCAGACACCGCGGCAGTTGACTGAAGAACGCCAGAACCTGCGCACGCCGAAGCTGCTTGCGCAGAACCATCGCTCCCTCTGCATCGACCCCGTGAACCTGAAAAACATGCTTCGCCAAGTCCAATCCGATCGTCGTAACCTCGCCCATGGATGGCTCCCGTTCGCTGCTGATTTGGCACTCAGATGGGGGCACCCGGGTCGCGATTGTTTAAACCAATAAAATCAGGCACTTCTTACGTTGGTATGTCTCTTGGAAATCAGCCAAGGGACGGCCAAGAGACATGACAAAAGAACGCCCCCGTCAGAGGCGGGGCGGCCTCCGAGGGACGATCGCCACGATCATTTCAATGCAAGTGCCAGTGCGTGGTCCGTCGCGCCGTTGCCGCTAGGTGATTGGCCTGATGGAGCATCCCTGGAACGAGCTTGCGCAGATGCCTCGCGATCTTCTTGCGGCAGTTGGGACAGGCCAGCGCAATGACGAAAATGAAGACGCCCACGAGCGCAGATAGGACGTGGTCGAGCTTCGGCCCTTCATCGGGCGCAAATCCGTCGTTCTGCACGTCACCAAAGATTGCCTTGATGATTTTCTGTTCGAGCTCGGCCACTTCGGGCACATCGTCGTCAAACATGCTTCGCTCCCTCACGTCGCTGACCTGTGCGATCATAATGGCGTTCAACAGCGGACAAGAGCGCAGCGGCGAGATCGCGTCTCAAGACGACGTGCTTCATCGGGCGGCCTGACGGTAGGCGATAGGCAAGATCCGCCTTGAGCTTGTTGACCGCTTCCCACGCCCGAAAGCTGAGCGGCCTATGGCGCGGGCGGCGCTTCACTCCCGTTGGCCTAGGTTTGACACTTCAACTTCAAGGATGTTGACGCGCACGGTTGGCACAAAAACTAGCTGCGCAATCGGCATCCCGCGCTTCACCGTAAACGGCTCGCGGCCGAGATTGACGAGAATGACGTAGAGCTCCCCGCGATAGTCGGCGTCGAGCGTGCCGGGTGAATTGAGCACCGTGATGCCGAAGTGCAGCGCGAGCCCCGAGCGCAGTCTGATCTGTCCTTCCACGTCCGGCGGCAGCGCGAACACGAGTCCGGTTGGGATGGCGGCGCGACCGCCGGGCGCGATGATGATGGGCGGGTCTGCGGGCACTGAGGCCAGGAGATCGAGTCCGGCCGCATGGGGAAGTTCATAAGCCGGGATCGGTATGTCGACGGCGAGATCGGCGGTGTGCGGCAGCCGCAAAATCCGCACTTGAATTCTATTCATTGCTTCGCCTCCTTTCGTCGCCGGTCTTCGTCGCGCCTGATCTTGCGCCATTCGTCATCCGAGAGCCCTGGCAGAATTCGAGGGAGCTCGGCCTTGAACTTGGTGAAAGCAATCGTCACGAGCTCGGGCAGCTTGTCCTTGAGCACGGCGACCATCGCCTCGATCTTGGCAGCGTCGATTTCCTCTTCGCGTGTCATCGCGACGGCCTTCTCGCTGCTTGCCAGGCCGCCACCGCGGCGTCGTACTCGGCCTACTCTTCCGGCGTGATGTGCTGATAACCGCCCTGACGCGGCGGCTGCACGAGTTCGCCAGCCGCGTTTAACGGCGGGTCGACGTACTCTTCACCAATGGACGCCGCGTAACGCCGGCCCGCGCGTTCGACGAGCGCTTGCAGATCGGGGCATCCGTTTTCGTCGAGCGGAATAGTTGGTTTCTCACTCACGGCCTCGCTGGTCTTTCTTCACGCTTGAACATTCGGGGCAACGTACAAATCCCCGTTCGTCAAACCCCCAACCGCTCGCCTCCGCACCGGCGACGAAATCAAGGATCCCGCTGAGCATCGTCTCCTTCGATATGATCTTGCCGCAGGCACAGCACATGGACGCGACCGCCGTTCGTTCATTCATCGCGGCGGGACTTCGAACGAACGCTTGCTGCGCAGTCGTTGAAAACGCTTTGCGCTAGGTCGTTCAGTTGCTCTCCAAATTTCTCCAGCCGCGCCTGTATTTCGGGCGTTGTTGCTGACGGATCTCCATTGGTCGCACGTATGTGCAGGCCGAGAATTACGAGACGCACGGCCGCGGTCATGACCTCGCTGCCTGTCGGTAAGCATTCGTGCACCACGGCACCGAAGCTCCCCATCAATTTCTTGATGACGGCTTCGTCAACATATCCCTCTGGGACTGTGCGGCGTCGTTTCATTTGAGTTGCCCCAGTAGCTTGCGCGCGCTGTCAATCAATGCGATCGCAAAGGCTCTGGCTTACGCGTTAGTACAGATGAAACTCACCATATTGGTACCGTGCATCAGGCACCATTTGGCTCGCGCGCGTCAGCATAACCGGAATATCGGCACGCAATTTTTCCGCCAACTTCTGACGACAGTCGGGGCACAGCAAAGCCATTTGGTAACTTATAATGCCCTCTAATGCCTGCCAGAGATCGTTGAGATTGTCGGGATCCAGTTCGTGATCGAGGGTAAAAAGAAAATCTTGCATCATGGAATGGGCAAGGTCCTCACCCCTTAAAGGAGCAACTGAGCTAAGCCGCTCCCAAGTCAGATTGTGGTCGCGATAGCCGCACTGATAAGGCTTGCGCAATTCTAAGATTTTACCGCGCTCGGTTTCGTCCATGTTACTCTCCTTCTGACCCGCTACTCTCCTTCTGGCCCGCCTCACTTTTTCATCTGCGCCGACAGCCTGCGCGCGCTGGGGGTGCGCAAGTCAGCGAGCGCGGTCAGGCCACCAGCAGCGTAGTGGGCGACAGCCTGCAGAAGCTCGCGCAGTTGGGCGATAGAGCCGGCATCAAAAGCGTGGTAGGCGCCCTTGGTCAGACGCGCCACTTCCCGGAAGGCTTGCCACAACTCCTTGAAGCCTTCTCGCAGTTGGGGATCGCTGCCTTCCTGAAAGCAGAAGCATGGCACGCCGAGGCCGGCGACGCTGTCGTAGAGCGTTTGCGGGGCTTCCTCCAACATGTCGCCAATGAGGACCACCGCGCTGATAGCCTGCCGCCGATGCTCCCCGCGCACATGAGCAAGCGCCCGGGCATATTTCGTATGTCCGTGGTCGCAGCGGATGCGCCCCATGAAATGCTGAAGCTCGCGCGCATCGCCGGTCCAGTCCGAGCTCCTAACTTCATCGAGACCGCGGAAATAAGTGACCTGCATTTCCAGTCCGCCAAGCTTGGCCGCCTCGTTAAACATTTCCGCTTGCAGCTGAGCGGCGACATCCCAAGCGTGCTCGCGACTGCCGGTCGCATCGATGATGAACGCGATCCGCCCGCGCGCTGTCTGCACCTTGGCGAGAAAGTCGGTAACCCGCTGAGAATGCGATGTCGGCAGATTACCCATCGTGTGTCTCTCCTGTGCCTCGTTTGTGTCTCGGCAAACGTATGATTTTGCTCGACTGTGCCTCCACGTGCCCGAGCAGGTCGCGCCACACCGGTTCGAATTGCCAGCGATAAAACCCCTTGTTGGATCGGCGCTTTCCGTCAGCGCCGATTTTCCAAACCGTTCTGTAATCAATCCCCTTTCGATAAAACCGAGCATACAGAGCGTCGTTTGTCAGCGAAGCCCAAAGCCCATGCTCCATCTCGCTTAGCGCCTGCACGAGATGCTTGTCCAAAGGTGATCGGCCTGCAATTGCTCGAACACGATGTAGGTGTCTTCATAGAGCCTGATTTCTGGATCGAAACTTGCCTCCTCAACCGCAATTGCGGCGGCACGAAGCGTCGCGCCGTAGCCGAGCGCGTCGCCGATCGCAATCAGTACGCGCCAGTTATCGGCACAGCGGCCGCGCAGTTCTTTCGGCAGGCTGATTGTCCTCGGACGCTGAAATGTCTCGGCCCACTTGGAGGCGACGGTGCGGGCGGGGGCGAACCGCGGATCATTCGGGAAAATGTCGTCTCGTCCCTCGAAGCTCTTCACCAATTGGAGAGCGATCGACCGGCTCGCGACTTGCAGCGGAAATTTTTCCTTGCGGCCGGGGCCGATGACGGTGGCTAAAGCAAGTGGTGCAAAGGTCGGATAATAAACGACTTGATGATTAACAACGCGGGGGACGCCCACACCTTGCCGGTGGCCACTATCGATGATCGCGACCACCGGATCGTGACGTTTCCACAGCGTTGAATGTTCGATTTCTTCAAGCAGAAAGGTCGTCCAGGGTTGCGCTTTCAGTTGATGATAAATCACAGCCGGCGTCGTAGCGCTGACGTGCATTGAGTTGTTTGCCAACGCCGCAATGCAAGCAAAAAGAACCGTCTTCCCGCAGCCGGGCTCACGCGAATAGGCCAACAGTCGTGGGGTGTGGATAAACAAGTTGAAAACATAAGTGTGAAGAACCCACGCCGCGACAACGACGCTGTACTCAAACGGCAAAACAAGTCCGGTCTCGTCAATGACGCCGAGCACAACCTCGAACGCATTTTCTGCTCGCTCACGTTTGATGATGCGCGAACTAGGATCGAGGGCGCTATACTCGGCGATGTAAGTCACCTGAACATCGCTCAGCTCAAAGTCCGCTTGCTGTTGCTTCAGATACTCAAAGGCTTTGGCGCGCTCAGCCGCACTGGCGCTAGGTGCCCCCATGGTGCGCCAACAGGCAGCCAGGCGCGACCAAAGTTCATCGGGCGGCCAGTTCATTGCGGCGCCCCCCGGCACATCGGGGCACACCTCAAGACGATCAGCGACTTAGCGGGGCACAACCGGGGCACAGACAGGGCACAGCGGGACCCGAGACAGCGCGGGTGCTTGTGCGATAACTTAGGTGAAGCCTTGGCCATGTCGTGCCTGCAAGTGCACATGGTTGGGGATTAAGCCGGAGGCGCCGTCAGCAGCGGCGCCTTCCGCCTTTAAGGCGGCGGCTTGAGCTGACGCTGTGGCAGCGACGCCAACCAGGCTTGGACCTCGCTCGCGAACCACGCGATCCGGCTCGAACGTCCGCCGCTGGGGCCGACGACACGGGGCAACGGAAACCGGCCCTGCCTCATCCAGCTAAAGATCGACGAGTAGCTGACGCGAAGGAGCGCAGGCAGCTCCGGCTTGAAGATCAGCTTGATGTCGGCGGCAGGCGCGCCGCTGTCGACGATGGCACTCGGCGTGCTTCCTGGCTTGGCGGCGTGCGGTTTCCGGCTTGCGGAACCTTTGGAGCGGCGCACGAAAAATCCTCCCGGTTTGGGAGGATCAAGCAGTGCTTGATGTGTTTGTAATTACAAACTTAAAGCAAAGCTTTTTGGGGGTCCCACCAAAAATATAGCATAAAGCACAATGGTAAACAACTCTGTTCAACTATGTTTTGCAGATAATCAAGCTTCTCGCCTTTCCGGCGCCGGCGCCGCTCCGGTCAGGTCATCAAGCGCGGCATCGAGCTCCGCCTGAGACGCCTCCGGCTTTTTCCTGCGCGCGGCTTCCTCGGCTTTTAGTGTTTGCGCTCTTCGATCCGACGCACGTACTCGGTCCACTGCTGACGTTCTCGATCTCGCATAAGCCGCCACATATACTCGGCCATGTTTCCGGAAATGCCACCGTCGAACCGAGGTCCGTATTCGCGGGCAGACTGGACCAAGCTCCAGTTACGATTCCGCCCGCCACGAGACGACCCTTCTGTCAGCATCCGTCTGCGCGACTATGCCAGCCCCGAGGAGATCGACGACGTCGTCGCTGACGAGCCCCGAGCGCGCGTGCACGGGGCGCTAATAGGACGGCCAGCAGCCGCATGTCCGCCGCGGCGCAGGACGCTGACCTGGCCGCCATGTGCGCTGCCGCGGACCGGCGCCGGATTGGTTGGGATACCTGCGTGCGCGAGGGCGTCACAAGATGGAACGTTGCGTCAGCTTGCGTATGTTAAGGTTTCAATCCACTTGGATGTTGTGTTCGCGCGCGACCGGACCCCACAATCGCATCTGTTCGCTGAGGAATTTCCGAAGCTCTTCCGGGCCGCCCAGCGCGAACGTCACCTGCTGTGTCTCATTGAGCTGCTTGGCGACGCGCGGGTCGCGCAAGGACGCGGCAAGCTCGTCCGCGAACCTGCTGACGATCGCCTTAGGCGTGCCTGCGGGCGCAAAGACGCCCCACCAGGCATACGCCTCGAACCCGGGATAGGTCTCGGCGATCGCCGGCACGTTCGCGAGCGTTGCGGTCCGGGTCTTGCCGGACTGTGCCAACGCTCTGATCGAGCCGACCTGAATGAACGGAATGGAAGCCGCTGTGCTGGCGATGAACAGATCAACATGCCCGGCGATGAGATCGTTCATGGCGGGGCCACCGCCGCGATAGGGTACGTGTACGAGGCGCACGCCCGCCTGCTTCCACAACAGCTCCATCGCGAGATGACCAATACTGCCGGCTCCTACCGTTGCGTAGCTCAGCGTATCCGGTTTGGCCTTCGCCGCGGCGACCACATCGGCAAGCGTCTTGAAGGGCTTTTGAGGATTCGTCGACAGCACGTAAGGCGCGGTGCCGATGAGCTGCACCGGGTCGAGGTCCTTCTCGGTGTTGAACGGCAGGTTGGGAAAAACAAAAGGATTGGCCGCGTGATTGTCGAACACCATGGCCCAGGTGCTGCCATCAGGCGACGACTTTGCGACGGACGCAGTGCCGATGCTTCCGCCCCCGCCCGGCCGGTTCTCGATAATGACGGTCGTGCCGAGCCGCTGCTGCATGTGCGGTTGGATCAAGCGCGCGATCATGTCGGTCGACCCGCCTGGCGGGTACGGCACGAGGATCTTGATATTGCCTGCGGGCCAGTTCTGGGCGTGAGCCGCCCATGGGGCGATCAGCGCACCAAGAAGCAGGCAGCGCCTGGAAAGCATGCGCATCAATACCCTCCCCGACAATTGCGCCTATGCGGCAATGATGGACTCGAACTCGGACCTGTTGCGAGCAGGCGCGGGCAATCTAGCACGCCTGGGTTTGACGGTCCGCGACCCTCTTCACTTACCAGAGAAGTGGTCCATGACCGGTGGTGGCACGAATGCGACGCGCGGGCATGTCCTCTTTAGCGCGACGAAAAAGGGCCGCTGTCGATTACACGGCGGTGCAAAGGTAGCGGCGGCCCTCCTGGCAAGCGCAATGGCCAGTACCGTCACGGCGAGCGCACCAAGGCCGCGATTGCGACTCAAAATGCTCCGTGCTGGCCTGACATGAATACGTAAAATCGGGTGCCTGCGCAGGCATCATTGTGGGACCGGCCGCATTGTCGGACCGGCCGCCCGACGCTCGATTCAGAACAATTCAGATGTGTCCCAAGGACTTAGTTCGCCATTGGCGGCACAGTCGACCACAAGGGCGGTAGGCATCTTGATGCCTCTTTGGAATCGAAGCGAGCAGATCAAGGTGCAGGCGATCCCCGGTTTGATTGGGCAATACGGAGATGTGCCATGAATATGTCGGTCATGGAATTCGTGGTGCCACCGGCCATTGTGGGGCGCAGCCGATCACTCTGGCATGAGATCATCGATACGGTGATCGAGGGACCCCCGCGAACGGCTGCGGACGAAATCACCGAGTATCTTGCACGGCATCAGTACGATTTATCACCGACGTTGCGGAGCGAGCTTGAGCGGCGTCACGTCTGCCTATAGCGCAAACGGACCTCTTCGACGACGCGCGAGAACGACCGGATGTCGAAGGCCAAGCGGACGTATCGCGACCAGCGCGCACGCGAATGATCGAATAACGATGTAATATTGTTTGACTGGGCATGCCTCCGAGGGAGGGGAGCATGACAGGTCACATTCGAAGGCGCGAGTTCATCACGCTGCTCGGCGGCACAGCGGCCGCGTGGCCGCTCGCGGCGCGTGCGCAGCAGCCGACGATGCCGGTGATCGGGTTCCTCAGCAGCGCATCGCCTAATCTGTACTCGGACCGTCTGCGCACCTTCCGCGAGGGGTTGAAGGAGGCAGGTTATGTCGCGGGCCGGAACGTTGAGATCGACTATCGCTGGGCGGAAGGTCACAATGATCGACTGCCGGCGCTTGCGGCTGAACTGGTTCACCGTGAGGTGACGGTGATTGCGGCAGCCGGCGGCACTCCTTCGGCACTGGCGGCAAAGGCCGCGACGGCAACGATTCCGATCGTCTTCGGGGTAGCGGTCGACCCGGTCGAGGTTGGACTTGTTGCAAGCTTGAACCGACCCGGCGGCAACTTGACCGGCGTGACCAACTTGAACGCAGAGGTAGGGCCGAAGCGGCTGGAGCTGCTGCACGAATTGCTGCCCGCGGCGACCATTATTGCCGTGCTCGTTGACCCGACCAATCCCACTCTTGCTGAGGCCTTTTTGCCCGATCTGCAGGCGGCGGCCCGCGCCCTCGGGGTGCGGCTCCATGTCCTGCAGGCGAGCAAAGAAGGCGATTTCGATACGGTATTTGCAACCTTGATCCAACTACGAGCAAGCGCGCTCATCATCGGCCCCAGTACATATTTCGTTGCCCGGAGCGAACAGCTCGCCGCGCTTGCGGTCCGCCACGCGGTGCCCACGATCTTCCATTATCGCCCGTTCGCCGCGGCGGGCGGCCTGATGAGCTATGGAAGCAGTGAAACGAATTATTACCGCCTGGTTGGCATCTACGCCGGGAGGATTCTCAAGGGCGAGAAACTTGCCGATCTGCCGGTCCAGCAGGCCACCAAGGTCGAGTTGATTATCAATCTCAAGACTGCCAGGGCGCTCGGCCTTACGATCCCGCTACCGCTCATCGGCCGCGCCGACGAGGTGATCGAATGAAGCGACGCGAGTTCATCACGCTGCTCGGCGTTGCAGCGGCGGCCTGGCCGCTCGCGGCGCGCGCGCAGCAACAGCCAAAGACGCTGCGTGTCGGCTTTGTCGGTATGCAGCCTCGAGACGCTCCACATTTTGCGAATTTCCTCAAGCGGATGGCCGAACTCGGCTATCAGGAAGGCCGGAATTTCACGTTCGACTATATCCAAACACCGAACGTCGAAGGGTACGAAAAAAACTATCGTGAGCTCGCGGCGCGAAAAGTTGACGTGTTCCTGGCGGTCGGGAACGAGCCGGCGCTGCGTGCCGCGCTTTCGGTTGCGGACGGTAAGCCGATCGCGTTCCTCGCCATCGACTTCGATCCGTTCGCGAAGGGTTATGTGTCGAGTCTCTCACATCCCGGCGGCAATGTGACTGGCATTTTCGTGCGAGAGACCGAGCTCGCCGCCAAACGCGTTGAGATCGCTCACGAGGCGTTCCCGCGCGCGACCCTCGTCGGAATCGCTTTCGACACGCTTTCGCAAGAGCAAGGCGAGGCAGCAGCAGAGGCGGCCCGCAAGTTGGCCCTGGAGCCGCGAATGGTCGAAGTCAAAGGCGAACAGGGCTACGCGGGCGCATTTGGCGCGATGGATAATGCCCGCGGGCAGCCGATCATTTTGCCCGCAGGCGGGATATTCCTGCGCGACCGCGCCGCCATTGCACAAGCATTACTCGAGCACTGCATTCCGTCGATCGCGGCATTCCGAGAGAACATGGAGGCTGGCGCGCTGATCAGCTACGACTTCGACCTCATGGGACTGTTTTATGACATCGCGAGTTATGTCCAGCGGCTTGCAGCGGGTGCCAAGCCGTCCGACATGCCGATCGAGCAATCGCCACGCTTTTACATGGGGGTCAATCTCAAGACCGCGGCTTCACTTGGCATTTCTTTATCGGATGTGTTCATCGCTCGGGCCAACGAGGTGCGCGAATGAAACGCCGCGAGTTCATCACGCTGCTCGGCGGCGCGGCGGCGGTGTGGCCGCTCGCGGCGCGCGCGCAGCAGCCGGCGATGCCGGTGATCGGGTTCCTCAATAGCCAGTCGCCTGATGGGTTTACGAACCGGCTGCGCGGATTCCGCCAAGGACTTAAAGACACCGGATATGTCGAGGGCGAGAACGTCGCGATCGAATACCGCTGGGCCGACAATCAAATTGACCGGCTGCCTGCGCTGGCGGCCGATTTGGTTGGCCGGATGGTCGCTGTGATAGCCGCAATCGGTGAAAGTGCGACGTTTGCCGCCAAGGGGGCGACCACAACGATTCCCACCGTCTTCGCCGTCTCCGACGACCCAGTGAGGCTTGGTCTTGTCGCGAGCCTCGGGCGGCCGGGCGGCAACCTGACCGGCATCAACTTTTTTACGGCTGAGTTGACGGCGAAGCGGCTGACCCTCTTGCATGAGCTTGTTCCCACCGCAGTTCGCGTGGCAGCGCTCGTCAATCCAGCCAATGCTGCGATTGCGGAGCCCACGTTGAGAGACTTGGAGGCGGCTGCCCGCGCCATGGGATTGCAAATCCGGGTCCTCAGCGCCAGCACCATCCGCGAGATCAATACGGCCTTCGCAAGTTTTGTGCACGAGCGGCCCGACGCCCTTTTCGTCACCGGCGACCCTTTCTTGGTCAGCCGACGCATGCAATTGACCCACCTAGCGTCGCGCCACGCGGTGCCTGCGGCATATTCGGTGCGTGACTATGCCGAAGCCGGCGGGCTGATGACGTACGGAACGAACGTTACGGAGGCGTGGCGTCAGGTCGGCGTCTATGCAGGTCGCATCCTCAAGGGCGCCAAGCCCGCAGACTTGCCCGTGGTGCAGCCGACAAAGTTTGAACTTGTCATCAACACGCAAGCGGCCAGTTTGCTTGGCCTCGACGTGCCGCCGACCCTTCTCGCCCGCGCCGACGAGGTCATCGAATGAAAACGCAAACAGAGGATGAATCCAAAGTGTCAAACTCGACCGGGGTTTGACACTTTCAGTGCAAGAAGTGCCCATTTGACGGGCTTAAAAATGAGACGAATAGCTCGCGCCGTCAATGAGCTCGTCGGCGAGCAATTGGATCGAGTTGGACACCTCGATGCCGAGCGCCCTGGCCGTTTGCATGTTGATCACGAACTCGAATTTGGTCGCCTGCAAGACCGGCAGGTCCGCGGGCTTCGCGCCCTTGAGGATTTGACCGGTGTAGACGCCGACCTGCCGCCACATGTCCAGATTATCGGTCCCATAGCTCATCAGCCCACCGGCTTCGACTTCCTCACGAACGTTATGGGCCGTGGGAATTCCATAGCGCGCCGCGAGCGTCACAAATTGGACGCGGCGGCTGATGAGGAACGCGTCGGGGGCGACGAAGAGGGCGTCGGCGTGCTCACGCACGAGGGTGGCGAAAGCCGCCTCGATTTCGCGGCTGGTGCTGGCGTTGAGGACTTGAATTTGCAATCCAATGGCGTGCGCAGCTTCCGGTACCTCTCGTAACATGGCCTCGGCGCTCGGAGCATTGGCCGGATTGACCAACACGGCGACACGAACGGCCTTGGGCACCAGCTCGTGCAGGAGCCCTAGCCGCTTGGCCACGAGCTCGTTGTAGAAAGTATTGATGCCCGTTGCGTTGCCGCCTGGCCGGGCAAAGCTCGCGACTAAGCCAAGCCCGACCGGGTCTTCGCCGACACCGAAGACAATCGGGACCGTTGCGGTCGCAGCTTTGGCCGCAAGCGCAGGAGGGGTGGCGCCAGGCGTGGCAATAACGGCCACGCGGCGGCGAACGAGGTCGGCCATGAGTGACGGCAAGCGATCGTATTGGCCGCTGAACCAGTGGTACTCCACTGTGACGTTTTGACCTTCGACGCAGCCGGCTTCGTTGAGGCCCTTACGGAACGCGGCCACGTTGCGCTCAGAGGCCTCGGGCGATCGGGCAGTGACGAGGCCTACGACCGGCATCGCCGGCTGCTGCGCGCGCGCCGCGAGCGTCCAGGCCGCCGCTGCAACGCCGAGCAGCGTGATGAACTCGCGTCGCTTCATTCGATCACCTTGATACCCGCAGACTTGATTACCCTGGCCCACTTGTCCGTCTCGTCGGCAATGAATTTTGCGAATCCGGCGGATGTCAACGGCATCGGCTCGACGCCTAGATCGGCAAGTCGCGCCTTCGACCTCGGATCGGCGAGGGCAGCGGTCATCGCGTTGCTGAGCTTGTTGATGATCTCGGCGGGCGTTTTGCTGGGCGCGCCGAGACCGTACCAACCGAACGCATCGTAACCCGACACAAATTCGCCGATACTGGGAACATCCGGCAGTGCCGCGGAGCGCTTCGCGGGGGTCACCGCAAGGGCGCGCAGTTTGCCGTCTCGAATCAAGGGGAGCGCCTGCGCGATCGGATTGAAAACGACCTGCACCTGTCCGGCGA
>Ga0306923_10005662_pt1 | contig 12201 bp, 11 predicted proteins | sample sta12Can44000108_FD_203841 | JGI IMG/M metagenome (GOLD analysis project Ga0306923, IMG submission 203841) | Lab enrichment of tropical soil microbial communities from Luquillo Experimental Forest, Puerto Rico - statanox.12C.anox.44.000.108 (v2)... | ecosystem: Environmental > Terrestrial >...
GTCAAGCAATGGCGGGGCCTGGCTACCCGCTACGACAAACTCGCCATCGTCTACCGCGGCGCAGCCGTCCTACGAGCCATCACCATCTGGCTAACCCATTTGTCAGACACGCCCTAGGTTGTGAGCCTTCACTCGGGGCGCAAGTCGATCACCCGTTGCAGGTCGTCGATGCAGGCCGCAACGTCGTCGGCCAGCACCACTTCCGTTCTCTCGCGGGCGTCTGTGTGCAGCTTCGAAGCATTGCGGCGCGCGCCGGCGGTGTATGCCGACGCCGCGGCGGGATCGGAGTCGGCGAGGGCCGTCGCCGCCGCGAGTTGAACCAGGACGGCCTGCACGGGCCCGTCGAGCCGGTCGCAACGGCCGTCGACGCCGGGAGCGACGGCGCGTGCCAGTTCCAGCACCGAGCCGGCCAGCAGTTCCACGTGTACCGCCTGGTGATCCGCGGCCCGGACGGCGTCACGCAGCCCCCAGCGTCGCGGCGCCACGCGTACGACCTGGCGAGCGGTGGTGCGCGCCTCGGTGAGCCCGCCAAGCTGTTCGTGCACCCGATCGACGGCCGACAGGGGCCAGTCGGGTGGGGCCTCTCTGCGTCCGGCGGCGACGTCCGCGGCGCGCGACAGGACACCATGCAGGACGCCCAGCACGCCGACGCGCGCGCTGCGCAGCACCGTCAACGGGTCAGCGGGGAACAGCAAGACGGCGAAGACGATGGCCACGACCCCGCCGATCAGCGCGTCGTAGATGCGTTCGAAACCGACGTTGCTGCGGTAGAGGGCCAGCACCAGGATCGCCGAAATGACGGTCTGGTTGGCGAACATCATCCCGTGCCCGATGTAGCCGTGACCGATGAACACCGCGACGAACAGCGCGATCAGCGCGGCGACCGAGATCGGTATGGCCCCGGGCCCGAGCAGTCCCTGCACCAGGGTGCCCACCCCGATCCCCAAGGTCACACCGATCATCATCTGGATCGCGCGTTGCGCGCGTAACACGTTGCTGATCGACAGGCACACCGCAGAGGCGATCGGCGCGAAGAAAGCCTGCGGATGACCGAGCACGTCGTGCGCGAGGTACCAGGCCAGGCCCGCGGCGACCGACGTCTGCACGAGGTTGAACCACACCCCGCGCAACCGCTTGAAACCCGCACGCGCGAATTTGTTCGCCGCAGATGGCAGTGTCCGCAGCGAAGTGCTCACAGCGCCTAAGCTAGCCCCGCTGCAACTCGAAGAGCGGAATCACCCGGCTGGTCTTGGACTGATATTCGGCGAAGCCCGGCGCCAACGCGGCGATCTTCGGAAAGAGCTCGTCGCGTTCGGCCGACGGAAGCTCGCGGGCGGTGACGTCGAACGCGTCGGTCCCGATTTCGACGTGAGCCTGCGGATTGGCCCGCAGGTTGTGCACCCAGGCCGGGTTGACGGGAGCGCCGGCGAAGGACCCGATGATGATCAGCCTGTCGTCGACGCGGAAATAGGCCAGCGGCGACACCCGGGACTGGCCGGACTTGGCACCCGTGGTGGTGAGCAGCACCAGGTCGGCATGTGCGAACTGCCCGGTGACCTTGCCGCCGTTGGCGCGGAACTCGTCGACCAGGTTCTGGTTGAATTTCTTGAGCGTTTCGATGTCAGGTATTTCGGTCATGCCTGCTCAACCGGCTTGGGCTTGGCGTCTATTCCGCACTCCATGCTGGGCATTTGTATCCCTTAGCTGTATGGGTTGCCAAAAGCTGCCGCTAATCCTGCTGCGCGCTGACTGCGTACTGGCTGCGTACCGCAACTGCCGTGAGCGACGTCAAGCAACCAACCCGCAACGCCAACACCCGCACCCGATCCCCGCACCGTCGCGCCGATACGCAAACGATGCCGCACAACTCGGGCACGGCACTTCGAGCGCCACGGAGGCGTCTCGTCCAGCAGCTCAACCGCTCAACCCTGCACGGCAGCCTGGACCGCTGCCCCTGGCCCGTGCCCCGCCGCGATCCGGCATACTGCACAGCGCCGCGCGCAGCCGCCCATACAGCGACGGCGACCCCCGACACACACCGTCAACCCATACGGGCGTCGGAGCAGCGAGCGTGTGCACGGCGTTAGGCGCCGAACGCAGGTAGTCGACTACGCGTGTCATCAGCGGCGTGCTGCCCCAACGTTGCGTTCATGTCACCTACCGGAACTCGAGTGCGGCGGGATGAACGCCATGTCGTCCGTCGATCGAAGAGCTCAACGGAATCGCCTTTAGGCGGCTCCGTCGGTCCGCAAGGACCAGTTGTGCTGCAGGCGATCGCGCGACTGGCCCTGGCCGCGCCGCGGCGAATCATTGCCATCGCGTTGCTGGTCATGGTCGGCGCAGCGATCGTCGGTGTCCCAGTGGCTAAGAGCCTGGACTCCGGCGGTTTCGAGGATCCGACGTCGGAGTCGTGGCGCACATCGCGGCTTCTGTCGGAGAAGTTCGGCCAGGGCGACATGCGGATGATCATTGCGGTCACCTCGGATGCGGGCGTGCACAGCCAGGCCGCGGGTGCCGCGGGCGCCGAGATAGTCGCGCAGTTGACGAGCTCGACGTTCGTGACCGGGGTGACATCGGCGTGGACGGCGCCACCGCAGGCGGCGAGCGGGTTGATCAGCAAGGACGGGAAGACAGGGCTGATCGTCGCGGGCATCACGGGTGGTGAGAGTGGCGCGCAACTGCACGCAAAGGCGCTATCCGATCGGCTGCACGACTTCGACGGCGTCAGGGTCACGGTGGGCGGCGAGGTGATGGGCTCGGCGGAGATCATCGACCAAACCAAAAAAGACCTGCTGGCGATGGAAGCCATCTCGCTTCCGCTGAGTTTCGTTGTGCTGGTATGGGTTTTCGGTGGAGTGCTAGCGGCGGCGCTGCCGTTGGCGGTCGGCGCGTTTGCGATCCTCGGCTCGATGGCGGTGATGCGCGCGATCACATTCGCCGGCGAGGTGTCGGTCTTCGCGCTGAACCTGATCCTCGCATTGGGACTCGCGTTAGCAATCGACTACACCCTGCTGATCGTCAGCCGGTTCCGTGACGAGTTCGCCGGCGGCGCAGGACGTGACGAGGCATTGATCCGCACGATGGCCACCACGGGGCGGACAGTGCTGTTTTCGGCGATCACGGTCGCACTGTCGATGGCTGCGATGGCGTTGTTCCCGATGTACTTTCTTACCTCGTTCGCCATCGCTGGCGTCGCGGTGGTCGCCTTCACGGCGGTCGCGTCGTTGGTCGTGACGCCCGCGGCGATCGTGTTGCTCGGCGAGCGGCTTGACGCACTGGATGTGCGCCGCTTCGCGCGCCGTGTCCTGGGTCGGCCCGAGCCGGTGCGACCCCCGGTCCAGGAGACGTTCTGGTACCGCTCGACGAAAGTCGCTATGCGCCACGCGATTCCGATCGGGTTGGCGATCATCACGCTGCTGCTTGCTTTGGGCGCGCCGTTCCTTGGTGTCAAATGGGGCTACCAAGACGACCGGGTGCTGCCGGGCTCCGCCTCGGCGCGTCAGGTCGGTGACGAGCTGCGCACCGGTTTTGCGTTCAACTCCTTTACAAATGTGGTCGTGGTGATTCCTGAGATGGCCGGGGTAACGGCGGCTGAACTGGCCCGCTACGCCGCGCAGCTGTCGCTGGTGGCGGATGTGTCGTCGGTCTCGTCACCCGGCGGCACGTTTGTCAGCGGCCAACGATCTGGGCCTCCTTCAGCCGCAACGGGTTTGAAAGATGGCAGCGCGTTCTTGACCATCGGCTCCACTGCGCCGATGCACTCGCAGGCATCGCAAGTTCAGCTGGATCGGCTGCATGCTGTCCCAACTCCCGGCGGCCGAGACGTCCAACTGACGGGGTGGGCACAAATCAACCGCGACAGCGCAGCGGCAGTAAACTCCCGGCTCCCGCTGGTGCTGGCGGTTATCGCCGTGATCACCTTCCTACTGCTGTTCTTGCTGACCGGCAGCATTGTCCTACCGCTGAAGGCGCTGCTGCTCAACGTGATGTCGTTGACCGCCACATTCGGTGCGTTGGTATGGATCTTCCAGGACGGCCACCTCGGCGGGTTCGGCACCACGGCCACCGGCACGCTGGTGGCAACTGTCCCAGTGGTGTTGTTCTGCCTCACATTCGGGCTGTCGATGGACTACGAGGTGTTCTTGATCTCGCGGATCCGGGAGTCCTGGCTGGCATCCGCGAAGACCCGGGCCGACAACGACGAAAGCGTCGCCCTGGGCTTGGCCCGCACTGGACCGGTTGTTACGGCCGCGGCGCTGTTGATGGCGGTTACCTTCGGCGCGCTGATCTCCGCCAATGTCTCGGTCACGCGGATGTTCGGCGTCGGAATCCCGCTGGCGGTTTTGATGGACGCGACTCTGGTACGGATGCTGTTGATGCCGGCACTCATGCGTGTGCTCGGTCGGGTGAATTGGTGGGCGCCAGGACCGCTCGGGCGGCTGCAACAACGTTTCAGCACCAGCGAGCCTCGCGGCCTGCCGGAAACGTCATGGTAGGAAATCCGCACAGCCGATGAGGCTGCAGTGGACACCGGTTTCGGCGACCGAGTGCGCGCCCAAGCACCCGTGGCGTGACCATAGCAAATCCTTCACTGTCCCGACGGCAACGGGTTTGGAAGCGTCAACCGATTGTGCACCTGGCGGGCGCACCCGCGTTGGTAGCCATTTGAGGCAGCGGCGATCAGGCGTGGCGAGCCGCTTCCTGAACGAGCTGCACGCGCGAGCTGAGGCCGAGTTAGGTGTAGACCGGGGTGGGTTTGCACGGTGCGCGGTGAGACGAAAAGCCTTGTGGCGATGTCCTTATTGCCAAGCCCCTCGCTCACCAATCGGATGACGTCGCGCTCGGTGGGTGTCAGCGATTCCCAGCCGCTGGCGGGGCGTTTGCGTTCGCCTTGTTTCCAGCTCCCCTTGCGCGATCGCCACGACGGCGTGCGCCATCAGCACCATCGACAGGTGATAGCCGGTCGTAGGACAGCTCCCGTCATCCTGAAGGCGGCAGAACATAATGAGCCATGCTCACTGTTGAACCATTCGGGATTGCTGTCCCGGACGACGATCTCGTCGACCTACGTGACCGCCTGCACCGCACTCGATGGCCGGAGCGTGAGTGCGTCAACGACTGGAGTCAGGGCATCCCGTTGGCCTACACCCGCGAGCTGGCCGGCTACTGGGCCGATGTTTACGACTGGCGCGCCAGGGAGGCGGCGCTCAATCGCTTCGACCAGTTCATGACTGAAATCGACGGGCTGGATATTCATTTCATCCACCAGCGATCGCCACACGCCCACGCCCTCCCGCTGATCATCACCCACGGCTGGCCGGGCTCAATCGTCGAGTTCCACAAGGTGATCGAGCCGCTCACCGATCCGACCGCGCACGGCGGCCAAGCGGGAGACGCGTTCCACGTCGTGTGCCCGTCATTGCCGGGCTACGGGTTTTCCGGCAAGCCGACGAGCACGGGCTGGGACGTCGGCAAGGTCGCCGACGCGTGGGAAACGCTGATGACCCGGCTCGGCTATGACCGTTATGGCGCGCAGGGCGGCGACTGGGGCGCCGCGGTCACCACCACGATCGGACACAACCTCGGGCACTGCATTGCCATACACGTGAACATGCCAATCGCGTTGCCTCCCGCCGAAGGACTGGAGAATCCGGGCGCCGAGGAGCAGCGGGCACTCGCCGCTTGGGCGCACTACGAAGAGTGGGACTCGGGTTACTCGAAGCAGCAGTCGACACGACCGCAAACCCTCGGCTACGGCCTCGTCGACTCGCCGGTCGGCCAACTCGCGTGGATCGTCGAGAAGTTCTGGTCATGGATGGACTGCGACGGCCACCCTGAGAACGTGCTGACCAGGGACGAACTCCTCGACAACGTGATGATGTACTGGGTCACCGCGTCGGCCGCGTCGTCGGCGCGGATGTACTGGGAGAGCTTCAGAGTCTTCGGCGGACTCGCGCGCGTCGAGGTGCCCACCGGCGTCGCTCAATTCCCAAAGGAGATCGCCTTGGCACCGCGCCACTGGGCCGAGGCCAACTACAACATCACTCACTGGACACAGATGCCGCGCGGCGGCCACTTCGCCGCCTTCGAACAACCCGAGCTGTTCGTCGACGACGTGCGGACGTTCTTCGCGACGGTGCGGTGACGACTTGGTCATGCTCGTCGGCCATCTGGCCAATCTCCTCTTAGTGTGTGACCCCGGCGCGGGCTGGATGCTCGGGGCCGTGAATCCTGAGAAACCCACCCCTCGCCACAGCCCGCGCCGAGGCCGCTCGGGTCAGCCGGGAAACAGCGAGACGCGCAATGTTGATGTCACCGGCGACTACGGCTACGTCGTCGTTCCTGCCATCATGACCTTCGACCTTCGGGGAAAGCAGGTTACGCAAACGGTTCGGTTTATACGCTGGCGCTTCGCCAGGTGGGCGCAGCGTGGCCTCTGACGGCGTGGGCTTGGGCGAAAGGGGGGTGATATTCGCCCCAAGGGACACCTGTGCCCCTGTGCGGCAGACGGGCTATTCGGGCTTACGTCGGAACAGGTCCTCGATAGCCTTCTTCTGCCGTTCCACGATGTCCGCGACCGCCTTCCGCTGCTGATCCGCCAAGTCCGCGACCGCCTTCCGCTGAGCGTCCCACCACTCTGCGATCTGGGGGTTCCGCTGTTGTTCGAGCAGATCCTCGAACGCCTTCTTCTGAGCGTTCCACTGCTGCTCGATCAGGTCCGCCGTCGCCTTTCGCTGAGCCTCCCACTGGTCCTGAATCGCCTTGATCCGCTTCTCGAACTGCTCGGAAAACCCCGCTCTCGATTCTTCCGCCACGGTCTGCTTCTTCCTCCCATTAGGTCATCTCGGCCTTTTGCCGGACCGATCTTATGGTGGCATCCTGACCGGACGGCCTGTGTGGGTGGGTAGAGATCGCCTGACACGGCCCGAGGCCGGGAAGCTCGAAGCCAGTGGGACCACCGCACAGGGCCGGGGCACCAGCGCCGACCGCGAGCGGGAATACCACGTCCAGCCCGTCGCGGGCCTCGACAGTGTGCGCTGGTTCCCGTTCAGTCAACGATTCGGCCAGAAGGTTGTACCGTCCGCAAGCATGGATATCTTCGATGACCTCACCGCTGAGCAGGATCGGGTCGAAGCGATTCTTGATGCCTACGACACTAATGTGTGGATGAGTCCCTCTGGCTGCCCGGGGTGGACAGTGACCGACGTGGTGCTCCATCTCGCACAGAGCGAGGAGTGGGTCATTGCTTCCGTGGCCGGTCACCTGCCAGCGTTTGCTGCTTCTTCCGGGTCGAGTGTGGATGATTTTGTCGATGCAATCGTCCGGGCCGAGCGGGCTGACCCCAACGTGGTTTTCGACCGGTGGCGTACTGCGCGGCGGGCCGCCGTTAAGGCGTTGCGGGAGGTTGACCCCCAACACCGGCTGCCATGGGTGACTAATCGGATTACGCCTCGTGCGCTCGCGACGACCCGATTGGCAGAGCATTGGGCCCATGGGTTGGACATCACTGATCCGTTTGATGTTCCATTCCCGGACACAGACCGGCTGCGCCACATCGCCTGGTTGGGCCATCGCTCGCTACCGTACGCATTTAGCTTGGCGGGCCAAGAGTCCCACGAGGTCTTCTGCGAGCTGACCGGGCCGAGCGGTGCTACATGGTGTTACGGACCTCCGGATGCGGCATCAACGATCAGTGGATCAGCTGGCGCGTTCTGCCGGGTTGGTGCGCAACGGTTAGCGCCGGAGGCGTCGGGCCTGACGACAGCCGGTCCTCACGGGGCAACGGCGCTACGGATCCTTCGCAATTACGCCAGTTGACGCGCCCGCTGCACTGCCGGATGCCGACGAGTCCACCCGCATCGCGATTGGTGCGGTAATCGCAGAGCGGATGCAAACTACTGCGGACCAGCTGCGGACCACAAGCACCTGAGCGCAGCGTTTATCGAGGTCAGCGGATTAGCTGGGTGGTGGCGTGGCGTCTATTCCGGACTCCTTGCGCTGCTGGGCGGTGATCGGCGCCGGCGCGTCGGTGAGCGGGTCGACGCCGCCGCCGGTCTTCGGGAACGCGATCACCTCGCGGATCGAGTCCATCCCGGCCAGCAGCGCGGTGATCCGGTCCCAGCCGAACGCGATCCCGCCGTGTGGGGGCGCGCCAAACATGAAGGCCTCCAACAGGAATCCGAACTTTTCCTCCGCCTCGGCCTTGTTCAGGCCCATCACCGCGAACACCCGCTCCTGAATGTCGCGGCGGTGGATACGGACCGAGCCGCCACCGATCTCGTGGCCGTTGCAAACGATGTCGTAGGCGTCGGCCGGCACGCTGCCGGGGTCCGTGTCGACAACGTCTTCGTACTCCGGCTTGGGCGAGGTGAACGCGTGATGCACCGCCGTCCACTCCCCCGACCCGACCGCCACGTCACCGGCGGCGGTCGCGTCCGCGGCGGGCTCGAACAGCGGCGGGTCGACAACCCAGACGAAGGCCCACGCATCGGGGTCGATCAGGTCGAGCCGCTTGGCGATCTCGCCGCGGGCCGCGCCCAGCAGCGCCCGCGACGACTTCGGCGGGCCCGCCGAGAAGAAGATGCAATCCCCCGGCTTGGCGCCGACATGCGCAGCCAGACCGTCGCGTTCGGCATCGGTCAGGTTCTTCGCAACCGGACCGCTCAGCTCACCGTCATCCCCGACGAGCACATAGGCCAGGCCCCGGTGCCCGCGCTGTTTGGCCCAGTCCTGCCAACCGTCCAGCGTGCGCCGCGGCTGCGACGCGCCGCCGGGCATCACCACCGCACCGACGTACGGCGCCTGGAAGACCCGAAATGTGGTGTCTTTGAAGAACTCTGTGCACTCGACGAGCTCCAGCCCGAAGCGCATGTCGGGCTTGTCGGAGCCGAAGCGCCGCATGGCGTCCGCGTAGCTGATCCGCGGGATCGGCGTCGGAAGCCGGTAGCCGATCAACTCCCACAGCGCGGTCAGGACCTCCTCGGAGATGGCGATGATGTCCTCGGCGTCGATGAAGCTCATTTCCATGTCGAGCTGGGTGAATTCGGGTTGCCGGTCGGCGCGGAAGTCCTCGTCGCGGTAGCAGCGGGCGATCTGGTAGTAGCGCTCCATCCCGGCCACCATCAGCAACTGCTTGAACAGCTGGGGACTCTGCGGCAGCGCGTAGAACGAACCCGGATGCAGCCGGGCGGGCACCAGGAAGTCGCGCGCCCCCTCCGGGGTCGAGCGGGTGATCGTCGGCGTCTCGATCTCGACGAAGTCGTGGCGGGCCAGCACCGCACGCGCGGCGGCATTCACCTTGGAGCGCAACCGAATTGCCGCGGCCGGACCGTCGCGTCGCAGGTCGAGGTAACGGTATTTCAACCGCAGCTCCTCGCCGGCGGGCTCGTCCAGCTGGAACGGTAGCGGCGCACTCTCGCCGAGCACGGTCAGCGAGGTGACGTTGACCTCGATGTCGCCGGTCGCGATCTCCGGGTTGGCGTTGCCTTCCGGACGGATCTCGACGACACCGGTAACCGCGACGCAGAACTCGGCGCGCAGCCGGTGCGCCTGGGCCAGCACGTCGGATTCGCGGAACACGACCTGTGCGATCCCGGAGACGTCCCGCAGATCGATGAAGATGACGCCGCCGTGGTCGCGGCGGCGAGCCACCCAGCCCGCAAGCGTCACCTGCTGGCCGGCGTCGCTGCTTCTCAGCGAACCAGCGGCGTGGCTGCGCAGCACAAAAACTCCCTTTCGCCCGGTTGGAACGAGTGACCAGTCTAGAGGGAGGTAATTTCAGCGCTATCGCCACCAACATTGCGCTAGTGGGTCCCGGCGCCGTCGGCACGACGGTCGCCGCGCTTTTGTATAGGGCCGGGCATTCGGTACTGGTATGCGGTCGCACTCCCCGTGACGGCATCGAACTGCGGCCCGACGGAGCGGACCCGATCGTCGTGCCGGGTCCGGTGCACACCGATCCCGGTCAGGTTTCCGGCCCGGTCGATGTTCTGGTGCTGGCGGTCAAAGCCACCCAGAACGAGCAGGCCGCCAGCTGGCTGGCCCGCCTGTGCGACGAGCGCACCATCGTTGCCGTGCTGCAGAACGGCGTTGAGCAAGTCGACCAGGTCCAGCCGCTGTGCCCGTCGTCGGCCGTGGTCCCGGGGATCGTCTGGTACGGCGCCGAGACCCAGCCGGCGGGGTGGGTACGACTGCGCACCGAAGCCGCGCTGGTGCTGCCGACCGGGCCCGCCGCGGAGACCATCGCCGAACTGCTGTGCGGCGCCGGCTGCCGGGTGGACTGCGACCCGGACTTCATCACCGCGGCCTGGCGGAAGCTGCTCGTCAATGCGCTGGCCGGATTCATGGCGCTGACCGGGCGACGGTCCGGCATGTTCCGCCGCGACGACGTCGCCGCGCTGTCGCGCCGTTATGTCGCCGAATGCCTCGCCGTCGCGCAGGCCGAGGGCGCCCGGATGGCCGACGACGCGGTCGACGAGCTGGTCAACCTTTTCCGGCGCGCCCCGGAAGACATGGGCACCTCGATGCTGGCCGACCGCGAGAACCAGCGGCCGCTGGAATGGGACATCCGCAACGGGGTGATCATCCGCAAGGCCCGCGCCCACAACCTGGCGACGCCCATCAGTGACATCGTGGTGCCGCTGCTGGCTGCGGCCAGTGACGGTCCCGGTTAGGTTATAGCCATGTTCGATTGCGAGCGCGTAGACCTGAGCTTCATCGATACCGCCCCTTTCCGATTCCGCAACAGCGTCGACCTGGCCATCACCCCCGAGCAGCTGTTCGAGGTGTTCGGCGACGCCGAGTCCTGGCCGCGCTGGGCGAGCGCGATCACCAAGGTGACCTGGACGAGTCCCGAGCCGCGCGGCGTCGGCACCACGCGAACCGTCGACGGGCGCGGCGGCATGGTAGGCAAAGAAGAGTTCCTTGCCTGGGAGCCGTTCACCCGCATGGCCTTTCGGTTCAACGAATGCTCGACGCGAGCGATCGCCGCACTCGCCGAGGATTACCGGGTCGAGGTCATCCCGGGCGGCTGCCGACTGACGTGGACCATGGCCCAAAAGCCCGCCGGCCCGGCGCGACTGGCGATGCCGGTGGTTGGTCCGCTGCTGAACCTGGTCCTACGCCGGTTCTTGCGTAACCTGCGCAGCTACACCGACGCGCGGTTCGCCGCCACCCAGCAACGTTAGGAGCCGCGATGACCTTCAACGAGGGCATGCAGATCGACACCAGCACTGCGTCGTCGTCCGGCGGCGGGATCGGCGGCATGCCGATCGCCATCGGGGGCGGCCTCGGCGGGCTGCTGATCCTCATTGTGGCGCTGTTCCTGGGCGTCGACCCAGGCGGCATCACCAGCCAGCAGCCGATGGACACCGGCGGCGCCGTAGCGCCCGGGTTCGACCTGAGCCAGTGCAAGAGCGGCGCCGACGCCAACAAGTACGTCGAGTGCCGCGTGGTGGCCACCGGCAATTCCGTCGACGCGGTCTGGCACCAGCTGATGCCGACTTACACCCGCCCGCACCTGCGGCTGTTCACCGGTTCGGTGGACACCGGCTGTGGACCGGCTACCACCGCCGTGGGGCCGTTCTACTGCCCGGTCGACCGCACGGCGTACTTCGACACCGGCTTCTTCCAGGAACTGGTCGATAAATTCGGTTCCAGCGGTGGACCGTTCGCACAGGAGTACGTGGTCGCTCACGAATACGGCCATCACGTGCAGAACCTGAAGGGCGTGCTGGGCCGCGCCCAGCAGGGGGCGCAGGGCGCGGGCGGCAATGGCGTGCGCACGGAGCTGCAGGCGGACTGCTACGCCGGGATCTGGGCGCACTACGCGTCAACGGTCAAGCAGGAGAGCACCGGCGTGCCATACCTGGAACCGTTGACCGACAAGGACATTGCCGACGCGCTGTCAGCCGCCGCGTCGGTGGGCGACGACCGCATCCAGAAGGAAATGACCGGTCGCGTCAACCCCGAGTCGTGGACGCACGGTTCCGCGGCGCAACGGCAGAAGTGGTTCACCACCGGGTACCAGACCGGTGACCCGAACAGATGCGACACCTTCGCCGCGACGAACCTCGGCTAGGAATGCCCTGAATAAGTGGGTTTTGGGGCGGGGCGCCTCAAGGCGCTCGTTGGCGCGAGTTGAAGCCAGACTTTGTCGTCGGTATAGAGGTCGCCCCGCCGCCGTTAATCGTTGCAGTTGTC
>Ga0306923_10005666_pt1 | contig 12197 bp, 12 predicted proteins | sample sta12Can44000108_FD_203841 | JGI IMG/M metagenome (GOLD analysis project Ga0306923, IMG submission 203841) | Lab enrichment of tropical soil microbial communities from Luquillo Experimental Forest, Puerto Rico - statanox.12C.anox.44.000.108 (v2)... | ecosystem: Environmental > Terrestrial >...
GAATCTCGTAGCCCCGGCTCGCTGTGCGCCGTGCTTATGCCTCGATCACAATCTTCGGCGCCGCGCGGCCGGCGGCGACCCCCTTGAGTTGATCGCGCACCTTCGCAGCAATCTCGCGATAGATTTGCGCGTGGGGACCATCGGGCTCGGTCGCGACCACGGGAAGACCGGCATCCGACTTTTCGCGGATCGCCATGTCCAGCGGCACCTCGCCCAGGAACGGGACACCGAGCCGCTGCGCCTCGTGCCTCGCGCCGCCATGGCCGAAAATGTCCGAGCGCGTACCGCACTGGGGGCAGAGAAAATAGCTCATGTTCTCGACCACGCCGAGCACCGGCACATTGACCCGTTTGAACATGGACACACCGCGCCTGGCGTCGATCAATGCGAGGTCCTGCGGCGTGGAGACGATGACCGCGCCCTTGAGCGGCACCTGCTGCGCCATCGTGAGCTGGGCGTCGCCTGTGCCGGGCGGCATATCGACGACCATCACGTCGAGCGTGCCCCATTCGACCTCGCGCAGCATCTGGGTGAGCGCCGAAATGACCATCGGCCCGCGCCAGATCATCGCCGTCTCCTCGTCGATCAAAAAGCCGATGGACATGACGGTGAGCCCGTAGCGCATGATCGGCTTGAGCCGCGTGCCGCCAATGATCTGCGGACGCTCCCTAATCGCGAGCAGCTTCGGCAGCGATGGACCGTAAATGTCGGCGTCGAGGATGCCGACCTTGAGGCCGAGCGCGCTCAGGCCAAGCGCGAGATTGACGGCGGTGGTCGACTTGCCGACCCCGCCCTTGCCCGACGCAACCGCGATGATCGCCTCCACGCCGGGTATGCCCTGCAGCGCCTCGCCGCGCGGCGCGCCGCGTGCGGGCGCAGCTCGCGGTCCCTGCGGCGGGCGAGCGGCCCCTGCCTTGCGCTCTGCCGTCAACGCGACCAGCGCGGATTGCACCCCCGGCAACGCGCGCACGACCTCCTCCGCGCGCTTGCGCACGGGCTCCCAGGCTTTGACGTCGGCGGCATCGACCGTGATGGAAAAGAACACCTTGCTGTCGCCTGCGACCACATCCGAAAGCGCGCCGGTTCTGGGCAGCGGAGTTCCGGTTGGACTCGCCACGCCTTCGAGGGCTGCGAGCACCTGTTCCTTGGTCACCGCCATCGCACTTTCTCCGTCGCTGCACTCGACACGATAAACGGGGCGCGGGCCTGGTCAACGCGATGACGGTTGACGTCAGCGCCGCGCCGTCGCAATCACTCCGGCATATAGGCACCCGCGCGGTCGCATGGCAGTGGTCGAGGGAGGACAGGATGGCGAAGGTGGCTTTTCTCGGTCTGGGCGTCATGGGGTATCCCATGGCCGGGCATCTCAAGAACAAGGGCGGCCATGACGTCACGGTGTACAACCGCACGGCGGCGAAGGCGCAGAAATGGGTGGGACAATATGGCGGACGCAGCGCGGCGACGCCCAAAGCCGCGGCCGACGGCCAGGACTTCGTCATGTGCTGCGTCGGCAACGACAACGATCTGCGCGAGGTGACGTTCGGGGCAAACGGCGCCTTTCACGGGATGAAGAAGGGCGCGGTGTTTGTCGACCACACCACCGCCTCGGCCGAGATCGCCCGAGAGCTTTACGCGCAGGCGAAGGAACGCGGCTTCGGCTTTGTCGATGCGCCCGTCTCGGGCGGCCAGGCCGGCGCCGAGAACGGCCTACTCACCGTCATGTGCGGCGGCGACGCCGATCCCTACGCCCGCGCCGAGAAGGTGATCGCTGCTTATGCGCGCATGTGCAAGCTGCTGGGTCCCGCCGGGGCGGGTCAACTCACCAAGATGGTCAATCAGATCTGCATTGCCGGCCTGGTGCAGGGGCTGTCCGAAGGCATTCATTTCGCCAAAAAGGCGGGGCTCGATGTCGATGCGGTGATCGAGACGATCTCCAAGGGGGCGGCGCAGTCCTGGCAGATGGAAAACCGCTACAAGACCATGGCGGCGGGCAAGTTCGATTTCGGCTTTGCGGTCGACTGGATGCGCAAGGATCTCGCCATTTGTCTGGGCGAGGCGCGCAAGAACGGCGCGAGCCTGCCGGTGAGCGCGCTGGTCGATCAGTTCTACGCCGAGGTACAGAAGATGGGCGGGCGCCGCTGGGATACGTCGAGCCTGATCGCCCGGCTAGAGCGGTGAGCGCGAGCCTGCAGCCCGGCGGCACCATCAGTGTGTAGCACGGATGAGCGAAGCGACATCCGGGTCTTCTTCGCTCGCGGCGCCGCTTTGTAAGCCTGATCCTGAGGAGCGCGCATCGGTTGGCGGCTTCGACCCATTGTTTTTCATTGATCGGAACAATGGATCGGCGACTGAAGCGCGTGAGCCCGTCGGACGGGGGGCATTCATGCCACGCGCGCGGCGCGCCCCCTCCCGCAACCCCCCGCTAGGGGGAGAGGACGCGAGAGGCAAGGCCGCGCGATTTTGGCGAAACGAACCCAATTGCCGCAGCGCGTCAAATCTCGATCACCGCGCCATCCTCGGCAACGAGCACGCCTGCGGCTCTCACCTCGTCAAGATGGGAGAGCATTTCCGGGTTCATGTGGGTGAGCATGATCCGCCGTGCGCGCAGATCGGGCAGCCGCTTCTTGAGCAGATCCCAGGAGAGGTGGCCGGGCAATTCGCCGGAATAAGCGAAGCATTCGACGATGAAGAAATCGGCGTCCTTCGCGACTGAGACGAGCGCTTCCACCCACTCGGTATCGCCGGAATAGGCGAAGCGCTTGTCGCCGTCGGAGAGCACGATCGCGGTCGAGGGGGCGCCGGAGTAATGCAGCACCTCGGTGGTGGTGACGGAATGCCCCAACACGTCTGTGGGACGACCGACCTCGATCTCCATCACCTCCCATGAAAACCGCCATTTGTTGGCGGTCGATTTTGGAAAGAATACTTCGAGCAGCTGGTCAAGCCGCGCGCGCGTACCGGGCGGTCCGGCAATCAACAGCGGCCGCCGCCGCCGCGTCAGGAATTGGGCATCCAGCAAGAGAAACGGAAGCGCGCCAAAATGATCGCCATGCAGATGCGAAAGGACGATGCCGTCGATGCGATCGGAATCAAGTCCGCGCGCCTTCAGCGCCACGAGCGAGGAGGCGCCGAAGTCGACGAGCAGCGTGCCCTTCCTCGTTTCGAGGAAAAAGCAGGTGTTGAACCGGCCGCCGGAGCCGAAGGCATCGCCGCATCCGACGATCGTCAAGCGCATGGTCAAGCCGCCGCGCTCGGCCGCGCCGCGATATCGGCGTGCCAGCGCTTGAGATGCTTGAGATCGTCCGGCACCGCGAGCTTTGCCGGTTTCATGAAATCGACGGCAACGAGACCGGTAATGTCAGCGACGGTGAATGTGTCCCCCGCGACAAACCGGCGGTCCTTAAGCTCGTCGTCAAGCACCGCGATGAATTCCTGAATGCGCGGCTTGTTGGCCTCGGCCCAGGCGAGCACCTGCGGCACCTCCATCTCCTTCATCGCCGGATGCGAGTTGCGAAAGACGTGGGAGACCGGAAAAAGCAAATGCAGTTCGAGCGCCGATTCCACATCTCGATGCGCGCGACCTCCAACGCACCGCGCCCGAACAACGGCGGGTCGGGCTTGAGCGCCTCGAAGTAGCGGCAGATGGCGATCGATTCGGTAAGCACCGTGCCATCATCGAGCACCAGTGCCGGGACGCGCTTGAGCGGATTGATCGCCGCATACTCCGCCGACATCTGCGCCAGGGCGGCGAGATCGACCTGCTCGATGGGCAGCGTGATGCCTTTCTCGGCCAGAAAAATCCGCGTGCGCCGCGGATTGGGCGCGCGACCGCCATCGTAAAGCTTCATGTCGGCACCCGTGCTGCGCCGGCCAGATTGGATAACACCGGAAGCCGGTTGTATAGTCCATCGTGTACACCCCATCACGCCGGTCGGGCCCTGGTCAAGCACCGGAGCGGACCGACCATCACGCCGCATGTGTTCGATGTGATCGGAAAATGATCTAGCGTAGGCTGAAGGACACCCCCTCGTGCGCCGCCTGCTCTGGATCCTGCTTGCCGTTCTGACCATCGCGCTGCTCGTGCTCGTGTTGCAGCAGAATGAAGCGGCGCTGGCGGAGCTTTCCCGTTTCGAGACCTCATCGCTCGAGACGAAGATCATGGCCGGCGCCCTGGTCGGCCTGATTGCGCTGACGCTTTTTCGCCAGCGTTTTTCCCGCGTGCTCGAATCCGCGCTCATCTGGGTGATACTCGCCGCGCTGTTGACGCTCGGATACACCTATCGTTTCGAGTTGCGCGAAGTCGCCGACCGGATGCTGGCCGAACTTATCCCAGGTTACGTCGCCACCAAGGGACGCACGGTGGAGATCGCGCGCGGGGCCGGCGGCGGCTTCTCGGTAGGAGCGCACGTTAACGGCGCGCGCGTTGCGATGGTGCTTGATACCGGCGCGAGCGCAGTCGTCCTCACCCAGGAGGCCGCGAAGGCCGCCGGCTTGCCGCTCGAAGTGCTCAACTATTCGGTCAATGTCGACACCGCCAACGGCCGCGCCCGCGCCGCGCCGGTGACGCTCGACCGGCTGTCGATTGGCGATATCACCGAGCGCTCGGTCCCCGCACTCGTCGCACAGGGCGGCCAGCTGCGCACGAGCCTCCTCGGCATGAGCTTCCTCAATCGGCTGGAGAGTTGGGAGGTGCGCGGAGACAAGCTCATGCTGCGCGGCTATCCGTAAGATCATTCAATCAGGCTGAAGGTAAAGCGTATGCACACGGCGAGCAGGAAACAACCGAAGGCAATTTCCAGCCGGCGCTTGGAGAGCCCATGGGCAAGCCTCGCGCCATAGGGCGCGGTGAGGCTCGAGACGGGGGCCATCAGTGCGAAGCCGATCAGCGATACGAATCCCAGCGAAAACGGCGGCATCAGCGATTGCTGCGGCAGACCGGCGAGGATGTAACCGATCGTGCCTGCAATCGTAATCGGCACGCCGAGACCCGCAGAAGTTGCAACCGCCTTGTGGATCGGTTTGCCGTAGAGCGTGAGGATCATGTTGGAGATCGAGCCACCGCTGATGCCCATGAGCGAGGAAGCAAGGCCGACGAACACCCCGTAGGCGATCATGCTGGCGCGGCCGGGCAGATCGTCGGCAAGCTGCCAGCTGTCGCGGCCGAACAAGAGCTTGAAAGCGATCACGCTTGCGATGAGCACGAAGGCGAGCTTGAGCACTCCGCCGGGTGCAAAGGCCGCAATAATCGAGCCGGCTGCCACCCCGATCACCGCAGGCACTGCCCAAGCCCGTACCACATCCATCATCACCGCGCCTTTGCCGCGATGGGTGAAATAGAAAACACGTTGGTCGGCACGATGATTGCAATCGACGTGCCGACGCACAGCTGGAAACGCACCTCGTCCGGCACGCCCAGCACCCGGAATACTTCGTAAAGGACGGGAACGATGAGCGCACCGCCGCCGATTCCGAAAAGTCCCGCGAGCACGCCGGTGATGAACCCGGCGACGATGATCAAAGCCGCGAGCAGCAGAAGCTCGCTCAGGGGCACGCCCAAGACCATCTCCGGCTCCGAAGGAAATCGCCTCGGCTCAAGCCGCGGCGACAATGCGCGCGTGGAAGTCCTCAATGAATGCGAGCGCCGCGCAGAATGTCGATGCGCCTGCACCCTGTTTTGATGCCTGCGTCGCCAGATGCCGGCGAAAAGCGCGAGCGCCGGGGACGCCACGGAACAAGCCCAGCACGTGCCGCGTCACGGCATGCAGGCGCGTGCCGCGTGCAAGCTCGCGCTCGATATACGGAATGAGGGCCTCGGCCGCCGCCTTCGGCGATGCAAAGCGCGCGGGTTCGCCGAACAGCACGGGGTCGACGGCTAACAGCCGCCACGGCTCCTGATACGCCGCCCGCCCCATCATCACCCCATCGACGCGCTCGAGATGCGCTAGCGCTTGATCGATGTTGGCGATGCCGCCGTTGAGCACGACGCAAAGATCGGGATGTGCGGCTTTGAGCCGACAGACGCGCGCGTAATCGAGCGGCGGAATATCGCGGTTCTCGCGCGGCGAAAGGCCGTGCAGCCAGGCCTTGCGCGCGTGCACGACCAGCGCAGCAACGCCGGCGCGCTCGACCGCGCAGGTGAGCGCTTCGAGCGCCTCCTCCGGATCCTGATTGTCGATGCCGATGCGACACTTGACGCTCACGGGCAGCTTGACCGCAGCTGCCATGGCCGCGACGCAGTCGCCGACGAGAGCAGGCTCAGCCATCAGGCAAGCGCCGAAGCGGCCCTCCTGCACGCGATCGGAAGGACAGCCGATGTTGAGGTTTACCTCGTCATAGCCGAAGTCCTCGGCAATGCGCGCGCATTGCGCAAGTTGCCGCGGATCACAGCCGCCCAGTTGCAGCGCGACCGGATGCTCGGCGGGATCGTGCGCCAAGAGCCATGAGCGATCGCCCTGGAGCACTGCGCCGGTGGTGATCATCTCGGTGTAGATGAGGGCGCGGCGCGTCAGCAGGCGATGGAAGAACCGGCAGTGCCGATCGGTCCATTCCATCATTGGGGCGATGCAGAATTTGCGAGCTAACGCCTTCATTTTATTCGCGTTTTTCTTCTGAGGGTCGGGTCCGAAAAAGGCGAGGCCAATTTCCGCCTGCGTGATCCATCGCGTGCGCTTGTTCTTCTACGATCATCAGGGTGCGAATGGGAAGCAATTGCTTGGGCCGGCGCAATAGACAGCCACGCGCATTGATTCCGGCGCATTGACGCTTGCTGTCCTAGTCGCTACCGCTCGCGACGCAGAGGCACACGATGTCGGATGTCAAGCAGAAGGTCGCGCTGTCCTCGATCGCGGCGTCGGCGGGTTTGACCGCGGCGAAGGCTGTCGTCGGTGTCATGAGCGGCTCACTCGCCCTCTTGTCGGAAGCGGCCCATTCTCTCATCGACCTTGGCGCCACCGTGATGACCTATTTCGCCGTGCGGCTTTCCGGCAGGCCCGCCGACGCCGAGCATCATTACGGCCATGGCAAGATCGAGAGCGTCTCAGCGCTCGCCGAAACCGCGCTGCTGTTCATTCTTGCCGGCGTGGTGACTTGGGAGGCGATCAAGCGGCTTACCAGCACGCAGCCGCCGGAGGTGCAGGCAACGCCCTGGGCCTTCGCCGTGATCGTGCTCTCCATCGTCGTCGATTTCCTGCGTGCGCGCGTGCTCTACCGCACGGCCGAACAAACATCGAGCCCGGCACTCGAAGCGGATGCGCTGCATTTCGACTCCGACATGTGGTCGTCGCTGGCGGTGCTGGTTGGGCTGTTTGGCATCGCGCTCGGCTATGTCTCGGCCGATTCGGTAGCGGCGATCGTGGTGTCGGTCCTTATCTGCATCGCCGCCTGGCGGCTCGGCCGACGCACCATCGACACGCTGACCGATACCGCCCCGCCCGGAGCGGCGGAAAAAATCACTGCCGCTGTGACAAACATTCCCGGGGTCGTCGGAATCGAAAGGCTGCGCGTGCGGCGGGTGGGTGAAGTGCTATTCGTCGACCTTGTCGTCGCGGTGAGCCGCACCCTGCCCCTTGACCAAGTGGCGGCGCTCAAAGAGCGCATCGTCGAGGCCGTGCGCGCCGACAGTGCCGCCGCGGAGGTGACCGTCACCACGGAACCGCGCGCGCTCGACGACGAAACCGTGCTCGAGCGCGTGATGGTGATCGCGCGTAACCGCACGCTCGCGGCCCACCACGTGACCGTGCATGCGATCGAGGGACGACTTGCGGTCTCGCTCGATCTCGAAGTCGACGGCGGCCTTTCGATCGGCGCGGCGCACGACATCGCGACCGGGCTCGAGCAAGCGATCCGCGAGGAACTGGGCACAGGGGTCGAGGTCGAGACACACATCGAACCGTTGCAAGCGTTCGGTGAGCCCGGCCGGGATGCCTCGGCCGAGCGTATCGCGGCCGTGCGCGACGCGCTTACCGAGATCGCAACCAAGGTCGATCTCGTCGGCGCCATCCACGACGTGCGCGTGCGCGCAGCCGATCGGGGTGAAATCGTCAATTTCCATTGCCTCGTCGATCCCGCGCTCAAAGTCGAGGACGTGCACGACAAGGTCGATGAGTTGGAGCGGGCGCTTCGTCTGCGCTTTCCGTCAATCAAGCGCGCGATCGGTCATGCGGAGCCGGCGCTGCCGTCGCCGGAGCCGGCGACGCGCAACCGCGCCGCGCTTACAAGCCCCATTCGGCAGTAGGCCGACCTAGGGTACCAGCACGGCCGCGCCTTGCAGACGGCCTTCGCGCAGATCCGACAGCGCCTCGTTGGCTGCTTGCAACGCATAGCGCCTCACCTCGCTCTTCACGCCGGCCTGCGGCAGCAGCGCCAGGAATTCGCGCGCGTCCGCCCGCGTCAGATTGGCAACCGAAACGACCTGCCGCTCCTCCCATAGGAGACGGTAGGGAAAGCTCGGAATGTCCGACATGTGGATGCCGCCGCACACGACTCGGCCGCCCTTCTTCACCGCCTTGAGCGCCGCGGGAACGAGCGCCCCGACTGGCGCAAAGATGATCGCGGCGTCGAGAGGCTCGGGCGGCATCTCGTCCGAGCCCCCGGCCCAGACCGCGCCTAGCGATTTTGCAAACGCTTGGGCGGCCTCGTCACCCGCGCGGGTGAACGCGTAGACGCGCCGGCCCTGCCACGCCGCGACCTGCGCCAGGATGTGCGCGGCGGCGCCAAATCCGTAAAGACCGAGCGCGCTCGCGCCGGGTTCTGCGGCGCCGGCCATGCGATAGCTGCGCCAACCGATCAGGCCTGCACATAAAAACGGCGCGAGTTCAGCCTCATCGCGCCGTTCCGGAAGTGGGAAGCAGTAGCGCGCATCGGCCAGCGTATGCGTGGCATAGCCGCCATCGCGCGTGTAGCCTGTAAACACCGCTCGCTCACACAGATTCTCGCGGCCGCTCACGCAATAGGCACACATCCCGCAGGTCGAGGCGAGCCAGGGGACGCCGACGCGCTCGCCCATCGCCAGCCCTGCTACGCCGGCCCCGATCGCCGCGACACGCCCCACAATCTCGTGGCCGGGCACGATCGGCAGCTTCGGCTCAGCCAATTCGCCGTCGACCACGTGCAGATCGGTGCGGCAGACCCCGCACGCCGCAATCTCGATCAGGATTTCGCCGGCCGCCGGCGCGGGCACCGCTCGCTCGCGCATGACGAGCGGCGTGCGCAGCCTGTCCAGCACCATGGCGCGCATGCTCATCTCCCGTCACGCGAAACAAACGTTGGCCTCCCTCCACCGATGGCCGACGACGTTGATTGAGGGCTATTGCGGCGTGATGCCCGCGTCTTTGAGGATCTTCCCGTAGCGCTCGGTATCGGATTTGTTGATGGCGTCGAACTCGCTTGGCGTAGTCGGCGCCGGGATCGAGCCTTGCGCGAGCAGTTTCTCCTTCACGTCGGGCATCTCGAGGACCTTGGCGATATCCTCGCTCACCTTGGTGAGGATCGGCTGCGGCGTTCCGGCAGGCGCGAATACGCCGAACCACGACTCGTATTTGTATTTCGGCAAGGTCTCGGCGACGGTCGGCACCTCCGGCAGTTGCGGAACGCGCTTGGCGGAATTGATGGCGATCGCCCTCACCTTTCCGGTCGCGCTCAGCTCCTGCGTGGCAGGAATCGGCGCAAAGTACATTTGCGCGTCGTTGCGAATGACGGCGGTCGTGGCCTCGGGCGCTCCCTTGTAAGGAATATGCACGATGTTGATATTCGCCTCCTGCTTGAAGATTTCGGCGGAGAGATACGAGGTGCTGGCGACCCCGGCCGACGAGAAATTGAGCTGGCCCGGCTTCTGTTTCGCCAGCGCGATGAAATCCTTAAGCGTCTTGGCCGCAAGCTCGGGCGGCACGATCGCGACCAGCGGCACCGCCGCGACGCGGGAGACGCCGGCGAAATCCTTCACCGGATCGAATTGAATGTTCTTGTTGATCGCGCCGGCGATCGTATGACCGTTCGAGGTCAGCATCAGCGTGTAGCCGTCGGGCGGGCTCTTGGCGACCCCAGTCGTGCCCGGCAGACCGGGCCGATTCTCGACAATCACCTGCTGCTTCCACAGTTCGGCAAGCTTGTCGGCAAGAATACGCGCGAGCCCATCGGTGATGCTGCCGGCGGAGAAGGGAACGACAATCCGGACGACCTGATTGGGGTAAGCGTCTGCCGACGCGGCAGGAGATGGTCCAAGCAGCGAAGCCAGCATCCCTGCCAGGACAAGCAAGATTGCGCGCAGCGCCGTTATCATGTTCCTCCTCCTCCAATTATCGACGCACCCATACAGCGGGTTGCGGCTTCGGGGAAAGCGATTAAAGCAGGAAGCCGGTTGCGGATACATGGGTAAAAATGCCACGACCTAACACCTTGCACGGCCGGTGCCTTGCGATCGCCGCGTGCAGGACGTGGAACGGTTCCGGAGAGTGCAACTGACATGCGCACAGAAGAGGCCCGCCCCATACGCCTCGAGGATTATCGTCCGCCCGATTGGCTAGTCGAGACGGTGGAACTCGACGTCTCGCTCGATGCCACGGCGAGCCGCGTACGGGCGGCGCTCATGCTGCGGCCCAATGGGAACGGAGCGGCTCCGGCGCCGCTCGTGCTCGACGGCGACGCGCTCAACCTGCGCACGCTGAAACTCGACGGCGCCGCGCTGCCGCCGGAACAATTCGTCGCAACGCCGAACCGGCTGACCATTGCGCAGCCGCCGCAGCGCCGCTTCCGCCTGGAGATCGAGACCGTAGTCGACCCTTCGGCCAACACGCAGCTGTCGGGCCTCTACCGCTCGGGCGCGATCTATTGCACGCAATGTGAGGCCGAAGGCTTTCGTCGCATCACCTATTTTCCGGATCGCCCCGATGTGATGGCGGTCTACACCACCCGCATCGAGGTCGAGAAAGCCGAAGCACCAGTGTTGCTGGCCAACGGCAACCTCGTCGCATCGGGCGATGTTCCGGGCACGACGCGGCATTTCGCGGTGTGGCACGATCCGTTTCCAAAACCGTCGTACCTTTTCGCGCTCGTCGGCGGAAAGCTTGCTTGCGTCGAGGACCACTTCCGCACCATGTCCGGGCGCGAGGTCACGCTGCGCATCTATGTCGAGCCAGGCAAGGAAGGTCGCTGTCTCTACGCCATGGACTCGCTTAAGCGCGCCATGCGCTGGGACGAGACCGCGTTCGGCCGCGAATATGATCTCGATATTTTCATGATCGTCGCGGTCTCCGACTTCAACATGGGCGCGATGGAGAACAAGGGCCTCAACATTTTCAACGACAAATACATCCTGGCCTCTCCCGAAACGGCGACCGACAACGATTTCGAGCGCATCGAGGCGATCGTCGCGCACGAATATTTTCACAATTGGACGGGCAACCGCATCACCTGCCGCGACTGGTTCCAGCTCTGCCTCAAGGAGGGGCTCACCGTCTTTCGCGATCAGGAATTTTCCGCTGATCAACGCTCGCGGGCGGTTGAGCGGATCGCCGACGTACGCAGCCTGCGGGCCTACCAATTCGTCGAGGATGCAGGCCCCCTCGCACATCCTGTGCGGCCCACGGTCTACCGTGAGATCAACAATTTTTATACGGCGACGGTCTATGAGAAAGGCGCCGAGGTCGTGCGCATGCTGAAGGTGCTGCTCGGCGCCGAGAACTTCCGCAAGGGCATGGACCGCTATTTTAGCCGTCACGACGGCGAGGCAGCGACTGTCGAGCAGTTCGTGCAATGTTTCGCCGACGTATCGCGCGCGGATCTCGCGCAATTCATGCTCTGGTATTCGCAGGCGGGCACACCCGAGGTCGTGGCCAGCGGCAGCTACGACGCCGGCGCGAAAACCTATCGGCTGAAGGTCGCACAGAGCGTCCCCGCTACGCCCGGCCAGCCGAAGAAGCAGCCGATGGTCATTCCGCTCGCCCTTGGCCTTGTCGGCCGCGATGGACGCGGCCTGCCGCTCAAGCTCCGCGATGGGCAACCGATCGAGCGCAACATGATTACCCTGACCAAGCCCGTCGAAACGTTCGTGTTCGTGAACATCGACGAGCCGCCGGTAGCTTCGATCAACCGCGGATTTTCCGCGCCAATCAAGGTTTCAGCAAACCTTTCTGCCGACGATCTGCGGTTCCTCGCCGCGTACGATGCGGATCCCTTCAATCGCTGGCAGGCGTTGCAAACGC
>Ga0306923_10005667_pt1 | contig 12197 bp, 8 predicted proteins | sample sta12Can44000108_FD_203841 | JGI IMG/M metagenome (GOLD analysis project Ga0306923, IMG submission 203841) | Lab enrichment of tropical soil microbial communities from Luquillo Experimental Forest, Puerto Rico - statanox.12C.anox.44.000.108 (v2)... | ecosystem: Environmental > Terrestrial > Soil...
GGCCGTAGCGATCGTACACGTACTGGATCACCTCCTCGCGCCGCTCGTGCTCGAAGTCCACGTCGATGTCGGGCGGCTCGCCGCGCTCCACCGAGATGAAGCGCTCGAAGAGGAAGTCCATCCGCACCGGGTCGATGGAGGTGATCCCGAGGGCGTAGCAGAGCACCGAGTTGGCCGCGCTGCCGCGCCCCTGGCAGAGGATGCCGCGCGTGCGCGCGAAGCGGACGATGTCCCAGACGGTGAGGAAGTAGCTCGCGTAGCCGAGCCGCTCGACGAGCTCGAGCTCGCGCCCGATCTGCCGCTGCACGTCGCCGGGCGGCTCGCCCCGCCAGCGCTCGCGGGCGCCGGCGTGGACGAGGTCGCGCAGGAGATCGATGCCGCCCTTGGTCGAGGTCGGGGTCGAGGTCGGAGCCGAGGTCTCGACGATCGGCGGCAGCGGATGCTCGCCCCGGATCTCGTCGAGCCGGAACCGGCACGCGTCGGCGATCTCGGCGGCGGCCTCCAGCCCCTCCGGGAAGTCACTCCAGAGCCGCGCCATCTCCTCCGGCCCCTTCAGCACCCGCTCGGCGTTCGGGAAGAGCGCCCTCCCCGCCCGCTCCACGGTGGTCCCGAGCCGCACGCAGGTGAGCACGTCCTGCAGCGGTTGCGCGCGGCGGTCCGCCGTGTGGACGTCGTTCGTCACCGCCACCGCGAGCCCGAGCCCGCGCGCGACGGCGCGGGCCGCGGCGATCCGGGCCTCCTCGCCGGCCACGTGATGGCGCGCGACCGCGAGCGCCGCCCTGCGCCCGAACGCGTCGCGCAGTCGCGCCGCAGCCGCGCCGTCGGTGCCCGGGTAGAGCGCGTGCAGCCCCCGCGCGCGCCCGGCCACGAGCTCGAACGGCGCCGTCACCTCGTCGAGGCGGCGCGGCGGCCCCCCCGCGCGCTCCGGCGGCCCGCCGCAGTGCGCCTCGGAGAGGATCCGGCAGAGGTTTCCGTACCCCTCACGATCGATCGCGAGCAGCACGAGCGGCGCGGCGTGGCCCGGCGCGAGGCCGCGGCAGGTGACCTCGGCGCCGACGACGAGCGGGATCCCCTGCCGCTTCGCCTCGGCGTGCGCGCGGACCACCCCGTAGATCCCGTTGACGTCGGTGACGGCAAGCGCCGAGAGGCCCAGCTCGGCGGCGCGCGCGGCGAGCGCCTCGGGGTGGCTCGCGCCCCGCAGGAAGGAGAAGTTCGTCCTGCAGCGCAGCTCGGCGTAGCGCACGGGCATCCTCTCAGTCGAAGAACCCGTGGAGCCACAGCCGCCCGGTGGCGACGTCGCGGAAGATCCAGCAGTCGCCGAGCCCGTCGAGCCGCGCGCGCCGGTACTCGCGGTCGAACGGCCGATCCCACCACTCGCCGGCGAGCCGCTCCGGCGGCGAGAGCGCAGCGACCGGGAAGGCGCGGCCCTCGAGCCGCACCGCGGTGAGGCGGCCACCCTCCCCCTCGGCCACGAGCGGCAGTGGCGCGGCGAGGAGCCGCGTGGGGCGCGGGGGCGGCGGCGCGTCCTCCTCACCCCCGCCTCCTCCCGTCCGCCGCGGAGACGCCCGGAAAGGCGCCGCGCGGTAGGCCGCCTCCGGCCGGTGACGGTCCACCGGCTCGGCCGCGAAGGCGCCGTCGGCGCCGAGCCGGGCCGCCAGGCGCGCGAGGACCGTGTCCAGGGCGGCGAGCTGCTCGGGCCTGTCGGCGAGCGCGAGCTGCTCGGGCGGCGCCGGCGACGCCGCGGCCACCTCGAGCCGCGCGCGGGCCACCGCCCCCTCGAGCCGCAGCATCCCGATCCGCTCGCGCAGCACGAGCAGCCAGCGCGACGCCGCCGCCGACGGGGAGGCGAGCGCGATCTCGAGCCGCGCCGTTCCGGCGGGATCGAGCCGGAGGACGAGCTCGAGCCGGGAGGCGCCGAGGCCGCGCCCGGCGAGCCGCGCCGCGGCCCGATCGCAGAGCCGCTTCAGCGCGAAGAGGAGCGGCTCCGCGCTCTCGACCGGCGCCTCGAGCTCCACCTCCTCCGAGGGCAGCACCGACGGCGTCCAGGGCGCGAGCGGCGACGGATCCTCCCCGCGCGCGAGCCGCCAGGCCGCGACCCCCGCCTCCCCGAAACGCTGCCCCAGCCCGGACGCCGGGAGTCGCGCGAGCGCGCCCGCGTCGTGGATCCCGAGCGCGCGCAGCCGCGCCGCGACCGGCCCCGGCAGCTCCAGCGCCTGGAGCGGCAGTCGCGCGAGCGCGGCGGTGAGCCGGCCGGGCGGCACCGGCGGCGCCACGGCGCCGAAGCGCGCGAGCGCCCGGGCCGGACCTCGCCCGTTCGCGACCACCGCCCGGGCCCGGTACCCCAGCTCCCCCGCGATCGCGACCGCGCGCGCCGCGATCGCAGCCTCCGGATCCGGCTCGTCTCGCGCGACCACCCGCGCCCCGCTCGCGTCGAGGAGCAGCACGTCGGGTAGGACCACCTCCGCTGCCGGCGCGAGGGCCAGGAGCGCCTCGGCGAGCGCCTCCAGCGCGCCCCGGTCGGCCTCGGCGTCGTGCGGGACGAGCACGAGCCCCGCGCACGCGGCCTCGGCCTGCACCGCCGAGTCGCCCACGCGCACCCCGCTCGCCCGCGCCGCAGGGGTCGCCGCCACCACCCGGCCTTCGCCGATCACCGCCAGCGGCGGCTCGTCACCGGCTGGGGATCCGGAGCCTGCGCCCTGTGTACGAGCGCGCGCCCGCGTGACCCGCTGGAGCGCCAGGTCGGGCACGTGGACCGCGCACAGCCGTGGCCCAAGCACCGGCCGCGCCGCGCCGAGCTCGAGCTGCGTGGCCTCCTCATGCGACATCGACATACGCCCCCGTGTCCGGGCCACCGCGCCGCACCACCGGACCCTCCGCCCCCGCCGCCACCTCGAGCCGCACCGCCGCCGGCGCCCGGCAGCTCCCCGGCTCCCCCAGCCACAGTCCGGCCGCGCCTCCCTTCTCCGCTGCGCCCTGCAGCCGGCGGAGCATGGCCTCCGCGCTCGCCCCGCCTGCCCCTGCGCGCGCGCCCGCGGCGAGCGGCGCGTCGACCGCCACCACCGCGAACGCGCCGCTCCCGAGCAGCGCCTCGGCGGCCCAGAGCGCGTCCCGCACGGCGGGCGCCAGCTCGCGCGCTCGAGCGCTGCCCCGCACCGCCGGGGCGGGCGGCCGCACGATGAGCAGCCGCTCGAGGTCGACGCCCAGCGCCGCCGCCGCGGGGGCGTACAGCTCGCCGCGCGCGTCGACGAACGCGGCGAGCGCGCCTTCGGCGGTGGCGCGGGCGGCCGCGGACAGTGCGAGGGCCGTCTTCCCGCTCCCCGGGGTCCCCACGATCTCCGCGAGCGCGCCGCGCGGAAAGCCGCCGCCGAGCAAGCCATCGACCTCGACCCACCCGCTCGCCACCACGCGGTCGCTGCGCACGGGCCGGCGCTCGATCCGCTGGATTCGCTCCCGCAGCTCCTGGATGACTTCGCGGACTTCGCAGGCGGGGCGTACGGCCGGCATTCGCTGCTTCCTTCCCGAGGGACGATACTGCTCGCACGTTCAGGTAGCAAGCCGGTCTGACAGGTCCCTGCCGCGGAAGCGCGACGGTCCCTAACCTCACCCAGCAGCACTCGATGCGGGCCACTCGAGTGGCCCCTTCGGCACGAAGAAAGGGGGAGATGCGCATGAGGAGGAAGGGTTGGGGCTCCTGCGTCGCGCTCGTGGCCGGGGTGCTCGCGCTGACGGCCGGTCCGGCGGCGGCGCAAGGAAACACCAGCGGCGGGACGAGCGGCACCGGAACCTCCGGGAGCACGACCTACGGGAACTCCGGCACGACCGGCACGGACCCGAGCGCCAGCGCGTCGTCCAGCACGAGCCAGGCCGGCAAGGAGCTCGCCGGCCGGATCGATCACATCGACCGCTCGACGAACACGCTCACGCTCGACGGCCGCATGCTGAAGATGGACTCGTCCACCGAGGTGACGAAGGACGGCTCCCGCGCGACGATCAGCGACGTGAAGGAGGGCGATCAGGTGCGCGCGAGCTTCTCCGGCTCGGGGGACACGCTGAACGTGCAGCGACTCGAGGTGATGAGCTCCGGCGCGACCGGCTCATCGAGCGCCACGACCGCGGGCCCGAAGAGCAGCGGCCCCGACACCGGCTCGGGCGATCGATCGTCCTCGAAGAAGGACACGTCGGTACCGCACGGCACGTCGGTGCCGCCGAGTGGCACGAAGTCGTACTGACGCGAGGTGATGCCGCGGCGGGGCCGGGCGGCGGCGCCGTCAGATAGACGGGGGCTGCGCCCCCGCCCCGCCGGCAGAGCCGCGCGCGGAACGCGCTTCCGATCGTTCCCCCACTACGCGGAGCGGGGCCCTGGCGCGCGTCGCCTTCGGCTCGCGCGCCGTTCCCGCGGGCGCTGCTTCGCAGCGCTGTTCATTCGGCCAGGGGCCGACTATGCGATCGCGTGCTTCTTCAGCCGGTACCGGAGCGTGTCGCGGCTGATGCCGAGGAGCCGCGCCGCCTTCGACTGGTTGCCGTTCGCGCGCTCCATCGCCTCGAGGATGAGCTTCTTCTCCACGTCCTCGAGCACGATGCCCTGCTCCACCGCCGGCACGAGCTTCTCCGCCTTCTCGGCCTTCTTGTAAGCCACCCCGTTCCGCAGCTCGGGGGCGAGGTGCTCGGGGCGGATCTCGTCGGTGTTCGCGTGCAGGATGAACGCGCGCTCCACCACGTTCCGGAGCTCGCGCACGTTGCCGGGCCACTGGTAGGCCTGCAGGGTCTCGAGCGCGGCCGACGAGATGCCCCGCACGCTCCGCTTCATCTCCTGGTTGAACCGGGCGACGAAGTGGGCGGCGAGCAGCGGCACGTCCTCCGGGTGCTCGCGCAGCGGCGGCACCCGGATCCGCACCACGTTCGTGGCGGCCACCACCCGCACGTCCGCGCGCAGCTCGTTCACCCCGCCCACGCGGCGGAAGGTCTTGTTCTCGAGGAGGCGGAGGAGCTTCGCCTGGCCGCCGGCGGGCAGATCACCGATCTCGTCCAGCATCACCGTGCCGCCCTCGGCGCTCTCGAACAGGCCGCGCTTCTGCGCGTGCGCGTCGGTGAACGCCCCGCGCTCGTGGCCGAAGAGCTCGCTCTCGAGGAGGTGCTCCGGCAGCGCAGCGCAGTTCACCTGCATGAACGGCCGGTCCGCGCGGCCCGACTCGAAGTGGATGCAGCGCGCGACCACCTCCTTGCCCGCGCCGCTCTCGCCCTCGATGAGCACGGTGGTCGCGTCGCTCTGGCCGAGCCGCGCGATCATGTTCCGCACGAGCTCCATCGAGGCCGAGTGGCCCACCAGCGCGTCGATCGCGGCCGCCTGCTTCCGCTCCGAGGTGAGCGCCGCGATCTGCCGGCGCGTCCGGGCCGTGGAGAGCGCGCGCTGCACCGCGGCGTCCAGCGACTGGAACGGGAACGGCTTCACGAGGAAGTCGATGGCGCCGTGCTTCATCGCCTCCACCGCGATGTCCACGGTGGAGTGGGCCGACATCATGAGCACGCTCATCTCGGGGTGGACCGCGAGCGCGCGCTGGAGCGTGGCGATCCCGTCGATGCCCGGCAGCCGCACGTCGAGCAGCATCACGTCGGGCGCGTTCGCCGCGACGAGGTCGAGCGCCTGCTCCCCGCTCTCCGCCGAGAGTACCTCGTACCCGTCGCGCTGCAACCGCTCGCCCACCGACCAGCGGATGAGCTTCTCGTCGTCCACCACCAGGATGCGTGCGCCGTTGGTCAAGCTGCGTGCTCCGTGGCGCGCTCACCACCGCCGCGCGCCTGCTGAAGGGTGATGCTGAAGATGGTGCCGCCCTCCTGCGGGCAGCGGTAGCCGATGTGGCCGCCGTGCTCGGCCACGATGCGCGCCGAGATGGCGAGCCCGAGCCCATTCCCCTCGCGCTTCGTGGTGAAGAACGGCTTGAACAGGTGGGGCCGGACCTCCGGCGGGATGCCGGGGCCGCTGTCGGCGATCTCGATGGCCACCCGCCCCTCGTCCGCGAAGGTGCGGATCCGGAGCTTGCCCTTGCCGCCCATCGCCTGGCACGCGTTCAGGCACACGTTGAGGAACACCTGCTCCAGCTGCGACGGGTCGGCGAGCACCGGCGGCAAGTCCGCGGCGAAATCGGGCGCGATCTCCACGCTCGCCGTGCGGCGCTGCTGCTGGCGCACCAGGAACAGCACCTTCTCGAGCGTGAGGTTCACGTTCGTGGTGCGGAGCTTCGTCTTCGGCGGTCGCGCGAAGGAGAGCAGGCTCTCCATCGTGTTCGTGAGCCGCTGCACCTGGTGCCGCATCTCGCCCACCATCTCCGCCTGCCGCGGCGACTGGGACAGGTCCTCCGAGAGGAGCTCCAGCGCGCCCGAGAGGCCGGCGAGCGGGTTCTTGATCTCGTGGGCGAGGCCGGTGGCGAGCTCGCCCACGGCGGCGAAGCGGTCGGCGCGCACCATCCGCTCCCGGTAGAACGCCTCGAGCTCGTTCTGCGACCGGCGGAGCGCGGTGAGCGTGGCGTCGAAGCCTCGAGACGCGATGCCCAGCTCGTCGGGTCGCCCCTCGTCCGCGCGCACCGCGAGATCGCCGGCCTCGGCGCGCTTCATCGTCGTGACGAGCCGCTGGAGCGGGCCGATCGCCTCGCGCCCCACGAGCCACCACGTGATGGTGAGGAGGCACACGAGCGCGAGCCCCGCCGAGGTCACGAGCGTGTGGACGAGCCGCACCCGCTGGACCGTCACCGCCTTCTGCGTGAAGCGCAGGTCGAGCCAGCCGTTCACCTGCGACCGGCCGCCGTGGCAGGAGGAGCACTGCTCCTCGTTCGGGATGGGGTGGATGATCGCGTACTCGCCCGGATCGCCGGAGGGCGAGGTGATCACGGTGGGCCGGTCGTAGCGCGCGATCTCCGCCCAGGGCCGGGTGCCGACGAGGTCCTTGAGCGACGAGCGCGCGACCTCGCCGGTCGGCCGGATGAGGCTCACCGACGTGAGGTCGGAGCGGTGACTGGCGATCACCTGCAGCACGGCCGGGATCTCGTCCGGCGTCCCCTGCAGCATCGTGCTCGTGATGCCGTTCGCCACCATGCCCGCGAACAGCTCCGCCTTCTCGTGTTGCCCGCGCTCCATGTCGTCCGAGTAGAACGTGACGGCGAACGCGACCATCACCGTGAGCGTCGCGGTGAAGAGGATGGCGGTGGGCAGGATGATGCGCGCCCGCATGCTGCGGTCGAGCCGCCGAAATACCCGCACCGCGAGGTTCACGCGCCCAGACCTCCCATTCGATCGACCGAGCCCATCTCGAGCCCTCGCTCGCAAGGACGGGGCCAAGTCGGGTCATTTGGCCCACCCCGCCTGGAATCCCCGGCTTGTGGGTTCTTTGGCGCAGTTTGCCCTGCGCTCAGCCCCCCAGCCCGCTGCATTCCTTGCGCAAGCTCGCCTGATCGGCGGTGTGCAACGAAACCGCTGCACGCCAGCCCCAGCTACGCTCGGCTCCCGCGCAGCGCCCCTTGGCCGCGGTACTTGCCGGTCTCTCCCCCGTTCGGGACTGTACGCGCGTCTCAGTCGAGGGGACTACGAAGGGCCAGGGGGTTGCGGCGGGGGCCAGCCGCATCGGGGGTCGGGTGAGCCAGGTACCGTTGGGTGAGCTGCTGCTGGACGAGAAGGCCATCGATCGAGGCGCGCTCGGGACCGCGCTCCGCCACCAGCGGAGCTTCGGTGGGCGGCTCGGCGACATCCTGGTTCGCTTCCACTTCATCGATGAGAGCCGGCTGGTCGACGTGCTCGCGCGGCAGCTCCGCGTGGACTCCGTCCACATCGGCAGCCGGACCCTGCCGCCCGCCGTCCTCGGCCTCGTGCCGGAGCAGCTCCTGCGGCGGCATCACGCGTTCCCGGTCGGCGTGGTCACCAACCGCAACGGCAGCCGCGCCTGGCTGCTGGTCGCGCTCGCCGAGCCGCAGGACGTCTCAGCGATCGACGAGCTCCGGTTCGCGGCGGGGATCCCGGTCCGCGCGCTCCTCGCCGGCAAGCGCGACATCGCGCAGGCGCTCTCCCGACATTTCGGAGCCGCGGCCGTGGCGCCGGAAGAGCGCGAGCCGGAGCACGAGGCCATGGAGCTCGATCCGGACGACTCCGCTCCCGAGCCGATGTGGCTCGTCGACGTGCGGACCGTCCGGAACTTCCGCGCCGTGGCCTCCTGAGCCGGCAGCGGCTTCTCTCGAGAAAAAAAACGAGGCCGGGTCAGGGGGACCCGGCCTCGCAGCCGTCGCAGCTCTCTCGCAGTAGCGGTCTGGAGGAGAAGGGAGGCCCCCACCGCTGATTTGAAGGTGGGCACGCGCTCGCCTGCCCGCAAGCCCACCGGGCGGTCCCGGTGGGGTGCCTCGCGATCAAGCCATCGCGAGCGTCGGCGGCGGCGGCGGGGTCGCGCGATCGAGCAGGCTGCGCAGGAGGCGGGCGAGCTCCGAGTAGTCGTACGGCTTCTCGATGAACGCGGCGTCCGGGTTCAGCGCACCGTGGCGGGCCACGGCCTCGTCCGAGTAGCCGGACATCAGGACCACGGCGGCGTCCGGATGGCGTACGCGGAACTTGCGCGCGAGCTCCGGTCCGCCGAGGTGCGGCATCACCACGTCGGACAGGAGCAGGTCGATGCGCTGCGGGAACTGCTCGATCATCGCCGACGCCGCCCGGCCGTCGGGGGCCGTGAGCACGGAGTACCCCTCGGCCGAGAGCTGACGCTGGAGCGCCGCGCGCACCTGCTCCTCGTCCTCCACCACGAGGATCGTCTCGTCCGCGCGCCGCCGGCCCCTCGCCGGCGCGATCGCCGGCGCGGTGAGGAGGAGCTCCTCCTCGTCCGCGGGCAGGTAGACGTCGAACGTCGCCCCCTGCGTGAGGGTGCTGCTCGCGGTGACGAAGCCGCGGCTCTGCTGGACGATGCCGTACACCGTCGCGAGCCCGAGGCCGGTGCCCTTCCCGTGCGGCTTCGTCGTGAAGAACGGCTCGAACGCGCGCCGGAGCGTGTTCGCGTCCATGCCGATGCCGGTGTCGGAGACGGAGAGCCTCACGTACCTGCCGGCGGACGGCGCTCCCTTGCGCCGCGCCTCGGCGTCGCTCAGGCGGACCTGCTCCGTGGAGATCGTGAGGCGGCCGCCCTCGGGCATCGCGTCGCGCGCGTTGACGACCAGGTTCACGAGCACCTGCTCGAGCTGCCCGCGGTCCACCCGGACGTGGCTCAGGTACCGGCCCGGCGCGGTGCGGAACTGCACGTTCTCGCCGATGAGCCGCCGGAGCATCTTCTCGATGTCGGCGACCACCACGTTGACGTCGAGCACCTCGGGGTTCAGCACCTGCCGGCGCCCGAACGCGAGGAGCTGCCGGGTGAGGTCCGCGGCGCGGCCCACCGCCTGGAGCACCTCCTGCACGTCCCCGCGGGCCGGGTGATCTTCCGGCAGCGTGCCCAGGCAGAACTCGGCGTTCGCCTTCATCACGGTGAGCAGGTTCCGGAAGTCGTGGGCGACGCCGCCCGCCAGCGTGCCGATCGCCTCGAGCTTCTGCGAGTGCCGGAGCTTCTCCCGCAGCTGCTTCTCCTCGGTCACGTCGCGCACCACGAGGACGTGGCTCACCACCCTGCCCACCTCGTCGTGCACCGGCGAGGTGACGAGCTCGATGTCGAACGAGGAGCCGTCGGGCCGCTGGCCGGAGAGCTCACCCCGCCACGGCGCGGTGCCCGTGAGCGCGTCGCTGAGGTCCGCCGCGTGGGGGGTGCCCGCGTGCTGGGCGATCGCGTCGGCTACGGACAGCCCGCGCGACGCGTCGGCGGAGCACTTCGCCAGGCGCTGGAACGCGGCGTTCGAGTACTCGATCGCGCCGCGGCCGTCGGTGACCGCGATCGCCTCGGCGGCGTGGTCGACCGCCATCGTGAGGGTGGCGTGGGCGGCCTCGAGCCGCTGGCGCTCGGACACCTCTCGCTGCAGCGCGGCGTGCTTCTCCGCGACCTCCTGCTCGCGGCGCAGCGACTCGTCGAGCCGCGCCTGGAGGATCAGCGCCCGCATGTTGAGGATGACGGCGAGCGTGAGCATCGCGAGGACGACGCAGGCCGCCACCGCGAGATGGAGCGCGCCCGCGATGGGCGAGAGCTCACCGAGCAGGTCCGCGCGGTCGAACCGCACGAGCGAGAGATCCTGGCCGGGGATTGGCACCCGGGCCGCGAGGTAGCTCGCCGGACGATCGCGCCGCCCCTGCTCCGGCGAGCGCACCTCCACCATGTGCCCGTCGGCCGGGATCCCCGCGACGCCCGCGGGAAGGCTCGGGTTCCCGAGGCTCTCCGGGGAGTACGGCCGGCCCGAAGGGTCGAGGATGAAGTACGAGGAGCCGCTCTTCTGCTGCGCGAGCGCCTCGAGCACGCCCTCCGGCCGGAGCCAGGCGAGGAAGAGCGCCACGTGGCGGCCCTTGAACGAGTGCGGCCAGGCGATCGAGAGGTGCTCGCCGTCCGCGGTCAGGACCGCCTTGCCGAAGGCCTCGACGCGGCGATCCTCCCCATCCCACGCCGGCTCGCCGCCGTCCGCGGAGTCCGCGAGGATCCCGCCGTTCTCGTCGAGGATCGCGACGCGGAGGAACTTGCTCGGCGCCGACTTCGGCTGCACCAGCGCCTTCAGGCGGTCGCGGATGGGCACGAGGCTCAGGGCGAGCCCGTACTCCATGCTCATGCCGAGATCGCGGCTCTCGTAGAACGCCGCGACCTCGCGCGAGTCGGCGAGGTAGCGGATGTCCTCGAGGGCCGACGCGAAGAGGTGCCCCACCGCGACGGCGTGTGACTGCACGTGCTGCGACCGCTGCACGAGCAGGTTCTCGCGGACGTTGAGCGCGGAGCGGTAATTCGTGACGAGCAGGTAGCCGACGAGCGCCACCATCGCCGCGGCGGCGGCGGCGAAGATGCAGGTTCGGCGGACGAACTGGCTCCTTCGCATGACGACCGCTCCTCCCTCGCGAGGTCAGCTCCTGCCGAAAGCGAAGAACTCCGGGAAGTACACGGGCGCCTCCGGGAAGTAGGTCCGGATCAGGCGCTGGTAGGTCCCGTCGCGCTTGGCCTCCGCGAGGAAGGCCTCGAACGCCTCGCGGAGCTCCGGCGCATCCTTCCGGAACGCGACGCCCATCTTCTGCTTCGCGCTCATCGGGCCGATCACCTTCACCCGCCCCGGCCACTTCTGGAGCGCGATCATCGCGTCCGCGACGTCGAGGAGCGCGAGCTCGCTCTCGCCGTGGATCACCCGCGGCGCGATCTCGTCGAGCCGCACGTTCTTCACCACCAGCCGCGCCCGGGTCTTCTCGAGCTGATAGAGCGTGGGATCGAGGCAGGTGCTCGAGACCCCCAGCACGGTTCGGCCGTCGAGCAGCCGCTTCACCGCGGCGATGTCGTGCTCCACGTCCCTCGACGGCTTGATCGGCTGGACCTTGGACTCCGCGCGAGCCACCACCCAGACCTGCGTGGGGAACACCGCGCTGGAGAAGGCCACGACGTCCTCGCGCCACGGCAGGATCGTGAGGCCGGTCGCCACGAGGTCGCCCCTCACGGCCGTCTCGGCGGCGTGCTGCGCGGGCGTGGAGGCCGACACGCGCCGCCCGGTGAGGTCCGGGAGCACCGATGCCCAGTCGGTGTTCACGAACTCGTAGCGCACGCCGAGGTGCGCGGCGAAGGCCCGCACGAGCTCCACGTCGAACCCGTCGCCGCTGCCGGTGACGAAGTTGGCGTAAGGGATCCCGAGGTGCCTGAGGACACCACGGCGCTTCACCGCCGCGAGGTCTCCCCCCGCGTCGTCGCTCGCCGCACCGGCGGCGGGCAGGAGCACCGCGACCGCGGCGCACATCGCTACGAGACGTCGGATCATCATCGTTCCCCCCCGGGAGAGTCAGATCAGTGGAGCGTGAGCGGCGTCCGCCGGCGCCTCGATGCGCGCGGAGCACACGGTCGCGGGCATGGGGCCGGGGCGCGCGGCGAGGGTCCCAGCGATGGCGCCGGCCATCATGGCCGCGGCCGACGCCACGCAGAAGGTGGCCGGGCCGCGGGCGGGACCCCACTCCGCGGCGACCACGGCCGCGAACAGCCGGAGCGGCAGGTAGACCGCGGCCGAGAGCACCAGCCCGGTGGCGAGCGCCGCGAGCCACTCGGCGCCACGCCGCACGCGCCGCATGACGGCGCCGAAGAG
>Ga0306923_10005670_pt1 | contig 12195 bp, 9 predicted proteins | sample sta12Can44000108_FD_203841 | JGI IMG/M metagenome (GOLD analysis project Ga0306923, IMG submission 203841) | Lab enrichment of tropical soil microbial communities from Luquillo Experimental Forest, Puerto Rico - statanox.12C.anox.44.000.108 (v2)... | ecosystem: Environmental > Terrestrial > Soil...
GCACTTGTAGCGGCAGGACACGCTCCCGGCGCCAAGTTCGCGGTCCTGCGGGTGGGCCGTGCGGGACCGGGCTGTCATAGACCCAGGACCGGCCGCACGGCGGCGTGGCGGTTCCGGCTCTCGGACTGGACGACTGGCTGGGGTCGAGACGGGCCACGTGAGCGGTACGTAGGCGCCGGGGCGCACAGGCCCCCCCACGGTCCCTGTGCGTACCCGCCGCCTACCAGTTCAACTGCGCGTTCACGGCATGGCGTCCTGAGACCGGGGGAGCGAATGGGAGCGAATCGGAGCGCGCCAGCGGTCGGACGCCGCCGACCGCCAGGCCAGACGACCACGGCACGAACGAAGGCTCCTGCCGCGGCGATGAGCCACAACAGTGCCCTCGCCTCTAGGGGACGGATTCAAGAAGTCGCTCAGCCACGGTTTCACCCTCGTTGCACGCACCTGTGGGGCGGAAGCCCAGGCGCCGGTAGAAGGCTTCGGGACCATGCTGGCCCGCGTGGTAACCCACCGTCAGCCGGTGGTGTCCGCGCCGCACAGCTTCCTGGCACAGCTCGTCGACCGCGAATCGCCCGTAGCCCTTGCCCTGGTGCTCGGCACCGATGTTCAGCCGCCACAGGTAGCTGTGGAACAGCGGGTCCTCATCCTCGGAGGCAAACGCCGCCATGATGAAGCCCACCAGCTGGTCACCGTCGTAGATCAGCCGAGGCCAGGCGACATCGGGCACCGTGTAGGCGTCGGCAAGCGACCACGCGACCGGAGCAACGAGATCCTCTTGACCAGCCCGCAGCTTCAGCATGCACGCTGCCCTGACGTTCTCCTGGGTTACCGGTTCCAGCCGCAGGCCCGTTCGCATCCTCCTACATTACCGCCCAGCGACTACGTTCCGTGATGACCGGTGGCTTCCTGGTCGGCTCGGTCTTCCCGCTGAACGTCTTTCCTCCGCTTGGGCGCCGCGCAAGGAGCGAGCCAGCGTGAGCTCATGGAACGGATGGGCCATCCCGGCAGCCGCGGGGCTGCCCGACCCTGCGGCCGGGGCGGGTCACCCGCGCTGGGGCGCGTTCCAGTCCAGGAGTTCGACGATGACCCCGTTGGGGTCGCGGACCTGGAAGGCCCGTTCCCCCCAGTCCTCGGACCGCAGCGGCATGGTGATGGCGACGCCCTCGGCCTGCAGCCGTGCCAGCTCGCCGTCCAGGTCGTCCACCTCGAAGGCGAGGATGAGCCCGGCGGCGTGGTCGTGCCGCTGGTCTTCGGGCAGCATGTCCATGCCGCGGCGCAGGAACACGACGTTCATCCCGGTGTCGGGGCGGGTCAGGGAGACGAAGCCGTCGGCGGACATCTGCTCGGTGAACCCGAAATGGGCGGTCAGGAAGGCTGCGGAGGCGGCGACGTCGTCGACGTTCAGCGATACTGCCGAGGCGGTGATCTTCACGGGCGCTCCGGGGTTTGGTGATGACAGCACGACCCTATACTAGGTACAGAGTACAACGTATAGCGTTCTGGGGGTGTTCCCGATTCCGTCCGCTCGTACCGGTGCCGGCGACCCCGCCCGCACCTTGCAGCTGCTATGGCGCGACCCGGCGGCAGTGCCGCGGCACGGCCCGCGCCAGGGGCTGACCATCGACCAAGTCATCGACGCGGCCACGACCATAGCCGACGCGGAGGGGCTGGACGCCGTCACCATGCGCAGGGTGGCCGCCAGCCTGGGTGTGGTGCCGATGACGCTGTACACCTACGTGCCCGGCAAGGCTGAGCTGCTGGACCTGATGCTGGATGCCGCCTACCAGCGGATGCCGCGCGCTGATACCGCCTGGCGGCCCTGGCGGCAGCGGGTGGCCGCACTCGCCGCCGAGAACCGGGCGCTGTTCGAGGCGCATCCGTGGGCGGCGGCGATCTCCACCGTCCGCCCGCCGCTCGGCCCCGGGCTGATGGCCAAGTACGAGCACGAGCTGTCCGCGCTGGACGGGCTCGGCCTAGATGACGTCGAGATGGACGCCGCGCTCACCTACCTGCTGACCTTCGTGCAGGCCTGGGCCAGGGCAGCCGGTGACGCCCAGGCTGCCCAGCAGGACACCGCCACCGATGACGAACAGTGGTGGGCCGCTCACGCGCCCCTGCTACAGCAGGTCCTCGACCCCGGCGCCTACCCGCTGGCGATCCGGGTGGGAACCGCCGCCGGCACCGCCCACCGCGCCGCCTACAGCCCCGGGCACGCCTACGACTTCGGCCTGCGCGTCGTCCTTGACGGCCTCCAAGCGCTCATCAGCAGGCGCCGGTGACGACCGGGCGGGCATTCCGCGCCGCAGCACGCGGCGGGCACGGCCAGGCATCACCCGGCCATCACCGCGGCGACCACACTCCGCAACCGCCATGCCCGGCACCACAACGGGGATGAGGGGATCACATGCCGCGCGGCTACGGTACAGGCCCAGCACGCACACTGGTCACCTTGAATTGCGGCCCGCTGTTATTCCCACAATATTCACATGTTCTGCATTCGCATCACACGGAACCGCCTTCTGGCAGCGGCTGATGTAAAGGCGCAATGGCGAGATGCTACCTTTGTTTGCCCTGCTAGGTTACTGGAGGGTACAAACTAGACCGGTGTTTGAGGCTATGTTAGCGTCGAAAATCCAGTAGGACTGAGAGCTGGCCCGAGGGCGTGCCAGCGATGCCGCTAGGGTGAGCACCTCCACGGGAATTTAAGACCGTGGAGATGGGGGGTTGGCATGTACCGGTCACCGGCTCGGCATCTCCCGCGATAGCGGGGCCCCCCGTGCGCGCGTTTCCGTAGATCTCACGAAGCACCACTTCATGGATGCCCATCTCCGCCCGCACGGGAGGTAACCAAGGTTACCCGGCTGCAAGGAAACGGATACCAACTCCGGAAATCCTGGCGTGCGATGAGGAATACCCTCCGTCTTCGCGCTGCCGATGAGGCTCGCGGGCTCCGCTTATGGCTATTCCCGCGACTCTCCCGGCGGCGCGATACAAGCCCGCTACGAAAGGCGAAATCATCGTCCCAGGCTGAAAGAAAGAGGGACCACAAATGCGCCGAATACTAGTCAGTCTCCTTACGCTATTCTTCATTGGCGTGTCCGCCTCGGCCGCCCTCGCCGCCTCGCCTCACTTCAAAAAGGGCGGCGAGCCGACCTGCACGGTCACCAGCACGTCGGCTCCGAGCTCGACGACGACATGCACGGCGTCGCTGACCGGGCTCGGAAACGCCGACGTCGTGGTCACGACCAGCGTGAGCGGGTCCGCGCTCTACCAGTGCCAGAACGGCGGCGGCAACATCGCGCCCGGGCAGAACAAGGTCCCGGTCGGGCCGGCCACGTCAACCACCAGCATTCCCGCGGACCAGATCAAGAACGGGAACCTGACATTCACCACCAACCCGGCCGTGCTGACCGCGCCATCCACGGTGCCCGCGTCGACCGCCGGGTGTCCGAACGGCAACTGGACGGGTGTCAATCCCGTCCTGACGACCACCAGCATCACGCTGACGATCGAGCAGCCCCCGGGCACGACGCTGTTCACGTGCACCGCGTCGAACCCGAACGGGCTGAGCGGGAAGGTCGCGCTTAGCTGCTAGTGCCATCGGCCGTGGCCAGGGGCGTACCGTCGGTGCGTCCCTCGCCCGGTCAGAATCCATCCCTGACCGGTCTCTGGTGGAGGCTGATTTCGCCCGGGCGGTTCTGGGGGGAGATGTGTTGTTGCCTGACTTGTGACACGATCGGTGCCCTGGAGGACGAGCGGCTCGCTGACCTCCGTCCCCAGGTCAGCGACATAGAAGGGGGTGAGCCGACCTGTAGGCCGGGTTCTGTGCGCCCGCTTGCGCGGGGCGGCGGTCATCCATCTGGGACTGCCGTTGCCGGCAGCCTCGTGCGGTCTACCCGCGAGCATCGGGCGGGCCGCCCTCGATCGCTCGCGCAGGGAGCCGCTGGCTCCCCTCTTGACCTTGCTCCGGGTGGGGTTTACCGAGCCGCCGCAGTCACCTGCGGCGCTGGTGGTCTCTTACACCACCGTTTCACCCTTACCCCGGCGCTGACGCCGGGGCGGTCTGTTTTCTGTGGCACTGTCCCGCGGGTCACCCCGGGTCGGCGTTACCGACCACCCTGCCCTGTGGAGCCCGGACCTTCCTCACCGGGCTTGCGCCCGGCGCGACCGCCCGGCCGACTCACCCGTGCCCAGGATACGCCGACTGCCGACCCGCCACCGAGGGATCCGCCATCGACCCGGCCGAACCCTCCCCGGCGAACGGCGGTTCCGCCCTCCCGCCGCGCGGGGAGCGAGGCCGGGCCTTAGCCGACCTGTCCGGGCAGCTGGCTGGTGAGGTCGTTCCGCTCCTCGACGGCCGGGGGCGACGGGGCCGGCCGCCGTGGCGGGGCGAACGCCAGACCGGCGGCCAGGGAGGCGAAGGGGAGGACGGGGAGCAGGTACCGGTAGTCGAAGTCGGTCACCGCGATCGGGAACACCAGCAGCACGACCGCGGTCGCCCAGGGCAGCATGCTCCCGGCCCGCGGAGACCAGGCCAGGACGGGCAGGCGTCCCTGTCGCCGCCGGATCCGCAGCACCCCGCCCAGCCCGGCGAGCATGATCAGGCCGAACAGCGGCCCGTAGGTGTAGAACACCCGCTCGTACCCGTCGATCAGGAAAGCGAACGGCCGGAGGACGCGGCTCGGGGTGGCGTGCCCGTACTGCTCGGCGTCGGAGTAGGCGGTACCGCCGGGCACCCAGGTGTGGTTCGCCGGAATGGCGTACGGCGTCAGGTGGAAGTAGTAGAAGTACACGGTGCCGGCCGCCGGGTAGGGCCGCCGCGGCCACTCGACGGAGAGCGCCAGGCCGTTGAGCACCGAGTGCAGGTAGCCGAACGGCTGCGCCAGGACCGCGCGGATGGCGAAGTCGCGGAGCAGCGTGTTGCCGGCCACGCTGACCGGCCCGCCTGGGACGTGGCGCACCGGCGGCGCATGCCAGACGTAGGCGCCGGGCGGCGTTCGGCTGGACGGTGTCCCGGACGGGCAGACCTTCAGTTCATCGGCCGGCGGCTTGATCACGGAGCATTCGGCGAACGAGGACACCCGGCCCCACAGGTAGAACCCGTCGGCCCGGCTCAGCGTGTACGTGCCCCACCGGGAGTGGAACCACGTCGCATAGGAGGCCACCGGCACCACGCAGCCGACGGCCATCACGACGGCTGCCAGCCAGGCGTGCCAGTTCCGCCAGCGCCAGGCGCCGTCCTGGCGAAGGCCACGGGCCAGCAGCGCGGCCGGGAACATGAGCAGCAACGGCAGCCCTTCACTGCGCACGTCGACGGCGTAGCCGGCCAGCAGGCCCGCCACCAGGGCCACCGGCCAGCCGATCCGGCTCTTCCACAGGATGAGCAGCATGGACAGCATGAGGAGGAAGGTGAACAGCGCCTCGGCCATCACCATGTGCTCGTCTTCGATCACGAACCCGTCGAGCAGCACCGGCAGCGTGGCCGCGGTCGCCCAGCGCTGCGACACGCCGCTGCGCCGGGCCAGGACGTAGATCATCACCGCGATGCCCAGGCCCATCAGGTGCTGCAGGCCCGCCACCAGGGTCAGGCTGTGGAACGGCTCCAGGGCCTTGAGGAACAGCGAGTACCCGGTCGTCTTGGACTTGTTCGGCTGCAGGCGCAGCGCGGCGCCCAGGTAGACGTAGGAGTCACCGGGGAACCACAGCGCGCCCGGGTAGCCGAGCATCGCCAGCAGCCGCAGGCCCGCACCCGCCGCCAGCGCCACGGCGAAAAGGCGATTGCGCTCAATAAGCGCGCGCAAGCGCGCGAAGAGCGCGATCGGCAGCCGCACACCGCTCCTTTCCTCGCTCACTCGCTAAATGAATGGAAGGTAAACTCCCGCTTACTGGAAAACGTCTCGCAGGTAATTTCCCGTTTGCCCACGATTCCAGCTGGGCGACAAATTCCCTGGCGTCCGATGGCCAGCCTAGCGAGGAATATGCCGCCTCATGTCCTCGGCGTCCCATCTTCGCCCGCAGCGAGAAATCCCGGTCCAGTTCGAGCACCGCGTCCGCCGCCGCGGCCGGGTCGCCGAACGGCACCACGAACCCGCATTCATGCCGCCGGGCGAGCTCCGCCGCGGCGGGCAGCGGGGTGGTCACCACCGGCACGCCCCGGGCCATGTACTCCGCCACCTTGGTGGGCATCGAGTGCCGGAAGTTCGGCTCGTCGTGCAGCAGCGACAGGCCGGCCAGCGCGCCGTCGAGCATCGGCATGGCCTGGTCGTTCGGCACGAATCCGGGCCAGCGCAGCAGTCCGGCCGCCCGTGCGGGCTCGATCTGCGCACGGGCGCGCGCGTCGGCCGGGCCGATCAGCTCCACCGAGACGCCGTGCGGGCGCAGCAGCCTGGCCAGCTCGATCATCTCGGCGACGCCCCGGTCCGGGGACAGGTGCCCGACGTAGACCACCCGCCTGTCGTCGTCTGGCGGGGCCGGGATGTCCGGCACGTAGGTGGTGTTCGGCACCACCGGGTGCGGTCGGGCGAACCGTTTGACGTACCCGTGCTCGGCCAGGATCAGGTGCACATACCGCTCGGCCATCCGCTCCGCGGTGTGCACCGCCACCGCCGCGGGCGGCCGGAGCGGGCGCGGCAGCCAGGGCTTGGTGCCGAGCGCGGCGGCCGTGTCCTCGTGCACGTCCCAGATCACCGGCGGCCGCTTGCGCCGTGAAGGCAGCGCAAGGAGCAGTTCGGGGTCGTGGATCAGCATCAGGTCGGCGTCGGCCGCGTGCTCGGCCAGGGCCGAACGGGCAGCGAGAATCGCCCCGGTCCGGCGTCTTCCCGAGGCCCGCGGAACCGGCGTCAGGTGGAGCGAAGGCCAGGTCCGTTCGGAATCAAAATCCTGCAGGCCGACGGGAGCGATGTACCTGACCTCGTGCCCGGCGTCGAGCAGGGCCCGGATCTGCCGGTGGTAGATCCGCGCGTCGGCGGGGTGATGAACGATCGTGCACACCACCACCCGCATCGCGGATCACAGGGCCTCGACGCCAGGGGCCGCGGGCACCACGCCGCGGGTGTCCAGCAGCAGCCGCGCGGTGGCCGCGATCTGGGCCAGGTCGTAGTCCCGGTGCGCCTGCAGCACGATGACCAGGTCGGCGGCGGCCACCGCGGGCTGCAGGTCGGCCGCGCGGGGGACGTCCTGCCCGTCGACCTGCCAGGCCGGCACGTAGGGGTCGTGGTAGGTGACCGCGGCGCCGCGGGCGCGCAGCTTGCGGGCGATCGGGCGGGCCGGGGATTCGCGCTGGTCGGCGATGTCCCTCTTATAGGTCACGCCGAGCAGCAGCACGCGGGCGCCGTTGACCGGCTGGGCGTTGCGGTTCAGCAGCTCGGCGGCGCGTTCGGTGACGTAGCCGGGCATCCGGCCGTTGATCTCCTGGGCCAGCTCCACGAACCGGAACGGGTAGCCCAGCGTGCGGACCTTGTAGGACAGGTAGTTCGGGTCGATGGGGATGCAGTGACCGCCGACGCCGGGACCAGGGTAGAACGGGGCGAACCCGAACGGCTTGGTGGCCGCGCACCGGATCGCGTCGTGCAGGTCGACGCCCAGTTCCCTGCAGAAGATCGCCATCTCGTTGACCAGGGCGATGTTCACGTGCCGGTAGGTGTTCTCCAGCAGCTTGGCCATCTCCGCCTCGCGCGGCGAGGCCGCCCGTACCACCTGCTCGCAGATCGTGCCGTAGAAGGCCGTGGCGGCGTCCGCGCACGACGGCGTGACGCCTCCCACGATCTTCGGCGTGTTCACCAGGCCGTACTCGGGGTTGCCCGGGTCGATCCGCTCCGGGGAGAACACCAGCGAGAAGTCGATCCCGGCGCTCAGCCCGGAGATCTTCTCCAGCAACGGCCGGACCACCTCGTCGGTGGTGCCCGGATAGGTGGTGGACTCCAGCGACACCAGCGTGCCCGGCCGCAGCAGCCGTCCCGCCGTCTGCGCGGCGGCCCGGACCGCGCCCAGGTCCGGGCCGTCGGTTTCGGACAGCGGCGTCGGCACGCAGATCACGATCACGTCCTGCGGCCCGATCGCCGCCTCATCGGCCGTCGCCCGGAACCCCCGCGCCCGGGCGACCGCCACCTCCCGGTCGGATACGTCATCCACGTGCGAACGCCCGGCGTTCAGGCCGGCGGCGATCGCGGCGCTGGTGTCGTAGCCGGTCACCCGGAACCCGGCCCCGGCCGCCTGGACGGCCAGCGGCAGGCCGACGTAACCGAGCCCGATGACCAGAACGTCCTGCGCCGGCATGTGATCCCTACCTAGGTCGCCCCCAGACGCGCGTAGGCGTCCCGGTACCGCGCCGCGTGGTTTGCCCAGGTACGATCCCTGGCCACCCATTCACGTGCATTGTCTCCGAGTTTTCTGCGGATATCCGGACTGTAAAGCAGCTGTTCCAGGCAATCGGCCAGCGACACCGGATCTTGCGGTACTGTTTGCATTCCCGTCACTTCGTGTTTGACGATTTCGGTGAGTGCTTTCACTTCACTAGTGACCACGCACAGTCCGCTCGCCATCGCCTCCACGGGTTTCAACGGGGTGACAAGCTGACAGACCCGGTCCGGCGTGCGCGGGACGACGAAAACATCGAGGAGCGCGTGGAATTGGCGTACTTTCGACGCGGGCACGCGGCCGGTGAAGACGGCCGCCTCGGCCAGCCCGGCCTGCGCCGCCTGGCGTTGCAGCGCGGCACGCTCGGGCCCGTCGCCGACGATCAACGCGCGGACCGGCACGCCGCGGGCGCGCAGGATCGCGGTCGCCTCCAGCAGCGTTCCTATCCCCTCGTGCGGGACCAGGCTGGTCACCTCGCCGACCACCTGCTCGTCCGGCTTGATGCCCAGCTCCTCACGGAGTGTGGTCGCGTCCGGGAGCGGCTGGAGGAATTCCGCGGACACGGCGTTCGGCACGATGAGGATCTTCTCCCGGGGGACGCCACGGGCCGCGATCTCGTCCCGCATCGCCTCGCCCAGCGTCACCACCAGGTCCGCGGCCAGCATGCAACGCGTCTCGAGGTCGCGGTTCCGCTGGTACAGCTCGCTGGCGGCCAGCTTGTTGTTGTCCGGGTAGCGGGACAGCCAGGTGTCCTCCCAGAACCCGCGCACCTCGTACACCACTGGCAGGCCGTACCGCTCGCCCAGGGCGAGGGCGAGCCTGGCGTTGGCGAAGTTGCTCGCGGCGTGCAGCACAGCGGGCCGGAGCTGTCGGGTCAGGGCGGCCGCGAGCTCCAGGCCGCGTTCGCTGGGTCCGGCGCTGGGGCCGCCGGGCATGCGCCACGGCAGCAGCCGGTGATAGGGCACGCCGTCCAGCACGACCAGGCGGCGACCGTCGATGCTGCCCTGGGTCACCGGGTAGCCGGTTCTGGTCGCGACGTGCGGGTCGAGCCCGGCCTCCCGCTGGGCCAGCGCGATCTCGTGCGTCCTGATCGTGTACCCGGCGCTCGTGGTGGGCAGCGCGTCCGTGACCAGGTGCAGCACCCGCCCCGGCACATGCGGCGCGGGGGCCTCGCGGGCCGTTTCATGATCGTGGCCAGAAACCGGTGCTATGTGCCCAGAACTGGCCACGATCATGGATTGGCCCGGTGGGGGGGCCGTCAGGAGTGTCTGCTCGGCGGTGAGGGTGGCGCGGAGGCGGCGGGCCTGGCGGCCGGGCGCCTGGTCCAGGGCTCGGAGGGCCTCGGTGAGGCGGCCTTCGCGCCAGGCCAGGCGGGCGGCCAGGACGGGACGGGCCCGGTGGTCCCGGCCGAGCCGGTCCAGGGCGGCCGCCGCCGCGTCGGGCTGGTCCGCGGCCAGGGCGAAGGCGGCCTGCCGCCGGGGCGAGGCGGCCAGCGACGCCAGCGCCGCGTCCCGCTCCCCCGCGCCCCACAGCACCGCCGCCCGCCCGTACGGCCCGGCGAGCCTGAGCCAGCCGCGCAGCGGGGCGGGCAGCACCCGCCTGGCCAGCAGCAGCGCCCGGACCGGGTCGGCGGCCGCGTGCCGCCAGCCGATCGAGGCGGCGAGCGACAGGGCGCGGGGCGACGGGTGCATGCCGGACGTGGTCACGGCGGCGGATGGTAGCGGGTCCAGGTGAACGGAAAGGATGCGATGCGCGCACCCATCACGCACGTGCTCGGGGCGCGGCCGAACTTCATGAAGGCCGCCCCGGTGATCCGCGCCCTGGCGGCGCTCGGCCACGAGCAGCGGGTCGTGCACACCGGGCAGCACTACGACGAGCGAATGTCCGAGGTCTTCTTCGTCCAGCTCGGCCTGCCCAGGCCGGACGTGAACCTGGGGGTCGGGTCGGGCAGCCATGCGCGGCAGACGGCCGAGGTCCTGACCGGCATGGAGCGGGAGTTCACCGAGAATTCACCGGCGCTGGCGGTGGTCTACGGTGACGTCAACTCCACCCTCGGCGCGGCGCTGGCCGCCGCGAAGCTCGGCGTCCCGCTGGCCCACGTGGAGGCAGGGCTGCGCAGTTTCGACGACTCGATGCCGGAGGAGATCAACCGGCGGCTGACCGACCAGCTGTGCGCGCTGCTGTTCGTCACGTCGCCGGAGGCGATCGGGCACCTGGCCCGCGAAGGCAGGCCGGCGACCGCGGTGCACCTGGTCGGCAACCCGATGATCGACACGCTGCTGGCCAGCATGCACCGGTTCGACACGACCGCGGTCCGGACCGGGCTCGGGCTGCCGGACAGGTACGTGGTCGCGACCTTGCACCGGCCGTCCAACGTGGACGACCCGGCGGCCGCGGCCGCCCTGGTCCTGGCCCTGCACGAGGTGGCGGACGAGCTGGACGTGGTTATCCCGGTGCACCCGCGGGGCCGCGCCGCGCTCGAGGCCGCCGGGCTCGGCGCGCACCCGCGGCTGCACGTCGCTCCCCCGCTCGGCTACCTGGAGTTCATCGCCCTGGTGCGAGGCGCCCGGGCGGTGATCACCGACTCCGGCGGCGTGCAGGAGGAAACCACCCTGCTCCGGGTGCCGTGCCTGACCCTGCGTCCGAACACCGAGCGGCCCGTCACCGTGACCAGCGGGAGCAACCGCCTGGTCACCCGGCACGAACTGGCCTCGGTCGTGCTCAAGGCCTGCGACGACGGGCCGTACGCGGGCGAGCTCCCGCCGCTGTGGGACGGCCAGGCCGGCCCGCGGATCGCCCGGATCATCACGGCGTGGCTGGATCGGGAGGGCCGGTGAGCGAGCACCAGACGCCCGGTCCCGAGGTCGACGCGCTGTTCGATTCCGGCACCGAGGTGGACGAGGCCGGGCTGGCCGCCGACCCGGGGCTTTGCGCCGACCCGGGGCTTTCCGCCGACCCGGGGCTTTCCGCCGACCCGGGGCTGGCCGCCGAACGCGACCGGCTGGCCCGGACGCTGCGCGAGACCCGGCTGCAGCTGGCCATGACGCAGGCACGGCTGGCCGCGCTCGAGCAGTCCGCGACGATGGAACTCGGCCGCACCCTGGTCCGGGCCGCGCGGCGGCCCTGGTCCCGCGGTGTGCAGCTGCCCGCGGACCTGGTCCGGCTGTGGCGGGAACGCGGTGGCCTCACCGGGCCTGGCGCGGCCACGCTGGCGCTGGCGTCCGCGCAGCTGGGCGACCTGGCCGGCGGCGGGGAACGGTTCCTGTCCGCGCTGACCGCGCCCGGGCTCGGTGCGCCGGGCTCCGAAACGCCCGGCTGGACTCCGCCGGGCCTGGTCATTACCGGGGTGCTGACCGCGCGGGCGTGCGCCACGCTCGCCCCGGACGCGGCCGTGCAGCCGCTGCTGCCGCACGACGCCGACGTGATGCTGGAAAGCGCGGGCGCCGACCTGGTGCTCATCGAAGCCGAGGCCATGCTGGCCGGCTCGGCCTGGGCCTACGCGGGCGATCCGGCCGCGACCGACCGCGGCCGCCGGCTCGGACGGCTGATCGCGGCGGCCCGCGCACTGGGCAAACCGGTGATCTTCATCCGCAACGTCCCCGCGCACCTGGCACCGGGACTCGACTGGGTCGCGGCCAGCTGCGACGCGGTGTCCGACGATGGGTTGGGCGTGCAACTGGCCCGGTTCAACCCGATCGGGCTGGCCGCCTCCCGGGCGGGCGACCCGGTCTACGCCGGGGCGCGGGATCCGCGCCAGGCGCCGGCGGTGCGGGACCTGCTGGACGCGGTCGCCGCGGATACCTGGGCCGAAGGGGCCGAAGGGGCCGGACCGGTCCGCGT
>Ga0306923_10005672_pt1 | contig 12194 bp, 10 predicted proteins | sample sta12Can44000108_FD_203841 | JGI IMG/M metagenome (GOLD analysis project Ga0306923, IMG submission 203841) | Lab enrichment of tropical soil microbial communities from Luquillo Experimental Forest, Puerto Rico - statanox.12C.anox.44.000.108 (v2)... | ecosystem: Environmental > Terrestrial >...
TCTGATGCCAACGCTGTCGCTTTTGAAGCGGCAAAGCTAATCGCCCAAGCGGCTCAAGGCGCAGTCGCCGCTCGGGGCAAGTTCGTGATGGCTGTAAGTGGGGGCAAAACGCCCTGGATCATGCTTCGCGCTCTTGCCCGGGAAGATGTGCCGTGGAGGGGTGTGCATGTCGTTCAGGTGGATGAAAGGGTCGCACCTGAAGGCGATGCCGACAGAAATCTCACTCATCTGCGTGAAAGTCTGCTCGAGCATGCACCGTTGCGCCCCGAGCAGATCCATGCCATGCCGGTGGAGTCGGGGGATCTTGAAGCCGGCGCCGCTCGGTATGCACTGACCTTGAAAACGATCGCCGGCGCACCGCCTGTGCTCGACCTCGTCCACTTGGGCCTCGGACCCGATGGCCACACCGCTTCGCTGGTGCCTGAAGACCCGATCCTCGAGGTGAAAGATGCAGACGTCGCACTGACGGGAATTTATCAGAACCGGCGGCGCATGACGCTGACGTATCCGATCATCAATCGCTCCCGTCGCGTGCTTTGGCTGGTGACCGGGAGCGAAAAAGCGGGAATGCTTGCCCGCTTGCAAGCTGGAGATGCTTCCATTCCAGCCGGCCGCGTTAGCAGCGATCACGCCGTGGTTTTGGCAGATCGCGTTGCCGCTGGCCAAGACGTTGTTAAGGAGTCGACGACAGAAGTCGCTTGAGAGAACGGGGTTTGTCTGGAGTGACGCCGCGTTCGGCCTGGCTGGATTCAATTTGAGGCGTCTGCGCAAAGTTGGCGGACTCGAAAAGAAGGCAGCCGGCGAAGTCAGGCCGAGATTCCGGCAGTTTCGGCCTAGCTGACGGAAGAGCTAATTTGAACATTTACCACGGAGGCAGTCATGAGTACCGCAATAGCGCCAGTCGAGAATCTCAGCAAAACAGAACTCGATCAGTTGTGCATCAACACGATTCGCACGCTCTCCATCGACGCCGTGCAGCAGGCCAACTCCGGACACCCCGGAACGCCAATGGCGCTCGCTCCGCTTGTTTATACGATTTGGAATCGTATGCTCAAATTCGATCCGCAGGACCCGATCTGGCCCAATCGCGATCGCTTCGTGCTTTCGAACGGCCATGCCTCCATGTTGCTCTGGTCTGCGCTCCATCTCACTGGTGTTCAAGCCGTGAATGCCGACTACGAAATGTTGGGGCAAACTTCGGTCACGCTCGACGATATTCGCCGCTTCCGCCAGCTCGACAGCAAGGCTCCCGGGCATCCTGAATACCACTGGGTGTCGGGCGTCGAGACTACGACTGGCCCGCTGGGTCAGGGTGCGGCCACGAGCGTTGGCATGGCAATCGCAGAGAAATGGCTCGCTCACCGCTACAACCGGCCAGGCTTCGACATCTTCAACTATGACATTTATACCGTCTGCGGTGACGGATGCCTGATGGAAGGTATTGCATCGGAGGCTGCATCACTCGCTGGACATCTCGGCCTCGACAACCTGTGTTGGATTTACGACAACAATCACATCACCATCGAAGGCAACACGCGCATCGCGTTCACCGAAGACGTTGCAGGTCGGTTCCTTGCCTATGGTTGGAACGTCTTGCGCGTTGGCGATGCGAACGACATCGATCGCATCGAACAAGCGCTCGAGGTCTTTCGCAAGACGAAAGGCCGCCCCACCTTCATCGTTCTCGACAGTCACATCGGATACGGTTCACCGCATAAACAGGACACTTCCGCCGCGCATGGTGAACCGCTCGGAGAAGAGGAAGTTCGGTTGGCCAAGAAAGCCTATGGGTTCCCTGAAGATGCAAGGTTTTTTGTCCCCGAGGGCGTGTACGACCATTTCACGGCTGGTATTGGCAAACGTGGTGCTGAAGCCCGACAGAGGTGGACAGAACTGTTTGAGTCGTACCGCACTCAATATCCCGACCTCGCAGTTGAAGTTGAGTTGATGCAGAAGCGTGACCTTCCGCCGGGATGGGACCGCAACCTCCCTGTGTTTCCAGCCGACGCGAAGGGTATTGCGGGGCGCGATGCTTCAGGAAAAGTGTTGAATGTGCTTGCACAGAACATTCCGTGGTTCCTTGGTGGATCTGCCGACCTCGGTCCGTCTAACAAGACCCTCTTCACTTATCCAGGGGCAGGAGACTTCCAGGCTGACAGCCCAGGGGGAAAGAATCTGCACTTTGGCATTCGCGAGCACGCGATGGCTGCCACTGTCAACGGACTCTCGCTATCCAAGCTCCGAGCTTTTGGCGCATCTTTTTTCATATTCAGCGACTACGCGCGTCCGGCGATTCGGCTTGCGGCCCTGATGGAGTTGCCATCCCTCTTCGTTTTCACGCACGATGCCATGGGGGACGGCGAGGATGGTCCCACGCATCAGCCGATCGAGCACCTCATTTCCCTGCGCGCGATACCTGGGCTGATCACATTGCGACCGGGTGATGCCAACGAAGTTGTCGAGGCCTACCGCTTCATCATGCATCTGCGGCACAAGCCGACGGTGCTGGCGTTGTCTCGTCAGCCTTTACCAACTCTCGATCGCAACAAATATGCTCCGGCTTCCGGCGTCGCGCAGGGAGCTTATGTGCTCGCAGACGCTCCCAACGGAGAGCCGGAAGTGATCATTATGGCTTCCGGCAGCGAGCTAAGCATTGCGATCGCTGCCCACGAAACTCTCGTCGCGGAAGGTGTTCGCTCGCGAGTAGTCTCCATACCCTCGTGGGAAATTTTCGAGCACCAGCCGCAGGCCTACCGCGACGGCGTCCTGCCGCCCAACGTGAAAGCTCGGGTAGCGGTCGAACAGGGCTCAATTCTGGGGTGGGATCGTTACGTCAGCAATTCCGGCCGTGTTATTGGCATGAATACCTTTGGCGCTTCGGCTCCACTAAAGGAACTGCAGAGGAAGTTTGGGTTCGAACCGAGCCAGGTTGTCATGGCCGCCAAGGACCAGCTAAAGAAAGCCTGATGCGGATGATCTGTCGCTTTTCAGATCGGGAGACATCGGCGAGTAGACCTCATCTTGAATGCGACCGGGCAGGAGTCCGCCCTAACCGATCAACGCGGATGATTTTGCAAGTCTGGTTGATCGCAATGGCCCCAAAAAGCCTAATGGCGTCGAACTGGGCGCCAGTCAGAAAATTGAGAATCCAGAACAGTATCGATCGGAGGAGTTGACATGATAGATCAGCAAAACAAGAAATGCGCGCACATTCCATGCCTCTGCAATGTTCCGCAAGGCCAAGAGTACTGCGGCCAGGCGTGCCGTGATGCGGGCAGCGAAGATGTAGAAATTGCCTGCCAGTGTGACCACCCACAATGCCCGCTCGTTGTCTAGGCAGGGCGCAGTGGACAGGGGAAAGGACACCAGGGGCATACAGGACAAACAATATGGATCGTCTACAGAAGGTCGGATTGGTTTTTGTGATGTGTCTGGTCGTGTCGGCTGCAGAGGCAGATTCTTTGCAGCTGAAAAATGGAAGTCTCGTCAAAGGCAGGTTCATGGGAGGCGACCAGAACAGCATCAACTTGCAGGTTGGGTCGTCGTTGCAGACCTACAACGTTAGCGATATCCGTGCTCTCCGGTTCGATTCCGGACCGGAAGGCGCGGACGTCTCTGTGCCGTCGGAGGGGTCGTACAGGTCGTCAGTCTCGGCAACAGAAGCTGCGAAGATATCCTCTTACGTGACCATTCCTGCAGGAACAAAAATATCGGTACGCACGATCGACACCATTGACTCGACCAGGAATCACGTTGGAGATCGCTTTGAGGCTTCTCTCGAAGAGCCGCTGATCGTGGATGACAAAGTGGTGGCTGCGAAGGGAGCAGACGTCTTCGGGAGACTGGAAGAGTCTAAGGAGAGTGGAACTTTCACCGGAAGGTCTGAGCTTAAATTGGCGCTTACCGGAATTGTGGTGGATGGCAAGACTGTACCAATCGTGACAGGAGACTACGAACTAACTGGCAAGTCCAAGGGAGCAAGCACGGCCAAAAGAACCGTCGGCGGAGCTGCACTTGGAAGCATCATCGGTGCAATTGCTGGCGGTGGCAAGGGCGCGGCAATCGGAGCTGGAGCGGGCGCCGGAGTGGGCGCCGGTTCGGAGATCATCACCAAAGGTGATCAAGTGAAGATCCCGAGTGAGACGTTACTCGATTTCACTTTGGAACAGAGCGTGTCAATACCAAGATAGGCAAGTTGACCGCCGCATGCGCCACCAATGCATCAGGTCTGGCAAGTCCATGATCAAGTGGGATGTGGTCATTTGAACATTCAGTTTGACCTCATCCACGCGACCATGCAGAATGGCGCGCCGCACGTGGAGCGTCAACGGGTGGAAATCGAAGTCGCTCGCGTGAGGATATCCCTAGCGGTCGTTCATTCACTCCGTATCTTGCGCACCAAGTTCCCAACTCGCCGCCGAGATGCCAGACTCACCACTTAGTCGCTGAACAATCTCTTCCAGCATCGCATTCTGGCGTTCTGCGCTGACCAACGTCGCTCGTACCTCGACCTTCCCACTCGTGTTTAGGTCCTCGCTATGTAGCGCATGTAACGTGAGCGGTAACGCATGCAAGAGGTGCATCAGCAAAATGCGTACTTTTGCTTCGTCATCGCTTCGGCAAACCAGCTTTAGGACATACTTGGTCTCCACATCGGAAGCGCGACTTGGCTGACGGTCGATTTTCCTCGCGAGCGGACGGAACAGAACATTGGCACCAAGAACCCCTACCGCTCCGATTACTCCCTCCCAAATGAAACCAAGTCCGCAAAGAGAGCCAACTGCAGCAGAGCACCAGAGAGTCGCTGCGGTATTCAGCCCGCGTATGCTGAGACCTTTTCGCATCATCACCCCGGCGCCCAAGAAGCCGATTCCTGAAACGACCTGTGCAGCACTTGCAGGGAGGTCGGATTCATGGGCACGAGGTGCGAAATACTGCCAAACATTGCGGCTCCCGCCGACACCAGGGCATTCGTTCGCAGGCCAGCGATTCGTTGGTGCCATTGCCGTTCGGCGCCAAGGATTGCCCCCAAAAGCACAGCAACTAAGAGATATGCGACGAAATGACGGCAGGACATAATTCACCTTCAGCTAGAAGTCTATGCGCGGTGACGCTGCTTTCAGCACGTGCCCAAAAGTCGGGCTGCTGACATTTCTGTCGATTGAACCGTTCGGATAGAACTGCGCGTGATTGAAGGTGTTGAGAGTCTCGAAGCGGGACTCCGGCGCTTTGCTCTCTGTAATCTTCGTCACTTTGTGGAGCGCCAGGTCGACGTTATTGATTTCCCGGCCCATAGAAGAAGCGTCGCTTCGCATTTCCTGCGTACCCAGGTCCGGCGCCGATCATTTCCACCGCTCGGCGTGTGAATTCATTCGCAACACCGCCTCTCATCGGTTTCGTTCGATGTTCGCGGACAGCTCGCTTTGGACAATGATCTTACGTTGGCAGATTGAAAATCTTACGCACGGTCTCGAGGATAGAGGCAGGCTGACTAGCTGCAGCGGCAGTCAACAACATTTCCACGGGCGCCTGGAGCACCTTTTCTAGGATGCCAAGACTGAGCGCCTCCACAACATTCTCTTGGTAAGAGCTGAGATTGCCCAGGCGACCGCGCACCCGACGAATTTCATTGCGGCGCACGGCCTCAAAACGCTCTCTTAGCGAAATAATTGTCCCCGAGACTTCGGAATCAAGAACTGGCGAACTGTCTATCATTGCACTGGTCAACTTCGACTCCCTTCTCAGAATGGAAAAGCAATCGGATGGCCACAACCAATACACGAATACTAGCGAGTACAACAGAGAGTTCTTACACGAGGCGTGCGTAACAAGCATGAAGCGCCACTGAAGAATCCCGTTAGTCTCGTTGAGCACCCGCTGAAGCCATTAACCTCGATACAGCATCACACCCTGTTTGCCTCCTGCTCATCGTTCGTCATTTGCCAAACGCCTTGGCAATTTCGGTGCTCACTTCCTTTTCTTTTCAGCGGTTTCCAGATGGCGAGCCGGTTGCATTGCTCTCGTGCATTGGCGTCCGACTAAAGAAGTGAAAGAAATTGAGGAGTAAATGGCTCAGCCTCGAATCATCATCGTCGGCGGCGGCTTTGGCGGACTCGCCGCCGCCAAGGCTCTCAAGAACGCGCCCGCGGAAATCATCCTGATCGATCGCACGAATCACCACTTGTTTCAGCCCCTGCTCTACCAGGTGGCGACCTCGGTTCTGGCGCCCAGCCAAATTGGTTTTCCGATCCGGGGGATTCTCCAAAGCCAGAAGAACACGACCGTGCTCCAAGGCGAGGTCACGGGAGTGGACAAGGACAAGAAATGTATCTTTGTTAGCGATACGGACAGGCAAGACGTACCTCTAACCTACGATTACCTGATTCTGGCGACCGGCGCCACCCACAGTTACTTCGGGCGGAACGAATTTGAAGAGTTCGCGCCGGGAATCAAGAGCCTTGCGGACGCTGAGGCAACGCGCAACAAGGTCCTGCAGGCCTTCGAGCTCGCAGAGGCGGAAGAAGACCCGAGCCGTCATCGAGACCTGCTGACCTTTATTCTCGTGGGAGGAGGTCCTACAGGCGTCGAGATGGCCGGGGCCTTGGCGGGGCTAGTCAAGACGACACTGAAGTCGAACTTTCGTCGGATTGACCCTGCCTCGGCTCGAATTGTGCTCTTCGATATGGCGCCGCGAGTTCTCGGGACGTTCTCAGAGCACCTCTCTCAAGCTGCCAAACAACGACTTGAGAATCTCGGCGTCGAGATTCGGCTCGGACACGGTGTGGATCAGATCGACGCAGACGGCGTAGTGGTCGCAGGTGAGCGCATTGCGAGCAAGACCGTAATCTGGACCGCCGGTGTCGCGCCTTCTCCGGCGGGCAAGTGGCTCAACGTGGAGACGGACCGTGCCGGGAGGGTACGCATTCAAGAAGATCTGACTGTCCCCGGACATCCCGAAGTCTTTGTGGTCGGCGATACCTCGGCATTACTGCAAGACGGCAAACCCCTTCCCGGCGTCGCCCAGGTGGCTATACAGCAAGGACATTATGCAGGAGAACTCATTTACAGCCGTATAACCGGCAGCAAGCCGCCGGCTTCGTTTCGCTACTTCGATAAGGGCACCATGGCCGTAGTGGGCAAGGGTTTTGCCGTTCTGCAAAGCTGGAAGATCCAAATGAGCGGATTGCTCGCGTGGATGGTTTGGGCTTTCGTCCACCTCCAGTTCCTGGCCACATCCGGCCTCCGCCTGAGCGTCTTCCTGCAGTGGATTTGGACCTTTCTGACGGGCCAAAGGGGCTCTCGCCTGATCGTGGATCATCGCCGTTCGACGCTGAAGCGCACCCCGGTGCGCGAGGCTGCACCGGCTGCGGCCGGGGGCAAGTGAAGAAATTCAGCATTCATACGCAGCTGCAAGAAGAAATTCAAAAAAGAGAATTATTGTGGCAAACGGAGAAATTGAGAACATCGTCATTGTCGGTACAGGATCATCGGCGCAAGCGATAGGGAGGCGAAATGAGCGCAACGTATAAAGCAATCCAAGTAACGAAACCGGGAGAATTCGAAACCGTAATGAAGCCATTGGTCAATCCTGGCCCTGGTCAAGTGCGCATTCGCGTCGAGGCGTCCGGTGTCTGCCACTCGGATGCCGGCACGGTGGAAGGCTCCTTTCCAATCATCTGGCCGCGCGTCCCGGGGCACGAAGTGGTCGGGCGGATCGACGCCCTTGGCTCTGGCGTGCAGGGCTGGGCGGTTGGTCAGCGCGTCGGTGTCGGCTTCCTCGGAGGCTCTTGCGGTTATTGCGAATTTTGTCGAAATGGCGATCTTGTGAATTGTAGTAACCAGGAATTCACGGGCATTCATTCGGATGGGGGATATGCCGAGGTGATGATCGCTAAGGCCACCGGGCTCGTGCGTATCCCCGACGATCTGTCGGCGGCAGATGCTGCGCCGCTGCTTTGCGCGGGACTCACGACATTCAACGCCCTGCGAAACTCGCCAGCAAAGGCGGGTGATCTTGTCGCTGTGCTCGGTATCGGCGGCCTTGGTCATCTGGCGTTGCAATACGCGCGGCATATGGGGTTCGAGGTGGCGGCGATTTCCCGCGGCAGCAACACAGCGGAGCTCGCCAAGAAGCTCGGCGCTCACCACTACATTGACAGTGCCGCCACCGATCCCGCAGCGGCTCTGCAGGCGCTCGGCGGAGCCAAAGTCATTGTCGTAACGGCTTCGGGAGGCAAGACAGTTACTGAGACCTTCAAGGGGCTTCGACCCGGCGGTGTCTCCATTGACCTCGGCGCTGGGCCGGAGCCAATCGAGGTCGCAAGCGTGGATCTCATATTCGGAGAGCGCAAGGTAGCCGGTTCGCTGACGGGAAACCCGGCCACTGCTGATGCAACGCTTCGTTTCAGTGCCTTGGGTGGCGTCTCGGCGATGATCGAGACCGCCCCACTCGAGGAGGCCCCAGCCGCCTACGCGAAGATGATGGCTGGGAAGGCGCGCTTTCGGATGGTGCTGGTCACAAAAAACGGTAATGGCCAACCGAAATGAAGCATTCAGGCTGTGGGAAAGGTCGCTGCCGAAGTTAGTGAAATTTTGGAAACACCGAACCAGCCAAATACATAAAGGAGCAAGAAAATGTCGGCGACATCAAGCACAGCAGCGGTTCAAGCAGCGCCCGCTCAACCTACGAGCGAAGAGATCAGGGCCGAAGATTTGTTCAACAAACAGAAGGCTTACTTCGCTTCTGATGCGACAAAGACCTACTCAATCGCCTTACGCGGATGCTCAAGGAGAACTTTGAGCGTTTTGCGGACGCGTCACGCAAGGACTTCAAGACAGCGAGCCAGGAGAATGTCTTCGAGGTGTCGGCAACGATTGCGACATGCGAATCCACCAAGTCTCAACTCAAAGAATGGATGAAACCGGTCGAAGCTCCTCTTCCCAAATTCCTTGCTGCGTCCGGGCACAAGGGAATGGTGTACCGCGAGCCTTACGGCGTCACGCTGATCATTTGTCCTTTCAATGGACCGCTTATCTTATCGCTGCGCCCTGCTATCGCCGCCCTTTCGGCCGGCAATCCTTGCATATTGAAGCTCTCTGAGGCGCTGCTTGCGACTGACGAGTTGCTCTTAGAGTTGATCCCAAAGTATTTCGCGCCCGAAGCTCTCAGCGCTGTAGTTGGTGCTCGGGAGCTGGTTACGAAAGTCCTGAGCCTTCCTTTTGATTTCATATTCCTCACCGGGAGCGTGGGTGTGGGAAAGGTAGTGATGCGAGCGGCGGCCGAAAATCTCACTCCAGTGTTGCTTGAGCTGGGAGGACAAAACCCAGCAATCGTCGATGAGACAGCGAACATTCCGGATGCTGCCAAGAAAATTGTCTGGGGCGCGATGGCTTGGGGAGGGCAGTGGTGCACTTCGCCCGGGTACGCTGTCGTTCATGAGTCCGTCGCCAAACAGTTCGTGGCCGAATGCAAGAAGGCTGTGGTCGCACTCTACGGTGCGGACCCCCAGAACAACCCGGACTACTCCCGCATAATCAGCCCAGTTGCTGTCAAACGGCTTGCGTCCCTGATCGATCCCAAGAAGGTCGTTTACGGTGGGAAGTCCGACCCTTCGGTTCGTTACCTCGACCCGACCATCCTCTACCCGATTTCGTGGTCCGACAAAATCATGGAAGATGAAATCTTTGGGCCACTTTTGCCAATCCTCACCTACTCCGACCTCGGACAACTACTCGCAAAGATTAAGTCGCTGCCCAAACCACTTGGCGGCTATGTCTTCAGCCGAAATCAGCAGATGATCGATCGGGTAGTGGGGTCCCTTTCCTTCGGCGGCGGCGCCGTGAACCAGACCAATGTCTTTCTGTTCATTGAGTCCATGCCTTATGGAGGAGTGGGAACCGCGGGACTGGGGAACTACTACGGGAAGTACGGCTACGATTCCCTAACGCACGCCAAGTCAGTCTTGATATCCCCGCCCGATGTCGCTATCGATCACTTGTTCCCGCCTTATACCAAGGAAAAGGTGCAAGCGATGGATCAATGGTTCGACTACTAGATTGAGGAACGTGCGCCGAGAGATTTGAGTGCAGTTTCATGGCTGAAAAACCTTGCACCTCTCGGCGTTCGTTTCATTCCTGCATGGCGGGCGCTCTTTCGCAGGCCGCCTTCCCACGCTGCAAGCGTTCACGGAAGACAGGATGTCCGCACCAAACCCCGATAAGCGCAGCCTGAACGCTTCTAATTGAGTCTGAAAGATGTGGCTATGAAATTCGATAAGAATGACACCGCAGTTGTAATGATCGATCCTCAGAATGAGGTATTGAGCGAAACGGGCCTGGGATGGCCGTTGCTCCGCGAGAGTCTTCACGAAAACAACACCGTCGAAAATATGGAGCGCATCTTCAAAGCCGCGAAGGAGTTTGGATTTGAGATCTTCATCTCTCCTCACTATTTTTACCCCACCGACAAAGGGTGGATGTTCAACGGACCGCTCGAAACCGACGAAGCTGCCTCAGGTATGTTCTCTCGCAAAGGAGTCTTGAGTCTCGATGGCCTCGGGGGCTCCGGTGCAGACTGGCTGAAGCGTTTTAAGCCGTACATCGAAGACGGCAAAACCATCGTGGTAGCGCCGCATCGGGTATTTGGGCCAGAGACGAATGACCTCGTTCTGCAGCTACGCAAACGGAGGATCAGCAGGATCATCCTCGGCGGAATGCTGGCCAACATGTGTGTCGAATCTCATTTGCGGGAGTTGTTGGAACAGGGGTTCGAGGTAGCCGTCGTGAAAGACGCTACGGCGGCACCCAAGCACCCGGAATGGGGCTATGGCTATACGGCGGCGCTCATTAATTACGCGTTTCTCGCACATGCGGTGCTGACAACGGATCAGGCCGTGAGTGCGATGAAGCGTGGGTAAAGTGGAGACAACCACATCTTGCTGAACCGAGTTGTGGAATTTGCTCGGCACTGAACAGTTAAATAAGGCGCGAACGGAATTACGCGTAACCCAGCATGATCAAAATGATTCCAAGGATTCCTGCACATGCGCCATCTCAGGCGTGCCTCACGCTCCGAGGGAATAGTAAATCTGAATAAAGAACAAAGATTAGATCCTGGGGCCAAGGAGAAAGTACGTGCCAATAGAAACGTACCAGAACGTAATCATCGGGAGCGGCGAGGGTGGAAAATACCTCGCCTGGCACTTGGCGCAGTCGGGACAGAAGACTGCGGTGGTCGAACGACGCTGGATTGGTGGCTCCTGCCCCAACACTAACTGCCTTCCCAGCAAGAATGAAATCTGGAGCGCCAAGGTGGCGAACCTTGTCTATCACGCGAGCAAATTCGGAAGCATGACTTGTTCGGGGCCGGTCGACATGGCGGTGGTTCGCAAACGCAAACGACAGATGGTCGAGGGATTGATCGCGATGCACCTGGACCGGTACAAGGCGACCGGAGCTGAACTCATCCTGGGAGAAGCCAGGTTCAGCGGAGGCAAAGCGATCGATGTGAAGCTGAACGACGGCGGCACTCGTACCCTCAACGGCGAACGGATATTTCTAAATCTGGGTACTCACGCCGCAATTCCGGCGATTCCCGGTCTTGTGGATTCGGCTCCGCTGACGAACATCGAGGTGCTTGAGCTCGATCGCCTGCCGGAACACCTAATTGTGATTGGCGGCGGTTATATCGGCCTGGAGTTTGCCCAGGCATATCGCCGCTTCGGCAGCCGGGTAACGATTCTTCACCAAGGCACGCAGTTGCTGGACAAAGCGGACCCAGACGTAGCGGCAGAGATCGTGCGCATGTTTACTGCTGAGGGGATTGATGTCTTGGCACCAACCAAGATCGTTGGTGTGCGTGGACGTTCAGGAACTGGAGTCACGATCGATATCGAGACAGGCTTTGGCGAGAGTCAGATTTCCGGTAGCGATGTTCTCGTCGCGACTGGGCGGATTCCGAACACTGCGGAAATCGGACTGGAATCTGCCGGTATCAAAGTGGACGAACGAGGTTACATCAAGGTAAATGAACGTCTAGAGACAACTGCTCCGAATGTGTGGGCAATCGGCGAGTGTGCCGGGAGTCCTCAATTCACGCATGCTTCGCTCGATGACTTTCGCGTGATTCGCGACAATCTTTCAGGCGGAAATCGAAGCACGCGCCATCGAGTCGTCCCTTCCTGTCTTTTCGTCGA
>Ga0306923_10005673_pt1 | contig 12194 bp, 12 predicted proteins | sample sta12Can44000108_FD_203841 | JGI IMG/M metagenome (GOLD analysis project Ga0306923, IMG submission 203841) | Lab enrichment of tropical soil microbial communities from Luquillo Experimental Forest, Puerto Rico - statanox.12C.anox.44.000.108 (v2)... | ecosystem: Environmental > Terrestrial >...
GTCAATCCTTTACATGTCCGTGTGGATGTAGATGAGCACGATGCCTGGCGTTTGCGGGGCGGAGCGCCGGCGGTGGCGTCTCCTCGGGGAAACGGTTCTATAAGAATTCCCTTGGAGTTCGTCCGCTTCGAGCCTTATGTGATCCCCAAGAAATCGCTGACGGGCGACAGCACGGAGCGCGTAGACACTCGCGTTCTACAGGTGATCTATAGCATTCGGGATGGTGGACCTTCGGTCTATGTCGGTCAGCAGATGGATGTCTATATCGAGACCCCGGTGGGGATGAACACACGGCCACCCAAAGAAAATAGGGGTGGACTGTGAAACGGTTCGCACGAGTTTCGGCAATTTCCGGCGTCCTGTTAGCGCTAGTCGGATGCACGGTCGGGCCGAACTACAAGCGACCCAATGTTTCCGTCCCGGTTCAATGGACGGTTGAGCCTGCCCGCGGGACCAGCGCGCTCGAGCCGCAGACGGACCAGTGGTGGAAGAGTTTCAATGACGCGACTCTCAACTCGTTGATCGAACGCGCGGTAAGTGCCAACTATGACCTCCAGGCTGCTACTGCCCGGGTGTTTGAAGCCCGAGCTGTCAGCGGCAGAGCGAAGTCCGAGTTTTACCCCCAAATCGGCGCGTCCGCGTCCGCTTACCGCGAGCGAGCGCCTTACTACCTTTCCTCCGGGCAAGGCAAGCTACAAACAGTTGCGGTCGAGACCAACCTCTTCCAGGCCGGTTTCGATATGGCGTGGGAACTGGATATATTCGGTCGAATCAGAAGAGAATCGCAGGCTGCTTCTGCGGACGCACAGGCCTCCGAGGAGGAGCGGCATAACGTTCTAATTACGATCCTCGGCGACGTAGGACGCTACTATACGGACCTGCGCGGCGCCCAGCTCCGGCTGGAAATCGCAAACCGCAATGTAAAAATCCAGAGCGATACTCTTCATCTCACCCAGGAACGAGCCCAGGCAGGGCTGGCTACAGAATTCGACGTTTCACGCGCACAGGCCCAACTGGAAACAACGAAGGCATCCATCCCCGACCTGCAAACTGAGATTGCCGCTTCCATTCACAGGTTAAGCGTTCTGACCGGGCAGGAACCCAACGCGCTCACCGCCGAGCTGACTAAGAGTGCAGCTCTGCCGCCGACGCCGCCAGAGGCGCCAGTTGGGTTGCCATCCGACCTTCTGGAGCGACGTCCCGATATTCGGCAAGCAGAGGCGCAACTGGCGGCTGCCACGGCGCGAATCGGCGCCGCGAAGGCAGAGTACTTTCCGCGTTTCAGTTTGACCGGCACGGCCGGGCGGCAGGCGAACCAGTTGCATGAAATTACCCTTGGGTTTGGCAACGTGTACTCAATCGGACCTTCCATTACCTTGCCCATCTTCACCGCGGGCCGAATTGGGTCCAACGTTGCGGAGAAGGCAGCAATAACGCAAGAGGCAACGGCGAAGTATCAAGCAACGATTCTCAACTCCCTTGAGGAAACCGAGAACGCGCTGACAAACTACGCCAATGAACAACAACGTCGCGACCGACTGCAGGCGGCGGTAGATTCCAACGAGGTTGCAGTGGAGTTGGCGCAGGCCCAGTACAGAGCCGGGCTGACGGATTTTCTGTCCGTGCTCGACGCACAACGCGAGTTGTACTCAACCGAGGAGCAGTTGGCCCAGAGCCAGACTGCGGTGACGACGAATCTGATCGCTTTGTACAAAGCACTCGGAGGAGGGTGGGAATCATTTCCCCAACAATAAAGACTTGTGACCCACACCCTACAACCGCGCCAAAGCTGGAGGAAAAGGCACGCGCGAGTGTTCTGTAACCTAATTAGCTATTAATAATTCGATTGAGCACTGCCCTCGCCCTCCGGCTTCACGCGAGCCAGTCTCTTGGCACGCCATCACCCGTGATCTGAACAGATCTCGGATTATGAGTGATATGGGCTCCCTTGAAAAGGCTCGCAAGTCACTGAAATTGGGCGGCCCAGACCTCAGGCGTTTTCATGCTTGGTTGTGACGGGACACACCGTCATGCTGACCTGTTTACAACAGTAACTAATGGGATGGTCCGCCGCCTCACCCAGCTGTCAGCTGGGATATAAGAGGCCTACGGAGGAGGCATCCTATGGAGATACACACGCTCGGCATTGATCTAGGGAAGACAGTATTTCACTTGGTTGGGCTTAACGTACGCGGCGAGGTTGTGCTGCGCAAGAAGTGCTCGCGTACGCAGTTGCTGCGCTTTACGGCGAGCCGACATGTCCAGTTGATTGGCATGGAGGCCTGCGGGGGAGCTCACTTTCTTGGACGGGCACTGCGAGAGCAGGGGCACGAAGTGCGGCTGATTCCGGCCCAGTATGTAAAACCTTACGTTAAGACGAACAAGAGTGATTACATCGATGCGGAAGCGATCGCTGAGGCCGTGGCGCGGCCTACAATGCGTTTCGTGCCCATCAAGAGCGATGACCAGTTGGATCTGCAGTCCTTGCATCGAGTGCGCGACCGCTGGGTGATGCGCCGGACAGCAGTGGTCAACCAGATTCGTGGCCTGTTGCTGGAACGCGGCATCACTCTGCGGAAGGGACGGTGCCATTTGGAGGCAGCGTTGCCGGAGATTCTGGAAGACGCCACGACGAAGCTGTCAGGCGCATTGCGCTTGCTGCTAGCGCAACTGAAGCTGGAACTCGATCAGTTGGCCCTACGGCTTGAAGAGACGGATGGGCTGATGCAAACGATCGCGCAAGAGAGCGAAGTCTGTCGCCGGCTGGATGCAATTTCTGGCATTGCACCCGTTACTGCAACGGCACTCATCGCGGCCATCGGGAATGGAGCGGCCTTCCATAGTGGCCGGGAGTTCGCAGCCTGGGTTGGACTGGTTCCACGCGAACACTCCACCGGAGGCAAGCAGAAGTTGCTCGGTATAAGCAAGCGCGGTAATTCCTACTTGCGACGACTGTTCGTGCAGGGAGCACGCGGCGTCTTGCAATTTAGAGAGAAGAAGTCTTCTGGTCTGAGTGCGTGTGGCACAACTAACATCGCGGGTACATCACAATGTTGCCGGCGTAGCCCTGGCCAATAAATTGGCTCGCATGGCTTGGGCTGTGCTCGCCAAGGGGGAAGTCTATCGACCTCCTATGCTGGTCAGTAGCGCTGCAGCTTGACTGGCCAGCAGATGACGCCCGGCTGAGGCTAGGCTTGGAAATCGCTAGCGCGATTTCCACATCTACAGCCCAGCGACTACTGCAGATGATGATTTCCTGCCAGGTCCGCTGGCGAACTATGAGATGACACAACGGTCGAACCCGGCGCTCTCTGAGCCTGTAACCGGAAGAAGTCTTCGAAGACTGTCTAACTACATGGGAACAGAGCGCAGCACATTTCATCATGGCCAGGAGCAGGTGCTCCAACGAAGGCCGTATACATTTGCGCAGACCAACTTGTCACTTTCACTTTTCGCTTGCGACAAGGCGGCGGACCATACATTCCGGTTGGCTCGTCATCCATCAGTTGGCATGATTGTGGTCGTGAGCGATGAAGGCTCGTAGCGGACATCGTTCGTCACTGCCAATGACTTCTAATCCGCGATTACTGCTGTGCCACCTCATAACGAAGCCCAATCTTCACAAACGAGACAACGTAGCCATGCGTGCCGAGGTAACGGGGACGGCCGGCTGCCACCAAAACTCATTGCTTATGAAATAATCGCGTCGGCTTGCAGAAGACTGTACAGGCAAGGAGGAACTCGATGAAGCTGCTCCCTGCGTTCCTCGCCGCTCTCGCGATCAGCGCTCTTGCTCAGTCAATCGACATCCCAGTCGTCATCAAACGCGAGGGGTGCTTCGCAGCGGGGTCACTTGCGTTCTCTCCCGACGGTAGCGCACTCGCGCAGACGTGTGGCTTCGCCCCTATCGAGATTTTCGATACCACCAATTACCGCAAAGCGCGAATATTTCGATCTCAGATCGACTACACTCCGGACCTCAGGGGCTTCGCCTACAGTCCCGACGGAAAGACCATGGCCACCGTCCGGCCGATCATCGGAGCAGAAATTTGGAACGCCGCAGACCTGGGTCAACCGGTGCCGCCAAAAAATGGCGAATCGTATAAATCCTTCTACGGCGTAGATGAACTCTACGCGTTAGACAAGCCTCTTCGTGTTCTTGAAGCACCGAGAGCGCCCGGCGATGAATTCGCGTCCGCAGTTGATGTCGGCTACTCGCCCGACGGCAAGTTTCTTTTCACAAAGCATCACAACGGACACGTAAAGATCTGGGATACGTCTTCTTGGACATTGCAACGTGAATTTATTGTGAGCGACAAGGGAAACAGCGCTCTTTTCTCTGTATTTGCGATTGCGCCCGACAGTAAATCGTTCGTCATCGGCGACCAGGACGGAGTGCCGCACGTCTGGAATCTCGACAGCAAATCGGAAACTCGCGCTATTCGCTCGCCTGATGGCAGCGGCAGAATGGTTGTGAATCTTGTGTTCTCAGCTGACGGGAAAATCCTGGTAGCGATCCATTGAGGCAAGAAGCTCGCCGATGGAACGGCAGTCGTTTGGAACACGACCGACTGGACGTCACACACTTTGAATGGATACAGCTGCTGCATCTTCACGAGACGGCCGGTTGCTGGCGCTGGGTGGACCAAACATCAAACTCTTCGACTCCGCATCGGGTAAAGAACTTCGCACAATCGAAAGTCCCACGTCTACCAATGGTGAACTTCTACCCGATTCCGCCGAGCGTCTACGCTCTTGCGTTCCCCGGACGGCGAAACCCTCGCCTTCGCGTGTTTCGACACTCTTCACATAATGAAGTTGGATCGCTAAAGTCCGGGCTCGACGGGGCAGCCGGGGTGGCCGTCGTTCGCTTTTCAAATAAAGCGGCACCGTGGAATCGTAAGCGCCCCGCCCTTGTCGCCGGTTGTTGGCGACATTGTGGACGCAACGTCGGGCCCTTTAGGGCAACAAACCCGACATTTACCAAACATCCGGCAAATGTGGCTCACCCACGGCTTGTGGAAAGCAAGCGGTTTGTCGGCCACTGGACGTGAAATGGGCCCGAGCCCATAAGTTCCGGTAAGTTCCTTACTCGTTAACTCATAAAGCTGTCCTTCGTGGGTGGCTTCTGAGGGCCGTGCCCGTTGTGGGCCGCACCCTCGCGGAATTCTTCAAGAACACGGGACGGGCGTTTCTCGTCAACTTGACCGCGCCCTGCCAACTAATGGGATGGTCCGCCGCCTGATCCAAAAAGAATGGGTATAAAAGGCGTACGGAGGAGGTATCCCATGGAGCTACACACGATTGCGTTGATCTTGGCAAGACGGTTTTTCATTTGGTCGGCCTTAGCCTTTGCGGAGAGGTTGTGGTACGCAAGCAATTTTCGCGCGAACAACTGCTGCACTTCATGGCCAATCGGGAGGTTCATTTGATTGGTATGGAGGCCTGTGGAGGCGCGCATTTCCTGGGTCGGGCGTTGCAAGAGCAAGGGCATGAGCATGAGGTACGGCTCATTCCGGCACAGTATGTGAAGCCCTAAGTGAAGACGAACAAGAGCGACTATATTGACGCGGAAGCGGCCACTACCTGCTCCTCGCCGCCCTCAACCGCTGCATCGCTCCCTGTAGTAAGGCTCAGATGGCTGACTGGTATCAGAAGACCGTCCTGTCGCGCCTCTTGCCCTTGTCCCTGGCGCAACTTACCAGTCAGAGATTTTGGGACAACATGGAACGCGTCACCGCCCAGCAGATGGCGGCCATCGAGCAGGATCTGGCCGCCACCGCCGTCTCTCATTTCGGCTTAGATCTCCGTTGTCTGCTGTTCGACGCCACCAACTTCTTCACCTTTCTCGACAGCTTCAACTCCCGCGCCCAGTTGCCCCAGCGCGGCCATAGCAAGGAGGGGCGAGATAATCTTCGCCTGCTCGGCCTGGCCCTTTTGGTTACCTCCGATGGCGAGGTGCCACTGTTCCACCACACCTACCAGGGCAATCAGCATGACTCCGTGACCTTCCACAGCGTCGCCGAAGAGTTTTTGCAACGTTGTGGTTGCCTGGCAGAAGGAGCTTCTGATGTCACCCTGGTGTTCGACAAGGGTAACAACTCGAAAGAGAATCTGGCCATCGTGGATCACCATCCGGTGCACTTTGTGGGCTGCCTGGTGCCCACCCAACACCCCAACCTTCTCCGCATCCCACGCCGGGCCATGCGGCGTCTCGATCACGCGCAACTGCCGTCGGTGTGGTCGCATCGAACCCGCAAAGTGGTCTTCGGTGTGGAACGTACTATCCTGTGCACTTGGAACCAGGAACTCTTCCAGGCCCAGACGCGAACCCTCGCCCGCGAGATTCGCAAGCGCAAGCGGAAACTGCAGAGCTTACAGCTGGCTCTCCAGCGTCGCCGAAAGCAGGACAGGGGAAAGAAGCCTACCGTCGAGGGAGTACTGCACCGAGTCAAGGAGATTGTTCAAGGTCGTCACATGGCGGATCTGTTCGCCATCCAGGTGCGGAAAACCAGCCAAGGCTTACCCCGCCTTTCCTTCCGCTTTCGCGATACCGCCTACCAAGGGCTGCGCGCGACGCTGTTGGGCAAGACCATCCTGTTCACCGACCGCAGCGATTGGTCCGACGAACAGATCGTCCTGGCTTACCGCGCCCAACACCACGTGGAGGCCGACTTCCGGCGTTTGAAGAATCCTCACTACCCGAGTTTCCGCCCCACCTTCCACTGGACGGATCAGAAACTTCGGGTCCATGCCTTCTACTGTGTCCTGGCACTTATGATGCTCAACCTGCTGCGGCGACAGCTCGCCCAGGCGGGCATCTCCTTAAGCATCGTCGAGATCATGCACCGCCTCAGCAACATCCATGAGGTGACTCTGCTTTATCCTGCTCCGCGAGGCTCCAACGAACCCTTGGTTCGCACAGCGTTATCCGAGATGGAGCTAATCCAGCGCGACATCTTTGCCGCCGTTGGCCTAGAACGCTACCAACGCGCGTAGGTCATACGCTCTGCCATCGCGGGCGACCGCGCCAGTAGCGGCTTAGAACGTTGTTTGCCGCCTCAGCACGGTAAACTCGGGGTAGAGCGGCTTTCGACTCTGGTGTTAGACCTGGCATTGGTCATGACTGATTTCCGCCCGTGGGAATGAAAGGCCGTCGTGTCGGAACGTAGCCTGAGAACTGAGACTTTCAACGGAGAGGCACTTAAAAGAAATCAAACGAGAAGCCAGCATCAACTCAGAGCAAGCTGAGCTGCTTTCGTCGGATCAGGGAAATTCTTGACGCGCAGCGTTAGTGTGAAGCAGTACGAAATGCAATGCGCGAGCGAAGCAGAGTCAAGACGCACAAAGCGGGGCAGCGCCGCCCGACATGAAAGTGCTCACCCCTAACCAAGGTAATCGTCAGCTGTCGAACCGAGCGGCCTTGCCGGCTGGTCTTCGCAGAATGCTGACTACTTGAAAACCAAGTGAGCAATCGCCCTCCATGACGGGAGGGCATCGGTCTTTTTGGATATTGCGAAATCCCCATACACTAAATCCCCTGACCCAGATCGGGTTGTTACGATTGACGGGAGGAGAAGAAGCGAATGAGGCGGGCAAAGGCACCCACCAAGAACGACAGCGCGCAGGTACGCGCGCTCGTGAATCGTCAAGTGCAAGCGTGGGAAAAGCGCGACTTTGCCGTCGCTACCGACGATTGGCTACCGAACGGGGAGTTGTTTTCTTCCGGAGGTCACGTGCTCAAGAAGGACATGCAGAGCGCGATTCTTGACTATTTCAAGAAGTTCACTGATCTGAAGGTTACGGTAAACGAGATGTTTCTCTCCCGCGACGGAACCAGGCTGGCTATCCAGTGGGATTGGACCGTCACTCGCAAGAGAGACCGCAGAAGAGCGACGACCCATGACGCTATCCTTGTGCATTTGGTTGGAGGAAAAATCGCCACTTGGAAGGAATACTTCGGGTGACTGGTCCGAACGCATCTCGTCCAAACCGTGGTATCCCACATACCTCAGGTTTACCGGAGTATTGCATGGATATTGCTCTTTTCTTTGCTAATGCGGCCTTTTCGACACCCAATCGACATTGACAACCTGTCAGTCGGCCTTGTCATTTCGCGCGTAAAATCGCCACCTCGTGAGGTGAGAGGTCGGGATTCAGGCGGAGCTCGTTCGATAGGTAACGATAAACGGGGCAGTGACTACCAAGTTCAGGCCAATGAGTCGGGCGAGTGACATACCCTGTCTTATTCCTGCATTCAGTCGATGAAATCCCCCTTGAACCGGGGAGACCACCGGCAATCTCTTTTAGTGTTTGACACGTCATCCTGGGCGAGTCTCCTTATTGCGACAAGTCTTGCACCGCGCAAACGTCGGGAGCGGCTTCCTTTCAGTCTGCACGTGTATTGTGTTCTGCCGCGGTTTGGAGGTTAATCATGACGACCCAGCCGCTTAGTCCCCTTGGATTGAAGTTGCAACTCGAACAAAAGCTTAACGAGACCATCGTCCACTGTGAGGGTAAGATTACCGCCGAAAATTCGGAGGTGTTTCAAGGGAGATTCGCGATCTGATCCCGGAATCGCAAGGTCAAATCGCGGCGAAGAGCTACAGGATCGTGCTTGACTTGAGCAATTTAAGCATGTCGATAGCACTGGTTTGGGCGCGCTGTTGGGTGTATGGACGGCAGCAGAAAAGAAAGGCTGCGACCTTGAAATCGCAAAGCTGAATCCACGAGTCGAGAAACTTGTGGAGATAACGAAGCTGGACAATGTGTTTAAGCGTTCTAGGATAGTGGCAGCGCGCGCACCCACGGCGGCAATGCCGGCTGTCGGAGACACCCCGGTGACGCTAGAGCCAGAAGAGGCTTACCAGCAGGCATTCGAGGCTGGAATGGTCGTTCACCGTGCCCATCCGCTTAATTGCGAGACCTTCATTCCCGCTTTGATCGGCGGTGCGGTAATGCCGAATCAGAGGTTCTACGTTCGTAATCACTTTCAGATCCCCCAACCCGACGCAACAAGCTGGCGCTTGGATGTCGTTGGCCTGGTCGAGCGGCCTCTGAGCTTCAGTTTGCGCGACCTTGTGAAAATGCCCTCTCAGACCGAGTTCGTCACTTTAGAGTGCGCTGGCAATGGGCGTTCACTGCTGAACCCGCCTGCGAATGGGGAGAAATGGAACTTAGGAGCCGTTAGCACGGCCGAATGGACGGGCGTGCCACTCGCGGAAGTTCTGAACCGGGCCGGCGTTAAAGCGGGTGCGAGAGAAGTAGTTCCGCGGTGCCGACAGCGGCAAACTTGATGTGGGTGGTGAACCAATTCGCTTTGAGCGAAGTCTGAGCCTGGACGACGCCGCCCATGGGTCTGGGGCGTTGCTTGCCTACGCCATGAACGGCGAGGCGCTCCTGATCGTACATGGCTACCCATTGCGTGCCATCATTCCTGGATGGTATGCCGTGGCATCGGTCAAATGGCTTACGCAGATTGGTATGATCAGCGATCGGTTTAGTGGTCATTACCAGACCGAGACATACTTTTACGAGTGGCAGCGTGGTGGACAACTGATCAGAGAGCTCGTATCGCTGCAGCGCGTGCGAAGCCTGATCACCGAGCCGGAGCCCGAGAGCGAAGTCGAGCAAGGCGAGCTGCCCATTCGCGGTGTCGCCTGGTCCAGTGCAGCACCTATTGCCCGAGTCGAAGTCAGCATTGGCTGTGGTCCCTGGCAATGCGCTCGCTTAATGGGCGAACCGAGACGACATAGCTGGCATGGATGGGAGTTTATCGCTCGTCTTGAGCAGCCTGGTTCCACAGTGATTGCCGCCCGTGCGACGGATATGGCAGGCCGAACACAACCCGACTCGCCAGAGTGGAATCGGCTCGGCTATGGGAACAATGCCATTCAGAAAGTCCGCGTCGATGTCCGGTAGACCTCGCGGGCAATCGTCTATCGCGATGCCGAGCGTGTGAATCTGCATGGAACGCCTCCTCTATACATCGCTTATATCTCCGCCTGGGAAACGCGGCGGACCATGCCATTAGTTACTGTCGTAAACAGCCGCCCATTACACTTCCGATCTCATTACGGGAACTGTCGTCCGGTTGCGAGTGTATCGGCGATATCAACAATTGAGGACAGAGGCCGCCGACTGAGCGGCGGCCCCGCCGAAGAATGGAGGGGGCTCGGCGGCTTTAGGCTGCTGCTGTCGCTCCCTGAGCGGCCTTTATCGCTTTTCGGATCACATCGATCACGACTTGCGGCTGCGACAGCATCACCACGTGGCTGCTCGCGGCCTCGGTCGTCGTGGCACCCATGCGTTTGGCAAGGAAGCGCTCGCAGTCAGGCTGGATAGTACGGTCGTTCTTGGCGATGATGTACCAGCTTGGCTTCGACTTCCAGGCCGTTCCTGCCACTTTCGCCTCGAACAGGTCTGGAGCCGGCACGCATTGGGTCGCCCAAACCAGCTTCTTTTCCTGCTCGGACAAGTCTCCTGCGAAGGAATCGAGGCCTTCCGGAAGCAGCCAGATACGCCCGTCGGCGACTTCGATGTGCGAGAGGACGTCTGTCTTCGGGAATTTGGACGGTTGCGTCTGGGACGTCTCATCGGCGTCCGGTGCAAATGCGGCGATGTACACCAGCGCTGCAACGCGATCGTCGGTTCCGGCGCCGGTGATGACGCTTCCGCCATAAGAGTGGCCGACGAGAATGGCTGGACTGCTGACTCGCCCGAGCGTGTGTTTCACGGTGGCTATGTCGTCCGCGGTTGTGTTGAGGCTGTATTGGGCAGCAATACATTGGTGTCCATCGGCCTGAAGCGCGGGCATCACCTTGCTGAAGCATGAGCCGTCGGCCCAGATGCCGTGGCAGAACACGATGCTGGGTTTCGTGTCTTTCATTTTGCTCTCCTTTTTGTATGGTTGCGCTGGAGTGAACTCGTTTATCAGCCGGCCGCTGGGTGCGATCACACCGGCAGCCAGCGTGCTCGCGGTGGTCAAAAGAAATTGGCGGCGACTCGGCCGCGGTGATTCAGGGGAGCGATCGGGATGTTCCATTGTGGTCGACCTCACTTGGAAGGAATGTCACGACTTGTTCTCCGTAAAATAGTCAAATCTTGCAGCGTGAATGCCTTAGCTTAACGCTACGGCCACGGCGGCCAGCGCAGCCGGTAATGCCCAAGCCCAATCGCCTAGGTACATAAGGGCTGCCGTGGCCAGGACGCAGCCTACGAAGAAACCGACAAGGAGATGGAGAGCGCCCCTAATTCGCGCTCTGTCACTCTCGATCAGCGGCTGGGTTCGCGAACTCAAGTCCATAAGTCCTAACACAGCGTTTGTCAGGTTGCCCGTCATCACGGCGGTTGAAGGCGCGACCGGCAGGGCCAAGCGCAAAAGAGCATACTGACTGCCCATTGCGGTGACCGCGATCATGGCGGCGAACGTGGCCATTAGGCCGTGCGGATCAGTAGATGGCTTGGTGATGGCACTGAAAATCAACAGGCAAGTGATCAGCAGAAACTGAATCAGGAGAAGGGGTCGCATCAAGCCGATACCGCGCCTGCCCGACGCCCTGGCAATCAACCAGGTGGCGGCGACGGCGAGCATAAAAACGGGAACAGCCAGGATCTGTGCGGAGTTTACCCGGCTATGACGCACGATCAGAGCGCCAGCGACCACGATGTTACCGGTTACGTGTGCTGTGAAGATGCCAAGGCTCAGGAATCCGATCAGGTCGACCATGCCGGCGATTACGCTGAGCAGGGTGGGGAGCCACAGTTCCGATCTCGAGAGTATCGTTGTGCTATGTGATGCGCCGGCTCCGGAATTTACGGCGGTTCGTTCGATCGTAGACATGGCATTCCTTCATTGCTCAAGACTTCGTCACTTTTTCACTGACGTAATCACTGATTAGCTTCGGGACGATGAGCCCGAAACTCATCGCCAAAATAATGAGGATGGCGATCAAGCCGTCAGCGAGGGTCGCTCCTATTAGCTCCGACGTCCTTTGTGAGCTGTTAGACAGTTACTGGGGCCCCGACGAGAACTTTGTTCTCGTAAACGGGAATTAAGCGGCTATCTTTAGCCCGACTGCCGTGACCAATTCATCCAGGGCGGCGGCGACAGATTGGTAGAGCTTGTCGAGTTGATGCAGGCGATTTTGGGTGATGGTCCGGTCTCCTGGATAGGGATGAAGAAGTCCGGCGGT
>Ga0306923_10005674_pt1 | contig 12193 bp, 13 predicted proteins | sample sta12Can44000108_FD_203841 | JGI IMG/M metagenome (GOLD analysis project Ga0306923, IMG submission 203841) | Lab enrichment of tropical soil microbial communities from Luquillo Experimental Forest, Puerto Rico - statanox.12C.anox.44.000.108 (v2)... | ecosystem: Environmental > Terrestrial >...
AGCAATAATCGGCGCGCGAGGGGCTGTGGAAAAGACGCGAGGCGGAAAAGTCCAAAACCCGACTTTCCCACCTCGCTTGGAAATCACGCAAACAACGCGGGATTCCCACTTTCCCACAGCCTCGGCGGCGGCTGGAGATTAACCTGAACCGGACATTTCACTTGCTAATAAAACCGGACATTTTAATTTGCTACCAACACTTCGCCAGGCACCCAAGCAGAGCCTGCCGATGGACGTGCTGCGTACCGTCGTCTCAGTGCTTGCTTTCTACGATCCAGATGCCAAGGTGAACGACAGCGTCGCCAATCTTCGTAAATCCATCCGCCTGACCTCGCAGATCGCCTATGTCATCGCTGCTTATGACCGGATCCGCAAGGGCAAGCCTGTGGTTGAGCCCCATCCCAAGCTCTCTCACGCCGCAAATTTCCTCTGCCAGCTCACCGGGCAAGTCCCCAGTGCAACTGCAGAGCGAGCCTTCGACATCGCACTCATCCTTCACGCCGACCATGAGCTGAATGCCTCAACCTTTGCCGCCCGAGTTGTTGCCGCCACTCTCAGTGACATGCATTCGGCGATCACGGCCGCTATCGGCGCACTCAAAGGGCCACTGCATGGTGGAGCGAATGAAGCTGTCTTTGTGATTCTCGAGGCTATCGATTCCGGCGGCACCCATCCGGTCGACTACGTAAAGGGAATGCTCGCCCAGAAGAAGAAGATCCCTGGATTCGGACATAGGGTCTACCGTACGGAAGATCCGCGCGCCACTCATCTTCGGACGATGTCGCGCGACCTCGGCGCTACCAGCGGCATACCCAAGTGGTACGAAATGTCGCGCCAGATTGAGGAATATGTCGTTAGGGAGCGCCAATTGAACGCGAATGTCGACTTCTACTCCGCTTCGATGTATCACGCGCTGGGCATCGACGTTGACCTGTTCACGCCCGTTTTCGCGGTATCTCGCATCTCCGGCTGGACTGCCCATGTCATGGAGCAATTCGAGGACAATCGCCTCATTCGCCCCCGCGCCGAGTACCAAGGGCCCATCTACCCAACCCCGTACGTGCCTATGCAGCAGCGCTAAGTCCCCGCAGACGATACGGTTGTAATTAGGCATGCGGGTCTTTTCGTCTGGCCCGCCTGCCCGAATCCTCGATTCAGAATCTGAATCTAACTAACCCGATAGAATAGGTTTATGCGCAGGGTGTATCTGGATAACAACGCAACCGGCCCGCTTCTGCCCGAGGTGTTCGAAGCGATGCAGCCGTACTTCGCGGAGAAGTTCGGCAATGCCTCGTCCATTCACCAGCAGGGACAGCAGGCGCGTGCTGCCGTCGAGAACGCTCGTGAGCAGGTGGCTGAATTGCTGAACTGTCGTCCGGCAGAAGTTGTCTTTACCAGCGGAGGAACCGAGTCCGACAATTTGGCCCTGTTTGGTCTCGTAAAGCCGGGCGATCACGTCATCACGTCCTCGGTCGAGCACCATGCCGTGTTGAACGCGTGCAAGAGGCTGGAAGAGATCGGCTGCGAGGTTACATATCTGCCGGTCGATGGACGGGGCTTGGTCGATCCCGACGATTTGCGTCGCTCTCTGCGCCTGAATACTAAGCTCATCACCATTATTTTCGCCAACAATGAGACTGGCGTTCTGCAGGATGTGAATGCCATCGGCACGATTGCATCCGAGGCTGATGTGTACTTCCACACCGATGCTGTGCAGGCGGCGGGCAAGGTTGCAGTTGATGTGAAGGACATTCGTTGCGATTTGCTGACCCTGACTGCCCATAAGTTTCATGGTCCGCTCGGAGTCGGAGCCCTCTACGTGAGGAAGGGAACCGTCTTACAGCCGCTGTTTTACGGCGGCCGCCACGAACGCTCCCGTCGCGCCGGCACCGAGAACTTGCCCGGCATCGTGGGACTGGGAAAGGCTGTTGAGATCGCTCGCGCCGGTTTCACCGACGGCAGCTTGGAGCGGATCTCCACGCTGCGCGACAGGCTGGAAAACACCATACTCGAGAGCATGGAGCAGGTCGGAGTCAATGGCCCCGGCGCGCCACGTGTGCCGAACACGTCCAACATCGTCTTCGAGTGCCTCGAAGGCGAAGCCATGGTCATAGCCTTGGATCTAAAGGGCCTCTCGGTATCCACCGGTGCTGCGTGTTCCTCGGGCGCGATTGAACCGTCGCACGTCCTGACGGCGATGGGCCTATCGGCTGACCGTGCACGCGCCAGCATTCGCTTCAGCCTGGGCAAGCAGAACACCGCCGACGACATCGAATTTGCTCTGCAAGAGATACCCGCGGTTGTTGCGCGACTGCGCGAGCTGAGCCCGCTCTATAAGAAGCCGGTCAGCACAGCCAACTGACCGGAGACGCTTTCACCAGGAGATTCGGAGTCAGTTGAACCAGCGAAAGCCCATCGTCGCCGTTGCCATGTCCGGTGGGGTGGATTCCTCCACCGTCGCCGCCATGCTCTGCCAGCGCGGCTACACGGTGGTAGGGCTGACGCTTCAGCTCTGGAACCAGCGACGTCTCGCAGGCCGCGAAGGTATGCCTGAGGCCGTACGGGGTCGCTGTTGTTCGATCGACGACGTTTATGACGCGCGCCATGTAGCTGAGACCCTGGGCATTCCCTACTATGTGGTCAATCAGGAAGAGCGCTTCGAGCAGGACGTGGTGCGTCCGTTTGTTTCTGAATATCTCGTCGGACGCACGCCTATCCCATGCAGCCTCTGCAACAACCACCTCAAGTTCGATCAGTTGCTCGTCACTGCGCGGCAGATTGGCGCCGAACTCCTGGCCACCGGCCACTACGCCCGGAACGAATACGACCAGCGCACCGGGCGCTGGGTGCTGAAGCGGCCCGCTGACCTCTCCAAGGACCAGACATATTTTTTGTTTGGTCTGACGCAGGAGCAGCTCAGTCGCACGCTCTTTCCTTTAGGCGAGATGTGCAAGCCTGATGTTCGCGACGAAGCTCGCCGCGCCGGACTGCGGCTCTTCGAGAAGCCGGATTCGCAAGAGATTTGCTTCATCCCGGGCGGCGATTACAAGAAGTTCATCGACGCCTATTTGGAGGAGCAGGGCGAAACGATTCCCCACACCGCTGGTGAGCTGGTCACCACAAGCGGCGAGGTGGTCGGCACCCACCAGGGCATCCATAACTTCACGGTCGGACAGAGGAAGGGGCTCGGGGTCGCCACCGGCTCGCCGCTCTATGTTCTCGAAATCCGCAGCGATACGCATGCAGTTGTGGTCGGCGGAACTGACGAATTGCTCACTCGGAACTTCCGTGTGAAGGATCTGAACTGGATCTCGATCGATGACTTACGGAGCCCGATGAGGGTGCAAACCAAGATTCGTCATCGCCACCAGCCCGCAATGTCCTCGATCAAAAAGACAGGCCTCGATGAAGCCCTGGTGACGTTCGACGATCCCCAGCGCGCTGTTACACCTGGGCAGGCTGCCGTTTTCTACGACGACGACATCGTTGTCGGCGGCGGTTGGATCGACTGACTCAAGGGCAAATAAAGAAAGCGGCGCACGCGCCGCTTATTGCTCTCCCGAGCTCAAATCTAGATGAACATCTCGTCCGAAGGGCCCGGCTTCCCGGCTCGCTTATTCCCGAAGTAGGTTCCGAATCCAGTACTGATTCCCTGTACTATACCGCTCGCGTGGCGTACTGGAGTGCTCACCGCGTGCGTAACTTTGTCGGAAGTCTCCTCGACCCGGTCCATGGCCCGAGTCACTAACTCGTCGGCCCGGATAATCTGTAGCCGTGCCCGATCAAGCACATCGTTCAGCGTAGTTTCCACTCGTCCGATCGCACCGTGGGCGCTGGTTGTGATCGCCGCCGCGTTGTCGAGTACCAGTTCCAACTTAGGGGTTGAGTTTTCCAGGATCTTCTTTACATCAGCTTGCAAGTGCTTGGTATCGTCCAGCAGAGGCATGGCTTTCGATTTAAATTCATCGGCCATTCCCATCACCTGGTCCGCCACTTTGCGCACGGTGAAGAACATTCCAGCCAGGATCAGCATCTGTAGCACGACCGCCGCTGAGGTCACTGCGATGAAAATCGTGAGTTTTTCGTCCATAGTCTGTCGCGCCTGTCCGAACCAAAGAGCGCATTACATCTGCGGAGTGGTCGCTTCGCCCTCTTCCGTCGTCGCTTCGCGGTAAGCTTGGCGGCCAGCCTCGTACGCCGAACGAATCTGCTCTTTCTGATTGTTCAGGTAATCTCTGCCTTTGTCAGCCCAGGTTCCCGCCTGCTCACGCGCCTGGCGAGCGCGCTCCTTTACTACATCGCGGCCCTGCTCGGCGGCTTCCCGAATCTGCTGGCGTGTCTCCTCACCCGTACGCGGAGCATACAAAATGCCTACCGCAGCTCCGATGCCTAAGCCTGCCAAGAACCACAAAATCCCGCTGCCATCACGGTCCGCCATAATGCCTCCTTGCTGATAACTACACCAATTCCGGATGGTAGCACCCGATATGGTGAATTACAAACCAGCCGACTCCTTACCGCTCGCCAAATTCTTATGCAAAAGGGCGATCTGTCCGGCATGGTAAAGGTTGTGCTGAATCACTCCGTGGACCTCGACGTACACGGATTTGTCGGGCGCCGAAAGTGGTTGTTGAAGCCGTGCCTCGTCAAGTGCCGCCACAGCCGCGCGAAAGCCCTCGTTGGAGGCTCGAAACTCCTGGAGCACTGTTTCCCAATTTTCCCCGCAGGCCTCAGGCATGGCGGGAAAGTTCAGCCGCTCGTCCGGTTCCGACGCAACTCTTTCCAGCCGCCGGCGCACTTCCGTCTCCCAGAATTTCATGTGGCCGACCAGCTCCCAAATCGTGTGCGCATGAGCAAGCGGCCGTTCGAAAGCCTGTTGCGCCTCAACCGCGGAAAGAATGCTCCAAACATTGTCGCCATGCCAAGCTTCTCCATTCATCGCGCGGTCGTATTGATCGAGAATGCGTTCTATTTCACCCATAGCCCCCCTCCTAACCTCCAAAGATTGTAATACAGGTTATGGCTTCTGAGTGGGTCGCAGCAGCACTTCGCTCACGAACGATTGGGGTCTTTGGGTGACCAGCATTGCGACCACGTGGGCGATATCCTCAGGTAAGAGCATCTTTTCCGGAGCTTTTCCAGGGTGAGAGCTGAACTCGGTATCGACCGAGCCGGGACACACAACGCTTACGCGAATGTTGTATTGTCGCAGTTCCTCGGCAACCGAGTAGCTCAGACCGTTCAATGCCCACTTCGAGGCCGAATACGCCGCACCTCTCGGCAAGGGATTCTTTCCAGCCAGGGAAGAGATATTGACGATGTGCCCGCCGCCTACAGCCATCATGAGGGGTACGAACTCCCGCATCATGTAGAAGACGCCGCGCACGTTCGTGCTAAAGATCCGGTTCCAGGTATCCGGTTCCAGCTCATGCAGCAGGCGAGGAGTGCTCCCGATTCCGGCATTGTTGACCAGGATGTCGAGCCTTTCATAGCTCTCGCGAATATGGGCCCCGAATGCGGCCACGCTCGCCAATACGCCGACATCACACCCGGCCCCCTCGCATTTCAGCGGATCAGGACGGAGATCCCTCGCGGTTGCCTTTGCCAGATCGGCTCTCCTACCGGTAATCACGACTCGGGCACCTAGATCGAGCAAAGTGGCAGCAATGGCGCGGCCAATTCCGCGGGTGCCACCTGTAACTACGGCGACTTTTTCAGCTAGGGGTGTCGGGTTAAACATGTCTGTAGGGCCTCCGCAATAAGGAAGTCAGTTCGCGTTCCACTTGCTGGCGTTTATAATTCCTCAATCGGGACCCGTTCGGGAGCACCAACGAACACCGAATGCGTAAGTATGTAAGTAGCTTGCCTAAGTGAGGACGCCTACTTATAATCCCCCTCTCCGCACTCTCGCGACAATCTCCCCGCGTTTCGCGGGTTGCGGACAAGGGAGCGGCATACTGACGGATTTAAAGATGCGTCAGGTGCTGAATCAACGCGCGACCGGGGAAAGTGGCTGGACGAGCGTCTCGGTTTCCCAAGACTGTAAGGAGCCAAGCGAATGAAGAAGTCGTTAGTTGCGATATTGCTGGTCTGTACCCTCTCAGGAGCTGCGGTCCAGCAACTGGCCGCTCAAGCCGCTCCCCCTCAAGCCGCGCCCGCTGCACAAAAGCCGCAGATTAAGGACCCCGCCGAATACAACGCATATGTGAACGCGATCCAGCAGCAGGACCCAAACGCCAAAGCCCAGGGCTTGGAGGCGTTTCTTCAGACGTATCCCAACAGCGTCATGAAAAACGATGCCTTGGAGACACTGATGGCGGCCTACCAGCAGGCCGGAAACGGGCAAAAGATGATTGATGCCGCAACCCGGCTGGTCCAGGCAGACCCCAATAATGTGAAGGCTTTGGCCATTCTGACCTACACCTACCGGGCTTCCATTAATGCGCAGAATCTGCAGCAGAATCTGGATCTCATTCAGCAGTACGCGACCAAAGGTGAAGCCGCCCTTCCGAACATGACCAAGCCCGAAGGCATGAGCGACGCTGACTTCAACAAAATGCATAACGAACTGGCCGCGATTTTCGAGGGCGGCTTGGGATTCGTAGCACTTCAGAAGAAGGACAACGCCACTGCCGCGAAAGACTTCAAAGACGCGATCGGTCACGAAAGCCAGCCGACCATTGCCGATATTTACCCTCTCGCTCAGGCCGATTTGGAAGCCAAGCCGATCAACCCGGAGGGATTCTGGTTTGCGATCAAGGCTGCGCAAATGGCGCAGGGTCCCGGTCAGCAGCAGATTCTTGACTATGCCCGCAAGAAGTACATCCGCTATCACGGTGGTGAAGACGGCTGGGCCGACCTGGTCAAGCAAGCGCAGGGTTCGACGAGTGTAATGCCTCCCTCTGGATTCACCGTTGCCGCCGCACCGCCTCCGCCTTCACCGGCCGAGCAGGCTGCTGATCTGGTAAAGAATAAAGATCCCAAGCAGATGAGCTTCGCAGAATGGCAATTGGTGCTCTCATCGGGTAACACTCAGGCCGCCGATACAGTCTTCAACACCATCAAGGACAAGTCGATAAAGTTGGCGGCAAATGTCATTACCGCCTCTCCTACAAAGCTGACCCTCGCTGGCAGCGCTGACGACATCGACGACAAGAAAGCCGATATCACGCTCACGATGGAAAAGCCGCTTCCTGCCAAGCTTGTTCCTCAACCCGGTGCGCAGATTGCAATGGAGGGAACCGTGTCGAGCTACACCCCGAATCCCTTCATGATGACCATGACCGAGGGTGTGCTGCTGGACAAGAATGGGAAGCCGATAGGAGCGACCCCTGCAGCCCCGGCGCACAAGGCTCCGGCGAAAAAGTCGCAATAGACAGCGGTTTACAAACGAAACGAATCGGGAGCCGCTCGGCTCCCGATCTTGTTTTCTGCGATGGTTATTAATGCAGGGGACTGCAGCGGCGCTATCTCGCCGAGCGCTTGTCGTAGGAAGAGGGTCTTACACTACGGGGCGGACGACGTGCTCCCGGCCGAAACGCCCGCACGTCGAGATTCAGTTCCGTAATCGTCCGGCTCAGTGTATTACGGTGCATGCCCAGCTGCCGTGCCGCCTTACATTGATTGCCCTTGTTCTCCTGAAGCACGGTCAGAATGAACTTCTTCTTGAACTCGCGTACTGCTTCCGAATAAAGAATGCCGCTCTTATGCATTTGAAGTATGAGTGCTTCCAATTGGTCTTTCACAGCGCCTCTCTTGGCTTCCAGTGCGTACTGAACACCCGGCTCGTCATTTGTTATTCGTATCGCCAGTGTGTTGGATATGTTCCGGCACGGTGCGCAACAAATTCCATCCGTCACGGAAGCGTTGCCGCAGTTCCGCCGGAGCCGCCCAGATCAAGGTGCGTCCGGTCGCCAGCATGAAAGGCGCAATCCGCGATTCCCGGATCCACGGACTTGTCGGACTAAAAGCCGCCAACCCAATTACAATGACGGTGCAAATCACGACACCCTTGAGGAATCCGAACACCCCGCCCAGCAGGCGATCGAACCAGCGCAGCCCAACTTCGTCCACTGCCCATCGGGCAGTCTTTCCGGCGGCACTCCCCAACAGTACAACGATGAGAAAAAGCGTAAAGAACCCCGCGATGTCCGCCGCCCACTGCGAATTCACATAATGGGCGTAAAACGCTGCGACCCGCGGGTACTGCCATGCCGCGATTAGGTAACCCAGGATTGCTCCCGCGAAGGAAAACAATTCGTAGAAGAATCCTTGCCCAATCGCACCGAGAACATTGACCAGGATCACAAGCAGAATCATCCAGTCGAGGAACGAGAGCCCTAGCATCTCAGCGATCTCCTCAGACCGGCAGCGGATGCCCCGTCAACTGCGTGTAAGCCTCGATGTATTTCTCGCTCGTTTTCGTCGCGACCTCCGGCGGCAGCTCCGGAGCGGGCGGCTGCTTGTCCCAGTGGATTGACTCCAGATAGTCGCGCACATACTGCTTGTCAAACGATTCCTGAGGACCGCCCGGATGATATTTGTCCATAGGCCAGAAACGTGACGAATCCGGTGTCAGCACTTCGTCAGCCAGGATCAGTCCCTTCGCGGTATGACCAAACTCAAATTTCGTGTCAGCGATGATGATGCCGCGCGTTTCCGCGTAGTCAGCTGCCCGTTTGTAGATGCGAATGCTCAGATCGCGCAGTTTTTCGCTGAGTTCTCCGCCGGCCAGTTCCACCATTCGCTCGAACGAAATGTTCTCATCGTGCCCGCTGATGGCCTTCGTTGCCGGAGTGAAGATCGGTTCCGGCAGCTTGTCGGACTCCCGAAGTCCGGCCGGCAACTTGATGCCGCAGACGGATCCGGTCTTGGTGTATTCCTTCCATCCGGAACCGGAGATGTATCCGCGCACGACGCACTCGATGGTCACCATGTCGGCGGCGACCACGAGCATGGAACGGCCACGCAATTGATCGGCATACTTCTGCAGCTCCGGGGGATACTTATTGATGTCGGCCGTCGCTAGATGATTGGGCACGATATCGCTAAGGAAATCAAACCAGAACAGCGACAGCTGGGTCAGTACCCGGCCCTTCTGTGGGATGCCGGTCGCCAGCACATAATCAAAGGCGGAGATTCGATCGGTGGCGACAAACAAAAGATGGTTCGCGTCGGCTTTATAAATGTCGCGCACTTTGCCGCTGGCATACAGTTGAAGGTCGGGAAAATCAGCTTGAAGAAGAACGTCGCTCGCAGAAATGGTATCGCTCACAATCTTGCTCTGATCGGTTATGGAAGTTGGCGGTAATTGTATTTGTCCGGCTTGCTTTGTCAACGGCGTTGATCAAGATACCAGACGATGTCGAAAAACTTTTCTACGAAAAGTCTTGACAGGATACGCTATCTCGCGAATGCCGCACCCAGTGCGGGTTTCCCACGACTTTCGCCGGCTGCCTGATCACACCATGAAGTGACCATCAGGGTCCTTCATTTCTGTAAGCCGCAAACCGCATTTCGTGGCGACGTGTCAAGTATTTTTTATTGCAGCGGGCGCCGCCGTCAGTCCGCAGCCGAACGTCTCACCGTGAAAGCATCCTCAAGGAAGCGGATCTCCGGCTCGCCGAGCACTCCGGCCTTCTGCATCGTCTGCTTCAGGTCGTCGGAGCTTGCAAAACGTCGCGCTCGGTCCAATCGATCCCAATCCAGTACGACCGTGACGTCGCGCGGGTCATCGACCGACAAAAGCAGACGATGCCCCATTTCTCCTCCAGCCTTTCGCGCGTTCAGGTGCGCATCGAAGGCTTCTTTCCAGCGGCCGTAATCAGCGACCTTGTGACGAATGATGACGTGAATCATGACGTCCTCCGATTCGGATGAATCCTAAAGATACGAAATCCTCCCGCAATTGTGAACCGTCAAATGTTCCTCTTCCCTGTGACTTGTCCAGTTTGGTTTCATAGTAGAATGTGACGGTCTCAGGTGTTTAGTGCGGTCAGTTCATAGCCAAGGTCTTTGGCCTTGGCCGTTAAGCTTTTTACACGCTGCTGGCGATAGCGTTTTTCGTATGCTTCTACACCTTCGTCCATGTACGGCTGGCCCCAGCGCAGCAGCCGGTAAATGAGCGTGGCCAACTTCCTGGCGGTAGCGAACACCGCAACATCTCCGCCCAGCCGTTGAGCGAGCTTGCGATAGTACGCTCCCAAGGCGGTCTGGCTGTGACGCAGCGAAAGCGCCGCCATGCGCAAGGCAGCCGCCACCCGCGTGCTCGCACTGTTCCGCTTTTTCTTTTTCAGGGGTTTGCCGCCGCTGCTGGGCACACGGGGCGCCAAGGTGACGTGGGCGACGAACTCCTTCTCCGTTGGGAAGCGGCTGAGATCGGGACCGTATTCGCTTAGCACCACTTCCACCGTCTCCACCCCGAGAGCATCGATCTGCGTGATATCGACACCGCTCATGCGGTATAACCCCTGCCGCTTCGCCTCCTGCCCGCGTTTTTTGATTGCGTTGGCCTTGTTGGCGTTGTTCAGCGGTGGCGCCGATTGTCCCCGCTGCCCTGGCCCTTCCATCTCCCCTAGTTGCCGCAGGATCTCCTGCTCATAGGCGGCGATCCGCTCCTGTACCGCGTCGTACATCTTGAGCGCTTGCTGCAGGCTGAACAAGTGATCCTCCCGCCAATGTCCGGTCAATTGCTCGGCGATTTGTTGCTCGGTTTTGCTGCAGCGTCGGTCACGCAGCTGCGCCAGCTTCTGGGCATCGCGTTCGCCGGCGGCGATGGCGCGCAGGATGGCCATTCCCGTCACCCCATCGATGTCGGACACCGCACGATGCACGCGTACATTCATCTGGTCCAGGCTCTTCTGCATCCTCCGCAGCCAATCCGCACTCTCCGCCACCAGGTTGGCTTTATCCCGCACCAGGGTTCGTAGCATGCATACCGCTTCCTCCGGCCGGAACGACCCCCGCAGCAGTCCGCAACTGTGCAGCCGCTGAATCCACTCGCAATCGCTGGGATCGGTTTTCTTGTCCCGCCCCGGTACTCGCGCCAGTTGCCGGGTATCCACCAGCAAGACTTGTAAGCCTTGCGCTTCTAACACCTCGTGGGGAGCAATCCAATAAACTCCCGTACTTTCCATGGCCACCGACTCTACCTGACGTGCTTTCAGCCACTCCGCCAAGCGCAGCAATTCCAGCGTCGTGGCTCCGAAGCTGGCGATTTCTCGACCGCTCCCATCCTGCGTCGGAGCGCACACCCAGTGCCGCTCACTGCCCAGATCAACTCCCGCCACGTTGCGGCGAATGACAGGCAAACCCTGCAGTTGTCTTCTGCTGCTTTCACCGGTCTCACGATCCTCCCTGGCTGACATCTTTTCTCACCCTTTCTGAGCACGCCCGCCCAGGTTGGCTGTTGGTGGATTCTGCCCTAGGGGAGAGCTACCAAAGCCTCGCCAATGTTCAATTGCCTTCCTGGAACCATGCTTGTTCTAGCGGCACATGCACGAATGAGGTTAGGGTCGTAGCTGCGGCCGCGCTCCTTTGAACCATACCGCTGACCTTGCTGGAAAGTCACAGGTTATTCAATCCGTTTCAACGGTGGCCCGGCTTGTCTGTGCCGTATGTCGCCAAGGGAGCGCCATGACCTTGGTCGGTCCAACCTCTGGTCGGTCCAACCCTCTACCGGACGTTCCTCGAACTGACGTCAAATTGGGAACTATCCAACAGAAGTTGCGAGTTTTTGACGGCACCGGAATGTTCTAAATTCTGTGGGGACCCGTGCAAGCAGTCCTTGAAAAGGCTGGAATTAGGGCGGAAGAGTTGCCGACAGCCGAGAAGCTGGCGGTAGGTGCTCTAAAACAAGCGTGGACGCACGCGCCAAAGTGCGCCAGCAGACCTGGACACAGAAGACAGGGTGTCAGATCACTGACATGAGAGGCCGAACGGTAGTAAATAAGGAGCGAGGCCGGGGAGTCGTCGAAAGGCAGCCCTCCACCCCAGCGAAACAAGAACAGGCGTGAGGTGGCGACACCCGGCAGTAAAATTCCAACTCGGGATGTCGTGGGAAGTGAGCCTCGATAGGAGCTGTTCCTTGTTGGGAGCATCTTCCTTCCGTCGTCTCACCACAACTAATCCTGTGTTTGGATCGCTCACCGATAAGTCGAGCGGAAGGAAGGCAACCGCCAATTGCTTCGGTTTC
>Ga0306923_10005684_pt1 | contig 12188 bp, 7 predicted proteins | sample sta12Can44000108_FD_203841 | JGI IMG/M metagenome (GOLD analysis project Ga0306923, IMG submission 203841) | Lab enrichment of tropical soil microbial communities from Luquillo Experimental Forest, Puerto Rico - statanox.12C.anox.44.000.108 (v2)... | ecosystem: Environmental > Terrestrial > Soil...
ATGCGCAGGCCGGTCGAGCTCTCGCCCTGATCCTTGGTGATCAGCGGGCGGGAGAGATAGTAGCAGTAGCGCGTGCCCTTCTTGACCGCGTGGCTCGCCGTCATGCGGTTGCCATCGCGATCAAACAGCATGCCGGTAAGCAGGCTCGGCTGGCGAGTGCGGGGGCCGGAGTTGCAGTCGGCGGTATTCTCGGCGAGCTGCGCCTGAACCGCATCCCACAGCGGCTGATCGATGATAGGGGTGTGTTCGCCGGGATGGGATTGCCCCTTGTGAACGATTTCTCCAAGATAGGTGCGGTTCTGCAAGATCAGGTAAAGCGCGCCGCGCGAGAACGGCTTACCGCCGATGCGGCGGCCCGAAGCACTCGTCCACGACTTGCTTTTGATGCCGGCGGGCTGCGAGTTCCTCGTTCAGCAACCGGACCGAGCCGAGTTCGGTATAGCGGCGAACGATCAAGCGCACGATCTCCGCCTCACTGTCGACAACGACGAGCTTGCGGTCCTCGACCCGATACCCGAGCGGCGGCACGCCGCCCATCCACATCCCCTTCTTCTTCGAGGCGGCGATCTTGTCGCGGATGCGCTCGCCGATGACCTCGCGCTCGAACTGCGCAAAGGACAGCAGGACATTCAAGGTCAAGCGCCCCATCGACGTCGTCGTGTTGAACTGCTGCGTGACCGAGACAAAGGAGGCGTCCCTCGCATCGAGGATCTCGACGATCTTGGCAAAATCGGCGAGCGAGCAGCCGCTGCAAGGCCGGCCGATCCATTGTCGCGCCGGAGAAGCCGCCGTCGTCATAACACGCGGGCAGGCACACCCAGCCTTCGTGCCGTTGGCTGCTGATGAACGCCTCGCAGGCTTCGCGCTGCGCTTGCAGCGAATTGAATTCCTGCTCGAGCCCCTCCTCGGAGGATTTGCGGGTGTAGACCGCACAGCGAACCCTTGCGCTCCGCCGTGTGCCGCTGCCCGCTGACCTCATCATCGGCCGGCCTCGGCGCCGATCAAAGCGCTCGCCCGCTTGGTCAGGCCAAAGAAGCGCGGGCCCGACCAATGGAATGGCGCCGACGTACTTCGGTGTAGAGCTTGGCGCCATTCGGATTTGGCCTGTAGTCGCAGCGAACGGTAGCTTTCGTTGCTGCCATCAGAGCCTAGGGCGTGGTGACGCGGCGAGATCGCATGGCGTGGACTTGAATGAGCGGTTCTAGGTTGACTGCCGCTCCCTGACCAGCGAGTGCATTGTCAATTGGAGCATACGCAAGCAATACCGCTGGTGGGATGAAAACGAAACGACGATACATCGCCTGCCTATCCTGTCTCTTGTTTCTACTCGATTTATAGAAACGGTCTAAGTCGTCAAAGGGGCGTGTGACATGCGCTGAAACCAAGCGAAGGACGTTTCGTTTTAAGCTGACCCTGGAACCGGCTGTCGTCGGGAAGCTGTTTTCCTCCGCCGGTGCGGTGGGTCGATATTCCGAAGGCAGACGGTGGCACGGGCCCTTTGGGCATTCCGACGGTGGCCGACCGTATCGCCCAGGAGGTCGCCCGACGCTACTTGGAGCCGTATCTGGAGCCGGTGTTCCACACCGACTCTTATGGCTACAGGCCCGGCCGATCTGCGATCGATGCCGTCCGCCAACCGAACGGCGCCTAATAGGCCGGGGTGTGCGCGCCAGCACGGTCCCCGGTTATGAGGCGTGAGCAGAGTGTGAGGCGCGTCACACTTCGAAATGTTTTTGCGCATGTCGCCTGCCGCGGTCACAGAGTTATTATGCGCCATGGGCATTGTCACGGAAACGAGGCCGGGAGTGAGCGACGAATAAGGTTGAATGTTGGCATGGCTCCGCTCTGTTCCCGCCGCCATCGCTTCCCCCCCCCGTCGGCGACGCCTGTTGATGGTTGGAGCCGCTGCATGCCAGGCTCGCCGCCGCCAAGCTCTTCGCCGACGATACGCCGATCGCGGTGCTCGACCCCGGCGGTGGTCGGACCAAGGCAGGCCGGTTGTGGGTGTATACGCGCTCCCGACTTCGCTATCAGACCGCTTTGCGCGAGCAATGCGTATTCCTTCTGTACGCGCACGCTCGCCCCGCTCAATCTCGGAGCTTCCCGGTCAGTCCGAGGGCCGCCCTACCTTTAAGGCCCGACGAGCCGCGCGCTCTCAGCCCACAGGCGGCGCGCAAGGCTGTCGTCGAGCGCCGCCAGGTCGGGCACTCGAGAACCTTGCCGACAACATAGCCGCCGTTGAACGGTGTCGCATCGGCGATCATGACCAAAAACAACGTGGTCTCGGCCCCTTTCTCCGCACTGATCATAAAGGGTTTTGCAAGCCGCCAGCCGAATTCGACAAGTCCGCCGCGCTGGCCGAACCCGGAGCAACGCCACCCGGATGCAGACACGTCGCGGTTACACCTGTGCCTTCAAGCCGCCGCGCCAATTCGCGCGTGAACAGAATGTTGCACAGCTTGGAACGACCATAAGACTGTCCCATCGACCACCCGCGCGAGCCGGTAATCGTCGCGAGGTCAATGCGACTGCCGCGAGGCGACCGTGATCACCCGCGCTGGTGCCGAGGCTTTAAGTCGGTCGAGCAACAGGTTGGTGAGCAGGAACGGGGCCAGATGGTTGACCGCAAAGGTCAGCTCGAAGCCGTCTTCCGACAAGCGGTAATGCGGCGAGATCAGCCCGGCGTTGTTGACCAAAACGTCGAGGCGGTCGTGCCGGCCCAAAATCTCGTCAGCCAAACGGCGAACCTTGGCCAACGCGCCAAAATCGGCGAGTGCGGTTTCGAGCTGCGCGCCTTTGACCCGTGCGGCGACAAAGCTGCGCGCTGTTTCGGTCCGTTCATGGTTGCGGCCAGTCATGATGACGCGCATCCCGCCACGGGCGAGGCCCAGCGCGGTATAAAGCCCGATCCCCGAACTGGCGCCGGTCACGACCGCCACGCGCGGCGAGATATTGCTTACTGCCATCGGGACGCCTCACATAGTCAAGAGGCTAAAGACAGCGTCCGCAATGGCGGCGGGCGCTGGAGTGGCGGGGGCGACGCTTCGAGCGCCGCCAGGATCGCTTTTGAGCGGAGGCGGCGCATAGGGAAAACGGTCGTACTCGCGCGAGAGCAAGACGAACTCAGCCATGCCCGCAATGTCGGGTGAGAAACGAGGGCGCATGGGTCGACGAGCCGGCGGCCAATTTGGTCCCCGGCGACATAGTGCGGCTATCTCTCGCCAACGTCGTTCCGGCCGACCTCCGGATCATCGCCGGAGTATTGCTAGTCGACCAGTCGATGGCCGAAAAGAGCGGCCAAACTATCCCGAAAAATTGTTGCCGGACAACAATAGCTGAGCGGATGGTGGAAACGCCAGCGGAGCTGCCTTTTATCGGGGATCAGGTCGTCTGCTTAAGCCACGAACCAGGCCGCGATTTGCAAGACGATTGTCGGCGTTCCCCAATCTTTTAGAATGCGCTTTTGAAAGATCAAATAATACCCAATATTGTTCGTCGGGTTGGATGGATAATATTTTTACTTATCCTAAATATCATGTCGAGCTCATCAACAGCGCGTCCTAACAAGTGTCAAAAAAGCGTCACTTAGTAAGGTCATAATTTTGCCCCAGTCGAAAAAAAGCAAAATTGTAGCGGCGGGTTGACAGGAGTCTAACAACGTTGTTAGGCTCTCCCCTCAAATACATTTAACAGCAGGAGAAGCGAGTAAGCGTACACGCACAAAATCTGACAATCTCACCACAGTGACAGAAAGCAATTTCGGCAGGAGCTAGAAGTAGTTCTGCTGCATCACCCGCGGCTCTTCTCGCCTAGTGGGGAATATCCTTGGGGGATTTAGAATGACGATTGTTCGCACTTTTGCGAAGGGTATCCTTTTGTCTGCGGCCATGTTTGGCACAGCGATGGCGCAGCAAGATCCAGGCGTGCGTGCTGGTTCGCCCGGTGCCGGTGGTCCGCTGCCCGGTCTCACCAATACCGAAACGCTTTTTTTTGCCGGGGCTCTAGCTCGGTTCGAGGCGGTCGACTCGGTTTCCGGCACGAACAATGACGCACCGGCCGGAGTTATCAACGGCACAGGGCTCGGCCCGCGGTTCAATCTCAATAGCTGCGCCGGATGTCACGCCCAACCGGTTACAGGGGGCACGAGTCCCGCTGTTAACCCGCAGATCGGGGTGGCGACACTCGACGGGGCCAACAACCACATACCGCCATTCATCAGGCAGGACGGTCCCGCGCGGGAGGTCAGGTTTAAGAGCGATGGTGGCGTTCACGAGTTGTTCACGATCGCTGGGCGCAGTGACGCGGCCGGGTGCAGCATTGTGCAGCCAAATTTCTCCAATACTGACGACATTATCTTCCGTATTCCAACGCCGGTTTTTGGTCTGGGCCTGGTCGAGAACACACCCGACCAAACTCTGACCGCTGATGCAAAGGCACAGGGGCGTCTGCGGCAATCTCTGGGGATTGGAGGATCGTTCAACTACTCAGGCAATGATGGGACAATAACTCGGTTTGGCTGGAAGGCCCAGAACAAATCGCTGCTGATGTTTTCTGGTGAAGCCTACAATGTGGAGATCGGCGTCACCAATGAACTGTTCCCCAACGAGCGGGAATACGATTCTAGTTGCCAATACAATACCCTGCCGGAAGATTTTAGCAATCTGACAAACAGCGGGGTGAGCAACAGCCCGGCCTCGAACTATGCCTCTGACATCATAAATTTCGCGGCCTTTGCCCGGCTGAGCGCACCCCCGACACCGATCCAGGACACGGCGTCGATCGCCAAGGGCCGCAAGCAGTTTACGGACATAGGCTGTAGCGCGTGCCATATCCAGCAACACACGACGGGGCAGTCGACCTACACGAAGCAGAGTAACGTCACCTATTTCCCCTACAGCGACTTCCAGCTTCACGACATGGGCGGGGCGTTGGCCGATGGCATCTCGCAAGGGAATGCATCTGGCACCCAGTTCCGCACGGCTCCATTGTGGGGTATCGGGCAGCGGATCTTTTTCTGCATGACGGTCGCACCAAAGACCTATTGCAGGCGATCCTGGCGCATGATGGTGAAGCCAGTCAGGTGATCTCGAACTTCAATGGCCTCTCGAGTGGCCAGAAACAGGACATTCTGAATTTTCTCCGCGGCCTGTAGGCGATCACGGCACGTGGGGCGCGCCTCCGCGCGCCCTCTTATAACAATACGGCTTACCGACCGAAGCAACGACCTTTTGTTATCTCTGACATTCCGGGAATGTTTGTTCCCGAGACATCGACAACGGCACACCACTCACGTTGAGCTTCCGTAGGAGGTCCGTCTGGATCGCCTGGCTTCTCCCTGAACCGAAGGTGCTGGAACTGCCGGGGCACAGTGCGTTTAATCGGACGTGAGTTTCGCGTGCCCGCCACGAGCCGAATCGGCTTTCAGACCGTTAGTCGCGGCCGGGCCTACTGCAGCCTTTCGGCCACCTGGACTTTTTCGGTGACCTCCTGCGTCGCCAGCACTTTGCCGGCCTCCAAAGCGGCCAGTTTTCGGGCGGCGACTTTCTGGTGGCGCGCCTGCGCCCGGGCGTTGGAGACGATGGGCGCGAGGTCCTTGTGGTATTGCGCGAGATCTTCGACGGTCTTCAGCTGGAAGGCCCGCGCCCTGATGTCCGCGGGCGCCGCCTCGATATGCGCCTTGACAGCCACCGCCAGCGCCGACGCCAGCCACGGATCATCGAGATTCAGCATCGATGCCGACCCCACCGGCGCCGCGGGCGCCGACGCCACCGCGCCCGACGCGACGGACGTCGCCAGCGTCGCCTCACCGGAGATCGCCCCGACCGCCGAACTCACAACAGTGCCAAAGGACCCGGCCGGCGTTCCCGGAACCGGGCCGCTGGGCTCAGCGGCGGCATGCGCGTCCGGAATGGGCGTCGTCACGTTGCGCGGCGCGGCCAGGGTCGCCAGCGTCTGCAGGCCGATGACTCCAGCGTCGCGGTTGGTGAGCGGTCCGAGGCCGAACAGCTGCTCGATCGTCGCCGGGATGAACGAGTGTTCGAGCTGTCGATGCTCGATCAGGTTCTGCGGGCACCACGGCGAGATCACCACCGCCGGAACGCGCGGCCCGTAGCGATCGAACATGAAGCCGCGATCCTTGCCTTGGATGTCCTTTGGCGGCGAGCCGGTCGGAATCCGCGCGGCGGGTGGCGGCGTCACGTGGTCGAAGAAACCGCCATGCTCATCCCAGGTGATGATCAGCATGCTCTGGTTCCAGTGCGGCGAATTGCGGATCGCTTCGTAGACGGTTTTGATGAGGGCCTCGCCCAGCGCCACGCTGTTGGCGGGATGCTGCGAGTTGTTCACGAACGGAAGTCCCAGATTCTGGGAGATCGTGTCGTATCTGGGCTCGATGAACGTATAGGCGGCGTCGTAGGTGGGCTCGTCGATGTCGCCGGCGAAGTTGGCGAAATCCTCGACGTCGTCGTAGAGGCTGATCCCGGAGAGCAGGCCGACCTGCGGGAAGCCGTCCCCCGCATAGATGCGGAACGGAACCTTCGCCCGCCGCAGCGCGTCGAAGATCGTCCCGTGCTCGAAGGAGATGCCGGCGTTGGCGTCGCCCGCCGACTTGGCGCCGAAAATCTCCTCGTAGTCACGGTTCGTGGGTGAGTCGTCCCATACCCCCGACGTCGCGGCGTGGACAAACATCCGGTTCGGCTCGGTCGGCCCGGCCATTGCACTGAACCAGTGATCGCAAAGCACGAACTCTTTCGCCAACGCCGTCAGGACCGGAAGCGCGCCGGGCGCAAAGCCCCGCATCGGCTCCCCTGGGTTGGCTGGATCCGAATTGATCGCGTAGTCGGCGGCGAAGCCCCTGTTCGGCGCCTCAGCCACCGGCGGATAGGGGTCGCCTTTCAAGCCGCCACTCACCTTGACGGCCTCTCCTTCCGCCTGGCCGCAAAGCTGCGTCAGGACGTCGAGGAATTGATGCTGCACGTCGTGTGTGTGGAAGGTCGTGTCGCCCGCGGTTGGCGTGACCGCGTATCTCAACGTGCCGAACTGGTTGGAGAACGCGGCGCCGCCGGGCCCCGTCAGATCTTCCGCCTTGGTCGGCGCCCCCGTGTGCGCATCCTTGCCTGTAATGCCCTGGAATCCGAGCAGATGATCGAAAGACCGGTTCTCCATCACCAGCACGAACAGATGCTTGATCACCGACGTGTCGAACTTGGTCCAGGTCGAGTTGTTCGACCAGCGGATCGCCCCGGGTGGTTGCAGAACGCCCGAATAGGTCTTGTCGTCGGGAAAGGTCACCGAGATATCCGAACCGTTGACGACCGTCCCAACCGCCGTCGGACGCTTCAGCGCCGACATGTCGATCGAAATGGAATTGCCATGCACCGTGATGACGGGACCCAGAACGCCACCGCTCCCCCAACGACCGTTCAAGTCGATCACGGTCTGGATCGCCGGGACTTTCGTCCAGCTCGAATTGTTCGACCACCTGATGACATTGGGCGCCTGTAGGACGCCCGTGTAGGTCTTGTCGTCCGGGAAGTTGACCGAGATATGTGTGGTGTCGAGCACCCGGCCGCTGGCCGCGGGGCGGTGCGATGCGGACATGTCGATCGAGATCGAATTGCCGGTCACGGAGACGAACGGTCCGGCGACCCCGCCGCTGGCCCACGCGCCGCGCAGATCCAGGACCGTCTGGATCGAAGGCGCCGTCGTGATCGTGCAGGCCGTGGTGTAGTGCGAGTTGGAGCCGCAGCCGGCCGGTGAATCGATGCCAGGATGGTCGGCGTTCTCGGAAATCTTCTGACCCGAGCTCGTCCGCCTGATGAGATCTCTGCAGGTGAAGGGAAGCGCGCCCGCGGCGACCAACCCGTCGCAATCAGCAAACAACAGCAGGCCCACCTCGACCACCGCCAGGACACCGGCGATCGCCGCGAGGGCGGAGACGAACAACGGCACCAGGATCGCGCCGACGGCGATGGCGCCCGCCGTGATGGCCTTGTGCTTGATGATCTCTTCGGCGACGGTGGACAACGCGGCCTGCGCGGCCTTCGCCCGGGTGTCGTCGCCACCATGGCCGCTGTTCATGATCAGGTAGTTGAACACCACGATCGTATCGTCGTCGGGAATGTCGACTTCGATGCTGAGTCCAACGGAATGGGTCCCGTTGTTCACGTCGCCCACCGACTTCTTCGCGAATACCGGGGGATTGGCGCCGACGGTGGCGCTGAGGTAGACGAAATCGGTGTCATTATGCAGCGATCGGGTATTCGAGATCCCGAAACTGTCCATGGTGAAGGTGGCGAACCTCGCCGTACCAGGAGGGTCCTGCTGCGGTTCGCCCCGGTGGTCACGCACGACGACCCCCTCCCCGGCGGGCAGCGGCGTCGTGCGCGCCGGAAGGGGTGGTGCCACGACGGCGACGGTACTGTTCAAATCCGATCCGCCACTTGCCCGTTTCCGTTCCCAGTGCCCGGGTATGAATTGCCCGTCACGCATCGCACCGCGAGCCCAGACGAAGCCATCGCGCTCGGTTCGAAAGACGTGCACGTACGACGTCTTCTTGTCGAAGCCGTATACCGAAAGATCGGGGCAGTCTTCGAGGAGATCGACCCAAGCTCCGTAGCCACCGTACTCGTTCGCATACTCGTACAGAACCGCACCGTAGCCTGGCGCCACATGAATCGAAGAAGCGGTGTCGTTGAAGTCAGCTGGGAATCGGGTATCGCCCTCGTCTAGAGGAACGCTCGAGCCAGCAAAATGTCGATCGCTGAATAGCGTTACCGGACCTTGAGTCATGCTGCCCACCTCTCTTTGCGCGCGCCGAGCGGGTGTGCCGGCACGAGCTCCTCTGCCGTGGATAGGACGCCAACCTTCAATGCGCGGGTGGCCATGGATCAGGTAACCCCGGAAGGTCGTGTCGTCCTCGAACCGCGTGCCGCCCGACCGCAGAACCGGCACCAGGTCTTCGGCCCCGGAGAGAATGAAGACATCGGACGCCTCGGCATCGCAATACCGCGGCAGCCCTTGTCGGTCTTGCGGGTAATGGCGGGTATGGAGTGGGCCCAGTCGAAGCCGGAGGGCTCGTTGCCCCCGCCGGAATCATAGGAAAGCGAAGGCCGAGGACCAAAACCGGAGCGTTCGAAGCTGGTCGCGATCAGCACCGACATCGAGCCAGTGCCGGTAACCGGATTGGCGGCGAACCTTTCGCCCATGCTATGGATCGCCCCACCGCCTTCGGGCAGCGAGATCGTCGGGGCGGAAACGGCGAAATTGCCAGTCGCCGTGTCCAAGTTCCTCCCCTCCCTGCGCTGTCCGTCGGCCATTTCCGCCCTTATCGAACATCCTGTTTTAACCTTACAAACCTGCACGAATCCCGTGGCAAGGAGTGTGAGGTAGTTCACACTCGCAAAAATTCCTTATTTCCGATCGATGCTTGGTGAGAGACGGACTGTCTGCTGGGGGGAGATGGATTCGAACTTCCAGTTCCTGGTCGCAAGAGGGTGCGGCCCTTTCGGTGATGGGTCCCTTCCGACGGGACTTCGAAAGGCGCCGGAGAAAGGGCCGAAGCCTCCGAAACCATAGCCTGTTGTCTCGGCGCCCAGCTCCGGCTGCTCAAGCTGCGGATCCTAGAATTTGACCGTATGATCAATGCTTGGCACCGATCCAGCGAGACGAGCCGGCGGCTCGATGAGATTCCGGGTATTGGTCCGGCGCTGGCCACGGCTCTGGTTGCCAGCGTCGCTGATCCGAAGGCGTTCCGCTCGGCGCGGGATTTCTCGGCCTAGATCGGGCTCGTGCCGAGGCAACGCTCGAGCGGGGGGAAGGAGAAGCTTGGCAGTATCAGCAAACAAGGCGACCGCTATCCGCGCGGCCTGTTCACGGAACCGGGCGCATTCCGGGACGGAACGTGACACAGTTAGAGTTCTGCGATCTCGTATGCACCGCGGCGCGGATCAGGGCAATGGCGGAGGGGTTCCCCCGAAGCTGGAGCAAGACGTCCATCATGAACGCAGCGAGCAAGATCAGACGCAGTCCGGCGATGCTCTGTGAGCGATGCAAGACTGAGATCACACTAGCCAACCTGCTCGATGCAGAACCGGACGTGAACCGGCGCAACCGTGAGCTTGTCGCCGGAGGTCAGCGCCGGGTGCTCTCTGCGAGCGCATGGGCGCTCTTCGAGGCGCTTTACGCGGGACGCGGGAAACCCCTGAGTGGGGACTTTCTACGAAAAGCAATTGGCGCGTCGGGTCTCAGCAAGCACCTTCACCAGCTGCGCTGAGTATTAATTGGATCGCGATACCGGCTGGAGACAGATCGCGGCGCCGCGTACGAGCTGAAGATCAACTAAGACTGAACCGACAGACACTGCTCCAGCGCGAGACCGGCGATATCCGGTGATAGGGCCCGGCGTCCACGACGCAATGTGACCGGGTCATTTGAGAGAGAGCGGGAGCGACGAAAGGCTGTGATATGCCAAGAGTACCTTGGGGTTTGCATTAGCAATTTGTGCGCTCGACCTTGTAGCGTTTTGCGTTTCGCCCGAGGAACTCCGCCGTCAGGACGAAGCCGCGTGCGCAGGCTATGGCTTCAAGCCGAGTACCAACGATTTTGCCAATTGTCTCCAGCGGGAGAGTCTGGCACGCCGGTATTTGGGTGAGCCGCCGCCTCCGTATTGGGGCTGGGGCTATTGGGGCGGAGCCTGGAGACCGTATTGGCCTTAGCGAGAGGGGCAGTGTCAACTCAGTCGCCCGTGGTATGCTCTTAGGTGCGGTTGACGGCTACGGGTGCAGCGAGGTGGACGGTCTGGGCTCATTCTGGCTCGCCGGCTGCCAAACGCAGGCCCGATAGGAAGAGCTCGCGGTCCTCGGGGTTGCGGTAAGGTTGACCGCGTTTGGGGTAGCGCTCCCGCAAAGGCGGGTTCTTCCAGAAGATAGAGCAACCTCATCGTTTGTTTTGAGCCGATGCGGTCCGGAAAACCGTACTCTCCCCAGCGGCCGAGTCCGATTTTCTAGACTTAACCGCGCGTCACCATCTCTATAAGTTGTCGAAAAACTAACAAAGATTTTCGATTCTCCATTGGCACAGTCTTTGCGTGTTGGAACTGCCCGATAAAGGGTGTGGAAAGAAGGAAATCACGATGAAGTTTAAGACAAGGGGTGCACGGCTGGCCGGGCTGCTGGTGCCGGCGCTCGCACTGGCAGCACCGGCGTTTGCCCAGGTTCGAGACACGAGATTGAGCGACGCCACAGAGCCGGGGAGCGTGATCGTCTTCCCCAAGTTCATCAACGGGTCGGCTTATATTGTGCCTGAGAGTGTGCCAGCCCCCGCAACCGAACTCGAGATCGGCGTCGTCTGCCCAAAGGGTGTTACCTGCGCCGAGCACCAGCCGGTAAAGATCAGGTTCCACTGGGTCTGCGGCACGAGCGAAGCGAATCTGGCCGGTAGTTTTATCTGTCAAGAGACCGACTTTGACGTCACCGCTACGGTGTTCGAGAAGATCGTGCTCGTCCCCGACGGCACGGCTCAAAATGGTTACGCAACCGGTCTGCCGACCAAGACCGTGCCGGCGGCCCCATGTCCTGGCGGGTATCTGATCGGGTGGGTGATCACGCCGACCAGTGACACCCCGATCAAGTTTGACGGGCTGATCGGCGATGCCGTTGTGCGGACAAGCGGCACCGCGCAGGCGGGCTACAACGCGATCCCGATCCAGGCGGATCCCAATCTGGTAAATGGCGCCGCCATTACGACCAACGCCAATGGCGCTCTGATGTTCGACGGCCGCGCTGGTCATTACCAGGCGGTCACCGGACAGGTCCTGGGAGATGTCAGGTATACCGGGACCGTCTCTGGAATCTTTGCCCAGGAATACCTGACCTTGCTGACCTTGGATGTGAAGTCCAACCGTCCAAACAATCCGGTCTTTGTCGACCTCGACTTCTTCGGTGGCAACCCCAGCAATATCGGCAATGAAAACCAGTTATCGACTTCCACCGAGTTCATCTGCTGGGAAGAGATAGCGGTTGACTCGATCAATCCCGACCTGACGACCACGGTTATGGGCCGCAAGGGCGTGTTTGTGTCGGCCCCAGCGACGAAGGTCGGCATTTTCGGGATATCGGACGAAACTGGGCCTACCACCTTGCTCGGGCTGGCCGAGACCCAGGAAAATTACGGTGGGCGGGTCTCCTTCA
>Ga0306923_10005691_pt1 | contig 12180 bp, 8 predicted proteins | sample sta12Can44000108_FD_203841 | JGI IMG/M metagenome (GOLD analysis project Ga0306923, IMG submission 203841) | Lab enrichment of tropical soil microbial communities from Luquillo Experimental Forest, Puerto Rico - statanox.12C.anox.44.000.108 (v2)... | ecosystem: Environmental > Terrestrial > Soil...
GTTTTTTCGCAAGACGTAGAATTTGGTTGCGGCTACGCCGCGCTGCGCCTCTGTGGTAAATCCCCCTTCTCATGCAGAGCTGGATCGCCGAGATCGCGCGTGCCGAAGGGGGCAGAATCTCTTTCGAGCGATTCATGGAACTTGCCCTCTCCCACCCAGGTTACTGCACGCGCCATATTTCAGCGGTTGGGTCCCTCAGGCGATTTCGCGACCGCGCTTACGATCGGCGATGCGCTCGTCCGGAGCATCGCCAACTGGGTCCGTGCCGAAGCACGACATCTGGCGCTTCCAAAATTAAACATTATCGAAATGGGCGGCGGCGGCCGCTTCCTCCTCTTCGGCGGGTCCCCAGCACGGCATAAATGTGCCCGTATTGGGCTGCCATTTCTTCCCTTTTAACGTTGAGCCACAAAATGCTCCGCGCTAACGTAGTCACTGTACTTTGCATTTAATCGCTTGTGGCCTCGCTCCATCGATTAAACGCAAAAACATACTGCTAATGAGACACCACTTGCAACCATCTTGGAACCTTCTAATAAACCATAGAAGTGATCCCAAATCGCGTTTACCAGAATTCAAAATCAAGGTTACTCCTATGAGAAAAGTCTCTTTGCAATTCTCGATGGTTGTTACGATCGCTAATGTGGTAAGCGTTGCTTTTATGGCGTGCTCTTGTTTGGTTGCTCCTACAGATTTAGAGGCCGAAACGATTACACAAACAATTACAGTCGTAGGGGATCCGGGTAATATCGCAAGCGCAGCAATCGGAATCGAGGTCGGAAATCTCGCCCGTTCTGTCATTGATTATAAGCAGCTCCGGGATACCCACAAGACCAACATTGCGATATTGGAGCGAAAAATAGCAAGTGAGGCCGATTCCGGCCAGAAGGCAGAGCTTCAACGGGAACTGGATTACTGGAAGCGCATCGACAGCGAATGCTCTGACATGGAAGGCGAGGCATTGCGCGCTGTCGGAATTTACAACATTCCAGACTTTTATGCGTTAGGAAGAGCTATGATTCAAGGACTTAACGACCTGCCGAAGTACCAGAGGCAACAAGCCGCCCAACGGAGATTGGATACTGCGAAAAGTGTTCATGATCGCTTTGAGCGCTCAGCAAAGAAACAACCTGGAGATGACAAGCTGCTGGCTTATAGTCCGGTTGAGTTATTGACGATGTCGAACATTAACAGGGAACTATTCTTCAAGGCTGTTCAGGACCCGAAAATTAAGGCGCAAGTAGAGGCTGATTGGAAGGTGAATAAGCTAATTAGCAACGACCCATTCAACGTTGCGTTCGCCATATCAGATCCTCTAACCAATATGGCGATTCGAGCGGACATGGGAGAGGAGGATAAACGAGCGCAAGACGCGGTCGGAGAGATTGAAACACTCCAGCGAGACATCAAAAGAATGGAGGGAGAACTTGCCGGCCCCGCCGCTGAAATCGAGCGTCTGCAAGACCAGTGGACAAAGTTTCAAGAAGCCAATCTCAAGTTCATGTACAAAAAAGAGACAATGACAAAGGCGGAACTTGATGAACTGGATAAAATGCGGAGTGAGATTGGTGAAGTCCTAGTAAAGCGCGATCAAATCTTGGGCCCCTACTATAAAGCAACATATGCAATCGCAGACAAAAAGTCCAAGATAGAATCTCTTGAAGCCACGATCAGAATACACCGAGAGCGGAAAGAGTATGCGGGGCTCAACATCTGGCTAATTAATGGTTATAGTCCAGCAGTATCGTATGATGAGAAAGAGCGCTGGCTAAGGGAACTGAAAACTCAACAGGAGCAAAATTTGAAATCCCCGGTGCAGACTTTACCTTCACCGGTTCAGCCGATACCGGTTGAAACGCCGGTTCAATCGCTTACGCCGGCGCCAGCGACGACTTCCGTGCCTACGCCTTATCCGGAAGCTGGAGATTTGTGGAAAGAAAGAGAACGCGTTGTAAAAGAAGAATACGACAAGGCCTGGGTAGCCTTGCCAGAAGCGACTCGCCTAAAACTTCACGATGAAGAAGTAGCTTTTCAAGATGCGATTAAAGCATTCGATCCCCCGACCAGAATTCGTACGCTCAAGCATCGGATAGAACATTTCAAAAGTCTCGATCTAAGAAGGAATTAACTTCAGACTAGTATATTGTATCAATCCCCCTTCTCATGCAGAGCTGGATCGCCGAGATCGCGCGTGCCGAAGGGGGCAGAATCTCTTTCGAGCGATTCATGGAACTTGCCCTCTCCCACCCAACCCACGGTTACTACACGCGCCATATTTCGGCGGTTGGGTCCTCAGGCGATTTCGCGACCGCGCTTACGATCGGCGATGCACTCGTCCGGAGCATCGCCAACTGGGTCCGTGCCGAAGCACGACATCTGGCGCTTCCAAAATTAAACATTATCGAAATGGGCGGCGGCGGCGGACATTTGGCACGAGGAATTTTCCGCACATTCAGCCCGTGGGATCGAATTCGGTACCAGATAGTTGAAATTTCAGAATCCCTTCAGGAAAGCCAGGAGAGAGCGCTCCATGGCCGCAAGGTTCGTTGGCAGACAACAATTGAAGCCGCACTTGATGCTGCTGACGGCCAGGCAATCGTCCTGGCAAATGAGTTTGTTGATGCATTCCCGTGCAAGCGCTTTGAACTAACAATCGAAGGATGGCGAGAAATCATCTTAAGCCTGGACGGAGATCTGTGGCGCGAGCAATTGGATCCAGGAAGCTCGGAAATGGTCGAAAGCTCCACCTTTTCGATTCGCTGCCCGACCGGTCAACGCGTCGAAACGCATGGTTCGTATCGTCGTTGGCTGGAGAATGTGGCGCGCCATCTGGTTCGAGGCGCGCTTCTGGCAATCGACTACGGCGGTTTGCCGGCAGAGATCTATCAACGCAAACCAGGTGGAACCGTGCGCGCGTTCTATCGTCATGAACGATTGGAAGGAATGCAGGTCTATCTCCGCCCCGGTCACCAGGATCTAACAGCAGATGTAAATTTTCTGGATCTGCGCAATTGGGGTGAGGCCTTGGGATTGATCACCGTAGACTTTGCCAATCAGGCGGAGTTCATCCGCCGCTGGGATGCCCCCAAGCGAAAACGGTACAGCCTGGCGGACACCTACCTTTCAGACGAAAACGCAATGGGAAGCGCCATCAAGGTGCTGCATCAACGCAAAAGGATTTAGCCTAAATTCCGAAGTCGAGAAACTCGTCCTCGTGCTCGTCGTCGTCCTCGTCCCCGAGATCGCCGGTGTCTGGGGCCCTCAAACTAGCCGAACATAATTGTTGCGGGAAAATCGGCTCTTTCAAAAGGCGGTGATAGAAACACATTCGGTTGCCCTTGCAGGGCAAATTTCATTTCTTTTCTGACCCAGGCCTGAAGGCAGCCTGAAGGCCTGGGCCTGGAGTTTGGACATTTTTTTAGCGCCGAAAGCGTGACGTCAGGATAGCCTAGCCCGCAGGGCCCGCAGGGCTAGGAACCGTGGGATAGGACAATCAGCGCTGAAAGCGCGCCTCAAGGTGGATTATATTTTTCCACATCAAGCCACGGATCGAGGGTCTTTTGCACACTGGTTATCCTTCTGTCGCGCTTTCAGCGCTAGCCCTTCTTTTTGCGTTTACCTAGGGCTGCGCTACCGGCCGAAACCGGTTTTCGCTTGCCCTAGGCTATTTTGATATCGCGCCTTCGGCGCTTGAATCCCGAAAGACGAAGCTATGAATGTCCAAACTCCAGACCCAGGCCTGAAGGCCTGGGCTATTGATCTCCAACCGCTTCGCGGTAAAACACAACGGCCAGTTGGCTAACTACTTTCACGGCTTCGCTCACCTTAGGGAAAACCCATTTCGCGACAGCCTTAAGCTAGCTTAGCTAGCAGCGATGGCGTGCGACATTTGTAACGTTCAGTTAACTTACACAGATAAAATAGGTTAGGGACGATTTCCATCACCCGTTTGACCCGGTTTTTTTGACGTCGGCCAGACTAGGCTAAGTGCTCTTAACCCAGATTCCGAAATTGGAACCGCAGATTCCGCCGATTTCACAGATTTTGCAGAGGCTATTGAGAGATGGCCGTACAAATCTTTTCGTGGGCTTAAGCGTCTTCACCACAAAAACATGCTTCGTCTGCAGGTGCAGGCAACTTATGAAGACAGCCAACTCCCTTGCGGAGCGCATCGCCCTGCGCCAAAAACTGGTGAGCAAAAGTGCGCATAGAGACTAGACTAGATTTAAAAGTCTGCGTTTGCCCTGAGCAGGTTCGTTCTTGGCTTGTCCAGACGCACCCTTGGCAGATCATAATCAGTCAAGGGATACCGGGACTGAAGCCGGCACGTAGCGTCGATGAATCGGGAGGGGCGGCGGCATGCATTACACACGAGGTCAAAATATGAAACGAGAGCCCCGAATCAGTCTTCCGATGAAGAAACCTGGCAAGGTCGACAAGCTCGAGCCGCAGTGGCGGTTTGCGATCGGGTATTTTTTACTGACGTTGCTAGTGATGTGGGTCTGGCAGGAAGTTTTTACTGCGGCGGTCGTCCGCACCATTCCCTACAGCGAGTTTAAGAAGTATCTTGGCCGGCACGAGGTGCCCGAAGCGGTCGTTAAGCAGGACCAAATCGACGGCCGCATCGTGCCGCGAGCCGAAAGCGGGCCGAAAAGTGCATCCGCTGAGCCGGGAGCGCCCGTCGGGTCCAAGAACGAAATACACCAAGCACCGACGGAAACGAAACCCTTCTTCTTCCGTACCGTGCGCATCGAGGATCCAGACCTGGTGCGAGACCTTCAAGCTGGCGGTGTTGAGTACAGCGCAGCGCGCCCTGGCATTGTCTCGCAGTTGTTGTTTGCATGGGTGTTGCCGATTGTATTTATGGTCGTCATGTGGAGATTCCTCGCGCGCCGGATCGGCGGGGCGGGTGAATCGCTTTTTTCCATCGGCAAGAGCCGCGCCCGGCTTGTTGCCGACCGCGAAACCGGCGTCACTTTTGACGACGTGGCCGGCTGCGAGGAAGCCAAGCTCGAGCTGAAAGAGGTAGTGGATTTCCTCAAAGAACCGAAACAGTTTCAAGAGATCGGCGCCCGCATCCCGAAAGGGGTGCTGCTGGTAGGACCACCTGGGACCGGAAAGACGCTTCTTGCTCGAGCCGTAGCAGGCGAAGCGAAAGTGCCTTTCTTTTCAATCAGCGGGAGTGATTTCGTCGAAATGTTTGTGGGCGTGGGTGCCGCACGCGTGCGAGATCTGTTCCTGCAGGCCAAAAACCACGCCCCCTGCATTATTTTCGTCGACGAACTTGACGCTATTGGCCGGCAGCGAGGGGTGGCCATGGGCGCCGTGAACGACGAACGCGAACAGACGCTCAACGCGTTGTTAGTCGAGTTGGATGGCTTCGAACCTAACACCGGAGTCATCCTCCTGGCGGCCACGAATCGGCCTGAAGTTCTCGACCGCGCTCTGTTGCGTCCCGGCCGGTTCGACCGGCAAGTTGTCGTAGACGCGCCCGACCTTGATGGGCGCGAAGCGATTCTCAAGGTGCATTCAAAAGGCAAGCGGCTCGGCCCGGATGTTAATCTCCGACGCCTCGCCGCGGCTACCGCCGGTTTTGCCGGCGCCGACTTGGCGAACCTTTTGAACGAAGCTGCTCTGCTAGCTGCTCGCCGTCGGGTGACGGAAATAGCCCAGCGCGACCTGGAGGAAGCAATTGAGAAAGTCGTTGCCGGTCCCGAACGCAAAAGTCGGCGTTTGAACGACGGGGAAAAGCGTCGCGTGGCCTATCATGAAACCGGTCATGCGCTGGTTGCCGCATACAGTCAGCATGCTGACCCTGTCCACAAGATCAGCATTGTGCCGCGTGGCCGGGCTGCGCTTGGTTACACAATGCAACTACCGGGTGAAGACCAGTTTCTGCTCACGCGTGGCGCACTGCTGGAACGCATCCGGGGCATGTTGGGCGGTCGTGCGGCGGAGGAGGTTGTGTTCGGCGAGGTTAGTACCGGTGCACAGAACGATCTTGAACGAGCCACTGCACTTGCGCGCCAGATGGTGGCGATGTACGGAATGAGTGACCGCCTGGGTCTGGTCCATTGTGCTCAGCGTCAGCCGACCTTCATTAATGGTCAGGAGTTCCAAATCCAGCGCGATTGTAGCGAGCAGACGGCTCGCGAAATAGATGAGGAAGTCAAGCAGTTGCTCGACGTCGCTTATGACCAGGCCAAGGAGACCTTGGTTTCGCATCGCAACCAGCTTGAACTCGTTGCCAGCGAGCTACTCAAGTCCGAGACTATTGACGGGCCAACATTTTATAGGCTTGTCAGTCAGGAAATGCCCTCCTCCCTCAATGACCCTGGGCAGCTGGCCGCAGCGGCCGCGCATTCAGAGGAGAATGCGAAACTCGCGCGTGAAAACTTATCGTCGCCTCGTTGAACAGCTTCTCGGCGTCTTTCTTCCTGAACCTAACTAGCCTGCATCGATCACAAATTTGGAAGCTTTGATTGCGAGAGTATATGATCGATTCAGGGTCCGGCCCCGCTATCGCGGGGCAATTTTTGAACCGAAATTTTCAACGGGATGTTTCGATTCATTCATTTTGAAAATTGGCTCTTAAACGGACGCGAAGCGGCTGTTTAAGAGCACTCTAGCCCGCAATCAGCGCGCTGCTTCACAAAACGCGTGATTTTTGCGGGCTAGTCGTCATTCCACTGCTTTTTCAAAGCCTTCTTGGCACCATCCGTCTGATCATCCAACTGGTCCAAGCGCTGGTCTGCCTGGTCCTTTTTTGCTTTCCATTTCTCCCTGACAGCACCTTCTGAATGATCAGCCTGGTAATCGTAGTAGTCCTTTTCGCGCTTCACTGCGTCTTTTCGCGCTTCCCATTGCTCATCGAATTGCTTGTAAGCTGCATCTTTCGCCCTCTCATAGTCCTCCCTGGTGCGGTAAGCAGGAGTCGGAATCTGCTCAGCCCTCGGAGCCCTGGTGCGCACTGGTTTCGGCGCGGGTTGAGTGTTCTCGTAAGCAGGAGTCGGAGTCTGCTCAGGCCTCGGAGTCCTTGTGCGCACTGGTTTCGGCGCGGGTTGAGTGTTCTCTCTAGGGACTCTTTCAGAGCGCGATTCCGAATTGCCTGCGACACCAGCGTTGGAGATGAAGCTTATCGGTAAGGTTACTTTCTGACCCGTTCGGATATGGATGGTTTTGGTTTGATCCGGGAGACCCTCTGAACGAACCACGATTTGATGTTGGCCAGGTGGCAAAATAGCGTCGATCGGGACCTTTCCCAAATCGATGCCTGCGATGTAAACCTCAGAATCGAAACGATCGCTTGAAATCGAAACGACACCGAAATCATGTTTGAATTCCAGCGCCTGTTTGCCACTCCCCGTTGGAATAAATTCCTCTGTCACTGGAGCCAAAGCACCAATTCGGGACACAAGTTGCGCCCGTTGCGGCGGTAATTCTACCGTCACCGGTGTTTTGCCAAGCTCGGAGCTGCCTAGATAGACCGTAGCTCCGGGAGGATCACTTTGAAGCGTGACATTGACACCGTTAAACGCATGCTCGACGGATAGAGGAGTGCTCGGCCGAACCTTAACCGCCTCGCTGTAGTCAGGCCACCCTGCTCGCTTAACACGTATGGTGTAATTTCCCACCGGAAGGTTGTCTAACATCATCGGAGTTTTTCCGATCGTCGTCCTATTTTCAGAATCCATTATTTCGACCACGAGATTATCCGGCACCGATTTGACCGAGAGCTGACCAACGTCGTGAACGAGCGGAATCAGACCGAGATTGTTGAGGCTCCCTTCGCTAATCTCAACCTCCATCGATCGAGTCTGATAGCCTGGAGAACTCAGTTCCAAAATGTGTTTTCCTTTCGGCAAGGTGTAAAACGAGAGCGGAGTCCTGCCGATCTCCTTGCCATTCCACGTCACGGCAGCACCCTCCGGTTTGCTCGTGACCGAGACGCTTCCATTCCGCACAACCGTTACCGGAGCCTCTGGTTTACGGAGGAAAAAATTCGCTCCAATTAAAGCCCCCAACGCGCAAACTAAAAAAAGGCCTATTCCGGTCAAAAGCATTCTCAGCAAAGCTGGCGATGTTTTCGGCTGGTTATCATCTGGATCCGGCACCGCAGAACTTTGAGCGGATCGTTGCGAAGCCTGAGGATAAATCGATGGCGGTAACGGACCGGCCGCCGGTGACCCACTCGCAATCGGGTGAACTATGGGAGGTTGATTATGAATTTCAGCCCCCTCCAGATCGGAGAGAAAATTGGTAGCCGTTGCGAACCTGTCAGGTTCAGATGCGCCGACGCGCAAAATAGCGTTGCCTGGTTCGGACAGGTTTGGAACCGGGTTTAGTCTTGGAACAGCCCCTCCAGAGAAAGGGGTTGGTTTTGCGCCGCCCAATAGTTCATACAGCACCCATGCGAGTTGCTGCACGTGGTTCCTTGGAAAATTGAGGCCAACCTGATCGACGACCGTTTGCGTCGGCTCGGATAAATACTCGGGCGTAATTTGCCCGAGACTGAGCGCATCCACCTTCACGATAAGCGGGGGCCAGCTTGAAACCGAGGTTCTAAGCAACTCGTGCGATTCTTCCGAAAGATTTGGCACTTCGACAAAAGCCTGCCTCAGTGATAACCGGCCGTTCAGAATTTTACTTTCAGCGACAAAATCCAGAACTTTCGCAAGGGGCTTAGCTATGCGGAGAGTCTCTACCCACAAAAGTTCACGGCGAGCCCTCAGAAGCTCCTGCAAAGAGAATCCTTTGATCCATTCGCTTACGATAAACAGCCCGTGCTCATAGTTTTCCAGGCCAAGGATCTCAATAAGATTGGGATGGCGAATGGCTCGAAATTGCTCAATCTCCTGCTTGAGGAGTTCAACGCGCGCCGTGTCATAACCGACCGCAAGTGGAAGAGGCCGAAGCGCAACGACACGGTTCGAATGAAAATCCCGGGCCTTGAACAGGTTCATGTCGAACGGAGATTGCCCCACAATCTGATACCGGTTGCGAATCAGCTGGCCGGTGGCGAAGCCCGACATACTTGTTCCTGTAACGGTGGCCAACCCCGCAGAACGACTGGAGGCGGCAGGATTCTGACGTGTCGGGACAAGCGTCGGCGACTGACCTTTCAACTCGATCAAGATAGTGTCGAGTTCACGCTTCAAATCCGAGGGCGATTGGAAGCGATCCTCAGGCAATTTGGCCATCATTTTTCCGGCCAAATCAGCGAGGCGCGGATGCAGCTTGCTAAGAATTTCAATGGGCAGCGGCTGACTTAAATGCTGATTGATAACGCTGGCAATGGACCCTTGAAACGGAGGCCGCCCGGTCAGCATGAACCAAAGAGTCGCGCCCAGGGAATAGATGTCTGAGCGAATGTCGATCTCCTTCTCCTCCAGTTGTTCGGGACTCGCGAAATGGGGCGTACCAACAAAGCCTCCCATCGACAGTGTCACCGATTGCTCAAGCATTGCGCCCAGCGATTTGGCCAGGCCAAAATCGATAACCTTCACGAGCAGGTGATCCTCATCAGCATCGACTACAAGCATGATATTCGACGGTTTAATGTCCCGATGAACCAATTTCTGGCGATCCGCTGCGATGAGTGCACGCGCTACCTGTCGTACGATTCTCAGCACAAGATCTGCCGAGAGAGGACCTTCACGTTGAACACGGCGCTCGGCAGTTTCCCCCTCCACATACTCCATCGCATAGAAGAATCTGCCCTCCGAATTGCCGAGGTGGAAAACCGTGGCAACATTTGGATGCCGCAAGCTGGCCGCTGCCCGCGCTTCGCGCAAAAATCGCTGCCGGGCAATTTCGCTGTTGAGATACTGCGTGTTGATTACTTTGAGGGCAACATCCGAGCGCAGATTGGCGTCAAAAGCCTTGTAAGTCACGCCCATGGCACCCCGCCCCAGTTCCCAGAGGGAACCGTCGGAACGACGCATGATTACGAAGTGTTCAAACTTATCTGAGTCACCCATACAACCTGGCTTGCTTGCGGCACGGTTGATTCGCCTCTTCTATTGGGGCTTATCTATATAATATCGGTCCGGATTCATCGCATTTGAGTCTCGAAAAATTGAGGGAGGATGATCCGAAACGACTTTGTAGCCGGTCAGGACGAATTCCGGATAAAAGCTGTTTGAAGCGGGCTCATAGACTGTCTGGCCTGAGAAGTATCCCTGCAGGCGATACTCGTAATTATTGTCGGAACCTATTGCATTTGCCTGGCGATCTGGAGCAAGGGTCTTCTGCTCATTCAGCATCACGAGCTTAGCGGTGCTCCAAGGTCGCCCCGGCTGGCGGACGTACCCCCAAAAGAAGTAATTTCTGCGAAAGAAACGTCGACCCACGAAATAATTTCCGGTCGCCTCCGCGGCGATCGACTGATTCAGGATGGACTGCGAACGCGCATACTCATCTTGGGTTGTCTCGCATCCTGCAAGCAACAGACTTGAAAACGCCACGACGATTAATCCGATCCGCCTCATAACAGTTTCTGCACGTAGGTTTCCACCGCTCTGAGGAGATTCTCTTCATCCTCCGTATCCGGCAAAACTACACCAGAAAAAACCGCCCAAGATTCCACGTGGTTAACGGTTTCACCCGGAGCCACCTTCTTAATCGGTCCAAGGCTTTCCAGTTCCAAAATCTCGTGATTTGTAAACGTTTGAAAGTTCGTACCCATATCCGGATAAGCTGCACCTTCAATCAGCGGAATCGTCTTCAAGAAAAGTTCGTCACCAAGAGCGTAGCCTACCCAGCCTTCAGCGTGGCGAAGACCGAATTTGAGTCCGGGCCGGTCGGCCTGACTCAATTTCGTAACTCTCCGACCAAGTCGAAGCCGCTCATCGGAAAGATCAGTAAAAGGCCAAACCACGATGAGCTGGTTCGGGGAGAAATCCTCCGGATGACTGCCAATTGGAGGCCTTGGGATGATCGCGTATCCATTTTCCGCCATAACAGTCAAGGCCCAAGGCGCAAATTCCAGTGGAGCGTCGCCCTGATTGGTAATGCTATGTTCGACCTTGACTCGAGGACCGCGGGCTTCGAGCGTCACCACCATCTCTCGATGGATTTTTTCAGGGTGGTCCATCTTGTGAGAAACGCGCACTGTGTACTCACCCTGGATTTGATGCTCAACGGACGAGTTATCGATCACGTAGGTCAAGCTTCGGCCGTCAGTGACTCGATCGAAATCTTCAGGAGCTGTCCAGAGACGATGTCCGCCACGGATCTTCCAGTCGGATTCATTCGACTTTCCGCTTTGCGCGGCGACAACCTTAAAAATATTCCTTCCGTTCAGCGGCCGGAAAGAAATGATTCGTGGCCCGACTTCAAGCGTAACGACCAGTTCGACCGAGTCGTTGGATAGCTTAAGATTTTTACTCCAGCCACCGAAGGGAGCGTATTCAACTGCCATGCGTATGCGATTTGATGTTAGTGATCAGTCTGGGGTTTTGTTGGAGCTCGGACACCAGAGCTTCGATCGCATGCAATGTTTGAGGACTGATGTGGTGTTCCATCCCTTCGACATCATGATAGATGACTTCCTCGCTGATCCCGAGCATGCGAAAAAAATCGGTCAATAGCTGATGACGCTGCATGATGTTGCGCGCCAGTGTTTCACCTGCCGTGGTCAAGACCAGGCCGCGATACTTCTCGTATTTCAACAGGCCTTCGGCATCCATTCGCTGGACCATATTCGTCACGCTGGCCTGCGAAATCTTTAAACGATGCGCAATATCCGCGACTCGTGCGTAACCTTTCGTGTTAATGAGATCAAGGATCTGCTCAAGGTAATCTTCGACGGCGGCAGAGCGGCCCGGAGGAGCCGGCTTACTTGGCATAAGGGCCAAGTATTGCTTAAAGAAGCTGCAGTATCAACACGCCGGAAGGGGAATTTCACCACAGAGGCACAGAGGGCACAAAGGTTGGAAATGGATTTAAGTTGGCGTCATGGTGATGGTTAGCGCCGTATGACGCCACCCGCAGTGTTCGGCAAAGGCCAGACTCCGAACCCGGAACTCCAAACTCCAAACGAGCACGGCGAACGCTCGTCAATCGGCCACCCTCTGGCAAACTTTCAACGCGGCTGCATTGATCTGCTGGCTAAATCCGACGCAAGTAACCATCGCATCGGTGCCGCTGTGGGACCGCGTTTGGCGATTGACTGTTTGA
>Ga0306923_10005695_pt1 | contig 12178 bp, 12 predicted proteins | sample sta12Can44000108_FD_203841 | JGI IMG/M metagenome (GOLD analysis project Ga0306923, IMG submission 203841) | Lab enrichment of tropical soil microbial communities from Luquillo Experimental Forest, Puerto Rico - statanox.12C.anox.44.000.108 (v2)... | ecosystem: Environmental > Terrestrial >...
ATCGGCCCCGAACTCCTTCACCCACTTCCGCAGCACATTCTCATGAACATTCAGATCTCGCGCCGCTCGCACGACGGCAACGCCGCGGCCTCGCACCAGCTTGACAGCCTCAACCTTGAACTCCCGCGTAAACCGTCGCCTCTCCATGACCTACCTCCTGCTCCATTAACACCTTAACCAGGTGTCTTCGGAACCGGGTGCAGGCCAGCCACCACCACCCCCACGGCGGGACATTCACGTTCCTCAAACCCGACTTCTCCAATAGCGTCTCTCAGAACATCTTCAAAAGCTTCAATGACGTCCTTCAGAACAATATAACCGTGCAAATTGGTATAGCTTTGTTCGGCGGCAGCGTCTCACAGACTAGCAATAGTACGAACCTTAGCATTATCTAAACACGGACCGCACACTCCTCGGCTCCTCTCGGGCATCCGCTACCCGAGCATCTTGACGATATCAGAGCTTCGCATGCGTCAAATGTTCGTCAACACTTCCCGTCAACCGACAGTGAACAAGACTCCGAGTGAAGGTCGAGAGTCGCTGGAAATTTTTTGAACGTGCGGGACAGCCGACTCACGGGTCGCGACGGTATTCTTGAGGCGGCGCAAATCGCATTACGCCAACATTAACCAACAAAGAGCTTGTGGCTGCCCAGAGAGCAAGCTTAAGGCGCGTTTAATAGATTTGCGCGATTGATAGGCAACCAGCGCAATTACATCATCCTTACGCTTCAATAACTGCGAGCGTAGCTCAGCCTCTAAGGAGGGGTTGTATGAGAATGATTTTTGTTTGTGCGTTGGCCGCGATCGTTGCCGGCTGTAGTTGCTATGCACCACCTCAGGCGAGCATCGACGCTTGCACGGCGAGCGGGCTTGCCTGCCTTGACAGGAGCTCCCTCAGTCAGACGATTGAACCGGAACCGGCAGCTCTCGACGCTGGTCTCTCGGCCTCAAAAACCAGGTCCAAGATCGCGGCGAGAACGGAAAAGCCGTCGTCTACTCACGCCCGCCACAAAACCGATCTGGCGATGACAACGACGAAGTCCGCTACGCCGACGGCGAACGTCGAGCCTGCGGCAGCGAAAGTCGAGCTCGCGGCTAACAAAGTCGAGCCTGCAGCACCGAAGGTCGAGCCTCCGGCATCTGGTCGGCCGGCTGAAACCTCCGATCAGGTCATAGCCAAAGCGAAGATCACGGTCGCAGCGAAGTTGGAGGACCCGGCGTCCGCCGAGTTCGGGGAGATGAAACGGACCATGCGAACAAACACGCTGGGGCACTCCATTGATACGATTTGCGGCCACGTAAAGGGCAAGAAAGCGTCGGGCGAAAGCACTGGAGACAGGCCGTTTCTTTATCTCGTGAAGGATGATGAAGCATACGTCGTCGACGGGGCTCCCACATCAGCCGCGGCAACCGCTTATCGCAATATCTGCAACTAAGCCTCCAAGCTGATGCTCGTCTATTCTTCTATGAGTGCAGGAACATGATGGAAAATCTAGCTAATACTGCAGAGCCAACCAACGGGTCGCAGAAAATGCCGGCAATCGTGATCATCGAGGACCGGGTGCTGACGCGAACTTGCATCGTCAATATACTGAAGCGAGAGCTCGCCGGATTCGAATTCGTTGAAATGGCCACAACGAGCGGCCTGAATGGGCTGTCAGCAAGAGATGTTCGCCTGATCGCCTTCAACATCGAGGACAAGAAGATCACTGACCCCTCGATCGAGCATCGCCTCGCGCTCATCGAAGAATCCTGTCCGGATGCGTACATTGCCCTGCTGTCAAATCGAGACGACGAAGGCACTGCTTCAGCAGCGATGCGACGGGGAATCCATGGCTTTTTTCCAGCCTCGATTGCGGTCGAGGTTGCCATCGCCGGATTGCGCCTGGTTCTTGCCGGCGCTGTCTATCGACCGCTACCGATTGTCAAGCATGAAGCGACGCCCCTCAGTGCGATATTGGAGTACACGGGCGCTCCCGAGCTATCAAGGATCCACGAAAATAACCGGATCGCGAGAATCACGCCCGAGCCGACGATGTCCGGCCTGACGCCGCGGGAGCAACAGGTGCTCGAAGAAGTGAAGCTCGGCCTTCCGAACAAGTTGATCGCCGTCAAACTGAACCTTTCAGAAAACACGGTAAAAACGCACATTCAAAGCATCATGCGAAAATGTCGCGCGCGCAACCGCACAGAGGCGGTGCGTCGTTGGAGCGGACAATCCTACGCGCCCTCCTCACGAGGGCCTTCATCTTCTTGAACACACCCCGTCGTTTCGAAGGTGGCCTGCACCCGGTTCCGAAGACGCCCGGTTAAGGTGTTTAATGGAGCAGGAGGCAGGTCATGGAGAGGCGACGGTTTACGCGAGAGTTCAAGGTTGGGGCTGTCAAGCTGGTGCGAGAGCGCGGCGTTGCCGTCGTGCAAGCGGCGCGAGATCTGAATGTTCATGAGAATGTGCTGCGGAAGTGGGTGAAGGAGTTCCACGTGTTCGCCCTGTTTGATCGGACCGGGGTAATCGGCCGAGTCGAGAGATGCTGGAAGATAATAATCCTCCGGCTTGCTCTCGTACGGGACCGGAAGGAGCTTGAAGCCCGGCTCCTAGCGGCCGCGCACGAAAGCCTCCACCGGGCTTAGACGTGATGAACACGACTGCTGCCATATCGCCTTTGCGCATCTGTTCCAGCGCGACCTGATGTGGAATAAACGTCTGCTGCACATCGAGACCGAGACGACTAAAGATCAGCGGCCCCGAGTAGCCTGCGGCCGTGCCTTGGTTGTTGAAATTCACCTTCTTGCCGACGAGGTCGTTCAGGCTCTGAATTTCCGGCCGGACGAAGATGTGCAGTTCCGAAGGAAACAGATTCAGCACGTAGGCAAGCCGGTGGCCGCGCAGATAAAGCAATGAGTGAGTGCGAAATTTGCCTGTGCGCTGCCTGTCTCGGCCGCGCGCTCGAGCACAATCCGAGCCGAGCCGATATCTCCTTGCCCAAGCAACACGCTCGCACGCGCCGCTAGTCTTGCTGCCTCCGCAGCATCCCCGGCATGGGGCCGCGTTTCGCTTTTGGCTTCTGCGACCCTTGTCTGGTCCGCTCCGACGGGCTTTGTCGTACCCAAGTTGGATGCCTTGCCGTGCGTGATCAGGCGCGCGTTCGCGACCACGGGCTGCGCATCTTTCTTGCTCCGCTCGGGCGCGAGAACCTGCAAGCCTTCCTCTTACTCACTTGTTCTACGCGCCTGGGCCTCGTATGCGGATATTGTCGCGCGCGCTGTTGAGAGCTCCTGCGCCAGCGCCTCGGCCCTCTCATGCTCCAGCCGCAGCGATTGTTTCAACTCGGCCGCGCCACTGTCCGCGACCTGGTTCAGTCGGCTCGCTTCGTCCTTCGCCTTGGCGGCCAGTGCCGTTTGCGTCTCGACGTCGCGCTTTGCCGATGCCAGGCTCTGCGCCAGCTGTTCAGCCCGTTCGCGTTCCTGTTGCAAGGACTTTCGCAGCTCGACCGCACCGTTTTCCGCCGCCGCCTTCTTGAGCTCGGCTAGTGCCGTTTGCGTCTCGACATCGCGCTTTGCCAATGCCAGGCTCTGCACCAGCAGTTCAGCCCGTTCGCGCTCCTGTTGCAGCGACTTTCGCAGCTCGACCGCGCCGTTTTCCGCCGCCGCCTTCTTGAGCTCTTCCGCTTGCTTGCCGACCTTACGCGACTGGGCCTCGTACACGTCTACTTTGGCGCGCGCCGTCGAGAGTTCGTTCGCCAGCGCATCCGCCCTCTCATGCTCCTGCCGCAGCGATTGCTTCAACTCGGCCGCGCCACTGTCCGCGACCTGCTTCAGTCGGCCCGCTTCGTCCTTCGCCTTGACCGCCAGTGCCGTTTGCGTCTCGACGTCGCGCTTTGCCGATGCCAGGCTCTGCGCCAGCTGTTCAGCCCGTTCGCGTTCCTGTTGCAGGGACTTTCGCAGCTCGACCGCGCCACTGTCCGCGACCTGCTTCAGTCGCCCCGCCTCGTCCTTCGCCTTGGCGGCGAGTGCCGCTTGCGTCTCGCGCTTTGCCGATGCGAGGCTCTGCGCCAGCTGTTCCGCCCGTTCACGTTCCTGTTGCAGGGACCTTCGCAACTCGGCCGCGCCACTTTCCGCGACCTGGTTCAGTCGGCCCGCTTCGTCCTTCGCCTTGGCCGCCAGTGCCGTTTGCGTCTCGACGTCGCGCTTTGCCGATGCCAGGCTCTGCGCCAGCTGTTCCGCCCGTTCACGTTCCTGTTGCAGGGACTTTCGCAACTCGGCCGCGCCACTGTCCGCGACCTGGTTCAGTCGGCTCGCTTCGTCCTTCGCCTTGGCCGCCAGTGCCGTTTGCGTCTCGACGTCGCGCTTTGCCGATGCCAGGCTCTGCGCCAGCTGTTCAGCCCGTTCGCGTTCCTGTTGCAGGGACTTTCGCAGCTCGACCGCGCCACTGCCCACGACCTGCTTCAGTAGCAGCGCCGTTTGCGTCTCGACCTCGCGCCGAGCCGCCGCGAGACCCTGCTCCAACCGGGTGGCTCGCTCGCGTTCCTGTTGCAGGGACTTTCGCAGCTCGGCCGCGCCAATGTCCGCGGCCTGCTTTGGCTCCTTTGCTTCCTCAACTGCTTTAGCTGAGGGCAACATCCGCGGCTCTCCATCGTCGCGCACTCCCGAAAGATCCCGGTCGAGCCGCTCGGCACCCTCGCGCAGCAATGACTTGCGCAACTCCGCTGCGCTGCGCTCCGCGGCAGGCTTCTCCTCAGCCGCTTCGTTCCGCCAACGCGCAAGCATCTCCGCCCTGTGGTGTTCTTGGTCGAGGGCCCGTCGCAACGCTTCTGTATCGCTGCCCGTCGTTTGCGCAAGCCGGATCCCTGTATTGCCACCATTGCCCGACGGCACACTCGCGGTGAGTGAACTGGCGAACACCTCCGATTGCGCATGCTGCGCTTCCGGAGAAGCCCGGATTTCCGACGCCCATGCCGCCGCGAGGAAGCTTACGGTGATCAAGAGCGCTGTTCGCCCACGCGGGGGCAGGCGGCGCACGGCGGGTTGTTGATGGGCAAACGACGCCTGGGCGGAGCGGCGTGCGATCGCGCAAGCGTTTACGTCATCGCTTAAAATGTTTAAAATGCCGATCTTTTTAACTCCCGGCGCATCAACAATCACCTGCCGCATGGCGAGATGACCTCGTTGTGATGCGCGAGAATATTCTTCGCGGCCGCGTGAATACTATTCCTCGCATGGGGAACCCTCACTACCCCTTTTTCTGTCCCTCTCATGGAGGACCCTCACATACCCATTTCGGGTCAGGTGCGAGCGCTGAAAAGGTGGCATGATTGAGAGACGAGTACCCAAGAGACGGCGCGCCGTGAGTGCAGCGGAGTGGCCAGTTTGATTCTCTCGCGATCTGCTGCCTGACGATGCGGCAGTCGCCTCCAGCGACGTCCTTGTCGTGAGGGACTGGTGACAACTTCGGTTTTCTCGCCGATCTCGGACGTCTGATTTGTTCGACCCATGCCTTTTCGCCTTCCTGGTCCCTATTTCGCGCCGGCTAACGCACACGCCGACGTCGCGATCGCGGGCATACGGGCAGGCTGTTGAGGCGCGCCAAGCTCCACCCGTCATTTTAGGATTTGGCAAGCGCCGCGAGGGCCGTCCGATGTTTGATTGCGAGTTTCTCGAAGATGTGATGAAGATGCACCTTGATCGTGCCCTCAGAAATATTCAGTTGGCGCGCAATTTCCTTGTTCGATAATCCTTCGGACACCCAACGCATGATTTGGCGCTCGCGTTCGGTCAGCAGTCTCGCATTCCTTTCCGTGGATGCCCGCCCGGATCTGGACAGTGGCAACAGTCGCTGACCATTCGCAACTTGCCGCAACGCTTGGACCAGAAGTTCGGGCTCGGCGTCTTTCGCGATGAAGCCGTACGCGCCGGCTGTGGCCAATGTAACCAGTTTGTCCTCTTCGGCAGATGCGGTGAAAAGGACAACTCGCGTGGATCGCATGCCGAGACTCTTGGAATTTGCGATTGAATGGATCTCTCGCCAGCCAATGCCGGGCATAGAGATATCCAGAATAGCGATGTCGGGCATGAAGATCCGAATTGCTTCGATCAAAGTCTCTTTGTCGGTGCAACGCGCCACGACCGTGAAGTCAGGTAGTGTACCGAGCACGCTACTCAAACCTTGCAAGACTACAGGATACTGATCTGCGATTAATACACTAAAGCAACACATGCCGGGGACACCTCAGGCTACGCCTCCTGAGTAAACTGTATGCGCCAACGAGCCACCGCCGACCTTACACCAAACTTGCCAACTGACCTCCCCTTTTTGCTTAATTTGGATCAAAAGGCCGCCTCGGTCGGCAGCCCCTTCTGCTGGTGTTATGCGACCGCGGCTCTACAGCGGGCGGCTCTACAGCCATCCTATTGCGCGGACGGCAGGTGTTAGGCTGTTGGCATTTACCCATTTGGACGCGGAGCAGGCCGCCGCACCATTGTTTGCGGGGGAAATTCCAATCGCTGCGCCGCACTGGACACCGGACTAGCTAAATTTGGTTATAACCAACAGTATATTTGCCGAATGGCAATTTCATTTTATTGTCACAGAAAAGCCTACAAAGCCCGCCGCCGCAAAAGGCGATGCTCCGCGAAAGTCTTTTGAGAGAAACGGGCGTCCAACCGCCGCCTAATCTTTATCTCCTGTTGCAGGTATTCTATCTTTAGTTGCAAGCAGGAGGGAGAGCAATCATGATGCGAAGAAGCTCTTTTGCAACCATAGTCATTGGACGAAATAGCTTGCGCAAAGACGGCATTGCTGAAATCCTACGCTCCGCAGATTTTGGCATTGCGAGTTCAGTAACACGTGCCGATGATTTGCGCGCCGGCAGATTCGAGAGGCGCCAGCTGCTGTTTCTGATCATCCATACTGGCGACGATTTCGGCGCCGCAGCTGAACAAATCGAGCTTATCAGAAGTCGTTACCCGCACGGGCGCGTTGCTGTCGTAGCCGATCGATATCGGCCGAACGAATTGGCCGCAGCATTTCTTGCCGGCGCCAACGGCTATTTCGTTGACGTCACGAGCCGCGACGTATTCATCAAATCGGTCGAACTCGTGATGATGGGCGAAACAGTCTTTCCGCCGGCGCTCCTGACGTTCGCTCTCGATCCCAAAGGTGGACACAATGATCACGCAAGCACGCGCGACCGCCACAACCGCGTGACAGTCGTTCCAGACGAAGGGATGCCCCAACAGCTTTCTCCGCGCGAAAGGTCGATTTTGCGCTGCTTGAAGGAAGGGGATTCGAATAAACGCATTGCGCGCAAGATCGATATCGCCGAGGCGACCGTTAAGGTCCATATCAAGGCGATCCTTCGCAAAATCGGGGTGCACAATCGGACGCAAGCCGCCATTTGGGGCATGAACAATGGTTGGCTCGACCGTAGCGAAGACATCAACTCCCTGCCCCTCGCGCCCAACTTGACCAAGCGGATCCCACACTCGCTCGAAGTAATGGCCGAGACGAAGCGAACCGACGTAACTCTGTTGCCAAACGTGATTGAGGACGGGGCAAGCCACTCCGAGGTGCCTCGGCTCAACGGCCTCATAAACGGGGACGCCCGGCTTCGCAAATAAGCCAGCTTTCGCGAAGTTGCTTCGGCCGAAACCGGTGCGACCGACCGAATTGCGGCAGGTACAAGCGGCTGTAGCGGCGGTTCTTGCCGTCGGGGCGGGTGCAGGCCCCGATCCCCGGAAAGAGGAACGCGCTCGGCGAAGCTGTCTTCCGGAGGCAAGCGTATGCTGTCCTGATGCGTCCGCGCAAACGCAGCTGAAAACCGACAGTGCGTCATCAGGGCGGCGACCGAGCGTATGGGTCCGTCACTGGCTGCTAAGCTCAACTGCAGCATCATCTCGCAACGAGATCTCCACCACATCACCAGGCTGAAGCTCGAAGTCCTCGTTCGCGACAAGGTTCTCGACCCCTTTGGCACCGTTTCTGACCACCGTAATCGCGGGCTTGTTTCCGAATCCGCGTGCGAGCTGCGACTTGGCAAGGGAGGTATATTGAAGTTTTTCGCCGGTGCTCTGCAGCTTGAACCGGGTCTTGCTGAGCGCGACCGTGGACTCCTGCAATTCCCTCAGCATATCGCTCCTGCGTTGACCGTCCAGTCGATCGATCTGCCTCGCAAGATCGTCTTTCTGGCGTTTGGTCTGCAGTAACTGGGCCGTGGTCTGCAGCTTCTGGATCGATGAAAGCAGCATGGCGCGGCGCGCATCGGTGACGCGCAGAGTTGTGAGGTTACCCCGGCTGAAGAGCTCCTTGGCACGTTCGAGCTCTTCGATGTCGGCCTGGTTTCCGTCTTCTTCCGTTTTTTGCTGTTGCGCAAGGACATTGATCTGTTCATCGGCTTCCGCGATCCCTCGCTGCAGGAACGTTCGTTCGGCCTGTTGATCCGTTTGGCGGGCCTTGAGGTTCTCGGTTTCCACCTTGACGATCTCCTGCGCCATTGATCGCGATATCGGCACGTCGAGCAAGGACCTTTCGTCCAGCGCGGTCTGCTGCCCGAGTTCCTTCTTCAGACGCCAAACATGCGCCTGTTCCTTGGCATATTCGGTCCACAGCGACTCGTACTCGCCCTTCAGATCCGCGCTCTCCAAAATCGGATTGTTCATCCTCAGCCGCACGACGTCGTAGCCGCCTGCCAAGGCGACGGCCTGCCGTACCGTCATCGACGGCCGATAGGTCTCCTCCCCCGGTTTGGACACGTCGCCATTGACGTAAATGGGCCGGTATTCAACGACATTGGCGGTCACCTCATCCGGCTCGATCGTCACGGAGTTCTCTCGTCCGTCCGAAGTCCGCTGCCGGAATACCTTCGTCGCGAGCATGGCCTGCACCTTGGCTTGCACTTCTGCGGGGCTGAGTTTGGCAACTGTAACGCTGCCGAGAAGCGGAAAGGAAATCGTTCCATCCAGCTGCACCGGAACGCGCTGCTTCAGCTCCGGAAGCCTCGCTACCGATATCTCGATCGTATCTCCGGCGTGCAGGAGATATTCGGCCTGCGCCGGCGTCATTGAGAACAGGAGAGCCGCCCCGAGCAGGAGTGATTTCCCGATATGCGGTCTGTCGAGTGTGCCAGGTGCGAACCGCGTCGGTCCTCCCGAGGTCGATCGGACGTTAAGCATGGCGCACTCTCCACTATTGCTTTGGATATCGATCTATCAGGGACACCGGCCGCCCCCGGCCGCCAACGCCGACCACATGCGGCTCCTTGCCCAAAGAAATTCGGAACATGGAAAATATTCCCGGCAACAGGTCCAGGTGACGCCATAGAAAGCGCGTCATCGCAATATTCCAGACGACCAGAGCCACCGCAGTTCCGATCGCCGCGCCAGTCAATCCGAACAGTCCAATCAGCACAGCGCTTGCGACCGCATTGACCGTCGCACAGACCACGAGCAGCACGGCGGCACCTCGCTCATGTCCGGTCATGGTCATGACGTATAATTGGGAGCCGGCGCTGGCAGCCACCACTTGGGCGATGAGAAGAATACGTAGTGCGGGCACGCCAGCCTCAAAACCGGTGCCGAACCAAGCCAGAAAGGGATCAGCGAGTGCGTAGAGCGCGGCTGCGATGCAACATCCGGCACAGAACGTCCATGACGAGGACCTAGTGATGAGGATCTGCATGGTCCCCCTGTCCTTCCGTGCATGAAGATCAGATATAGCTGGAGCAAACAAGGTATTCACTGCGATTCGCGGCAGTGTCACAATAAGGGCGATGTTGAAGGCAAGACCATAAATTCCGGCACTTTTGGTATCGCCGATCCAGCCCAGTAGAATCACCCCGGTACGGTTCAACAGGCACTCAGTCGCGCCAAGAATGACCAACGGAATTGCAGTCCGCCGCCAAGCCACCACGTCGTACTCCGGCAAGATCTCATCAATGGCGCGCGGGCGGTAGCGCCGCAAGGCCCAACCCACACAGACCAACCCCAGTGCCGAACTGATCAGCGTGGCCAGCATGACCGACGGCGCATTGAAGGTCCATCCAAGCCCCACACCTGCGAAAACAACGAGGCCGATCAGCGTCCCGTCCCGCATCACATTATCCGGCACAAGCCCCGAAATGACGCCGCCAAATGCACGTACTGCGGAGCAGCGGATCCGCACCAGTGCAAGAACTGGCACCAATGCGAACCCGGCGAGGAAGGTGCTCTGGAGTTCAGGTGAGGACACCGAGCCCTTGACGACACAAAGGCCGATAAAAATGACGGACAGACCGGCCAATGCTGCCCGTCGTTGCGCGTACTGAATCACGCCCTTGAGCAAGGCCCACGCTCGCTGTGCCTTGTAAGTGGGCAGGAAGCGCAGAAGTCCGACATCGAAGCCGAGCGTTGAGAAGTATGCCAATACGACTATCCAGGCGAAGACATACGCATACACGCCATAGGTATCGGCGCCGACGATGCGAGCGATGACGAGCTGCGAGCAATAGTTTAGCAGGTACCCGGCACCATAAAGAAAGAACGCCATAATGCCGCCGCGGGCCACCCGGCTCACCGGCGCGCTTGCAGATGTTCCGCGATACATGTCACTGTTTTCCGTAAGATGACACAGCGGTCGTAGCCAGCGTCTTCACGAAGCTCACTTGTGTTCGGTTTTGAAGCATCTTTGTGACTTCCTTCTCGATCACCTTCACACTCTTGTCGAGGGCCCGCCGATCGACGGACGAGCCGCTTAACATGTATCGACCTCGCTGCAGCAAAAGAGATTGCACGCGGTCGATCATGGGGATGAATGCCAGGCCCAACCTGAGGTCAGGCTCTAACCGCCGCTCGATTGCACTTTGAAGGCGCTCTCGGTCGTGAAGGCGCGCCTCCAGGAGTTCCAAAGGAGCATCTAGGCGGATCAACAAGTCGGATTTCGGTGCATAATCCAGTGCATCACCGATCAGCTTGTCATTCGTTGCTCCAGCCCGTAATGCCAATGTGCACACCGCCTGAACGAACCCCTGATCGAACAAGGTGACAGGCGCGGTCCGGGACTTGTCATGCCACCAGTGGGACAACCGGAATAAATATTGCATTTCCTTGATCGAGCTTAAGGTGCTTGTTGGGGCCAGCAGCCGCACCAGATGAATGGCTGTTTTCAGGTCGCGAGAATTGGCAAACGGCTGCCGCGCAATTGTCAGCGTCTCGAGCAGCGGTCGGGTCAACCGCTGTATCATCACCTGATATGACCCGATAGGTGCTCGGCCATACACATTCTCGGTCGGTCGTTGGCTGAGTCTCAGTTCCATCAGGTGCCCGCGTTCTCGCATCCTCGCCTTTAAAGCCTGAGCGAAAGTGGTCTTACCAGCTCCTGGGGGACCAAAAATCTCGATGATCATGCGCGAGGCCTCACAAGCGGCTAGAGCAGGCGCCAGATTTCACGCTTCACCATGCGGATCACATCGATGAACGGCTGCTCTGCATCGATCGACATCACGCGAGCACCTGGGAACGTAAGCCTCGGCAAGTCTGCGATCCGCGTGCGCATGACCACCGGATCCATATCCGGCTCCCGCCGCGCCGCGGTTTCCGGCGTCACAACGAGCTTGATGACGAGATCCGGAGGAAGGCGATGTGCAAGAGAATAGGCCGTTGCCTCGAACCGACGAAGCCAAATTGGCACCCTGGTCAGACGTGACATCAGGGGACCTTCGTTGAAACCAAGGATTTCGTTCTGTGGATATCGATCGGTAAGGACGAGCAGCCCCCGATTGGCTCCGCGATGCGCTGCCGACAGCTTGATGCGCTTCTCGACAGCAACAATTGTGGCCCAGACCATCAGGAGTACACTGTAGAGCATGCCTGGATTGCGATCTGAGATCCTCCCATGTGATGCGCCCTTTGGCTTGGTCTTAAGGAAGAGCGTGATCAAGGGTACCATTAGCTTGAACGGCCATAGTATGAGCGACGGCCTTCCACCACCGGTGCCGAAGTAGATCGGTACCACATCGATCTCTTGGCCAAGCCACGCCCGAATTGTCGCGACGACGGTGGACTTCCCGCTGCCATCAACGCCGATCACAGCCACCACGCACCCGCCTCCCGGCGCGCGACGGCTCCATGGCCGAGGTGCCCAGAGGTAACGCTTGTTCAAACTGCCAGCGGCCCAGAGAACAGCACGTCCCAGGCACCGCAGTCCC